>VYLS01000168.1_pt1 | contig 7659 bp, 10 predicted proteins | sample 5114231 | NCBI WGS metagenome assembly VYLS01 (sample SAMN12291800, study PRJNA351875) | freshwater metagenome | isolation source: freshwater lake | place: USA: Michigan, Lansing Lake | collected 2013-08-14 | reverse complement strand
CGTTGTTAAAGTCGTGTCGTCATAGACTGAGGGCGCGTTTTATACGAGCCAAGCTGTCGAACACTTCTTCGTTCAAGAACTAAACGCGTAGCTTGCCATTAAACCTTTCGCCAGAGCCATTTTGCTGCGACTTCTCTGAGGCGATGCAGTGCCATCCAACGCCTGAGCTATTTTGCCACTCAAGCATGGCGCGCGATAAGATCTCTGTCCCATTGTCAGACGCGATCATTTGCGGTTTACCGTAAAGCCTGATGATCCGGTCCAACTCGCGGGCGACCCTGCTGCCAGACAGGGATGTGTAGGCGACCAGCGCCAAGCATTCGCGGGTAAAGTCGTCGATCACTGCAAGTATCCTGAAACGATGGCCATCGCCAAAACTGTCTGAGACAAGATCAAGGCTCTATCGGATCGATGGTCCGGAAGTTTAAGCATCGGTGCCCTTGTTACCAAAGCCTTTTTGCAACCGCGTCCGCGCTTCACCGACAAGCACTCTTCACCATAAATCCGCCGCAGCTTCTTATGGTTCATTGTGATGCCTTCACGTTCCAGCATCAGACCAATCCGACGGTAGCCAAACCGGCGACGCTGCCATGCAATCTCACGCATCTTCGCGCGAATATCAGGATTATCAGGCTCACGAACTGCCCGTACAGTCTTTGGATCGACGCTGACCAATCTACACGCGCGGGCTTGGCTGATCTCATTACGCTCTATCGCCTTGATCGCCGCTTTCCGCTTGTCTTGGGGCGTCGTCACGGCTTTCCCAAGAGATCTTTCAGGACAACATTGTCCAGCATCGCATCGGCCAGTAATCGCTTCAACCGGCTGTTCTCTTGCTCCAAAGTCTTCAGACGACGCGCATCAGACTCATCCAACCCACCATACTTCGCCTTCTACTTGTAAAACGTAGAGCTGCTCACACCGCGCTTGCGGCAAGTATCCCCCGTCGGAACACCGCGCTCTTGCTCAGCCAATATCGCGATAATCTGCTCTTTACTAAATCTGCTGCTTCTCATGTCCATCTCCTGTTAGACGGACTCTCCTTTCAAATGACAGACCAAATGGGGCTAAGGTCTGTCTTCACTGTCATGGATATAGTCCTTAGTAAAATCTAAGAAACCGCTCTCCCCTTTTTCAGGGCAAGTCCATCTCCCATCGATGTTCAGCCTTTACTCTCCCCTTTTTTGGCCAAAATCGCAGCGACGATAGGGTTAGTCCAAAAAAGACGATTGCAAGCTTCGAATCTATGTGCAATCTTTACAATGCTACTTATTCTTGGTGGCAAATTCAATCAGAGGAGTTTTGGAAATGAGCAATCTAAAAAGAGAACTTGCAAAACATAGTGTTAGTTGTGAGCGGGGTTCAATTACCGAATTGACCGAAAGCATGATCAACGAAATTTCTGGGGCTATGAATGAGGAGGAGGATCTGGGCAAAGGGTGGGTCAATTCGTTTGCGAAGTGGTGCTTAAGATTCTGACACAAACGGACGAGGCTAGATTACACTATGTAGTGGAACTAGCCTCGTCAGCGTTTTAGCTTAAACTCTTAATTAAACATAGGATTTTCGCCAATGTCTAGCATCGAGCGAGAGTATGCCATTGATCACTTAGAGGTAATACTGAAAGTAGCTGAAAGGTGCAACATTAACTGTGATTATTGTTACGTATTTAATAGGGGTAACGAGAATTGGAAAATTGAACCGCCGATTATTCGACTGGATACAGTGCAAGTTCTAGCCGACTTCTTAAGAAGGGGTGCCCTCGAGCATGGTGTTAGGCGGATACAGGTCGATTTTCACGGAGGTGAACCATTGTTATTGAAGCGGCCTTTTTTTGAGGAAATTTGTACCTTACTTCGACGCACAATTGAGGACGTGGCAGAAATTCGGTTTGCGTTGCAAACAAATGCTATTTTAGTCAACCAAGAATGGATCGAGATTTTTCAGCGCCAAGGAGTTCATGTTTCGGTGTCTCTAGATGGCCCGAGAGATTTAAATGACATGCATCGGATTGATCACAAAGGTCGCGGTACCTACGGCGCTACAGTCAAAGGCTTGAAATTGCTGCAAAGAGCTTATGAACGCGGCCTACTACCAATGAGCCCGGGCGTGCTTTGCGTTGTGAACCCAGAATTCAATGGAGCTGATGTTTATCGCCATTTTGTCGATGATTTAGGGATAAAAGGAATGGATTTCCTATTACCTGACAATAATTTTGATGAATGTACACCAAAGAATGTCCTGGGCGTTACCCGATATCTAATCGATGCATTTAAACAATGGTCAAGTGATGATAATCCTGAGATAGACGTCAGGATTTTTTCTACCCAATTAAAGACTTTGCTCGGATCTGACGCGGTGTTTATCGGCTTTTCGGCACAAGTTCGGCGCGCAGTAGCATTTACCGTGGAAAGTAGTGGAAATATTTTCGTTGATGATACCTTAAGGTCAATTAATGATCCCGTGTTCAATAAGATTGGAAACATCGTAGACACTTCGCTAGTTGAAGTACTTAGCAGCGCTCCATTTATGATGCTCCAGTCAGTATCAAATACGCTACCAAACGTTTGCGAAGAATGTGTGTGGCGAACCGTTTGTAGTGGTGGTCGGCCTACTAATAGATTCTCCGCTCAGAATAAATTCGATAACCCATCCGGGTATTGCTCGTCCCTTCGGGCACTATATAGTGAATGCGTAGGCTACTTAGCGAGGTCTGGTGTGGAGTTGTCTAAGATTGAAGCCGTCCTGAACTCTAATTGACCCGTGCTAAGCTACTCCATGACCATCAAAAAAATCTTCCAGCCGAAAGGAAAGTCCACTATTTCTGAGGTATTCAAGCCTAAATCTGACTGCCGAGTTTGAACTATAATCACCCCAGCAGGTCGTTAGCAGTTGAAAAATATAACTTTTAAGAAAGAAATGGAGCGCGAAAATGGAAAAACGCAAGTGGATAACGCTGTTGCTTTTGGTGAGCGCTCTCCTAATGGAAAGCTGTGCTCACCCGCACCCGTCTAACGCAATTTCCTTTAGTAACAAGCATGTAGGACAAATAGTGTTAGGGCCAGATATTGTTAACGGCACTGTCAGAGGACTTTTGGTTCAGATGCAGTTTCAGGGCAATCCAAAAGGGACAACTACACTCCTCCTTCCAAATGAGTGGGGCGGCCAGAGTGAACTTTGGAGGGGCATATCCGATTTCCGTGTGAAGGGCGGTACCTTTGACGCAAGTAATCCCGCAGAGATCGTAATTGACCATCCGCCCTCTGGCAATGTCACGGTTTTCTACATGATCAAGGTAAACCAATTGACGCAGCCGAGCCTTCAAGAAGTTGCTAATGAGAATTTTCGTCCTCTAGTAGGCCCAACTTGGTTTAGCGCAGTTGGAGCAACAATATTTGCACAGCCCGTTTTAGACAAGGAACCATATTTTCAGTTTTCATGGAGCAACATTCCAGATGGTTGGAAGACTGCCAGCGATCTAGAAGACCAGAAGTTCGGTGTGAATGAGATGATGTCGAGTGTTGTAATCGGTGGGGTCGATCTCACTCTTTTGGAAAGTGACGATCAGCTAACCAAGATGGCCATTATTGGCGAATTTCAAGACGCAAGCATAGTCGATATTTGGAGCCGCTATCTAAGAGTTGCGCAAGCTCAAAAGGATTTATGGGGAGGGCAGAGTTCTCCTTTTTTGGTGACTCTAGTTGCCTTGCAAACTGACGACGGCACTAAGTTTCAGTTAGGTACCGGTCTTGGCCCGGACGCATTCGCCACTTGGGCTGCTAAAAATACGTCGCTGCAAGAGTTTGAATGGCTTTTCGCACATGAGAATTTCCATCGCTGGCTTCCAGTAGCGGTCGGTGGTCTTGGCGACCCCGCAACAGAGGTAGAATCGTACTGGTTCTCTGAGGGATTTGCCGACTTTTATGCAGCGCGTACGCTTTTGCGATCAGGTGTGTGGACGCCCAGAGATTGGATCGAGCACTGGAACAAAGTTATTAGTGATTATGATGCTTCATCGGCGCGTCTGATGCCCAGCGAGGTCGCAGCTACTAAATTTTGGACAGACCCAGAAGCCGCTAAATTGCCTTATAGACGGGGCGCTTTGTTAGCGATGGAGATTAATCAGCAGATACGGATAGTATCAAATGGCAGAACGACACTTGATGACATAATGCTTGCACTTCGAGATGCGGCGGAAAAGAAAAATGGCGAAGTCCCAGCACAACAGAATATAATTGAAATTGTGAAAGAGCAGGCCAAACTTAATTTAGGGGCAACAATAACAGAAATTGCGACGCAGGGAGAAGCAATAGAGTTTCCATATAATGGTTGGGATGGTTGTCTTTTGGTAAAGCCAACGGTTAAACCTCGATTTGATGTGGGCTATGACCTAGAGTTGACCGCAAAAACAGGAATTGCAAATGGGGTCAAAACTATTGGACCTGCATACGCAGCAGGTCTGCGTGATGGAATGAAGATGATTCGACGAACTGGGGGGGTTCTGGGTGATGTAAATCAAGAATTGATTTGGGAGGTAGAGACCGACCTTGGAAGCAAAAAGACACTACGTTGGCTTCCGCGCGGTGAAAGTGTCACAACACAGGAAATCACGCTCGGACCTTCTATGTTACCGACCTCGCCACGACTTGAAGTTGACAAGTGTCTTTTAAACTTAGCGGGTCAAAAATGAAACCAGAAGTGGCTTTTTGGGCTGGCTCCGCCAAGCTTTGAGTGAGGTCGATCTGCATTGTAGTAGGTGATCTGTTTTCCCAGACGTTGGCGAAGTTCGGTTCCAGTCTAAAAAGCATGGATGTAAACGCGTTCATATTTCAACGACCGCCAGAGCCGCTCGAAGAAGACGTTATTCATCCAGCGGCCCTTGCCATCTATCGAGACTTGGTTTTTTGCTCCAAGCAGCACGTCAACAAAGCCAGAGCAGGTAAACTGCTTGCCTTGATCTGTGTTGAAGATGGTGGGCTTGCCAAATCATCCCATCGCTTCGTTGTGGGCTTAGATGCAAAAATCAGCTTCCATTGAGTTTGAAAGTTTCCACGACAAAACCCTGCGCGTCGCCCAGTCCATCACCGCTACCAGATACAAAAAGCGTATCCATTCGGCGAGGGCCACATACCGGTGAGGTATGAACTGGGCTAGTTACTGTGCGTATGGAGACGTTACAGACGATAGCAGCGGGATATGGGGGTCGACTTGATGTGGTTGATCTGGGCCGTCGGCGTCGCTTTTCCGATGATTTCAAGCTGTCGGTTGTGGCGGAGAGTTATGCGGCTGGTGCAGTGATTACTCAGCTTGCGCGCCGCTATGGGGTCCATCCAAGTCAGATCTACGTTTGGCGTGCGCAGGCTCGTGGTGATGGTGGTGGGGTTGGCCGGATTTCGGAGCCACCGGCATTTGTTCCGGTAGTTGCGACTGGCGACCATGGGGGTTTATGTGAACCTTCGCCAGCACCGGTAAGTGCCCCACTGGTCATTGTGTTGTCAGGAGCGCGGCGAGTTGAGGTTCACCCGGGCTTTGATGCGGCCACGCTGGCAGCAGTGGTCACTACGCTGGAGGATTTACGATGATCCCGGTTCCGTCTGGTGTGCGGGTATGGCTGGCGTCTGGCGTCACCGATATGCGGAAGGGCATGAACAGCCTGACCACCATGGTGCAGGGTGGCTTAGGCCGTGATCCCCATGGCGGGGACCTGTTCGTGTTTCGGGGCAGAGCTGGCCACAGTGTGAAGGTGTTGTGGTACGATGGGCTGGGCTGCTCGCTCTATATCAAGCGACTGGAGCGGGGCCGGTTCATCTGGCCGAGCCCGGCTGATGGTGTGGTGTCGATCTCGCCTGGCCAACTTGGATATATGCTCGAAGGTATCGACTGGCGTCATCCGCAGAAGACGTGGAGACCAACAGCTGCGGGCTGATATTTCCTGCTCCATGTGCCCATTTTTGCTGGTGTTTGACACCGTTTCGTGATTCTCTTCTGAGGTGTTGGAACGCCCTGATGACATAGCAGCCCTAAGGGCCCAGATGGCTGCCATGAAGGCAGAACTGGTTGCCGAGCGACTGGCCCGGGCGGAAGTTCTGGCCCAGCTTGCAGAGGCTCTGGCGTTCAAGGAACTGGCCGCCCATCAAGCACTCGAGATCGCCAAGCTCAGGCATCAACTCTATGGCCGCAGCGCTGAACGCTCGCGCCAGATCATCGACCAGCTTGAGCTGGCCTTAGTCGAAGCGGTTGGCGATGCCACCCAGGCCGAGATCGTCGCCGAGGAAGCCGCCAACGCGGCAGGCGTCGTCCCCGTCAGGAGCTTTGAACGCAAGAAGCCAGCGCGTGCGCCTCTACCAGAGCATCTGCCGCGTGAACGCGTGGTTGAGCCAGCCCCCTGCGCCTGTGATCACTGCGGCTCACACAGACTGGTCAAGGTCGGCGAAGACGTCACAGAGACGCTCGAAGTGATCCCCCGCAGCTGGAAGGTAGTCCAGCATGTCCGCGAGCGCTTCTCCTGCAGGGCGTGCGAAGGCTTCTCCCAGGCACCAGCCCCGTTTCATGCGATTGCACGAGGGCGGGCTGGCCCATCACTTCTGGCCATGATCTTGTATGAGAAGTACGGCCAACATGTGCCGCTCAACCGGCAAGCCGAGCGCTATGCCCGCGAAGGGGTTCCCATCGCGCTATCGACGCTGGCCGATCAGGTCGGTGCCTGTGCCCACGCGCTTACCCCCATGGCTGAACTGATCGAAGCCCATGTCTTGGCTGCTGGTCGCATCCATGGTGATGACACGCCAGTCCCATTACTCGATAAGGGTAAGACAAAGACCGCACGATTGTGGACCTATGTGCGCGATGACCGACCGTTCGGGGGTGCTGACCCGCCAGCAGTTTTGTTCAAGTTCTCCGATACCAGGTCTGGCGATCACCCGAAGGCACATCTGAAGGCCTATCCCACCACTCGGGGTGGGGCCATCCTGCAAGCCGATGCCTTTGCTGGCTATAACCATCTGTTCGAGCAAGCCCGAAGTCCAGCCCCGTTCATCGAGGCGGCCTGTTGGGCCCATGCCCGGCGCAAGTTCTTCGAGATCGCCAGCCTGCCCGTAAAGGGCAAGGCAGGGTCAGCTGTGCAGGCCGCTGCACCCCTTGCCACACAAGCCGTCAAGAAAATCGACGAACTCTTCGCCATCGAGCGCGAGATCAATGGTGCAACCGCCAACGAGCGCCTCGCCACCCGCACCAGCCAGTCCGCCCCACTGGTCGCCAACCTGTTCGACTGGATGAGCGAACAACGTCAAAAACTATCCCGCCACGCACCCGTTGCCGCTGCCATGGATTATATGCTCAAGCGACAGCCCGCGTTTAGCGTCTTTCTCACCGATGGCCGGGCCTGCCTTAGCAACAATGCCGCAGAGCGCTCCCTGCGACCAGCCGCCCTTGGCCGCAAAGCCTGGCTGTTCGCAGGATCACAAGCCGGAGGCGAACGCGCCGCCCTGATCTATACCCTCATCGGCACTGCCAAGCTCAACAATATCGATCCCCAAGCCTGGCTCGCCGATCTTCTCGCCCACATGCCCTCATGGCCAGCTTCACGCCTCCAAGAACTCGCACCCTGGAACTGGAAACCAGCGCCCTAAGCCACGCCGTGGCCCTCGCCGGATGGATACG
>VYLS01000165.1_pt1 | contig 8011 bp, 9 predicted proteins | sample 5114231 | NCBI WGS metagenome assembly VYLS01 (sample SAMN12291800, study PRJNA351875) | freshwater metagenome | isolation source: freshwater lake | place: USA: Michigan, Lansing Lake | collected 2013-08-14 | reverse complement strand
ATTAGTTATTGTGACTAACTCTTTTGGTTAGAAAAAGATAAACTTGAGAATTTTCATTCAAATTTATTGACTCAAAATCAGCTGTACTTAATTTAAATGAATCAACCCTAGGGTCGGGGGGGGCAGGGGGGGGTGTAGGGTTTTACCCATTTTCAGGACGTTCGGCGAGCTCAGTCGAGTGGACGGTGAGGCTTCGACGGTGAGATCAGCCGAACCGCTTGTCGAACCGCCGGCGTCAATTAGCTAATTTTCAGGGAAAAAGTGCCTAAATCTTCCCCCCGATCCCTCCAATGGCTGGCACTTTTTGATTTCAAAAAAGCCTAAAAGTCTTATCCAACAAAGTTTTTAGATTCATTCAGCAACCCCTAATTACTTTGAGTAATTGCCTTGTGGTACAATTTCTGAATTCCCGTCACTAATTTATCTAACATCGATCGATGGCTATCATGAGTCGGATCAAAACTCTGCACTTTGGTTAATAATTTTGCTTCCTGTACGTCCACGTCGTCATCGCTATAGATTAAAGTGCTAATCGATGTTAGTAGATCTTGATAGATTTCTGGACTAGGATTATCGCCTAAATAGGACTCTAACCATCGATAACATTCACCGGTTTTAACTGGTTTTAGTTCCGATAATAGTGGTTTAATCTCCGGATCATCATCAAGTTTTTCCCTCACAGCTACCTGTCGTAAATAATTTCTTTCTGATGGTTGAATGACACCATCAATCCAAGCAACACCGATGAGAATTTTCAGTAATTGTTTATTTTTCATCCCACACTTCCTTGACTAACTTAGCCATAAAAAAACCGTCTTGATTATGTCGATGGGGTAACACTTCGATCGCTCCCGTTTCTGTATAGTATTCTGAGAAGCATGAATTAGAGTCAGGAGGAACCATTTTCCAATCGGGATGAGCGGCTAAAAACTGCTCGATCACTCTTTCATTTTCTAACGGATTTAAGGTACAGGTGGCATAAACTAAGATTCCCTTCGGTTTTACCCAAGTGGCAGCCGAGGCTAAAAGTTCCCCCTGTCGTTTGGCTAGTACAGGTAAATTTTCGGGTGTTTGTCGCCAACGTATATCAGGACGCTTGTGCAGGGTTCCCAATCCTGAACAGGGAGCATCGATTAGTACACGATCGGCGATGCCGCACCACTGGGGACGATCGCGACTATCCCCTAGATGTATTTCGATCGCTTTTAAGTCTAATCTTTTAATATTGGCTTCTAACTGTCGTAAACGGGATGCCGTTTGATCACAGGCTAATATTCTACCCCGATCGCCCATTAATTCGGCAATATGAGTGGTTTTTCCCCCCGGTGCCGCACAAGCGTCGATAATTGTCTCTCCGGGCTGGGGATCGAGTAGATAAGTGACTAATTGGGCGCTAATATCCTGTAGGGTGTAATTTCCGGCTCGAAATCCCTCTAAACGCTCAATATTGCCTAAACCAGAGGTTAAACGGCAAGCTAGAGGTAATTTAAGATGATTAAAAGTTATATTGGCTGATTCTAACTCATTTTCTAGGGCTTCTCGGCTAGTTTTCAGGGGATTAATCCGAATATCGAGGTCAGGAGAGCGATTAAACCATTGACAAAGTTGTTCCGTTTCCATAACACTAAAGCGATCTAACCACAATTGCACCAACCAATCGGGGAAACTGTGGAGAATACCCAATCTAGAAGCGGTATTTTCCGGCAAAATTAAAGGATCGTCGCCATTAGCAGTTAAACGGAGATATTGCCGCAGCATTCCGTTAACCACCGCCGCTAATTTGCCTAAATGACTGATTTTAGTTAATTCTACCGCCGTATTCACCGCCGCTGATGGGGGAATCTGGGAGAGATAGCGCAGTTGATAAAGACCAATATGGAGAATTCGCCGTAAATCCGGGGGTTGCTGGGCCGCGGTTTTTTTCCCCAGGCGATCGAGCAGCGCATCCAAAGTTCTTTGTCGGCGCATTATACCATAAACAATCTCCGTTGTCAAGGCTTTGTCAAGACAATTTAAGGAACTAGCGGACAAATGGCGATCAAGAGCGCGATCGGGATAGGCGGAGGAGCGATCGATATCGCGTAAAATCAGCAAAGCCAGCTGACGAGCATTATTCATGCAGTTTCTAGACGATTGCGGAGGAATTGGCGTAATATAGTCAGCGCCGGAATGGGGATTTCGTGGCCCATATTTAACTCGTGATATTCGACGTTAACCCCCAAACCAAGCAGTAAATCCCTGGCTTGACGAGCAGCAGCGATAGGAACGACGGGATCCTGCTTACCATGAACAATTAAGACATTTTGTGGACCCTGGGGATGGGGTTCACCGTGCAGATAACCACTCAAGGAACCCAATCCCGCCAAGGGTAAGGATAAACCCACATCCAGCGTCATCGCTCCCCCTTGGGAAAAACCAGTCAAAAAAGTCCGCTCTAGGGGAATGCCGGTGGTTGCTTCTAGGGAAATAATCCAATCGTGCAACTGTTGACGACTAGCGACTAAACCTTGATAATCGGAGGTTTCTAACGCATACCAGGCGCGTCCCCCCGGCACTTGGGGATGATCGAAGGGAGCATTGGGAAACAAAAATTGACAATCAGCCAGATCCAGCATAGCCGCTAGGGGGGCCAGATCCATGGCATCGGCACCCCAACCGTGCAGCATGATCACAAGATAGCGAGCGGGATTTTCCGGGGAAGGGGGAATGACAATCGGGTTAAAAGACAGGGTTTTTTCCTCGCAATTCTCTTTTTTCTCTATTCTATAGCGGTTTTCCCCGGGGTGAGATGGCTGTGGGGGAGTCTTTTCAGTGATCAGTAATCAGTGAAAAGAAAACTCCGATTACTACCCCCTTCCTCTCTCGGAGAAGGTTTGAGGATGAGGACAATTAACCAGAGTTGCCACTACTTTGGAAAAATGGTCTTAGTCGTCGTCGAGTATAGTTGTTGTCAGCAACTACTAAAATTAATTAATATATCCGCCGCTCACCGTCAAGCTAAAACTAGACAGAATGATCTGGCTATTATTACCCAACCCAGCCTTGATCCGGTGAAAATGCGGGCTAATCGGCAATTTTTCGGCAAAAAAGTTATCCACACCTGTTAACAGGCAATTTATCCCTGCAATGAGCTACAATTATCGGTCAAACGTGGTTAATAGCGAGCAGATGCGTCGCATCGAAGGGGCGATTTTTGCCTCTGGTATGCCTGTGGCCGCTTTGATGGAAAAGGCAGCCCTGTTAACGGCACAACAGCTTAAAAAGTCCTATTCTTTGGCTAATTTCCCCAAAATTGGCGTTATCGTCGGCCCTGGTCACAATGGCGGCGACGCTCTCGTGATTGCTAGAGAATTACATCTCGCCGGTTATCAAGTATCTCTTTTTTGTCCGATCGCCAAACTCAAGGATTTAACAGCACAACAGGCTAATTATGTCAAGCATTTAGGACTAATTTTTCAGAAAGCTTTAGAATCTTTGGAGGATTGTCAGTTAATTATCGATGGTCTTTTCGGTTTTGGTTTAGAAAGGACTTTATCGGGAGATATTGCCGAATTAGTCGATAAAATTAATAGTTGGCAAAAACTGGTAATTAGTATCGATATTGCTTCGGGAATTCACACCGACACCGGAGAGGTTTTAGGCACGGCAATTAAAGCCACTCATACCTTTTGTTTGGGACTCTGGAAGCGAGCTTTTTTCCAAGATTTGGCCTTACCTTATCTAGGTAAAGTGGAGTTAATTGACATAGGAATTAGTCCCCTTGACCTAGAAACAATTTTACAAGATTCACCGCCAATTCTGAGAGTTAATCCCGATCTAATTCGCCCTTATTTACCTTTACCCCGTCCTCTACTTACCCATAAATATCAGCAGGGACATTTATTAATTATCTGTGGTTCTCGTCGTTATGCAGGAGGAGCAATTCTCACCGGATTAGGAGCGCGAGGTAGTGGTGTGGGAATGCTTTCTATTGCCGCTCCTGCTGCCCTCAAATCTTTATTAATTAGTCATTTACCAGAAGCATTAATTATCGATTGTCCCGAAACTGCCACGGGAGCTATTGCCGAACTTCCCCTAGAATTAAATAATTATCATGTCCTCGCTTGTGGACCTGGATTAACCACAGAAAATCCTGCTATTATCGAACAGGTTTTAGATAGTGATAAACCGATTATACTTGATGCCGATGCTTTAAATATTTTGGCTCAATTGGGTATAGAAAAATTATCATCTCGCCAGAATAAGACAATTTTAACGCCTCATTGGGGAGAATTTAAACGCTTATTTCCTAACTTATCAGGTTCTCAAGACAGGATTAATGTCACTCAAGAAGCATCTCGACAAAGTGGTGCAATTGTCTTATTAAAAGGAGCCAGAACTATAATCGCCTTCCCGGGCGGTAAAATGTATATAATCCCCGAAAGTAGCTCCGCTCTAGCGCGAGGTGGTAGTGGTGATGTCCTAACGGGATTAATCGGCGGATTCTTAACCCAAATGCCGGATAATCACCCGGAAACAACTGCATTAGCGGCTTATTTACACGCTCAAGCTGGCATTTTAGCAGCCAAAGAAAGGACAGAATTAGGAGTAGATGGAGTAACTTTAGCTAATTATTTATTTGCTGCCCTTAAAGATTCGATCCCCCCTGCCCCCCTTGATAAGGGGGGTGCCGATAGGCGGGGGGATCAGAATTGATAATTATTACTGTATCTAACATTAAAATATCTTTCATAATACCCACCTAATAAATGCAGAAATAAGACGAGGAAACGATAAAAATACTATAGTAGTGATGGGGGCTTAATGCCTTGCTTTTCTGGGCATTGTAGTCGTATATGAAACAGCGAACAGCCCCAATATGATTATCCATTTTTTTGGAGAACGATAGACTCTCTCTTGCCAACCGAGAAGTCCTTCCTTACAGGATAAGCAAGATGACTCACCGCTACTACCTAATCACCACCTACTTTTGCAATTTAAGGCACCTGAATCTTTAGAGGAAAGTTAACATTTGTGTAGTGTGTGTTTGGCTACTGTTCTGATGGGGTGTATAAGGTATAGTCTGCAGATAAACCGTTTTCAATAAAATGCCCGCTTTTCAAACAATGCCAACCTTAGCTTTACCCAGGCTTGACCAGCCTACCGACTATGGAACTAGCACAGGGAAATTAGACCGCATCCAGTGGAAGGCGGGACTATCTCTGGTTAGCTATGGTGTCCGCATCGGTATCCGGGTGAGTGAGTCAACTGTTTTGGAACAGCTTCAAGATTATCTGCCTCCTGGATGGGAGCAATCTTCTTCGCCTGATGTAGATGAGTTGTACTCGTTGGTAGTGAGTGAATCTCCTGACGGGTATCAACTCTACCGCGGACAGGAAGAGCTACTTCAATCGCTGGATTTAGAGGACATCTTTGACACCCTGGATTCTGACTTGCGCTTACAAATTGGTATCCTAGCACCAGACAAGTTATTTGTTCATGCAGGGGTAGTGGGTTGGCGAGGGAAAGCCATCGTCATTCCAGGTCGTAGTTTTAGCGGCAAGACTACTTTAGTAGCGGCGCTGGTTAAAGCTGGGGCAACCTACTACTCGGATGAGTATGCGGTATTTGATGCTAATGGACTGGTTCATCCCTATCCGAGACGTTTATCGATACGGCAAAGAAATGGGGGACGAGTGCAACGGTGTCCGGTGGAGGAACTGGGGGGTGAATCGGGAACTGAGCCTTTGTCTGTGGGGATGGCGATTTATACCCGGTATCAGTCAGGAGTGCAGTGGTGTCCGAATCCGATTTCTCCAGGACAGGCGGTATTGGCACTTCTGGATAACACGGTGGTCGCTCGCCTCCGTCCTGATTTTGCTCTACCGATTTTGGCTCATGCTGTCTCTAGTGCTTTGAGCATTGAAGGCGAGAGAGGTGAAGCTGATGATACGGCTATCGCTATTTTAAAAGAACTAGAAAATTAAATTCTCTAATAGGAGTGAAATTACATGATACCTGTTGCTCGAACGGAAAAGCTTTTAATTCAAGAAGTAGGCAATGAACTGATTGTCTATGACCAAGAAAATAATGCCTCCCATTGTTTGAATCCAATGGCGGCTAGAGTCTGGCATTATTGTGATGGGAACAACACAATCAATGATATAGCCAAGCTGTTAGAGAAGGAGTTGAATATTGCCAAGGATTCAGATGTAGATATACGAGGATTGGTTTATTTAACTTTGGAGGAGTTAGAGCGATACAATCTTATTAAAGACTATGTAAAACAACCAATCGGTGCATCAGGTATTTCTCGTAGGAAGGTGGTTAAGATGGCGACTTTAGTGGGTGGATTTGCGATCGGTTCGATGTTTCCTTTAGTTAGGTCAATTGTTGCTCCTGAAGCTGCTATGGCTGCATCTCCTTGTCCAGCAAGTAAACTACTTACAGTGCCAAGACAATTTCCTTTGAATAAACCTATTGAGGAAAGAGATAGTATAATGCGGGATACTTTAAATATAGGCTGCGAGTTAAATTGCGGCACTCACTGTAATTCTAGTGTTCCAATAGCTACTCAAGTTAGTTGTACGAGAGATGTTGGTAAAAATGGCCAGTTACTTAATACTCAAACTTGTACTATTTCTGGCACATGTATATGTAGTAAGAAATAGGTGCTAAGAATGGAAACTTGCCCCGAAAATAAACTGATTCTATACTGTTCTAGAACCTTCCTAGACTTCAAAAATGCAAAACAACTTAAAGTTTTAGAACAAAAAAAAATCGATTGGGAATATCTCATCAATACAGCCACCCAACACGGGGTAATGCCACTCCTATACTGGAATCTCAATCAAATCTGTCCACAAGCAATCCCTCCAAACGTCCTAGCGCAACTCCAAGACGGCTTCTATGCTAACGGTGCAGAAAACTTATTCTTGGCGGGGGAACTCCTCAATCTCCTAAAACTGCTGTCAGTGTGATCGCCGATCTTTGTAGGCTGGGTTGAGGAACGAAAACCAGCAAAACCATTGCTAATGTTGGGTTTCGCTATCGCTCAACCCAACCTACATCAAATTTTCTTCCCTAAAGTGTCCTGATAGAAAAAGTTACCTATAGATTTGTTCTGACAAATGATACACTACTACACTTATCTTATTACTTTTTTTATTGGCGCTATCTTCCTGATAACCGGGATAGCCAAAGCATTTAGTTCAGAACAATTTATCTATCATAATTATAGATATGGTCTGTTACCACACAAAATTGTTCCATTTGTAGCAATTACCTTTATTGGCTTAGAATCTGCATTAGGATTAGCCCTGATTCTCCATGAATTTCCCCAATGGCTAATTCCTGTGTCAATCCTTTTCTTGATAGGTTCTTCAGGATTAATCTTGTGGTCAACATCCTCTGGTAAAACAGAAGACTGCGGTTGCTATAGTGGTCTTGTAGTAATCACCCCCAAGCAAAGTATCCTACTGAATATAGGATATATCACCTTACTAGGAATTGCTTGGCTTAATTCGAGTCCAAACCATCAAACAGAAACTTGGCAATGGATACTCGCTTTAATTGTTGGAGTATCTGCTAGTGTTTTCGGTTGGCAATCTCAACATAAACCAATCATCGACTTCTCCCGCTTAAAAATCGGTAATCGCTGGAAACGTCGTTGGTTAAAAGACAATACCCAAGATTTACAAAAAGGCTCTCACTTTGTTGTTTTCTTAGGTAAAGATTGTCCCTACTGCCACCGATGGGTTCCCTTTCTTAATATGATGAATACGCAGAAGGATTTACCTCAAGTTTTAGGTATTATGTCCGTGACTACTGAGGAATTAGAGTCATTTAAAGAAGAACAAATGGCGCGGTTTTCTATAGTTTCGATGGATAAGCTATTATTCGGTTATATGGTTGATACTTCAAGGGGTGACAAGGCGACTAAAAGGCTTGCTGGATAAGGCGCATAGCCGTTAGACCCCTAGAAAAATCGGGGTGTTTTCCTGGCTTGAGGCGGATCAAAGAAAAGGCGAGT
>VYLS01000184.1_pt1 | contig 8902 bp, 8 predicted proteins | sample 5114231 | NCBI WGS metagenome assembly VYLS01 (sample SAMN12291800, study PRJNA351875) | freshwater metagenome | isolation source: freshwater lake | place: USA: Michigan, Lansing Lake | collected 2013-08-14 | reverse complement strand
AAGGTAACATTTTAAAATTTTGAGTGGTTGTCCTAACCACTCTATTTCTTTAGGGGGTCGTTTGGCTAGACCCCCCGCTCTATCTAGCTTGTAGCCCCTCTGTCACCCCTTGAAATCGGCGCGTGGCGATGACAACGGTTAATAATCCCACCATAGCGAAGACAAAACCCAACAACCAACCTAGTCCTAGAGATGACGAAGATACTGTTCGTAAACGCAAAATGACCAGACCAAAACCCATCAAAGCGATCGAGGCGCGCATCCAAGACAGATAGGTGCGTTCGTTGGCCGAATGATCTCGCCAGTAATCAGGGTTAAATTTCTGCTTTGTCTTTCGGGATTTAAACAGCATAGAGGAGTTCCTAGCAATCAAATTCAATAAAATCAAGTATTCTTTCTTCTGGTTTTAATAAATTGTTTTTATCATCTAGTTTTTCGCTTATCTTTAGCCAATTCAAGGGACTTGAGCAGATTATCATCCATAAATAGGGGGAGTTTACCGTCCCATCTTTCGATCGCTTTGTTCTGTAAAACTTCTGGACTTAAGGAGTCTTGGAGAATGCGATGAGCTTCCGCCTCTCCCTTAGCCAGATTGATTTTTACTTCCGATTCTTTCAGAGCTTTCAGCACCATAAAACCGGCTTTTTTGGCCTCCTGTTCGGCAATTTGTTTGGCTTCCACCGCATCGGTAAAGCGATCGGAAAAGTTGACATGAACCAAAGAAACATCATCGACACCGATATGATAATTTTTCAGTCTTTCGCTCAAACGAATATCCACTTCTCCTTTGACTTCTTCCCGTTTAGTAATTAATTCTTCTGCGGTATATTTAGCCATAACTTCCTTGAGAATTTCCTCGACTGCTGGATCGATTACTCGTTCAATGACAGCCGCTTCATCGCCAATTTGTTGAAAAATATTATTAACTTCTGATGCTAAAATATGCCAATTAAGGGCCACATCTGTAAATACTTCCTGTAGGTCTTTGGAGGAAGCTTCGGCCGCTATCTGTTGTTTTTGGATTCTCACACTTAGTTTTTTTACCGTGTTAACAACGGGAATAATCCCATGAATACCCTCATTAAGTATTTTCTCCTGTACTTGACCAAAGACCATTAAAACCCCTCTTTCTCCCGCATTGACAATCACGAAAGGATTAAAAATAATCGCCAAAATTAATAACAAAAAAAAGATATTACTTGGTCTAGCTAAAAGACGAATTTTGAGCATTTTACTTGAGAAAAGAGATGGTTAATAGGATAGGTTTACAAATCAATAAAAAGGCTGTTTCTATCTTGATAATTTTATCTATAAAATAAAAGTAAACTTGTCCTGTATTTTTTAGATAAAGTCAGATTTAGTCTCGTTATTTATTTCCCTTCTAGCTGGCGAAATATCGAAAAATACTTGTCTATTTATAGTTATCATAGTAGCCGATTAAATGTTTTGGAAATCATGAATTTAAACGAGCATCTCGTTAGTTTTAGTCAGAAATTTGGTCAAAAAAGCATTTATTTATCCAAGAAAGTAATCGGGGTTATCCAGAAGCAATTATAACAAAATTTCCCTTGTCTTAAATGGTACATTCTCATTTCACCAGTCTAGCTGGTACTTTCTTTTGTAAGTAGGTAGATGTTAAAAATTGTCAGATGCCCCCCTTATTAAGGGGGGATTAAGGGGGGATCGGCACCCCCTGATCAAGGGGGGATTAAGGGGATTAGAACCACTTACTTAGCAATTACCTTAACATAATCTAGTTTCGGCATAAAAGATATTTTGTATAAAGGATATCTCGATAAATTGACTCACAAAAATGGCTATGGTAGAACCCTAAATACAGTAAGCGGATAAGCCTACTGTACTGATTCCATTCCCTAACGAGGTCATTTATCGATGAGTCATCTTTTCACGCGGTCGCGCCACCTCGCCGCTCTTTTCAAAATCGCCGGCACGACGACCGGAGTGGCCTTGGCTCTAACGACCGGAACATCCGCGCGTGCGGCGGGTTTTCTCCCCTTTTCCTTTCAAACCAACGTTACGGCCAGTCCGAACCTAACTGGAAATCCTAATCTTCTCAACGATCCCACTAGAGATGTCCGTCTCGATTCAGTGGTTTTCAACGGTTTAACGGTCAGTCAGTTCGATCTGGTGAATTCCGCAACCGTGATTCGCAACGATACTTATTTTAATGCCGCTAACGGGGAAACTTACGGAATTCTCCATGCGGGTTACGGACCGAACACGACTAGCGATCCCCTGGTCGGGGTAGGGTCGTTTCATTCTCGCAAATGTCATTCACAATTTCTCAGAACAAATATCTGAAAAATTTTTAAAATGCCTTGCTTTGCTTGCCCCGTAAGCGATTGAAGACAGACAAACAAGGAATCAAACTAGAGAATGAATCAGCCCTACTGGTCGGGGAGGGTTCAGCGAAACCGAACCCCACGGGAGCGGATATAGCGGCCAGTTTGGGCAATTTAAACCTGAATAGTCTCCTCGTAACCCGTGAGAATGCCGATACTGCGATTATCGAGGTTTCTTTCGCCCGACCGGTGAATACGTTCTTTTTCTGGGAACGGGGGGGAACGCCGGGGGGAGCCGTTGCGGGGGATAGCGATTTACTGGTGGAAGCGCTCGCGGACGATGGAACGACGGTTTTAGCCAGCTATAAAATTTTACGCGCGAACTACACGAAAGCGGACTATAACATCAGCACAATCGTTCCTCCCGTCCTCAACAACGGCCCGTTCAATATTGGTTCGATCGGGATTAGGCTCGACGGTATCCGCGCGCGAACCCTGCGCTTAACTAGCGAGCGCAATAACGATCCCCTCCGTCTGAACGGAGTCGGCGATAACGGGCCAGATTTCAAAGTAATCGCCGCCGACGTAAAGGTTCCCGAACCTAATGTCGTGTTCGCCACCCTACTCGCAGGAAGTCTTGGAATCTTTGTGAAACGAGGCAAGGATCGTTCTACTCGAAGTAGGGAGTGAATCCTTTAAAGGCGGTTTAAATGCCATCAACCAGCGAACTGTCATTCACGAAAAAATAGCGATCAATGGGTTAAAACCCTCTATTTATCCATTATTAAGGAGATAATCACCCTTTTTCCTCGATCGCACAGATCGAGGAATTTATCCTTTATTTTCGTCCGTAAGTACCTATGTCTGACCGTTATCGTTTCGAGACGCTGCAAGTACACGCCGGCCAGGAACCTGCCCCCGGAACCAACGCCCGCGCCGTTCCCATCTATCAAACCACCTCCTACGTTTTCAACGATGCCGACCACGGGGCGCGACTGTTTGCCCTACAAGAGTTCGGCAATACACCAGGATCATGAACCCGACCACCGATGTCTTCGAGAAGCGGATCGCGGCTTTAGAAGGAGGTGCGGCGGCCCTGGCCACCTCTAGCGGTCAGGCGGCGCAATAATGGAATGGGCCTTATCCCCCTCCGTTTAACCCGAACTGGGGTTAACCAATAAAATTAAACGCCAAAATCCCATCATTAAAATCGTTATCGCTGATATTGGGTAAGTTCCCCGGTAAATCCTCAAAGCCAAAGATATTATTCCCCCTTGACCGTAAATGTTCCGCCCCATCGGGATTTGCCGACCCAAAGGAGAAGTAGGCCACTTCATGACTTATATAGTTTTCTAGGGTAGCCGCCACGTTATCGGGATTCTTGGCCAAAAATGCCTGAACACTCCCTTGCAGACTTTCTCCCAGATTGCCCCCATTGGCAATTACAAAGGGTGCGTAGCGTCGCCCCCCTTCCAACAACACATCCCCAAATTCAGCGGCGGTGGTGCTTTGGTTTGCCCCTTCCCCACTGGCCTGCAAAATGAAGTTATTCACCGCTTGACTTAAGGCGGTACGCGCATAACCCGCTTGACCCGGTTGAATTAACTCTGTCACGTTGCCATCTCCATCTAAATCGAGGCTGTCAAAAACGGCTCCGTTGTCATCCGCCACTGGATAGAGACCGACAACGTTATTGAAGAAAGCTCCCGTCTGTTTGAGTCCTTCCTCAATGGCTGTCACCTGTATGCTACCGGGCAAGTTACTGAAGTTGAAAACCAGAGAACCTTGTCCATTACCCGTATCTTTAAATTGGATGGTTTGGGGATTAACGGCTTGGTCGGGTAGATTGGTAATTTCTAGGGTGAAATTAACCGTTGCGTCTGGTGTGGCATTGGGAGCCGGGTTGAGGGTGGTATCCGTCACCGCAACTGTCAAGTTATAGAGGGATTGGGCTTCAAAATCAGCCTTACCGATGAAGAATAATTCCCGGCCACGAATCTGGAAACTGCTCTGATCATTCCCCAACAAAGAAAGGCTATTTGTCCCCAAGGCATCATCGCTGATCTGAATATCGGCAACTTTGACACCTTGACTGGTATCGGTATTTTCAGCGATCGCATTGGTACTATTGGCCAGAATTAGGGCTGTGGGAGCTTCGTTGACATCGGTGATGTTTAAAGTTAAGGTTTGGGTGAGATCGGGGGTGACACCAACGGTTGGATCATCGACATTGACGGTGACTTCGTAACTATTTTGGGCTTCAAAATTAGGAGTAAAACCGACATAGAAAAGGGCCGAATTCTGAATTAAGAAGCGCTCCCTATCCCGTCCCGTGAGGAAGAGATTATTGGTTCCTAAACCATCATCTTCAATCAGGAGATCGGCGACTTTAAATTCTGGTGTGACATTGACATTTTCCGCTAACTCGGTGACAGCATTTTGGAAAATTAGGGCTGTGGGAGCTTGGTTACTAGGATTTTCATTAACATCATTGACAGTAATTGTCAAGGTTTTCTCAAAACTGAGTCCCCCTTGGTCTGTGGTTTTTACTCGAATACTGTAACTATTCTTGGTTTCAAAATCGGGAGAATTATTAATCTGTAATTGATTCCCCACAATCGAGAATGCTGAGTTATCTGTATCTCCTGTTCCCGCAACTAAGCTATAGGTAAAGGTATTGCCAGTATCGGGGTCTGTGCTAGAAAATGTTCCAATTACTGTGTTAACAGGGACATTTTCATTTACTGTGGTCGCACTTAATGCTAAATCCATTGGAGCTTGATTACCGGGAGTTTCATTAACATCATTGACAGTAATTGTCAAGGTTTTCTCAAAACTTAGTCCCCCTTGGTCTGTGGTTTTTACGCGAATACTGTAACTATTCTTGGTTTCAAAATCTGGGGAATTATTAATCTGTAATTGATTCCCTACAATCGAGAATGCTGAGTTATCTGTATCTCCTGTTCCTGCTATCAAACTATAGGTAAAGTTATTACCAGTATCGGGGTCTGTACTGGAAAATGTTCCAATCACTGTATTGGGGGCAACATTTTCATCTACGGTACTGGCACTTAATGCTAAATTTGTGGGAGCTTGATTACTAGGATTTTCATTAACATCATTGACAGTAATTGTCAAGGTTTTCTCAAAACTTAGTCCCCCTTGGTCTGTGGTTTTTACCCGAATACTGTAACTATTCTTGGTTTCAAAATCTGGGGAATTATTAATCTGTAATTGATTCCCTACAATCGAGAATGCTGAGTTATCTGTATCTCCTGTTCCTGTAACTAAACTATAGGTAAAGCTATTACCACTATCGGGGTCTGTGCTGGAAAATGTTCCAATTACTGTATTGGGGGCAACATTTTCATTTACTGTGGTCGCACTTAATGCTAAATTTGTCGGAGCTTGATTACTAGGAGTTTCATTATCAGTATCAGTATTAGTAATGATTCCCACAACTGCGTCAGTCGTACCTATGGCATAACCCGTCCCAGAAGCAAGGTTTAAAGTTACGGTTTCATCATCTTCAACATTTGTATCAGCAGTGGGGTCAATTGTGACAGTCGCAGTTGATGAATCAGCAGCGAAAGTAACTGTTCCTGTTGTACTTGCAAAACTTGCTGCACCAGTTTGAGTGTAATCTGTATTAAAGGTAGCTGTCCCCCCGACTGTATAATTGACTGTCAAAGCATCAGTTGTTACACCAGTACGAGTGAAGGTATAGACTAAGTTGGTTGTCCCATCTTCTGTCACACTTGCGGGAGAGATAGTAAGAGTAATGTTAGCATCAAGTTGGATTGTTTCATCACTGAACTCTATGGTTTCAATAGATTTCAGTACATCATTACCAAAACTAACATTACTTAAATCTTCTAAAAGATAAGAACCATCAGACTGTCTTGTTAGTGCTATTTTTGACTTAGGTCGGGAGATCCGTAGAGTATCATTCCCAGTACCTCCATCAATGGTATCATTGCCAAACCCACCATCAACAATATCATCACCCATTCCACCGTTAATAATGTCATCACCGTTATCACCGTATAGAGTGTCATCACCCGCGGAACCAATAATAGTATCGTCTCCACCAGAACCAAAGATAATACTAGGCAAACTATCCGCTTCTAAGAGTTCTCCATCATCAGTTCCTATTTCAGGTTCAACAAAGAAAAAATCATCGAAGACACTGAATACAGAACTGCCATCAAAAGAAGCAGGGATAATATTGCCAGATGATGGATCGAACAACTCTATTGTCCAAGTTTCTTCTCCTTCTTGTAACCCGTCTTGTTTTAAACCCCAGTAATCATTAATAGGCCCAAGTGCATCCAAATCTTCTTTTGATAGACCAGTGGTATCCAATCGTTCAAAATTTATATCAATGGTCGTCTGAACATTAGGTAATAAGGTTAGTATTCCTTCAGGTAAAGTGCTAGAATCAAAATCATTTGCGGATATTGGATTATCTCCTGTAGGTTTGACACGCCATCCAATTTCTTCTGTCTGATTTGTATCGCCATTCCGATTAATAGCAAATCTGGTAGCTTGCCCAGTATCATAAACTTTACCTTCAGTAAGAATAGAGGTAGTGTATGTATTAACTACCCACTTTGGTTGAATAGACTGAGCCTCTAAATAAACTTCACTTTCACTAACAATAGGTGTAATATATGTATTAATTTGTGATTCTTGTTGGTTGGTATTGTTAGTATTTTCCTCTGGATTTACGGTAAATGGTTCTAGATTTTCTGAAAAAAGAGGTAAAAAATTATTTTGTGATCTTTGATTTTTGGGGGCAAAACCGCCTGAAACTAAGGAAAAGTTCCAAGCTGTACCACCTAAAGGAGCCTCAACCGTAACGGTAATATTACCTGCACTATTATCAGGGATTCTAAAATTAATTGGCATTCCAGTAACACTAATACTTCCTGTATCAAGAAGGTTTAGAGTGCCGTCTTTAATAATTAGTCTGTCTGGAACAGAATACGACGTAAATTGACCTGTAATAATTTGTTTGGGCGCAACTGGTGCAGTAAATGTAAAGTTTCCTTGACCGCCACTTTCTATAAGACTATTAAATATTTCTTTTTGATCTTTTAACTCAAAAGAAATACTGTCGTTACTACCATTAATGGGGAAAGATCCTTCTGATTTATAAAATTTTACTCCGCTAATGTTAGAGTCTCTACGAATTACATAGTCATCAATAGTTACGTTGAAATTTTCTTTACCCTCTTCTAAATCATCAAAAATAGAATCGAGACTAATAGTCACTTTTTGCTGACCAGCACTAAGTTTTACCCATTGATTGTCATTTTTTAAACCTGATGTTTTTGATGGCTGACTAGCTAAATTATTTGACTTTAAATCCGATTTTAAACTGCCTGTGCCACTAAAATTAAGATGAAACCAAATATCTTTTGATAGACCATTAGCAGCACCAGGTCCTGTTAAGGAAATTTCGAGTAAGATTTTATCGCCTTCTGTAAAACTTGACTTACCACCATTTATAGAAAGTTGAACATCATAGCTGTAGTCACCTTCTACTTTTATGTCTATTGGAGTCCAGTTTTTATTATAATAATCATTAAGCGTCCGATTTAGCACCATTGCTAAATATTCTGGTGCTAAATCTTTGCCCCGTAAATATGTATAAACTCTGCCTACAAAATTATCGGCATCAATAAGACATCCTTCGGTATCCCCAGTATTTGCTCCCCTATGTAAAATAATCTCTGTACGGTTTGGTACCAGATTAGGTGTTGTTGGCGTTCCAAAACGAAAAGCCTCAAAGAGTCTTTTAAATAACCAATAGCTAGCTTTGTAATCTCCAGAAGCCCAAGGTGTAGTATCATCCCAAAAGCCACTCCCTGTGATTGCTTCGTTTCCGTGAGTAAATTTGTATTCAGCAACTCCATTATCTTTGCGTGTTACTGTGATGGTTGGATTAGCCATAAAATTCGCGATGGATTTCTTAATCTAAACTACAATGTAACCGTTTATGGAGGTTATTAATCAGCCAGTGGATTGACTCTGTGGGAGGATTTTCCTGGGACAGAAAGCTATGGTAGCTGATTGTGCAACGATCGCCATCGCCACTGCTGTCGTAATTGCGTCGCTTTAACCACATCATAACTTGTGCCAAAAGCGGTTTCTAAATTCGCCCAAAAGCCATCAGATTGAGCAAAATTGAACAAAACATCGTCAACAGCAGGAAAGCTCGGCAAGAGGGTAGAAGTCATGACGTTAACTGCAAAGGTTTACTGCGACTATTTTTGGGCAACAATCCCGAATTTGTCAAGACTTCCATAACATAAATTAACATGATACAGAAAACGGGTTTCTCGGAGAAACCCGTTTTCTAGATATTAGGATAAGATTATTGGATTCTTGCCAAAGACTGCTTAAATTCTGCGAGAGAATTAGCGGTAGCTGCTAATTTTAGTAGCTCTTCTAAGATAGTAGGGTTAGTGATTTTGCCGATTATAGCAATTCTTGGAGCTATGAGGTACAATAGAAAGCAAATAGACAAATAATAGAACTTACCAGCTTCCTATGAGACCCTATTCCGTAGATTTTCGCCAAAAAATTATCGA
>VYLS01000155.1_pt1 | contig 8924 bp, 5 predicted proteins | sample 5114231 | NCBI WGS metagenome assembly VYLS01 (sample SAMN12291800, study PRJNA351875) | freshwater metagenome | isolation source: freshwater lake | place: USA: Michigan, Lansing Lake | collected 2013-08-14 | reverse complement strand
TTAGTTATTGTGACTAACTCTTTTGGTTAGAAAAAGATAAACTTGAGAATTTTCATTCAAATTTATTGACTCAAAATCAGCTGTACTTAATTTAAATGAATCAACCCTACCCTTAATAAGGGGGGCAGGGGGGATCAGAGTCCAAAATCTATCTTCTCTTTGATTATAACTACTTAATTTACCTCCTCTAAGCCCATGTCTAGATTATTAATCAGCCAGTATCAGGCGGAAGTTGAGAAGATTGTCCAATATGGCGGCAGTCGCAAGGAAACTTCGATTAGAGTCGCTTTTCAGAATTTGTTAAATGACTATTGCAAGGCGCGGGATTTTTTGTTAATTCCGGAGTTGGATTATCGCACTAAGTCGGGAAAAGTTGTCTATCCTGACGGGACGGTAAAGGATGCTTTGCGGTTAGATTGGGGATATTGGGAAAGTAAGGATCAATACGATAATTTAGACGAAGAAATTGAGAAAAAGTTGGCGAAAGGCTATCCTAATGACAATATTTTATTTGAAGATTCCCAGACGGCGGTTTTAATTCAAGGAGGAGAGGAAAGACTGCGCGTCTCCATGCGCGATGATGAGGCTTTGGATGGGATTATTAATGCTTTTATTAATTATGTACGTCCGGAGGTTGAGGATTTTCGAGAGGCAATTGATAGTTTTAAGGAAGATTTACCAACAATTTTAGAAGCGTTGCGGGGTTTAATTGCGTTGCAGTCGGAGACGAATCGGAATTTTGTGACAGCGCGGGACAATTTTTTAGAGATTTGTCGCAAGTCAATCAATCCAGAAATTAGCCTGGAAGATGTGCGAGAGATGATTATTCAGCATATTCTGACAGAGGATATTTTTATCAATATTTTTAATGAGTCTCAGTTTCACCGGGAAAATAATATCGCTAGGGAATTACAGGGAGTGATTGAAACTTTCTTTACTGGTAATACCAAGCGCAATACTTTAGGGACTATTGAACGTTATTATGCGGTAATTCGGCGGACGGCGGCGAATATTTATAACCACCACGAAAAGCAGAAGTTTCTCAAGGCGATTTATGAGAATTTTTATAAAGCATACAATCCGAAAGCGGCGGACCGGTTGGGAATTGTCTATACACCCAATGAAATTGTCCGTTTTATGATTGAAAGTGTCGATTATTTAGTCCACAAGCATTTTGGTAAGTTGTTGGCGGATCCAGGAGTAGAAATTTTAGATCCGGCGACGGGGACAGGAACTTTTATAACGGAGTTGATTGAGTATTTACCGAAGGATAAGTTACGGTACAAGTATAAGCATGAGATGCACTGTAATGAGGTGGCAATTCTGCCTTATTATATTGCTAATTTAAATATTGAGTTCACCTACAAGCAGAAGATGGGTGAGTATGAAGAGTTTGAGCATATCTGTTTTGTCGATACCCTGGACCATGCTGCTTTTCATCTCAAGCAGATGGATTTGTTTGCCATGTCGGTGGAGAATACCCAACGGATTCAAAATCAAAATGACCGCAATATTTCTGTAATTATTGGGAATCCTCCTTATAATGCCAAGCAGCAAAATGCTAATGACAATAATGCAAATCGTAAATACCCAGCAATAGACAAAAGAATTAAAGATACTTACATCAAAGAAGGGACAGCACAGAATCAAATTGTCGTCTATGATATGTACACTCGCTTTATTCGTTGGGCTTCTGATCGATTAAATAAAGATGGTATAATAGCGTTTATCTGTAATTCTTCCTTTTTAGATGCTCGTTCTTTTGATGGGTTTAGAAAATGTATTGAAGAAGAATTTACTTGCGCTTATTTTATAGATTTAGGTGGTAATGTCAGGAAAATATCAGGGAAAGATGGGATTTTTATCTGTGAAAAACATACAATTTTTGGTACTGCTGCAATGACTGGTATTGCTATCCTGTTTTTAGTTAAAGACAGTCAAGCAACTGGAAATAAAACTTTCTATGCTGATCCTTTTCATGTTCATGAGTTGCGAGAAGTTAAATTGTCTTATTTACAGAGTAATAAATTTAGTAATGTTTGCTTCGAGCATATCATCCCAGATAAAAAGCATAACTGGATTGAACAATCAGATAATGATTTTGATCAACTGCTACCCTTGATTGATAAGGAGGTAAAAAGTGGCAAGTCTGAGAAAGCTGTGTTTAAGTTGTTTTCAAGAGGAGTAGAAACAACAAGAGATGAGTGGGTATATGATTATCTGAAAGAGAGTTTAATAAATAAGATTAGTTTTTTTATTGAAAAATACAATTACTCTGTTGAAAATCAATTACAAGACTTTTCAATAAAGTGGAGTTCTTCTTTAGAGAATTTCTGGAAATCTCGAATAAAGTCTGATTTCGATGAAAAATTAATTCAATCATCTCTATACAGACCTTATTTTAAGCAATTTCAATACACAGAAAAATTGTTTAATCATCGATTAACAGAAAACCATTATGAGATGTTTTCATTAGATCTAAAATCATTTAATAAGATAATAGCTTTTTCTGGTATTAGTTCAAATAAGCCTTTTCATTGTCTTTCCTGTGATTTATTAATTGGTTTAGATACACTTGAAAAAACTCAATGTCTCCCCCTCTACTACTACGAGAAAGAAGGAAACCGTATCGACAATATCACCGATTGGGGATTGCAGCAATTCCAAAACCATTACAACGATAAAACCATCACCAAACTCCACATCTTCCACTACACTTATGCAGTCCTCCACTACCCAGAATATCGCAGTAAATACGAATTAAACCTCAAGCGAGAATTTCCGCGACTTCCCTTTTATGATAACTTCTCTCAATGGGTAGAATGGGGAAGCAAACTAATGGAATTACATATCAACTATGAAACCGTCGCACCCTACCCACTAACCCGCATTGATACTAATAATAACCTCAAACCCAAAACTAAACTAAAAGCTGACCGAGAAAAAAATTCTATCAACCTCGATGATGTCACTTTCCTACAAGATATTCCCAAAATTGCTTGGGAATATAAACTCGGTAATCGTTCGGCCTTAGAATGGATATTAGATCAATATAAGGAAAAGAAACCCAAAGATAAAACCATCGCCGAAAGATTTAATAACTATCGCTTCGCTGATTATAAAGAAACAGTAATTGACTTATTACAACGAGTCTGTACTGTCAGCGTCGAAACCATGAAAATAATAGAAGCGATGAAACATTAAAAAGATTGCAGCTTTTCGGATCTCTTATTCTTCGTGTGATAAGTTTAAATTATGTTAATGCTAAATTCAGTTATTAAAAACTGATTATCTAGGGTTTGCTGAAAAAGTTTTTCGTGGGGGTAGGAGTCGGTCGTCAGTAGTCGGTCGTCGGTCGTTTCAGGCTTTGTTGCCCTCTTTTTTTGTACCAGTTTATCTACTACAAGAAGGATAATGCCAGGTTTTTGAAGGTCTCAATCCTATATTCTGGCACTAACATCGGATTTTAACCGGTCAAAAGCCTGATTTTCAAAGGGTTTTACCATTATTCAGCCAGCCCTACTTAAGTTATCAAAAAAAGACGAAAAGAAAGGACTTTTTCCGATAATAAAGGGCAGGTTTAACCCTGTCCTTTGCTCCGCTTTTTTGGCACTGATTAATGATTAAACCTCTTGCGTAATTAATTTTTCAGGGTTCAAAAACGGCAAAAATAAGGATTAAATGGCATAAAATATGTAAATAGACCATTTAACTGATTATTATTTATTCTTAATTCTCCTGACTACTGACTACTGGCTACTGACTCCGTTCGGACCTCGGCGTGAGCTTTTGTCGAACGCAAAAGCTCACGGCCGAAGCCTAACCCTAATACCATTTTTCCTTATTCTTGGCAGGTATCTTACCCCCCCTTGCCCCCCCGACGTCGGTAGGTTTGGGGGGGTGAGGGCAATTAACCATCTCTGCCATTACTTGTGAAAAATGGTATAACAACAATTTTTGATTTTTACAAGAGGTCTATTAATGATTAACGTCAGTTCGGGATAAGGGGGGAAGGAAAAGACGGCGGTTAGTAAGCTGAAAAATATATAACCATATCCTCGACAAATCCAGTACTCCCAACTCCGGTGCAGTCTTAACGAGTAATTTAGGTAGTCAACAGCTGATTATTGGAGCAATGGGGTCAAATTCAGGACAAAACTTTCCCTAAAGAGGCGGGTAAATCGGCTAATTTTTCTACCACTGTCACCCCAGCTTCTTGAAAATTACGTAAGCTATCTTTTCTGGTATTCTTAGCGGCAACAGAGTAGGAAAGTTGGTTAGAAATAATTGTTTCTGTATCGCCGAAATTGGTTTCAATCGCTGCATTTAACCCCACAAGATAGGCAATCACCGGTTTTTCGATCGCCGAGGCAATATATTTGGCTGCCTCGATTTCGGCCTTTCCTCCCACCTGACTGACGAGGAGAATTGCCTCGGTATTTTCATCTTCCTCGAAAACCTGCAACCATTGGGACAAATTGGAGCCAATAATGCCGTCAGTACCCAAATTTACCGCCATAGATTCACCATACCCAGCTGCTGTTAAAGTTTTCGCCACTTCATCCCCTATACGATCGCCACGGGTGATTAGACCAATTGTCCCCGATTGATAAAAACTGGGTTCACAAATACCCAACCAAAGATAATTGGGAATAATTACACCCTGGCTGCCGGGTCCGAGAATTAATGTCCCTGTGGTACTAGCTATCTTTAATAATTCCACCAGATCCAAGGGAGGAACTCCAGGGGTAATGATAATTAATTGGGGGATGGCTGCTGCGATCGCTTCTAAGGCCGCATCTAGGACTTGATTGGGGGGGACTAAAATTAAACTGGTTTTGATTTCTCCTGTTTCAGCAACGGCCTCGGCCACTAGATCAAACACTGGTATCTCTGCGATTATCTCACCACCGAGGCCACTAGCCACTCCCGCTACTAAACAGGTTCCCTGAGCTTTCAATCGTGCCGCATAATATTTGCCTAGGGGTCGATCGATCCCTTGCATAATTATCTGATCTTTATCTGTCCATTTCATATATTAAGTGTTGGGAGTTGTTTCAGTGTTGCCAAAGGCACGGCGTAGCCGTCCAGTAAACAGTAAACAGTAAACAGTAAACAGTAATCAGCTTCTGAAGGCAAGAGTCAAAGGTTTTAGATTCGTCCCTTGTGAACTGAAAACTCACATCTGATCAGTGATCACTGATCACTGATCACTGATTCTAGGCTAATTTAATTGCCGCAGTGACCACCTCTTCTAAAGATTCTAACCAATGAAAGTTAACATCAGCTAAACCCTGACTGAGATCGATCGCTTTGCTGTCAGCTAGGACGCGAAAAATTATTTGTGGTAGGGTGGGATTGAGAAAAGATCGAGGTTGCAAGGTTTGTCTTTCCTGTCGGGTGGCCCGGATCGTTCGTTCGCCGCTGCCCCGGCTGGGTGATAATGGGCTATAACTGCGGTAGTAATTACTAATAGTCTCGATCGCTTTTTGGCCAAAGTCGGGATAACTGATAATATCAACGATAATCACTTTTAAATCGGGCAATAGTTGGAATTGTTGCAGACCAGCCTCTATTTGCTCGTTTAATTGCTCTAATTCTAGTCTTTCCTCCAGTATAAGCCAGGCTGCTAGTTTTGCCCCCTTGCTGGCTAAGGCATCCCAGACAGTGGACATCAAACCTTGGCCATTACTGATCACGGCTATTTGGCCGGTTTGATCAATTATCGACCAAGGGGATTGTAATTGGGGTGGGGTCAAGGCCAGAAGATCGAGATGTCTAGCTAAAGCGGCATCATTAACAGTTATTTTGCCATCTAGGGCCATCACTTCCCCAGCTTCGTTGATACCCAGGGGATTAATCTCGATAATATCGAGATCTTTGCTGACAAAGAGACTATACATTTTTTCGAGAATTTGACTGATAGACTCGATCAAAGACCCTCTTAAACCCATAGATACGGCTAATTGCCGACAGAGATAGGGGGAAAATCTCTCTTCAATGACCACTTTTTGCATGGTTGCCAGTAAACTGTCCACATCCATCCCCCCTTGACTCGCACCCAGTAAAACTGGTCTTTGCAGATGATAATCGAGTAAAATGGCTAAAAATATCTCCTGTTGCGGATTATACCTGGCTTCTGCTAGGATTACCTCTGGATATTCTCCGGCGATCGGTAAATGAAAGATAGCATGGGCAGCAGCGATCGCATCGATGGTATTAGCGACAAATTTCACCCCTCCGGCTTTTCCTCGTCCTCCCGCTCGTACCTGGGACTTCAGCACGATAGGATAGGGAATGTTTAATCTTTTTAGTCCCCCCGGTTCGTGGATTGGTTGGGAAGGTAAAATGGGGATGCCGACTTGAGCAAATATTTCCTTGGCCTGGTATTCGAGTAAATCCATAATTGATTAGTTGATAAAGTGGCGATTCTCTCTTTGCTCGTTTCGGTAGCTGGGGGACTATGAAGATTATTTTAGCAACAGCATCCAGTTCACGGGTGATCAGGGAGAATATTTTTGGTTGATAGGGATGGGGGACTGGTCGTGACGGCAATCTTGATCGCAAAAATTAAAGTTAATTCGATCGGGTGATTTTTTTTGATAGGATTGAACCTATAATTTTCCCATAAATAGTTCTTGTTCCCCATTAACCGTGCCAAACTAAGAACTGCAGACAAATCAAGAGTTTTGGCGTTCCAATAGACCAAATAAACTAATAACTAGCAATTAGTAGAAAATATCGGCTATTTTTTGCTAAGATTCCCCTTTTTCCCGCATTTTCCCGCCTGGAAACAAACTTTTTTCCGCTTTCGTCTCTATCTTTAATTCCCTCCCACTAGGAAACTCAAGGGTAAGATGCTAAATTTTCAAAAGCAGGGTCGTCATCATCCTCTGATCCTATTAACAATGCTTTTAAGTGCTTCTTTCGTTGTAGTCTCCCTTTCCTTGACTCCTGCGATCGCACGTCAATTCGCCCCAATTAACCCGATTAAACCGATTCCTTTGGGGAATGCTCAATTAATTCCTGCCGGCACAGACATCCCTGTAAAATACGAGCAAGGGGAAAAAATTCTTTTAACCAAACAAGAAACTTTTTCTTTATCTCTGACCGTAACCGATAATATCAAAAATTCCCAAGGACAGACAATTATTCCCGATGGTAGTCAGATTATCGGAGAAATTAAACCCGATGGTCAAGGTTCGCGTTTTTTATCCCAAAAAATCTTTTTAAAAACCCGTCAACCCCAAGAAAAATCTATTGATGCTATTTCGGCAGTTTTCACTCGTCTAGAAAGGCTAATTAAAGGAGTTAACCCTGATAAAATTATTCAGGGTGCAGTATTAGGAAAATCTGCCGCTTCTGTCCTCGCTTCTTTTACTTCTGACCAACCGGTTAGCGAGATTATACGAGGAGGAGGATTAGAAGTATTAGCCGGTTGGTTATTACGAGGAGAATCGGTGGAATTATTGTCAATTAACCCCAAGGAAGATTTAAAATTAACCCTTCGTTCTGATTTTACCGGTCAGTAACCTTAAAAAAATTAGGTGTGTTAGCTATTAATCTAACACACCAGCTATCGAGACTAAGCGGCGTTTTGCCGATACCATTCAATGGTTTTTTGCAAACCTTCTTTAAATTCCATTTGAGCAACAAAACCGAATTTTTCCTGAGCGCGGGTTGTATCTAAACAGCGTCGCGGTTGACCATTCGGTTTATCTATTTCCCAAACAATTTCGCCATCAAAACCCATTAAATCACAGATTAATTCGACTAAATCTTTGATAGAAATCTCATAATTTGTACCAAGATTAACCGGATCTGATTCATTATAGAATTGACTGGCCATGACAATGCCTCGCGCTGCATCGGTGGAGTAGAGAAACTCCCGGGTTGGACTACCATCTCCCCAGACAGGAAGTTGTTTATCCCCCCGTTGTTGTGCCTCATAAACCTTGCGAATTAAAGCAGGAATTACATGGGAACTACCCGGATCAAAATTATCCTCTGGTCCGTATAAATTCACTGGTAAAAGATAAATTCCGTTGAAACCATACTGCAAACGATAAGACTCTAATTGTACCAATAAAGCCTTTTTAGCGATACCATAAGGCGCATTGGTTTCTTCGGGATATCCTGACCATAAATCGTCTTCATGGAAAGGTACTGGAGTAAATTTTGGATAGGCACAAATTGTCCCCACACAGACAAATTTTTGCACTCCTGCTAGATAGGCAGCGTGAATTAATTGGGTTCCCATCATCAAATTATCATAGAATAATTCTGCGGGTTTTTCCCGATTGAGACCGATGCCTCCCACATGGGCCGCCAAATGGATAATTAAATCTTCTTCGTCGGCTAAACGTTGACAGTTTTCCCAAACTCTTAAATCACAATCTTTGGACCGAGGAATTGTAATTTTTTCGGGATTTGCCCCTGCTGCAATTAATTGATTAACTACTTGCCGACCTAAAAATCCGGCCCCCCCGGTGACGACGATTCTTTGTTCGCTTAAATTCAGCATATTTTTACCTCTTTAATCCACAGTTGTCATTGAACGATTGCGAAGATAAGCCAAATCTTTTAATAACTGTCCGCTATCACCACCGTTATTAAGATTAATCCCCAAAGCCGCTAAATCCGCATCTACCATTAATTTTACCAGTCCCTCGAACGTTACCGACGGCTGCCAGCCTAATTTCTCCCTGGCTTTTGTGGAATCTCCTATTAATAAATCCACTTCCGCTGGACGCAAATAACGTTGATCAAACTCCACATAATCCTGCCAATTTAAATTAACGTATTGGAAAGAAATATCGAGAAACTCCCGGATAGAATAGGTTTCATTGGTCGCCACCACATAATCATCTGGTTCTTGCTGTTGTAACATTAACCACATCGCCCGCACATAGTCCTTAGCATAA
>VYLS01000206.1_pt1 | contig 8941 bp, 8 predicted proteins | sample 5114231 | NCBI WGS metagenome assembly VYLS01 (sample SAMN12291800, study PRJNA351875) | freshwater metagenome | isolation source: freshwater lake | place: USA: Michigan, Lansing Lake | collected 2013-08-14 | reverse complement strand
ACTCGCTTTTTCTTTGATTCGACTCAAGCCTGGAAAACACCCGAATTTTTCTAGGGGTCTAACGGCTATGCGCCTTATCCAGCAAGCCTTTTAGTCGCCTTGTCACCCCTTGAAAAATAAGGGATATTTGGGGTTGCGGGGATTGAACATTTTTGTTGCTCCTCAAAGATTAATTCTTTTTTGGCGTTGCTGAATCAAGGTATGAATGACAACCTTGCACCCATCCAAAAGTTAGTTTGGGTCTAGGTTTTAAAAATCCCACAAAAGAAGATTCATATCTCAAATCAGCAACGCCTTAATTAAGTTGATGATTCAAGTCAAACATTCATATCAAATAACATTCAATAGATACTGAATAACAAATTGGTCTCAGCCAACAACTCTAAATAACTCTAAATAACCGTACATAACTTTTAATAACAATTAATAACATTGCTTTCTCTTTCTCATAAAAATATTGACAAATCAAAGGAAATGATGTAAGCTTTAAATATCTCTATTAAATTTTTGATTATTTTTGAACTAAAAATGGTTAGTATTACTAACAAGATAGAAACTAAAAATCTATTGCAAGAAGCATTTCTAAACTGGATCTTGCAAAATACTGGTTTGATAAAAAATAAAGATCATAGTTGCTTATTTCAACTTCTATATAATCCCAAAAATCAAGACAAAAAAAGAAGTGAAATTGTCGAAATAATGAAAGATAAGCATGATATTTATTATACGGAAGCAACTATTAATGAATATGCGAAAAGAATTAGGAGAATAATGGTAGATGTGTTTAAACAAGGGATGATAGACGATGGATTAGAATTAAGTGTCAATTTAATTACTACTAAATACGAGAATAAAGGAAGACCTCAGAATTCAATTGAACCTCATCAAGTGACTTATCAATGGTTATGGGAGAAAAAATTCCCTCGGATGGGTTGGGAATTAGCAAAAGAAGTCGCTGCACCTGCTTGTGATAAGTTAACGATGCTGGATATTGAAAATTTTGAGGTAGAAAAATCACACGGGAGTTCAGAAAGGGGTCCAGTTATGAATGGTACTGTAATTAAGCCAGAGCCAGATAAGGGTAATTATATTTATCTTAACAAGCCCCATTATTTATGGGTTAATTTACCTGAAAATGGTAAATATTTATTGTTAATTAATGAGACGGTAGAAGGAAATTTTTATCTCTTTAGTCCTTCAAGAGCATTTGCCTATATTCCTTATACTAAGCTGTCAGAAGGACTTCGTTTACCCCCGTCTGAAGGACTAGCTCGATTTTTCCAATATGATGCAGTAGGAGATGAATATTTTCTGGCAATTGTCACAGAGCAACCCATTGATTTATCTTGGGTTAATGGGGAATCTGACCCTACAGATATTATTTTAAGTCAAGAGCGTCTTGAGGAGATATTTGTTAAATTGGGTCAACAGGGTAATAGTGAGGTGTTTTATAAGCGGTTTAAGGTGGTGGAAAAACCCATTAATCACTCTGATCAATCAGCAACAATAATCAACAACAAAAACTTAGTTTATTAAAGGAGGATAGTAACATGAATCAAGCCATAATTAACCAGATACAATAGTATAACTAGATCGCATCATGCCAGCGATCGCGTTTGCCCATTGTCAACACTAATTGCCCATAAAATAGGAAAAAAAATGCAAATTTCCATTCAACTAGACGATGAACACGCTCAAAAACTAGCCTATATCCAACAAACCACCAAAAAAAATACCCTAGAAACCATTCAACAAGCCATTGAACTACGCTATCAACAACTCCAAGAAAAAACACACGATCCCCTAGCTAAATTAAAACAAAGTTCCTTTATCGGTAGCTTTGAAGCAGAGGCTGACTTTGCCGAAAACTCAGAAAACATTTTGCATTCACTCCTATCCGAAAAAAATGATCATCGCTGATACAGGATTCTTTCTCGCTCTTGGTAATCGAAAAGACAAAGATCACTCGTTAGCCATTCAAACTATTTATAGTCAAAATGAAGCCTTAATTACCACCTATCCTGTTATCACCGAAACCTGTTATTTACTCTTAGCCAGAATAGGTAATCAGGCGCAAATCAACTTTTTGCAGGGATTGGTTAACGATAACTTTGAAATATTTCATTTACAAAATCATCATATTGAACGAATGATTGAATTAATGGATCGTTACGCTAACTTACCGATGGATATGGCAGACGCTTCTTTGATTGTATTAGCAGAGCATCTAGGACATGGAAGAATATTAACTGTTGATCGTCGAGATTTCAGTATCTATCGTTGGAACAATACGGAGGTTTTTAACAACTTATTGTAGGAAATATTTATTCAGGGTAATCAGGGTAATAGTGAGGTGTTTTATAAGCGGTTTAAGGTGGTAGAAAAACCCATTAATCACTCTGATCAATCAGCAACAATAATCAGCAACAAAAACTTAGTTTATTAAAGGAAGATAGTAACATCAATCAATCCATAATTAACCAGATACAACAGTATAACCAAACCCTAGGAATGCTATATCAGCAGGGGCAATATGAGCAAGGGATTATCTTCGCTCAACAAACCTGTGATTTAGCCAAAAGTTACTCACTAACTAATGAGCCTATTTATGCTTATTCTTTGAATCTTTTAGCCATATTATATCAGTTAATGGGACAGTATGAGCAAGCTTTACCTCTCTCTCAACAAGTTCTCGAAATTGTTGGTAAAAGTTTAGGTACTGACCACCCTGAATATGCTAATTGTCTGAATAACTTAGCCCTATTATATGAGTCAATGGGACAGTATGAGCAAGCTTTACCTCTTCATCAACAAGCTCTGGAAATTAGTGGTAAAATTCTAGGTACTGACCACCCTAACTATGCTGGTTCTCTGAATAACTTAGCCGGATTATATAAGTCAATGGGACAGTATGAGCAAGCTTTACCTCTCCATCAACAAGCTCTCAAAATTATTGGTAAAAGTTTAGGTACTGACCACCCTGACTATGCTACTTGTCTGAATAACTTATCCGTATTACATAAGTCAATGGGACAGTATGAGCAAGCTTTACCTCTCTATCAACAAGCTCTCGCAATTCGTGGTAAAAGTTTAGGTACTGACCACCCTAACTATGCTAGTTCTCTGAATAATTTAGCCGTATTATATGGGTCAATGGGACAGTATGAGCAAGCTTTACCTCTCTATCAACAAGCTCTCGCAATTCGTGGTAAAAGTTTAGGTACTGACCACCCCGACTATGCTGATTCTCTGAATAATTTAGCCGTATTATATCAGTCAATGGGACAGTATGAGCAAGCTTTACCTCTCTCTCTACAAGCTCTCGAAATTCGTAGTAAAATTCTAGGTACTGACCATCCTGACTATGCTGGTTCTCTGAATAACTTAGGCGGTCAATGGGACAGTATGAGCAAGCTTTACCTCTCTCTCTACAAGCTCTCGAAATTCGTGGTAAAAGTTTAGGTACTGACCACCCTGGCTATGCCACTTCTCTGAATAACTTAGCCGCATTATATCGGTCAATGGGACGGTATGAGCAAGCTTTACCTCTCTTTCAACAAGCTCTCGAAATTCATGGTAAAAGTTTAGGTACTGATCACCCTAATTATGCTCTTTTTCTCAATAATTTAGCCCTTTTATACACAGCAACCAACCGCCCAGAAGAAGCACTAAAATTAATGCAAGAAGCGGCAGATATTGATTTAAAAACTATCTCGACCATCTTTAGCATTAGCACCGATAAGCAACGCATCAACTATCTTGCCAAAAACTACCATATAGTAGAAACATTTCTCTCCCTTGTTTTCCAACACTTTCCTAATAGCCCCGAAGCGGTACAATCTGCCTATAACCTCATCTTAAGACGAAAAGCGATCGCAACCGAAACCGCCATCCTGCAAAAAATCGCCCTATTATCCCAACAATACGCCCATCTTGCCCCCAAACTCCAACAATGGCAACAAATCAGACAACAACTCGCCAAACGCTGTTTTGATATACCCACCCCCGAACAACTTCCCTACTACCAACAAGAAATTAAATCCCTCGAACAACAAGCAGAAAACCTCGAACGAGAATTAAATATCCCCGAACTTAACCTCGAAAAAGAACTGCAAAACGCTGATTTTCGTACCATCGCCTTAGAATTACCTCAAGGAACTACCCTAATTGAATTTTTCAGGTTTAATAACTACAATTTTCAGGCAATTCCCGCCAACGGTGACGCTGCATCCTTTCCCCCTCGCTATCTCGCCTTTATCCTACCTGCCCAAGCCCCAGAACAGCTAACTATGATAGATTTAGGAGAAGCTGAACCCATAGACAAATTAGTGAAAGAGTTTCGGGAATCGGTAGAAAACCCACGAGGATTAAGTGTGGCCGTATTTAAGAAAAAAGAAGATATACTGTCAAAAATTGAACTAAGCAAGCTTATATTTGACAAAATCGAGCCTTATCTCACCCAAGAATTAATTATCTGTCCCGATGGCGAATTAAACTGCTTACCCTTTGAAATTTTACCCACCGATAAAGGCAGCTACTTAATGGATGAATATCGCTGCAACTTCTTAAATGTAGGGCGAGATATCCTGCGATTTAAAGCCAAAATTCCCGCAAAAGTCACCTATCCTCTCGTTATCGCTAACCCTGACTATAACTTAGCTAGTCCCGAAAACACGCCATCAACTGCCGAAAATGAGGAAAAATTCCCCTTTAAACCATCCTTACGCAATTTAGCCACCTCTAGACAAGGACAAATATTCAACTCCCTCCCCGGCACCGAAGTCGAAGGAGAAAAAATCGCTAAAATACTCAGAGTCAAACCCGTTACCGCCGCCAACGCCGTTAAAACCCTCGTCTCCAAAGTCCTAAAATCCCCTTATATTCTCCATATTGCTACTCATGGCTACTTTCTCGGCGATATAACCCCCGAACTGGACACAATTAACCAAAACTTCATGTTATCGAGTCTTTCCGCCTCAGAAAGATTCCAAGTCGGCACCAGGCAAAATCCCCTGTTGCGTTCAGGTTTAGCCTTTGCGGGGGTGAATACCATGTTAAACGGCGGTAAACTACCCGAAGAAGCCGAAGATGGCTTATTAACTTCCCTAGACGTGCAATCTATCAACTTAGCAGGGACAGAGTTAGTAGTAACATCCGCCTGTGAAACCGCCTTAGGAGACCTCTACACAGGAGAAACCCTCATCGGTTTGCGTCGTTCCTTCATCCAAGCAGGAGCAAAAACCGTTATTATCAGCCTTTGGAAAGTGGAGGATGTGGCTACCACTATCTTAATGCAGTATTTCTATTATTATCTCCTGAAAGCCAAACTTAGCAAAGCAGAAGCTTTCAGAAAAGCCAAATCTAGCCTCCAGCGTCTCACCATCGCCAAAATGCGTTCCCAATGGCTAACGGAAGATGCCATCAAATCGGCAGAAAAACACAGTATAGGAATTGCTGCCCATTTGCGTGAATTAAGTCAAAAATCTGATTTAGAACGCCCTTATGAAGCTCCTAAGTATTGGGCAGCTTTTATTTGTTTAGGGAATCCAGCCGGTCTTCCGCTTTTACCACAGGCGAGCAAGGGACAAAATCTGAAATGAGGAAACTACAATTTCAAGATATCCCTTTATTTTTAGATTAGCCGAACCTCCCCCCCTTGCCCCCCGACATCGGGGGGGGTTGGGGTAGGGTTGATTCATGAATCAACCCTACCTTGAGGGGGAATCTGACAGTTAACACCTAACTACTTGGGGTGTGCTGAAAAAGTTGGTTGGTGGGGTTAGGAGGCAGCAGTTTCAGGCTTTGTTGCCCTCTTTTTTAGTACCAGTTTATGTGCTATAAGAAGGATAATGCCAGGTTTTTGAAGGTCCCAATCCTATATTCTTGCACTAACATCGGATTTTAACAGGTCAAAAGCCTTATTTTAAAAGGTTTTTAGATTTATTCAGCCAGCCCTATTTAGATAATCAACAGCTTAACATTGCCGTATTTTCACTGATTACTGATTACTGATTACTGTTGACTGAAAAGCCAGATTATTCTACGACAATTCGCCATTCATGGAGTTCGTATTCCACACAACCATTCTCGATTAAAGGATCGCGAACTATAATTGCTTGGGCCTCCTCAAGAGAATCGGCCTTAAATAATAACATTCCGCCGCCCTTTTCTGCCCAATAACCACTTTTTGCTGCTCGTCCTTGACTAATTAAATCACGCACATAGTCCTTATGGGCGCTGACATAGTGATCGAAGGTAGTTTTATCAACAATGCCTTTTTCTATCTTGACAAACCAGGGCATAAATTCTCAGTAGGCTAGGACGGATTAACAACCCTATAATTATACCGATTAATCTTGGCCGTCGAGGGTGCCATGCAACAGAACTAAGCTCTTCCTAATTTAAATTGCTTGTTGAGACGAGGCAAGGGGCAAGAGGCACTCACGCAACCCCCCCAACCCTAGTAGGGTTGATTCATGAATCAACCCTACCTTGAATCAACCCTACTAGCAGGGGGACGAGGGAGATTCGGCTAATCTAAGAATAAGCGGTTTAAATACGTCTTAGCTTATACAATTAGCTTAGAGTGGTTGAAGACTGCTAGAATCGAGGTGACAGCTTCATTTCTGTAGCTTTGCTTGTTTCCATGAATCAACCCCAGGGATCTCTATTTTTTATCGCGCTTTTGCCGCCGCCAGAAGTACAGGAAATTGCCACAAAAATCAAGTTAGAGTTTGCAGAAATTTACAATAGTCGCGCTGCCCTGAAATCGCCTCCCCACGTCACTCTCCAACCCCCTTTTCGGTGGAATTTAGGACAATTACCGGATTTAGAAAGATGTTTAGAGGAATTTGCCCGCTCGCACTCTCCTATTCCCCTGATTCTCCAGAATTTTGCCGCCTTTAAACCGCGAGTCATTTATATTAATGTCCAAAAAACCCCGGAATTATTAACCCTACAAAAACGGCTTTTGCAGCAGCTAGAATCTTCCTTGAATATCAGCGATAATGCCTCAAAAAGCCGAGCTTTTGCGCCCCATTTAACCGTTGGCTTCCGAGATTTAACTAAAGATAATTTCTGGAAAGCTTGGTCAAAATATGCTAATCAAGAGCTATTTTTTGAGGTGATAATCGATCAAATTACCCTCCTAATTCATAACGGTAAGCACTGGGAAATTTATCGGGAATTTTCTCTATAATCCAGACCCTTGCGGGTTTCTATCTACAGAGGAAGGGGTTATAGTGGTAAAATAGGAGAGAGCAGTTTTTAAAGCTTCATTTCTGGCTTTTTTGCGATATTTTAACCTATAGAGCGATTTTATTGCGACTCCGCCGCCCTGAAACCTATGTTACTCAAAAATCCCCCGAAAATCTCCCCCAATCTGATCAAACAGCTAGAAACGATCCTCGGTAAAGATGGAGTCATCCGTCGCAAAGATGAATTATTAACCTACGAGTGCGATGGTATCACAGGATACAGACAAAGACCCGCTCTTGTGGTACTGCCCCGCAGCACCGCAGAAATTGCGGCGGTGGTGAAACTCTGTCACGATAACGAGATTGCCTGGGTAGCGAGGGGTGCAGGAACAGGCTTATCGGGAGGGGCGTTACCCTTAGAAGAGGGGATTCTCATCGTCACGGCGCGGATGAATCAGATTCTCAGGGTTGATTTAGATAATCAAAGGGTGGTGGTACAGCCCGGGGTGATTAATAATTGGGTGACGCAAGCGGTAAGCGGGGCGGGATTTTATTACGCACCAGATCCCTCTAGTCAAATTATCTGCTCGATCGGTGGTAATGTGGCGGAAAATTCCGGCGGGGTTCACTGTTTAAAATACGGTGTCACTACCAATCACGTTATGGGCTTAAAAATCGTCCTTCCCGATGGTTCAATTATCGATGTGGGGGGTGCAGTACCGGAACAACCGGGCTACGATTTAACCGGTTTATTTGTGGGTTCCGAGGGAACTTTAGGCATTGCCACGGAAATCACCTTAAGAATCCTGAAAACTCCGGAATCTATCTGTGTTTTACTGGCCGATTTTACCAGTATCGAGGCGGCGGGCCAAGCGGTGGCGGATATTATTAAATCGGGAATGATTCCGGCGGGGATGGAGATTATGGATAATCTCAGTATTAACGCCGTGGAAGACGTGGTAGCTACCGGCTGTTATCCCCGGGATGCCGAGTCAGTTTTATTAGTGGAATTGGATGGTTTAGGGGTAGAAGTAGCCAGTAATAAACATCGGGTTGCCGAGATTTGCCGTCAAAATGGGGCGAGAAATATCACCACCGCTAATGATGCCGAAACCCGCTTGAAACTCTGGAAGGGCAGAAAAGCGGCTTTTGCGGCGGCGGGGAAAATTAGCCCTAATTATTTTGTGCAAGATGGGGTGATTCCCCGCACTCAATTGGTGTCTGTTCTTCAGGAAATTAAGGCTTTAAGTGAAAAATACGGTTATAAAATCGCCAATGTTTTCCACGCTGGGGATGGCAATTTACACCCGTTGATTCTCTACGATAACAGGGTAGAAGGGGCCTGGGCAGAAGTGGAGGAATTAGGCGGTGAAATTCTCAAGCTTTGTGTGCGGGTTGGGGGCAGTTTATCGGGGGAACACGGTATCGGCATCGATAAAAATTGTTATATGCCCGCCATGTTCAACGAGATTGACTTAGAAACTATGGGCTATGTGCGGGATTGCTTTAATCCCAAAGGTTTGGCTAACCCGGGGAAATTATTCCCCACCCCGCGCAGCTGTGGGGAGGCCGCTAATGCCAAAATACAAGGGTTTGCGGGGGTGGATGTGTTTTAGGTTATCGGTAAGCAATAGATATACTGCAAAAATCAAAAATCGTTGTTAGGGTTAGGAGTCAGTAGCCAGTAGTCAGTAGTCAGGAGAATTAAGAATGAATAATAATCAATTAAATGGTCTATTTACAAA
>VYLS01000157.1_pt1 | contig 9128 bp, 10 predicted proteins | sample 5114231 | NCBI WGS metagenome assembly VYLS01 (sample SAMN12291800, study PRJNA351875) | freshwater metagenome | isolation source: freshwater lake | place: USA: Michigan, Lansing Lake | collected 2013-08-14 | reverse complement strand
AGAGGAGGTGGAAAGAGCCGTAAACTTGATTAACAATCGTCCTCGAAAATGTCTTGACTATCGTACCCCGAATGAGGTATTCTATAAAGGTAGATCAGATAGTGATGCAATTCAGACTTGAATCGACCATTTATTTGTTTCATTACATGAAACCTATCCGCTACTACCTGAGCATTCGGCATCAGTTCTTCCACGACAGTTTTATACGGTATCCATAAATCAATGCTGACTTCCTAAGTACAGGACAAAAATTGTAGGGAATGAAGAAAATCCCGATGATTGGGCAAAGAAGGGTTAAGAATCAGATGACGAAGATGGTCAAAACTGGAGTTTAGACTAATTCTGTCATGCCACTCCTGGGTCGAGCTTAATGAGTAGGTTGGCTCGAATCCCTTGCAACCCTTGCAAAAACTAGGTTATAGCTATTTCCTTGCCANNNTCACAGAAATACTCGCTCAAGAAGTCTGTATTCCTTTTGGGGTCAGATTTTTAAGGTATTGAGCCTGAACTCGTTAGGGTTGATTTTTGGAAAATTTAGTCTAAACTCCAGTCATTTGGTTAGCAGGAACACTGACCAGTACAACACCAGCATCAATCAAAACGTCATCCACAAATTTGATAAAAACGTCTCTTTGATTCAGCCGATTACAGATCACCCCGATAGAATTTGACATACTCCCACCGTCAAGCTACGCTGTGACGGGGGATTCTTGACCTATCACTATCGGAAATTCCTTGCTCAACGAGACGGCTTAGATTCTCAATGTCTCCATTCAAAATCCAGAGGTCGGACTCTCCCCCCCCCCTTGCCCCCCCGACGTCGGGGGGGTTGGGGAGGGTTTCTGTTTGCCCAACAGTACCGTTGAGATGATTTCCCAAATATTTCAACCCTTTTTTAAGAATATTTATTGCTGCATTATGATCCCTATCTAAGACTGTTTGACAGTGAGGACATTGATGAGTTCTAGTGCTTAATGATTTCTGAACTCTTGTTCCACAAACTGAACAATCTTGAGAAGTAAAATGCGGTGGTACAGCAACACAAACAATCTGATAAATCTTGGCAAAATAATTCAACCATTGAGTGAATTGATACCAAGAAGCATCGGAAATCGACTTGGCAAGCTTACGGTTTTTGACTAAGTTTCTTACCTTTAAAGCTTCATAGACTACCAGATCATTAGACTGGACTAACGCCACAGCGTCTTTAATTGCTTTGTCTTTACGTTGTCTTGATACTTTAAGATGAAGCTTGGCTACCTTTACCCGTTGCTTATGATAGTTTTTAGACTGTTTCTTTCCTGTACGGAATTTCTTAGATAATCGTCGTTGTGCTTTTTTCAGTCGTTTTTCTGACTTTCTTAAATAACGTGGATTCTCTACAGTATTACCTTGAGCATCGGTATAAAACTCCTTTAACCCTAAGTCAATTCCTGTTATTTGTCCCGTTGGTTTATGGTATTCTTGCCGTTCTACGTCAATTAAAAACTGGCAATAATAACCGTCAGCACGTCTAACAACTCTTACCCGTTTAATCTGTTGTTCTGAATAATAAACTAATGTCTTTTGACTACACCATAAATCAAATTCTCCTGCTTTAAAGCCATCGGTGAACTTGATTTTACGTCTATCATCAGATAGTTTGTAGCCCGTTAGTTTATACTCAACAGAACGACTATGCTTTTTGAACTGAGGAAAACCCTTTTTTTCCGGTATTTTAGCATGACAATTCTGATAAAACTTACTAATTGATTGCCAGGCTCTATCAGCAGCAGATTGACGTGCTTGTGAGTTTAATTTATTAACCCAAGGTGTCTCTTTATTGTTAGCTAGTACCGAGCAAAGTTTTTGGAGATCATTGCGGGTTGTACCCTTATGATCCATCCAATAACGAACACAAGAATTACGCACAAACTGAGAAGTTTTGATAGCTTCATCAAGCTGGTGATATTGCTCTAGTGTCCCGTTTTTTAGCTTTGCTTCTACGACTAGCATCTAACAATTCTCGACCATTGGTTAAGTAGATTATAACACAGTTTACTCACAAATGATAGAATTAAATCGATACTCCGTTGCTAATATTCTGGTCGGATTTCATCCCCCGCTAATTTTAGTGAGTATCTTGTTGAAAAATCTAGCGGGGGCATTCATCCGACATTTTAGGTAAAGTAAAATCAGTCATACACATATCAGACGGTGAGAGCGTATCAAGTAGCTCCGCAACAACCTCCGCCTGTGCTTGTCCTAATAAGCGTTCTAGCCAAATATTCGTATCCAGAAGAAACACTAGCCATTTCTCCATTCAACTGCAAGATGCTGTAACTCAATTGATGTGTAATCGGTTTTAAGCATCCCTGCCCAGTCTTGACGGAGTTTACGTTTTATAGGTTGGTTAGATTTACTTAAAAGTGACTCTACAAACGTTTGTACTTCACCCTTTAACTGGGGCGATAATTGTCTCACCAGTTCTTCTAGTGATTTTGCTGATGTACTCATGTATTTTACCAATTCAACTTTTTGTAGTAGTTGATAACTAATCTACCACCAGTCTAGCATAGGATTTGATGAGAAATAGCACTAATCTTGAAAACCCCTATAACCCAGTATAGCGCCCTAAAGCAAGCCCTCCAACCCCATCTAGGGGTGCTACCCAGTGCCTTCGGTATCGCACTTTAACCCACAGTTTCAATCAATGTGCATGGTGAGTTCCCCAAAATCGAGCGCTGGAGCAGTAGGAGCCACATTAGGGAACGCAGCCTACCAGCTGAATTCACTACGTTTACATGATTATGAGTTATCTAACACACGGTCGGGTGCAATCATTTGTTAGACCTCAAATTCGATTACAGTAGCAATGGAAGCTATAATTTCCAGCATTGTAATTTCAGAAACGCTTCCTAATTTATGAATAAACCTTTGTAAATCCACCCCTCTTAGTTGAAGAGTATCAATTGCAGAAGCTTTATTCAATCCATTGATACTGTTAGGTTCAATTTTAACGGGCCAGAAATTTGCGGAAAAATATGTTTTCCAGTCTGTAATAGGAGCAATAAGCTTGATAGGAAGCTTTCCTACTGAATCGGAACTGATGACGACAGCAGGACGCACTTTTTTGATTTCTGCACCCACAGTAGGATCGAAGTTGACTAACCAAATTTCTCCACGTTTTGGCAGCTCAGGGTTAATACTCAATGATGTCACCTGCCATTAACTGCTGCCATTCAGAATCTTGTTGATAGTGAGAGAGCATTATATCGGCTTGACTTTTGAGAATATTCCTCCGTTCAGTCATTGGTAACTTCAGAAAAGCAAGACGCTGTTTTAAGGATGGAGATATATCTTCGGTGGTAGAAGAATCAGAACTAACTTCTTCAACCAAAATAACTACCTCAACAGTTTGTCCTACAGTCAGATCTGGAGATTCAATTTCAATTCTATTTCCCGGTAGGACTTTTGCTGTCGTGTACAAAGTTGATTTAACCATTTTAAGCCTTCTCTTTAAGTATTGTTGTTAATATAGCTTATTAAGATCGGCGACCGCACTTTAACCCACAGTTTCAATCAATGTGCATGGTGCGTTCCCCAAAATCGATCGCTGAAGTAGTAGGAGCCACATTAGGGAACGCACCCTACGGCAATGGCGATCGCACTTGATTCGGTCGGTGTGCAACGGGCAAGTTAGGCATAACGAACGAATCAAGCTCAAATACCTTGTTCACTGTCTTGCTTGCCTCGCCTGTTGCTCTTTTCTTAGCTTTTGAAGAGTTTGAGGACCTAGTATTCCATCTGCAATCATTTCATTATCTTTCTGGAATTTTATAACTGCATCCCTTGTACCTTGGTCAGCAAGCCCACTTATTTCGCCATTATAGTATTTTAAATCTTTCAATATTAATTGGGCTTCAAAGTAGAGGGATGTCTTGAATTCCTTTTTAGCTAGAACTCTTGTTGCTGCCTCTTTTACGTCTAGGTCATCATCATTGAGAAACGTACTAATTAAAACTGGTTTTACCTCGGATGGCAGTTGCTCACTGTCTGCGAAGTACCCTATGAGATTTATAGCGAGTAACCTCTCCCTCTTGTTATCACTTGCTAAGTTTTTCAAAAGGTTTGCTGTCCTGTCGGCATTACGTTGGGCTAAGTCTGCAGCTTTCTCCTGCCGAAGTCTTTCCTCACTGGCTTGTTGCTGCTGCCTCGTGAAGCAGAAGATTACAAGGGGAAGTAAAAGAGCAGAAAGCCCCTTTACAATAATATCTCCCTTTGACCATATATCTCGTTTCTTATCTCCCATAATATCTTCCACGAATAAAGATTTTATTCTACCCCACATTCCGCACCCTCAACTGTCACATTGAAAATTTTATCTAAATCGTCAAAACGATTGCCGGCTCTGAATTACAGGCTAATTTGTTTGCCCAGCAGATGCACAACTAGCCCTAAAAATCTGATAGTTCTGATACTAAATTATTGAGATAAACTCTCATTAAGCTGGCGATCACTGACTAGAGTGTGACACTTCATAATTCTTAGTAATCGCTAAAAGTCTTACTATACAAGGGCTAGAGCAACTTTTGATTTCAACTACTAGGGTGCGGAATGTGGGTTCTACTCTAGGTGTATTGAAGCCTAACTACACATTACACGGAAACTTTTTTCATAAAACTCTTCAGAGTAACGATATGGGTCAACTTTTGGCATATCACCCCATCTAGGCGCAATCGCCAGAACTTTTCCCTATATCACGCCCAAAAGCCTGTTAGCCAGATTAGCATATTGTCAAAAACCTTGTTTAGCTAAATTCCTGACAACTAGGCTCATTCTAGCGACGATTCTTCGATCTGACCGCACCCCTTGACAAAAATTTATCATTATTCGATTGGTTTAATTGTCGGGTGCTTCTGCACAGATTTTTTACTGGGAAATCCACACCCACCAACAAACTTTTTGCCGCAAATCCTAATTCAACCTTTTGCTCCTGTACTTTTAGCAGCATAGGAGCAAGGTTGAAAATAAAAATTAATAACTGTCCTCATCGATGATAACTTCCACGGGAATCACTTCTTCTAACACTTTTTCCTGCATTTCTTGGCGACGAATCGGTATTTTGGTTTTTTCCAATTCCGGTAAAGCGACCAATTCCCGTTGTTTTTCCCGGACAGTATTGGGTAACAACATCGGTAAAGGTTCGGGGGTTTCTAACCAGTAGCTGGCCACCGGTAGAGTATGTTCTAAATCTTCCAATAAACGGGGAATAATCATCACCGCGTGCAGTTCACCGATTTTCTCTGCTTCCCGCATTCCCGCATCAATGGCCACGGCCACATTAGCGACGGAACCCCGGATAATGGCCGTACACAAACCATCCCCAATCGTTTCGTAGGAAGCTAACTGCACATCGGCCGATTTTAACATGGCATCGGCTGCCCCCACCATAGCGGGAAAACCGCGGGTTTCCAAGAGACCGATCGACATATTGCTCAGTTTGCTGAAACCCCGTTGACTTTGGGCAATTTCGGCTAAACGGCTACCAATTGGGAAAATTACCTCTAAATTGGGCATCGGTCGGGGAATAACCGATTTAGATACCAATTGTCCAAACTGTGCGGCGGTTTTTGCCCCTTCTTCCACTGCTAACCGCACATCGGCAATATTACCACGCACGATCGCCGTACAGTGACCACCGCCAATTTTTTCGTAACCCACGAGGGTAACTTCTGCCGATTTTAGCATCATATCCGCCGTCCCAACGATCGCCGGAAAGCTGAGGGTAGAGACTAAACCCAAGGCGCTATCTTTGGGGTGACGCTTGGTTTTCATCGTCCTTTGACCGGGGTTAGTTGTGGACGAGGGGGGAATGCTTCCATTAACTCTTAATCTAGACATTGAAGATAAACTTGCCCTAACAGGTACGAAGGGGGTGATTGTCAGCTATCCTGTTACTATCTAGTCTATCCTGTTAACCTTAATTGCTATTGAAGATTTTTTAGGGATTAGATAAATTTTAGTTATTGTAGCTTGATCAAGTTGTCTATGACAGAACAGCCTCGCAGTACAGATGATCGAATCAGCGAAACGGAAGCGACCGAATTAATGCGATCGCTGCTTCATAAGGAAGGAAATTGGGTGAATTGGGGGCAAAAATGTCAAAAACTGCAAAAAGCTGGCTACGATTCTCAGTTAATTTTTGAACAAACCGGGTTTCAAAATGCCCAACAAAATTTAATTATTGTCGCTGCCCAAGTTTTTGAGAGTTTAATCAAAGCGGGGGCAGATGAAGATTTATTAAGTTACTACGTCGGGCCGCGCAGTGATGTGCTATACGAATTACGGATTCTCAACCAAGAACAAAGATTGGGGGCAGCGAAATTAGCGGCAGAAAAAAGGATTGAGGTGGCTGAAGCACACGATATCGCCAAAGCTATCCAAGATTTTTCCCGTTTATCCCAGATTCCCAGTGAATTTACCCGTCATCCTGGAGATGCGATCGCTTACCAGTGTTGGAAACGGGGCAAACAAAAGCGAGATTTAGCCGAAAGAGCGAAATTAATCGCTAAAGGGTTGAAATTTGCCCATTCTGACTCGGCTAGACAGGCGATCGAGTCCTTACTACAAGATTTTACCGTTACTCCCACCCGTAGCGCTCCCCTGCTGCCCGTCCATCGTTTACAGGATGAGGACGAATTAGCCAGAATTATTCCTTTAGTGGGAAGATTTCCGGTGACGGTAACTGATATAAAACATACAGAAAGTTTGAGCGTCGAGGAACCTTTTCGACTGGTAACGGTGGGGGATAAACAAACGATTGTGCCTCTCCCCGGTTGGCAAGCAATTCTCAAAGCGATCGATCCTGTAGCTATTTTATGGCCTAGCGATCAATTACCTCGATCGATTGCCACCAGATCCGAGGAAGTGTTATTAGTGATCGATCGAGTTTTTGCCGAATGGGATGTGAACAATTATTATCTAGTGGAGAAGGATAATTCCGTCTTTTTACAGTGGTTTGATAGTTCCCCCGATGTCACCATACTAGGTGAATTAGTCTTGATTCTGAGAGCAAAAAATATCCTCGATGAAAACAACATCACCGAACCCTGGCAAATGGACGACTAAGTCAGTGATCAGTGATCAGTAAACAGTGATCAGTGGTTAGTGGGAATTATTAATTATGAATTATGAATTATGAATTATGAATTATGAATTAGGGGAGTGAGCATAAAAAATCTGATAACTGATAACTGATAACTGATAACTGATAACTGATATATGCGTGCAGTAATTTGTGGATATTATGGGAGAGGAAACGGAGGAGATGAGGCATTATTAGTGTCTCTATTACAGATGCTGCCGTCAGAAATTAAACCTATTGTTTTGTCAAATAATCCCAGAGAAACCAGTCAACGTTATGGAGTGGAAACCTGTCCTAGTCGGGATTGGTGGCAAGTTTTTCAAACTCTTAAAAAAGCCGATATATTTATCTGGGGTGGCGGCAGTTTAATGCAGGATGTCACCAGTTTTGCCAGTCCAATGTATTATGGTGGGTTAATGGCTCTTGCTCAATTATTGGGCTTAAAAACTATTGCTTGGGGCCAGGGAATTGGACCATTAAATAGACCTTTTACCCGTTGGTTAACCAAAAAAGTCTTAAAACAATGTAGTTTAGTTACTGTGCGCGATGATATATCGGCTCATTTAGTTGCCGATTGGGGTATTAGTCCCATTGTTGCCCCGGATCCAGTATGGGCTTTAGACGCTCAATCAGTCAAGGGATTATCGGATTTACCCGCCCCAAGAATCGCCGTCAATTTACGTCCCCATCCCCTATTAACCCCGGCAAAATTAGATAAATTAACCCAAGCTTTAATTCATTTGCAAACCAGTACGGGGGCGTTTATTCTCTTAGTCCCTTTTCAAAAGTCGCGGGATTTGCCCCTCTGTGAAGCTGTAGCCCGTCAATTAAGGGAAAATTATCAAATCATTAGTTTAGAGGATCCAAGACAGTTAAAAGGCTTATTTCGTGGGGTAGAAATGGTGATCGGAATGCGCTTTCATAGTTTGATTATGGCCGCAGCAGAAGATTGTCGTTGTTTTGCCCTTAGTTATGATCCGAAAGTATCGCGATTAATTGCCGAAGTCCCGATGCCGGGTTGGGAATTAGATCAGTTACCAGAAACAGTTAATGATATTAGTAATGCTTGGATTGATTTTTATGCCAATGGAGAGAGATTAACCAGCGATCGCAAACATTTTTTAATCGATCGAGCTTTAATTCATCGAGAAATTTTATCTAGATTGGTGAGCTAATTTTTATGTCGAGTGCTATTACTGATGCTATCACAACTATTGCCCTAGCTGAGACAAGATTTAATCTCTCCTTAACAGAAGATAGGGCATTTTTTCCCGAATGGCAAAGTGATTTACTGTCTCTATCTAGCCATGAAAAAAAGAGTTTAGATGAACTAAGACAAAGGTATTTATACCAAAGATCGGCAGGACAGTTATTAGAAGGAACCGTGACTTTATTGTTAGTTTCTCCCTTACTAGCGATTGCGGGTTTTTACGATCCGCCTTGGCGAGTACGCGCAGAGGAATCGGTAAGCTTAACCGTCGATGATGGGGAAGAAATACTATCGGGTAGAATCGATGTTTTAGTCTGGTTAAATCAGTTTTGGGTGGTAATTGTAGAATCAAAAAAAACTGCCCTATCGGTTTGGACTGCCTTACCGCAAACTTTAGCCTATTTGATGGCTAATCCCCGGCCGGAAAAACCTCGCTTTGCCCTCGTCACCAATGGAGATGATATTTTATTGGTCAAATTGAGAGCTAATGTCCATCATTATGCCCTATCTAGGATATTTGCTCCCTTTATTTCCAGAGAAGAACTATATAGGGTTTTGCAGATTTTAAAACACATCGGTGCAGCGATCAAATAAAATCAAGATTAGAAATTAAGTAAGTGATTCTAATTAAATAGAAGATAGATTTTGCCTTCGATCCCCCCTTCATCTCCCCTTAATCCCCCCTTAATAAGCTATCCATTAGTCGGATCTTTCTTAACAAAAAGAGAAGAAACTTAAAAAAAGGGGAAACGATTGATAGGTATAGTTTTGAAAGAAGGAATCAAGGTGGAG
>VYLS01000201.1_pt1 | contig 9134 bp, 9 predicted proteins | sample 5114231 | NCBI WGS metagenome assembly VYLS01 (sample SAMN12291800, study PRJNA351875) | freshwater metagenome | isolation source: freshwater lake | place: USA: Michigan, Lansing Lake | collected 2013-08-14 | reverse complement strand
CGATAATTTTTTGGCGAAAATCTACGGAATAGGGTCTCATAGGAAGCTGGTAAGTTCTATTATTTGTCTATTTGCTTTCTATTGTACCTCATAGCTCCAAGAATTGCTATAGTAACTGCCGAGGTAGAGAAAAAAGGTGGTAGAATATCAACCATTACTTATCCATTTTTCTTTATTTGTAGCCCTCACCCTCTGCCATTACTTTTGAAAAATGGTATTAGTCTAAACTCCAGTTAGAAGCGTTATCGAAAAAAACACAGGAGGATAGGGAGTTTATTATGCGTTTAGCTCCACTTTACCAACAGGATAGGGAACAAGCGGTTCAAGAGGGGGTTCCCTCCGTCAACTTCAACGACGTTTCGGTGAAATACCCCAGAATCTAGAAGAAACCATCCGTAACCTTCCTGTGGAGCGCTTAGAAGACTTAGGACTCGCTTTATTAGACTTTGACACTTTGACAGATTTAGACAACTGGTTGAATCAATGAGCCATGGCTACACGAATGAGAGCCATAGCATCTTAGTTAAATTGGGATTAACGGTAGAACAATTTGCTGAAGTTTTAGGGTTATCTATTCAAGAAGTTAGTAAAATTATAGAGAGTCAGAAAACATAAAGAATGCACGTTATTACTCGTAAACGTTTAAACGAATTCGCCAAAAAATATCCTGAAACTCAAACAGCACTGGTGTAATGGTACGATAATATTAAGCAAAATAATTTTTCATCCTTTATAAAATTAAAGAAGATGTTTCCTTCTGCCGATCAAGTGGGTAAATTAACTTTAATATTGGAGGCAATAAAGTAAGACTCATTGCAGCAATACATTACAATCGAAAAAAGGTTTATATTTGCGCCGTTTTAACCCATCAAGAATACGATCAAAATAAATGGAAGGAATAAGGGATGCTGACAACTAACTTAAATCAAACAGTTAAAGCTTGGTCTAATCTGGCAAATAATATTTTTGTTCCTCACAATGAAATAGAATATCAAAAATTGGTCGCTATTCTTGACGAATTAATTGATATTGTAGGAGAAGACGAATCTCATCCATTAGCTTCATTAATGGAAGTAATAGGAGTATTAATTGAAAATTATGAGGATCAATACGTTACCGAAATATCTCTTTAAGAAAATAGATATAGTCATTTCATATAAATCTGATACACTCTAGATCGGTGAAACCATTATGATCTCTGGCATTGATATTATCAATCTTAATTGAAATTACTATATTTAGCGATTGCACTATTTTATCTATCGACAGAGTAATGCTATGTCAATAACGCCATAGCCATCTTGCTCATAAATAATTGCTCCATAAATACTTTGGGAACTAGGACACACAATTGGAACTTTTCGATTTGCATTATAATTCTTAGCTATTTGTCCACCAGTATCTTGACCAGAAATTAATTGAAGATCAATTACCCCGTAATTATATTGTTCATGAACTATAAAACCTGAGAGAAACCTACCGCCACTTGCAGAGTAAGTTCGATTACGATTTGGATTGCCAGTAGCCCATCCTGTAGATTGACCACCAGAACAACCAAATTTAATATCAATTATTCCATAATTATCTTGTTCATCAAGCGTAACAAGATTAACTATAGAATTATCTGGACATTTTATTGCAAGTACTCTACCTACATCATTATTTCCAAGAGCCTGTCCAGTCGTGTCACTTAGAGAGTATTTGCCGAATGACAAGAAAAAGACAAGATTTACAACAACAGTCACTGTGCATTTTATCAAAGTTAGTCGTTTCATACTGGTTTCGAGACTAATTTCAAGAGAGCGATCTTATTTTCTCTTAGTGTACTGGTTGATGTGTAAAATAATTAGTCAGAAAAAGACGGGACTTTTCTAAATAATCTTTACAAAAGAATGCTGTTAGCGGATAATGGCGGATAAAGACTTACATCCAACAGTTAAATAAGTATGAATACTCAAGAATTGACTAGCTACCTAGATGAATTGCTATTCTCGAAAACGGGTGAGCATCTAGATAGTCTGCAACGGTCGATTATTAGGGGAGTTTTAAATGGAAAAAAATACGCTGATATTGCCAAAGAATATAATTGTAGTGCTGGTCATGCTAAGGATGAAGCTTATAAACTTTGGCAACTTCTTTCTGATACTTTAGGAGAAGATATTAATAAGTCTAATTTTTGCGCTACAGTTCAAAGAGTATTCGGTAAAAATAACTATGGTATTGTTGTTAATAGTAGCCAAGTTGACAAACTTAATTTTTGTCCCAGTTCTCCTTCTAACCTAGAAGAAAACGATGATATTATTCCCGATGATCAAATTATGGCTAATGCTATCGAAAAGAAAACTAAAAGGGAAACTATCCCTCGCTTAGTCAAACTAGGATTAACTCCCGAACAAATTGCTGAAGCATTAGATTTGTTAGTACCAGAAGTAAAAAAAATTTCTCATTTATGCAAGTGAGTAATTATACTTATCCCTAAAACTGGTTTCTAGCAAGGCTTTCAAAATAGCTTGACATAAAAACCTGATTTAGGGGTTACAAAGGTGAGATGCTCCTGAATAATGAATAATCTCTGTTTTACTTCTGTACTTTATGATTAATCTAGGGCAAAAATAACCAACTGAGGCAATTAACCTTTTTCAAGCTACCGAGTTTAGGTGGTAGTCACTGATAACTGGTAACTGATAACTGATAACTGAAATGACGCGCTTTATTTGGGATAAATTTAGCAAAGACTTCTTAGAAACCCTTCTTTCTCCCTACGGTACAGTAGTTGTCAGCAAAGAAGTCACCTCAGAAATTCAAGAAATTGATGTGTATTTTAGTCCTAATATCTCTGAAATTCCCTCTCAGTTAGGACTATTAGGCAAATTATGCCAAAATCCCTGTTTATTGGAACCCTATCGCAATGGGATTACCCTTGATGGTATCAATGATTGTCTGTCTAAGCGCTTTGCTATCCGTGAAATCTTCCACAGAGAAGCAAAGAGAAATAAACAGAGAATATCGGAGGAGGAGATACCTAAGTTATGGATTCTCACCCCTACAGCTAGTGAGCGCATTTTATCCCTGTTTACGGCTCAATTACAACCCAATTGGGGAGAAGGGGTTTATTTTCTCCCGGAGGGTTTCGGTACAGCTATTGTCGTCATTCATCAATTACCCACAATCCCAGAGACATTATGGCTAAGATTATTGGGTAGAGGAGGAACAAGAGAGAGAGCTATCGATGAATTAGAGAGATTATCGCCGAATAATCCCCTAAAATCGGCTTCCTTAAACTTATTGTATAATTTGAGTAGAAATCTAGAAGCGTTATCGAAAAAAACACAGGAGGATAGGGAGTTTATTATGCGTTTAGCTCCACTTTACCAACAGGATAGGGAACAAGCGGTTCAAGAGGGGCCTCCGTCAACTTCAACGACGTTTCGGTGAAATACCCCAGAATCTAGAAGAAACCATCCGTAACCTTCCTGTGGAGCGCTTAGAAGACTTAGGACTCGCTTTATTAGACTTTGAAACTTTGACAGATTTAGATAACTGGTTGCATCCGTGAACAATAGCGATCTCGCGTAGCGAGCGCGTTGCGAGCGCATTATCCATCCTTGATTATTCTATCGTCAAGGGGTCCACATCGATCGCCATACTTACCTTCGGTAAAACTAAGCTTTTCAGAGGAAGAAAAAGACGACCGATATCAGCCTTTTCTCCCGATAATTTTAACAGAATTTGCCAGCGATAACGGTTAGCCACGCGCATAATTGTTGCGGGTGCAGGTCCCAAAATATCCCAATCGGAACCCAAATTATTAACACATTCCTCCGCAACATTTTCGGCACTTTTATGCACTGCTTCCCCATCTAAACCACTAAAGCGAATTAAGACTAAACTGCCATAGGGAGGATAATTTAAGCTCTCTCTCTGCATTAATTCCGTCTCGACAAAACCCTCATAATCGTGGGTTTGTACTGCTCTAATCACAGGATGTTCAGGGGTATAGGTTTGGATAATTACCTTTCCTTCTCTTTCTCCCCTTCCTGCTCTCCCTGCTACTTGAGTTAGGGTTTGAAAAGCGCGTTCGGAGGCGCGATAATCAGAGTGATAAAGTAAACCATCGGCAGCCATAATTCCCACTAAAGTAACTCGCTCGATATCTAATCCTTTGGTGAGCATTTGGGTTCCAACTAGGACATCGAATTCACCATCAGTAAATAGTTTTAATAGTTCCCGGGGAGCATTTTTGTTGCGGGTGGTATCACTATCAAAACGCAAGCAGCGCAAATCGGGAAATTCTTTGGTTAATTCTTGGGTGACTCGCTGAGTGCCAGTGCCGAAAAATTTCAGATAGGGAGAACCGCATTCAGGACATTGTTTTGGATGAATGCGACCATAGTTACAGTAGTGACAGCGTAGTAATTCTTGCGCTCCCGGTTCGGTGTGGTGATAGGAGAGGGAGACATCACAGTGGGGACACTCTAGCACATAACCGCAACTTCGGCAAGATACAAAGGTACTATGTCCGCGGCGACTGACGAATAAAATTGCCTGTTCTCCCTTGTCGCGCAGGGTTTCCAGAGATGAACGCAGGGATTGACTAAACAGGGAACGATTGCCTCGTTGCAATTCCCTTCGCATATCGACGATTTCCACCCGCGGTAAGGGGCGATTTTGGATGCGATCGGGCAAAGATAGGTAAAGACTGGGATTAACTTGGGATTCTAGCCATGTTTCTAGGGATGGTGTGGCCGAGCCTAAAATTACGGGACAATGGTTTAATTGAGCGCGCCATTTAGCCACGGTACGCGCGTGATAGGTGGGGAGTAATTGGGTTTGTTTAAAGCTGCTATCGTGTTCTTCATCGAGGATAATCATGCCTAGGTGGGGTAAAGGGGCAAAAATCGCTGATCGCGTCCCGATAATAACTTGTGGGGTTCCTGTCAACATCTGTCGCCAGGTATCGTATCTTTCCCCTTCCGAGAGGGCGCTATGATAAACATAGACTCGATCGCCAAAACGGGACACAAAGCGATCGGTTAGTTGCGGTGTTAATCCAATTTCGGGGACTAAAACCAAGGCAGATTTACCCGCTGCTAAGACAGGTGCGATCGCCTGTAGATAGACTTCTGTTTTACCCGATCCCGTCACTCCGTGTAAGAGGACGCTTTCACCACCTTTCAGGGTTTGAATGGCTTCTAGGGCTTGTTTTTGACTAGAAGTGAGTGTTTTTGGTTGATCCCTGCTCATAATCGCCGAGGATAAGCGCAGAAATTCCCGGTCCTCAATCACCACATAACCCTTGTCAATTAGTGGTTTAAAATGTTTTGTCCCCGCAAGTTGTGCCAATTCTGGCAGCCACATTTCTCCACCCTGGTGGCGTAAAATTTCGACAATTTTGCGCTGATTTTCGGTTAAATCAGCAGGAAAGTCGGTTATTAGCAGGGTAATGGCTTTTTTTTGTTTAATATTGGGACTTTTGGGTGCTTCTAGATAACTTTCCACCCAACCGCGCTTAACTAAGTCTCGAATACCGTAATTAGCATTTTTGACTTTTTCTTGCAGGTATTTCGCCGAATAATCGCCTTCTTTTTGATTCTTGAGCAGGGATAAAATCTGACGGGAGAGGGGAGTACAAAAAACTTCCCCACCGGGGGGAATAGCTTCTGGTTTTAATCTGATGCGACGTTGGGAGCGTCGGAGTAAACCCGTAGGTAAAGCGACGCGAACAACGGTGATTAAATCCGTTGCGTAGTATTGGGCGATTTTAGTCAATAACTGCCAATAATTATCGGGAAAAAAGCCCTTAGTAATCACATCTTCCACAGGACGAACTTGATTTTCTTCTAGTCCTGCGGGCAAATTTTCGAGAAATCTAAGAGCAATTCCCCCAATTACCTGAGAACCGAAGGGAACGCTTAAAATATCGCCGATTTCTACCGTTAAATCTGGGGGGACACTATAGGTTAATAATTGCTGATCCTCTTGACTATCTCTAGGATAAGGGCGATCGACCAAAACCTCTAACCACAGTTGCCCAGTTGTGGTTAATTGGTAAGGTGTGCGAAGTTCCGCTACAGTCAGAGTAGCATGGCGATCGAGCATAGTCAGTGGGGTGATGGGGTGATGGAGTGATGGGGTGATGGGAAGAATAGAGTATTTAAATTATAGTTTAAAGCTTGAGGGGAATAAAACCAGTTAATTTTCTCTAAAAACAGTTTAAATATTGCTTTTTTGTCCACAAATTTTGATTTTTAGCCCGTGAAATCTTTCCAAATGATAATTATTGTCTATTAGCTATTAAATCGCACCCTAGTTAGGGTTTGATTAATAAATCTAAAAACCTTGTTGGATAATATCTTTAGGCTTTTTTGAAATCAAAAAGTGGCAGCCTTTGGAGGGATCGGGGGGGAGAATTAGGCACTTTTTCCCTGAAACTTAGGTAATTGACCACCTGAAAATGGGTAAAACCCCACACCCCACACCCCACACCCCACACCCTACCCCCAGGAAAAACTTTTTGCCGCAAACCGTAGTTAGTCAAAAGTTGAGAATAGTTCTCAATAGGAAAAGCGAAGAATAGTAATAAAAAGCTGACTGCTATCTTGATTGTTAAGAAGCGTAATCTTTACCTAGTCAAATACCAAAAACCTTAGTTAGAGTGTATGAGTAGAAACACTGAAAGCTCCTCCCATTCACCAGAAAATCTGATTATCTGGTTCAGCGATTTGTAACAATCCACACAGAAGCGCATAATTATATCCCAGAAATGGCCGCCATTAATTAAGAAAACGTTTAAAAAATCTGCTCCCCGAAAATTCAATGTAACAATCATCCCATTGGGAGAAACTGAGTTTTTCCCCGCTATTATAATCCCACTCCATCCATAACCACAATAACTGCTTATGAAAATCTCTAAACTAGCCGCCGATGATAATTTTAATCACATCATTGCCCTGGAGACAAATCCTTTAGAACTGGACAGCGTGGATTTTAATGAAAGAACTGACGAAGATCTGACTGAACCTTTACCAGAACCCCTAAAAACCACTGCTGCAGGTAGTGGAACAGGATACGATAAAGGCAGCAATGAAGACACTGTTGGCGCATTTTTTAAAGAAATGGCGCGTTATCCCCTGCTTAGTGCGGAAGAAGAAATTGAATTAGCCTACTCGGTTAAGTTTCTCATGGAAGCGGAAGAAGTGCGCCAAAAACTGCAAGAAAATTTACATCGTCCCCCGACGAAAACGGAATGGGCGATCGCTTTAGAATTAGATAATGAACGTCAACTGGAAAACCGTCTTTATCGGGGAAGAACAGCTAAACGGAAAATGATTCGTTCTAATTTGCGCTTAGTGGTTTCTATCGCTAAACGCTATTTAAATCGCGGGGTTCCTTTCCTAGATTTAATTCAAGAAGGTGCGATCGGACTCAACCGTGCGGCCGAAAAATTCGATCCCAATAAAGGTTATAAATTCTCTACCTATGCTTATTGGTGGATTCGACAAGCAATCACCCGCACTATTGCTAACGATGCGCGGACAATTCGTTTACCGATTCACATTGTCGAAAAACTCAATAAACTCAAAAAAGCACAGCGCATTCTCAAGCAAGATTTACAGCGCAATCCCAATGAACGAGAACTCGCAGAAGCGTTAGAAATGACTCCCGAACAATTGCGGCAATTATTACAATTGCGTCGTCAATCTCTCTCTTTAAATCATCGTGTAGGGAAGGGAGAAGATACGGAATTAGTGGATCTGTTAGAAGATGATGATCTACAACTTCCCGAAGATAAAATGAATGAGATGATGATGCGTCAAGAAATTTTCGCAGTTTTAAGTGATGTTCTCACGGAACGGGAAAAAGATGTTATCTCCCTCCGTTATGGTTTAGCTACCAGTCAACCCTATACCCTAGAGGAAGTGGGAGGAATGTTCAATTTATCTCGCGAACGGGTACGTCAAATTCAAACTAAAGCGATGCGAAAATTACGTCGTCCTCAAGTCGCGCGTCGTCTGAAAGGATGGTTACATTAATAATTTTTTCTAACTCGTTCTCTCCTCTCTCCTTTTTCCCGGAGAGCTTTTTTTGTCGATATTTAGCTTAAAATTAAGATAAAGCTGATTGGCTCTCTTAGGTTTGGTGGGTAAAATGTATTCTAAGATACAGTCCTGCTGGCGGTCGCAACGCGCTCGCTACGCGAGACCGAGTGGAACGAACCACAAAGACACAAAGGACACCAAGATTGAGCGCTCCTATATAAGTTATAGCAGTTTTCATCAGAATGAGGCATGGGCAAGGGGCTTAAGCCCCTTATTGGCAAAACTTGTCGATACCTCAGTAACGTCAAAAGTGCTATATTAAAGACTGATTATAGCGGTTTTCACAGAAGTGAGTCCCGATTGAAACGCTGAAACGCCTATCTATCAAGGGATTTACTGTACCTTATTAGACTGAAACCCGCTATATCTATTGCCCTTTTTGCCTTTTGCCTCTTGCATGAGTGCCTGTCCTGATAAGTAGCCTATACTCAACGGATTTAGTATCAGATTAACTCCTGTCAGTTCAACCTGCTAGAAATAATAGTCAGGGATTTTTTTCTGTTACAATTTATACAAAATAACGTGCGATTACCCTGGCCAAAATTGTTCAGGTTATTCTTAAACAAATACTTAAGCTAAGACGTATTTAAACCGCTTATTCTTAGATTAGCCGAATCTCCCCCCCCGAACCCCTAGGGCCGTTTCATTCTCCCATCAGAATATCAAAAGTAAAAGCGATCACTGTCTTGGTAAAATGAGAAGTGACCGGCAAGCTTTAAAATATATGTTGAGCTTAATAGAAAAACTGAAACAAGTCAAGGACTTTCGGAAAGATCAAGGAAAAAGACACCCTTTATGGATAGTATTATTAGTAATAATAGGCTCTTCCGAACTTGTCGTGTAAAATCAAAGAAAAAACAGACAATTATTGCTGACCAATAAAAACAATAATTTATCTTTAAAAGCTCACTCTGCTTGCCCTACAGCAATTTATTGGTTAAAATATAGACAGCCAAGACCAGCAATTTTAGACACAAGCTATACTTATGCCATCAAATCCACAATTAAAGTTAATGACCGAGCTACTTCACCTAG
>VYLS01000146.1_pt1 | contig 9511 bp, 12 predicted proteins | sample 5114231 | NCBI WGS metagenome assembly VYLS01 (sample SAMN12291800, study PRJNA351875) | freshwater metagenome | isolation source: freshwater lake | place: USA: Michigan, Lansing Lake | collected 2013-08-14 | reverse complement strand
AATGTTCTTAATAACTCTCCACAACGGTCGTCCGTTGCTTCTTTTTCTCCTATTTTCCATCCCGTTATCCCTTCCCGACTTCTTTGATGTTCATTTACCCACGTTTCTAGACAATAAACCTCCTTTTTTGCTGTAACTTTTCCGTATATCACGCCCAAAAGCGTGTTATCCAGATTAGCCTACTGCTAGTGGAGCGGTAGGAGCCACATTAGGGAACGCACCCTACAAGATTGCGATCATACTGACAGTGGGAGCAGTCTAACGGTGGAGTTATACGCCGTTGGAAGCAGGTCTTCGATCATTACACTTGAATGATATCAAAGCTTTCTTTGTTTGTAATCCGATAAAACAGGAAATCTGAATCGATTGTGAGAATTTGCCGATATCCTGTCTTTTCAGCTACCAAGACCAGGGTTGCATCCGCCAAGTCCATGGGGCGATCACGGTATTGCTCCATCAATGCCAACAAACGACTGTAATCACTTTCCTGAATATCGTAAACCACCAGCAGTTTGTCTAAAAGAAGCTGTCCCAGTTGTTTTTGCATTTGCCAACCACCCCGATGCAGCGCAAGGTACATGGCTTCGGTCAGGCATGACCAAGTTGTTAAAAGGGGCGTTTCTAATCGGAGGACTGCGTTTTTATAGGCGTTATGCTGAGACTGAGTTCGATCTACAAGACAAAGTAGGACTCCGGCATCGCACAGGATCATAGATCTAGTCCTTGTTGCCGATATTTTTTGAGCAGGAGTTGCTGATAGTTGCTGACTGGTTGAAGTGGCGTTACGTCTAAATGATCCACCGTCTCAAACCATTGTGACCATCTCTCGACAATTTTTTCAGCAGTTTGGCTGGTATCAGGTTTAGCTTGATGTTTGTGGATAATACAATCAATGAAGTCACTCACCTCTTGCAAGAGTGGCTCGGAGAGTTGGTGCAATTTGGCGATCGCAGTATCACGAGTTGTCATAGGAACTCCTCTATACAGTTTTCTTTATTGTGAGCGTAACGTTAATCGCGTTTAGTTCCTAAGCTATCACGATTTTAAATTGCTGGTTGATAGGAGAGAACAGTACAGGGATTGCCGGGGATTTAGCTAAACGGAAACTTTCCGTATATCACGCTCAAAAGCGTGTTAGCCAGATTAGCCTACTGCTAGTGGAGCGGTAGGAGCCACATTAGGGAACGCACCCTACGGCTAACGGCAAAACGCAGCGGCGGCAGATAACCTCGGCATCCCCACAAGCGGCTTCTATCCGTCCGCTGCCGTGGAGTGTTAGCTTGAGATCGCTAACATTAAGTGCCAATAAATCCTGAGAAAAGTTTTGTATTATCTTATTCACATTGGACCTGGTGGAGTAAGTAGTATAGTCCAGTAAGCAATTGAAACAGTAATTCCATTAGCAATTACTAGACACCAAAAAATTTTTGCTGTCCACCTAAACTTAAAAATCCAAATTAGACTCATAACCTCAACAACTGCATTCAACAGCGCAGCCAGAATACAACTCACTATCCAAGTAACTGGATTGAATGTACCCCAGTGAAACAGGGGATGGATTGTGATAGTTGCAATTAACTCCCAGACAATACCAGACAAAGGGATGCCGACAATACCTACAACTGTAGAAACGAGGTTCATCACAAGAGTCATCAATCCTACTTTCCATATTTTTTCTTGGGTCAGCCATATTAAGCAGAGGAACTCAATCAGGAGACTAATTCCAACTATCCACCATGTGTTTATACGTTCAACCAGATACAAAGACGGCCAAATGACATTTGCGAGAATCATCATTTTTATAATTAACGGATTGGCTCAATATTAATAAATTATGCTCACAGTATAATCTTTGAACAAATTTATGGACGACCTCGAAGCTCTGTCCCTGCAGAAAATCTAGCAAGCTAACGATCCGCTTCACCCGCCGCTAGTAGCCTTCACTTACTTTGTCTGCCAGTCCGGACTATACTTCTGACAGGTTTCTCTAGCACCTCTAGCAATTTCATCCTGAGCTAAAGTTTCAGGATCGTTCAAAACGGGATGGTAGCGGAGTCTATTGCAGGCGATGTCCAGCCAACCCTGCCAATTTCCAACCCAAGCTCTTACCGTCTTATCTTCACTGCCACTGACAATCCACTTGCCATCAGGGCTAAATTAGTAATCCGCCGTAACGCACCAGTTAAGTATTATCAAAGTTCTCGTCAACCAGAAGCTTAATCATTCTTGCTGCGCTGCTTTACGCGCAAGAAGGCGATCTCGCAATCCCTGGGGGTCAAATCTCCCTTGATTGATTACCCGAATCTCCTGTGCTTGCTGTTGTCGCTGTTGCAAGTAGGATTCTACTTCCGATTGGTGCTTGAGGTAAAAAGCGATCGTGGCGTAAACGTCAGCTAGGTTTAGTGATGGGTAACGATTAACGATTTCCGCTGCCGTCGCACCCTGATGAAATAAGGTCATAAGCATTTTCGTCGCCGTGCCTAGAATTTTATTGTCTAGTACAGCATCGCTATCATAGCACGATCGATTTAACTTGACTAGGAATGGATGAGGGCAAATAATCAATTAATCGATCGAGATCAAGACTCAATGTCTGATAACTTGTTATTGGTGGGGTAGGGAATCACCTAAGTCACCCTGTTGAACTATTGATTGTCATTAAAAATGTTTAAGCGATCGCTTTTCTTGCCCCTGTTAATTTTATCCCTTAGTTGTACGCTGCTTTTTAGTGCTTGTCATCAACAAACAGCTAATAATCCCCCGGTAACGACCAATAGTAACACAGAAACTTTAAAACTTTTATATTGGCAAGCACCGACGATTTTAAATCCCCATCTCTCCACGGGATTTAAAGACTCAGAAGCGAGTCGCATTACCTTAGAACCTTTGGCTAGTTTCAATGAAAAAGGGGAATTAGTTCCTTTTTTAGCGGCAGAAATTCCTACTATTGAAAATGGGGGAGTTGCCCGGGATGGTAAATCGGTGACATGGAAGCTAAAAAAAGATATTAAATGGTCAGATGGTACTCCTTTTACTGCCAAAGATGTCATCGCTACCTATAATTTTATTACCAATCCGAAAACTGGTTCTACTAGCGCTGGCAATTATGAAATAGTTAAAAGTGTGGAAGCGATCGATCCCCATACGGTTAAAATAACTTTTAAGCAAGTTAATCCCGCTTGGTCATTAGTTTTTGTGGGGACAGAAGGGATGATTTTACCTGCTCATCTCTATGAAAAGTATAGCAATGAAACGGCACGTCAAGCCCCTGCTAATTTATTACCGGTGGGAACTGGTCCCTATAAAGTGGTAGAATTTAAACCGGGAGATACGGCGGTTTATGAACCAAATTCTTTCTTTCGAGAAGCGGATAAATTAGGTTTTCAAAGAATAGAATTAAAAGGAGGAGGTGATGCAACTTCGGCGGCACGAGCGGTTTTACAGACACAGGAGGCGGATTATGCCTATAATTTGCAAGTAGAGGCCAAGGTTTTAAGTGATTTAGAAAAAGCGGGTCGAGGTCAGTTAATATCTAGTTTCGGTTCTTTGATTGAACGAGTGTTATTTAATTTGAGTGATCCTAATCAAGCTACTCCTGAAGGTGAGAGGTCTAGTATTAAGTTTCCCCATCCTTTTTTGAGTGATGTAAAAGTAAGAGAAGCTTTGTCGTTAGCCGTTGATAGAGATACTATTGCCACGCAACTTTATGGTATTACTGGGAAAACAACTCCTAATTTTATTGTGATGCCATCGGAATATAATTCGCCCAATACTAGCTATGAATTTAATCTAGAAAAGGCTAATAAATTACTAGATGATGCGGGATGGAAAGATAGTAATGGTGATGGCACTAGGGATAAAAATGGGGTAGAAATGAAATTAGTTTTTCAAACCACTGTCAATCCTCTCCGTCAGAAAACCCAAGAAATTATCAAACAAAGTTTACAAGCGATCGGGGTAGGAGTAGAATTAAAAACTGTTGATGCCAGTATTTTCTTTTCTAGCGATCCTGCTAACGATGACACGGTAGAAAAGTTTTATGCTGACCTACAAATGTACACTACAGGTAATAATAGTCCCGATCCGAAAGCCTATTTTAAAACCTTTACCTGTGGCGAAATCCCTCAAAAAGCTGATGGTTGGGCCGGGGATAATTATGCTCGTTATTGTAATCCTGAATACGATAAATTATGGCAAGCTTTTAGTCAAGAATTAAACCCAGAAAAACGGAGAGAAATAGCGATTAAAATGAATGATATGTTAATTAATGATTTTGTGATTATTCCCCTAGTTCATCGTGCCGATGTGGTGGCAATTAGCAAGAGTTTGTCGGGGTTTAAATTAACTCCCTGGGATAGAAATACTTGGAACATCAAAGACTGGAAGCGTAGTAAATAAATGCTCAAATATTTTCTGATAAGATTATTATTTTCGATTCCCACTCTTTTAGCTATTAGTATGGTGGTTTTTGGCATTTTGGCCCTAGCACCGGGGGATCCGATGGGAGAATTTGCCGCTAATCCAGCTATTACGGAAGCGGTGCGAGAAAATATTCGCAAAAGTCTCGGATTAGATCAACCTCTTCCCGTGCGTTATGTCAAGTGGTTGTTAGCATTTCTTCAAGGAGATATGGGCTATTCTTTCACCAGTCGCAGCCCAGTTTTTACCCTCATTTGGCAGCGTTTACCCACAACTCTCTGGATTGTCGGTAGTGCCTATATGTTCGGGGTTTTAATCGCTTTTCCTTTGGGCATAATTTCAGCAGTTAAGCGCTATTCTTGGTTAGACAAAATTATCTCTACTTTTTCGATGCTTGGCTTTTCTTTACCCACCTTTGTGACGGGATTGTTATTAATTATTATCTTTAGTGTGCAGTTAAATTGGCTACCATCTTTTTATAACAGTACCCTAAAAATCAGTGATTTTAATAGTTTGATCGAGCAGGTGAAACAGTCAATTATGCCCGTAACCGTATTAAGCTTATATCAAGGAGCGATGTTGATGCGTTTCGTGCGTTCTTCCGTAACTGAAGAAATTCACCAAGAGTATGTTAAAACTGCCTTAGCGAAGGGACTAACTAATTTTTCTGTCCTAACTAAGCATATAGTTCGTAACGCTTTAATCCCCGTTGTCACCCTGATTGCTCTCGATATTCCCTCAATTTTTACTGGAGCTTTAGTCACAGAACAAGTGTTTCGTGTGCCGGGTATCGGTGCTTTATTAATCGATTCTATTTCCCGCAGTGATACCCCCGTAGTGATGGCGATTACCTTTATCTATGGGATTTTAATTGTTATCTTTAACTTAATTGCCGATTTAACCTATAGTTGGCTCGATCCGCGAGTCAGATATTAACTATGAACATCACAAAATCCTTACACACGGCGATTTTAGTCACGGAGCTAGAAAAAGCCGTTAACTTTTACGAAAATGTTCTAGGATTGACTAGAATTGATCGCCCTTTTCAATACGATGGGGTTTGGTATCAAGTGGGAGATTATCAAATTCATTTAATTGTCGATAGCAATTACCAAAATTACCGTCCCAATCCCGAAAAATGGGGACGCAATCCTCATCTTGCCTTCGCTATTGATGACGTGACAGCCATGGGTAACTATCTAGAAAGTCAAGGTTATACAATTCAAATGAGCGACTCGGGTAGAAAGGCATTATTTGTCAGTGATCCCGATGGTAATATCCTAGAAATGAGCCAAATTTAGCCTGAAAAATTACCTAATATGTTAGACCAATTACAGACTCAACTCTATCACCTTGAACAATACGCCGATCGCTTAGTAACTTCCCAACTAACTCACCTTAGTTTTGTCAGTATTGCCGTGATTTTTCTAGCCGGTTTACTCACCAGTCTTACCCCCTGTATGCTGTCGATGTTGCCGATTACCGTCGCTTATATCGGGGGTTACGAAAATAAAGGTCGTTTAGCGGCTTTTTGGCAGTCCACATGGTTTTCCCTAGGATTAGCCACCACCTTAGCGGGATTGGGACTAATTGCCGCTACTTTAGGAAAAGTCTATGGACAGGTGGGGATCGGTTTACCAATTATCGTCAGTGCGATCGCTATTTTGATGGGGTTAAACCTCTTGGAATTATTACCCCTGCGCTTCCCCTCCCTTGGCGCTACCGATTGGATTACTGGCGATTTTCCCCCGATTTTGCGGTCCTATCTTCTTGGTTTAACATTTGGTTTAATCGCCTCTCCTTGCAGTACACCTGTTCTAGCAACTTTATTGGCATGGGTGGCAAATACGGGAGATTTAAGCTTAGGAGGGGGATTATTGTTATCCTACACTGCCGGCTATGTTTTACCCCTAATTATCGTCGGTTCTTTTACTGCCTCGCTGAAAAGCTTTCTTTCCCTGCGTCAATGGTCCGGGTGGATTAATCCTGTCAGTGGGGTTTTATTAATCGGTTTTGGAGTTTTTTCCTTATTATCCCGTCTGCTGTGATGGTGGAGAGTTATGATAGATAATTGGCTAGAATTGCAAAACTTTTAACTATGACTATATCGGAAACTTCCTCAAATTTAAAGAATAGACCGCCTCAATGGGGACGTAAATTTATCCAGACTATTGCCGATCTGCGATTAGCAATTATCCTCTTACTTTTAATCGCTATTTTTAGCATTTCTGGGACAGTAATTGAACAGGGACAATCCCTATCTTTTTACCAGGCTAATTATCCTGAGAAACCTGCTTTATTTGGCTTTCTGACTTGGAAAGTTTTATTACTATTGGGATTAAATCATGTTTATAGCACTTGGTGGTATCTATCCTTATTAATTCTCTTTGGTTCCAGTTTAACCGCTTGCACCTTCCGACGACAATTACCCGCTTTAAAAGCGGCCAGAAAATGGCAATTTTATCAACAATCTCGCCAATTTCAAAAACTAGCTTTAAGTGCTGAATTAGAAACTGGTTCCCTAGAATCTCTAACCCCCCTATTAGAAAAAAAAGGCTACAAAGTTTTTCTAGAAAATAACAGTCTTTATGCTCGTAAAGGTCTGATTGGTAAAATTGGTCCGATTATCGTTCATGCAGCCATGTTAATTATTTTAGCAGGAGCGATCTGGGGAGCATTAACGGGGTTTTTCGCTCAAGAAATGGTAGCTAGTGGCGATAGTTTTCAGGTTAAAAATATTATTGAAGCTGGACCCTTATCTAAAAATTCTCTCCCTAAGGATTGGGGGATTAAAGTTAATCGTTTTTGGATTGATTATAGTCCTAAAGGTGACGTAGAACAATTTTATTCTGATCTGTCGGTGATCGATAATCAAGGACAAGAGATCGATCGCAAAACTATTCAAGTTAACCAACCTTTGCACCATAAAGGGGTGACTTTTTATCAAACCAGTTGGGGAATTGCCGGGGTAAAAGTACAGGTGAATAATAGTCCGATCCTACAGCTACCGATGGCTAGTTTAGACACCAAAGGTAATGGACAAATCTGGGGAACTTGGATTCCGACTAAAACCGATCTTAGTGAGGGAGTTTCTCTTTTAACCAGAGATTTACAAGGTACGGTAATCGTCTATGATGCTAAGGGAGATTTAACCTCTGCTGTACGAGAAGGAATGACGATTCCTATCAATGGAGTTAATCTAAAAATAGTCGAATTAGTGGGCAGTACCGGGTTACAAATTAAGGCAGATCCGGGAGTCCCTATCGTCTATTTAGGTTTTGCTTTATTGATGATGGGAGTGGTAATGAGTTACTTTTCCCATTCGCAAATTTGGGCTTTACAATCGGGTGATCGCTTTTATATTGGTGGTAAAACTAATCGCGCTCAAGTCAGTTTTGAACGGGAAATAATTGATACTATCGAAATGTTAAAGTTAAAGTAGAATTGACGTTAATCTGGTGTCGTTTCCCGATAAAAAGTTCTGTTTATCTATCTTTTTCCTTTTGCCTACCCTAACCAAGAACTTAATTTTGTTCAGTCACTTATATGCCAGAATTGCCAGAAGTAGAAACGGTGCGTCGCGGGTTAAATCAAGTTACCCAGGGCAAAAAAATTATCGGTGGGGAAGTATTATTACAGCGTACCCTAGCCTATCCTAATTCCCAGGAAACTTTTCTGCAAGGAATTACTCAGACCACGATTACCAATTGGCAGCGCCGAGGCAAATATCTCCTCGCCAATTTAGATAATGGTAGCAGTATCGGGGTTCATCTGCGTATGACCGGACAATTGCTCTGGGTAAAAGATACCACTCCCCTGCCAATTCATACGCGCTTACGCTTCTTTTTTGCCAATCAGCAAGAATTGCGTTTTGTCGATACCCGCACTTTCGGGAAAATTTGGTGGATTGCCGCCGATAAAACCCCAGAAAGCGTGATTACTGCTCTCAAAAAACTGGGATTGGAACCCTTTGATCGCAATTTTACCCCCGATTATCTCTATAGTCACTGTCAAAAAAGTCGTCGTCCGATTAAAACTTTTCTTCTCGATCAAAATGTAGTCGCGGGAATCGGCAATATCTACGCGGATGAAGTTCTTTTTAAAAGTGGTATCCATCCCCAAACTGCCGCTAATCTTTTAAAAATTGAGCAAATAGACTTATTGACAAAAAACATTATTTCTGTATTGGAAACAGCGATCGCTGAAGGCGGCACCAGTTTTAGCGATTTTCTCCACGTTACGGGAGTTAATGGCAATTATGGCTCGATGGCCTGGGTTTATGGTCGTACTGGCGAAAATTGTCGCCTTTGCGGTGCAACTATTGCCAGAATTAAATTAAGTGGACGCTCCTCTCATTTTTGTCCCCAATGTCAAGTCTCAACAGTAATCAGTAAACAGTAATCAGTAAACATCTCCAAAAATTATAACTCAATCACAGCTTGCTTTTATGCTATGTACTGATTAAGTAGGGTTTGCTGAATATCAGTATAATCCTTGCTAGGAAGAGTTTTTGGGACTTTTTTAACCAAAAAAGTGCAAGAAACAAACGTTGAGAAATCGATCCGAGGGACTCAAAACCCTTGCACTTTTATTGGCTATCGCCAGATAAAATTCAGAAACTAAGCGACGAAATTACCATTTTGCCAACTGTGTAGCCCCTAGATTCCCTCTGGGGACTTATTCTGCAAACCCTAAGTAGTTCGATAGCTAAAAACTCACATCCGATAACTGATAACTGATAACTGATAACTGTTGTAAGCTGATAGCTAGATGGTCAGGTCACGGAAATCGATGCAAAGTTCACTGAAAAGGATTATCATCGGTGCGAGTTTTTTTCTCGCTACGGTAGTCGGGGCAACTATCGGTTATATGGCCTACGGTTGGAGTTTTCTAGATGCCGTTTATATGGTGATTATCACCATATTTGGGGTAGGTTTCGGGGAAGTTAAACCGATTAACACTCCCAGTCTGAGAGCTTTTACCGAAATTTTGGGTTAAAGCCCCGTCCTTTTAGGACGGCTTTTTAAACTATATCTTGTTAACTTAACTTTTATTGTGCTATACTGATTTTGTCTAAGTCCCCCCTGCGTAA
>VYLS01000142.1_pt1 | contig 9785 bp, 6 predicted proteins | sample 5114231 | NCBI WGS metagenome assembly VYLS01 (sample SAMN12291800, study PRJNA351875) | freshwater metagenome | isolation source: freshwater lake | place: USA: Michigan, Lansing Lake | collected 2013-08-14 | reverse complement strand
TGGGGGCATCGCGGCTGGGGTTGTCTCTTTCATCGCTGATCTTTCAACGTAAAGTGCTTATTCTTTAACGATTATACTCGATTTGATCTTTATTTAGCGTTTAAGTCCCACTAAAAGGATTGCCGCCGATGCCACGGATGCCGATCTGATTGCGGAATTGGGCGACACCGCAGGAGTAGCCACCGACGGAGATGTTGACGTTAATATCGGTAATCGTGCCGATAGTTGCTTGGGTTGTCCGACCATTTTTCTTCACCGTCATACCTAGGCGGGCGGCGATCGGTGTAGGATTGAGGGTGTAGTTGACATGACGCGGATCGACAAAACTAAAAGCTGTCCAAGCAACAGCCGCATCTACCAAGTTAGGGCCCGGACAGTTGACCCGGACAAAATTTTCCAGGAGGGCAATTCGATCGCCGGGGACAACCCCACCATCAACCCGTCCAGGCTGGATAATCGGATCGCCGATACGGGCGTTGTTGGAATTGGCGATGACGTGGTTATTACTCAACAGGCACAGCTTATTATTGCGTAGCACCACCAGACAGCCAAGAGTCCCCGCGGTTACCTGCGGATGACCGATGGAGACACCACAACGAACCGGGCGCGCATAACGACGATTATATAACTGGGTGACGATCTCGCCCACTTCTTCTATTTCCACAGGCATACCCCCGATCGAGGTGGGTACGGCGGCAAAAGCACTAGCGGTAGTCCCGGCCACTTTTTCGCTGACGTAAACTTTCAGAGTCACATCGGGGGTAAGCAGTCCACCGACGCTACGAAAACCGATGCCAGTGCCGAGAATGCGTTCCCCTCCAGTGTCATAGTCCGCAATCGACTCGGATAGGGAGGCGGTAAAGGCTTCACTGCCACCGAGGCGCTGTTCTAATTCTTCTTGGGCTGAAAACCAATCTTGAGTGATACCGATCGTATCGATCGACTCGGAGGCTTCCATTACTTCTAAGGCTTGATTTTCGCTTCCCAAAGGCGCATTGGGATCAAATTCGATCACATCTTTATTCGTTGACGATTCCATAGTAGAACCGGCGTTGCTGAATCAAGGTATGAATGACAACCTTGCACCCATCCAAAAGTTAGTTTGGGTCTAGGTTTTAAAAATCCCACAAAAGAAGATTCATATCTCAAATCAGCAACGCCGTAGAACCCTCCCGCTCATCGGGCATTTCATAAGGTTGAGTCATTGTTAAAACCGCCTTGTTCACAAGTGTTTTACTGGGGTTATTATTCCCAAAGTAAGAGAACCGAACATAACCAATTGACTCCTCAACAGTTTATTTCTCTTAACTGGAATAAACCCTCGGTATATGCTATCTATAACTCCTAAACATTGACACCTGTAACCAAGATTTTGAAATATTTATTTGTAAAACTTTTTAGATATTTATTATCTCTTCTTGTTCGAGCGAACTCAATTATAGCAGTTATCTTAATGGTTATATAGGAAGTTTTTCCTCTGAATTTCATCGGACTCTGCCTATGAAATGCGAAAATTGTTGCCCGTTCCCACTCCAAGACTTTTTCAGCAAACCCTACTTAGTTTGAAAGATATTTTGTACCATTTTTTTATCCAAACCCGCGGCAATTTTATCTAATTCTGCTATTTCCCCACTGTCTAAACTCCATCCTAAAGCACCTAAATTATCCTCAGCTTGCCGAACATTTTTAGCTCCGGGGATAGGAATTGTTCCCTTACAGATACACCAATTTAAAGCAACTTGGCTAATAGTTTTATTTTTAGCTTGGGCGATAACTTCTAGACAACTAATCAGAGGAGAAATAGCGGGAATTAATTGACCAAAAAGGAAGCGACGTAATCCGGGGGGTAAGTTTTTATTATCTCGATATTTCCCCGTTAATAACCCCAAAGCTAAGGGACTATAGGCAATAATTTTAATGCCCAATTGATCACATAGTTCCTTTAATCCTAAGTCAGTGAGAGGATAGGTAGAAAGGAGAGAATACTGTACCTGTAAACTGGTAATAGGAATGCTGCGACTGGCAAACTTTTGATAGACAGACTTCAATCTTTTCGGTCCAAAATTGGATAAACCGACTCCTTTAACTAACCCCTTTTCCAGACAATCCCCCAATCCGTCTAATAATCCCCCCTCCTGCCATGGCGCATAATTGCCCGTTGACCAGTGCATTTGCACTAAATCCACCGGGCGGCCTAATCTGGTTGCCGAAGCTTGACAAGCTTTCACCATGGCATGACGGGTTAAACGCCAAGGATAAGGGGCGAGTTTGGTGGCAATACGGATATGATCAGCGTTATAACCGCTATATTCCCCTGTAAAGCGTCCTAATAGCTTCTCACTCTGTCCGTTGAGTTTGCCTGTCCCGTAGGAGTCTCCCGTATCAAATAGGGTGACACCCCGCTCGACGCAGAGATTAAAAACCGCTTGTAACTGGCTATCCATACTCTCATCATAACCCCAGAGAAGACGATTTCCCCAGGCCCAAGTACCGCAGCCCATGGGGGGAAGGGATAGAGTTTGATGTGTGACTGTCAAGGGATTCATGGGTTAGTTTCTCTGGGTTTTTTCTCAAGCTTTCAGCAAGATATTTTATACTAAATCTGGTTATTAAAGACTGATTATTTATTCCCCTTTTTGACTTTTGCATGAGTAGAAAACGGGTTTCTCCGAGAAACCCGTTTTCTGTGCGGTATTACTACTAAATCGACGTGGGTTTTTGTTTAACAAATAATCCCCGCAACCAATAGTAAAAACTATCGATATAAGTAAAGATTACTGGCACAACCACCAAAGTTAATAGGGTGGAAGTGGTAAAACCACCAATAACAGCAATTGCCATCGGTGCGCGAATTTCCCCATCTGCACCTAAAGCTAAAGCAATCGGTAACATCCCGGCAATTGTGGAAACAGAGGTCATAATAATTGGTCGTAAACGAGAGACTCCCGAATCAATCACCGCCTTAAATTGCGGTTTCCCTTCCTGAAGACCACTCAAGGCAAAATCGACTAACAGAATCGCATTTTTAGTGACTAATCCCATCAGTAAAACTATGCCAATTAAAGCGTATAAACCTAACTCTTTTTGGGTAATTAAAAGAGCAATTAAAGTACCACCAATCGATAAAGGAAGGGAAGTTAAAATCGCTAGGGGATAGAGGAAATTGTTATACAATAAGACCAGAATCCCATAGATCGAAATAATTGCTAAACTTAACGCTCCCAGAAAACGAGCGAAGATATCGCGCATAATACGAGCATCACCAAAGGGTTCTTCTGTCACCTCTGGGGGTAAGTTTTTCATGATTGGTAAAGCGCGAATTTGTGTCACCGCACTTCCCAAAGAAACTCCCTCTAAATTAGCTCCAATATTAACCTGACGTTGACGGTTAAAGCGTTGAATTTCCGCAGGTCCACTACCTAAGCTAATTGTCGCCACCGAGTTAAGCGGTACTAACGTCCCATTACTGCTAGGAACGCGCAAATTTTGCAGAGTTTCTATCTCACTGCGTCCATCATTGGCAATTTTGACCCGGATGGGAATTTGTCGGTCAGCAAGGTTAAATTTAGCTAAATTAAACTCATTATCGCCGATTAAAGCTAAAGATGCAGTACGGGCGATCGCTCTGACTGAGACTCCCTGATCGGCAGCCCGCACGGGATCCGGTTGAATAATGATCTCCGGTTTAACTAAACTTACCCCGGAACTTACCTCGACAAAACCGGGTAAAGCCCGCATTTCTCGCTCTAATTTTTGGGCAGTTTGGGTTAAAATATCGCCATTTTCACTTTTTAAAATAATAGCGACATCCTTAGTGCTTCCTGCTCCACCCTGCGCCCGAAAACTAACTCTAGCACCAGGTATCTTCTGGAAATCCAGGCGGGTTTGTTCCTCAAATTGCCGTTGAGTGAGCGATCGCTGTTCCTTAGGAACTAAATTAACATATATTAACCCCGTATTTACCCGTCCCGAATCTCCCGGAATAGCCAAAACATTAGCGACGGCGGGATTTTTTTGCAGTAAACTATTCACCTGATTAGCCACGGCAACAGTATCATTCAAAGTCGCACCGGGAGGCAATTCTAGGCTTATTGTACTTAATCCGGTATCCCCGGAACTAAATAATCCTTTCGGAATCAAGGGAACTAACTGTAAACTACCGATAAAAAAGGCCAAAGCCGCCAATAAAGTCAGGATTCGATGACGTAGGGACCAAGTTAACAAACTTTTGTAGGGACGAAAACGCGGGCGCGAGGAGGGATTACCATCACCGGTTTTCAGCTTTTTCGGCTGTAGAATATAGGCACTTAACATCGGGGTGACGGTGACAGCGATCAAACTGGAAAATAGGGTAGAAACCGCCACCGTAACGCCGAAAGGTTGAAAGAATTGCCCCGGCACACCGCCCATAAAAGCAACCGGCAGGAATACCGCTATAATTGCCGCCGCACTGGCTAAAACGGCTAATCCAATCTCTTTTGAGGCATCAAAAGCCGCTTGCAAGGGTTTTTTACCCATAGCTAAATGTTGATCGATGTCCTCCACCATACACACCGCATCATCCACCAGATTACCCAAAGCTAAAGCTAAGGCCAGTAGGGTCATGCCGTTAAGGGTATAATTTAGGGACTGCATCACCCAAAAAGTCGGGAAAATCGACAAAGGCAGGGCTAAACCCGTGATAATCGTGGCGCGCCAATTGCCTAAAAATAGACCCACCGTGATCACCGTCATCAGACAACCAATCAGGAGATCGCTAAGAAGGCTTTCGTAACTAGCACGAATTGAGTCAGCACGGGTAAAAATTAATTGAAATTTAAGATCTTCGGGCAGTTTTTTCTTTAAATTCTCGATTTCTTGACGCACGGCTGTTTCTACCGTCACCAAGGTGCTGCCAGTCCCCCGTAAAATCGAAAAACCCACCACTGGCTGCCCATCTAAGAGGGCCATTTGTCGAGGATCACTGGAACTATCGCTAACTGTCCCTAAATTGCTTAAGGGGACCGTATCACCGTTAGGTAAAGAGATTTGATAATTTCTTAAATCTTCAATGGTTTCAGCGCTGCCGAGGGTGCGGACAGTTTGTTCACTACCACCGATTTCCGATCGCCCTCCGGGTAAATTAATATTAAAACTACGAATTTGGTCATTAACCGCCGTGGCCGTGATACCGTAGGCGATCAGACGGCCGGGATCTAAATCTACACGCACTTCTCGATCGACTCCCCCAACGCGATCAACTCGCGCTACCCCCGGCACTCCCGTTAAAGCGCGGCCAATTTGACGATCAACTAGATCACTTAATTCGGTGATCGATCTTTTCGGGGAGGAGATGGTATAGTTCATCACCGCACCCCCGGCAAATTCTAAACGTTGGACAATTGGATCATTAGTATCTTGGGGTAAATCCTGCCGAATTTGCGCTATGGCATTGCGTACATCATTGGTAGCGCGATCGCTGTTAGTGCCAAGGATAAAGTTAACGGTGGTGGTGCTGCTGCCTTCGTTAATGGTAGAAGTAATTTGATCGATATTACCCAAAGCAGCCACCGCATCCTCGACTTTTTTGGTGACTTGGGTTTCCAATTCCTCTGGACCGGCGCCGGGTTGATTAACGGTGATAATCACGGCCGGAATATCAATATTAGGAGAGCGATCGATCCCTAATCCTAGAAAGGCAATGTATCCCATTAAGGCCATAACCAGGGAGATCAGGATCGTCGGAATGGGATTTTTGATAGACCAATTAGAAATATTAAAAGCCATAATTTCAGTTATCAGTTATCAGTTATCAGTTATCAGTGGGTAAGTTATCAGTTATCAGATGTGAGTTTTCAGTTACCGGTTATCAGTTATCAGTTTTTGGTTTTTGGTTTTTGGTATTTTCTTGGCAGGTTTTTAGAATAGCCCAAAGCATTTTACCAATTTCCTCCGCATCATCATTGATACTTTGAAAGGCTCTTTCCTCTATGTAATTCGTGTCTTTCAATAGAGACAGCCAATACTTTGTTTCTAGACATTCCTTATAAGCTATTGACATTTTAGCTCGAAAATCAGCTTGAGAAATAGCTCCATTAGCTTCGGCAATGTTAGCCCCGATTGAAGTGCCACTCCTTAATAGCTGTTTTGACAAAACATATTCTTGTTTAGTCTCACACAAATATTTATAGCCTTTAACAATCCTAATGGCAAATTTATAAGCTTTATCATAAACTTTACTCTCCATCCGTTTGCCCCGCTACCGATCACTGATTACTGATTACTGATTACTGATTACTGTTTACTGATCACTGATCACTGATTACTGATCACTGATTGCTGTAATTTTGTCGCCATCACCGAGATAGGCTGCCCCTTTGACCACAATGCGATCGCCAGCTTGTAAACCCGTAAGAATTTCCACGCGATTATTCGGCATAATTTGACCTAATTGCACAGTTTTGGCGGTAACGGTGTTATCAGGTCCCACTAAATAAACTAGAGCTTGATTATCTTTTTGGGGTAAAACTGCGGTCATGGGGACGGTTAAACTATTGCTAGTCTTCGTCACGATCGCACCTCGTAAAAACATCCCCGGTTTTAATCCTGTATTGTCGGTTAAATCGACTTTAACCGTTGCTTGACGAGATGCCTCATCGACGATGGGATTAATTTCGCGCACCTGTCCCGATAATTTTAAACTGCTATTAGCATCGGAAGTGATAGTAACGGGCGCTCCGACGCGGATTAAGGGCAATTGATTCTCAGGAACCCGTAATCTTAGCTCTAAACGCCCATTTTCGATGATTTTAAAGAGAGCATTTTGACCGTTGGTGGTGTCCCCGATGCGGCCATTTCTTTCGGCAATTTTGCCACTGACCGGGGAAATCAGGCGCGTCTCGTTTAATTGGGCTTTAACAATGGCTAAACGGCTTTGAGCTTCCGTTAATTGGGCTGTAGCTTGGGCAATCACTTCGGGACGGTTGCCCGCTTGCAATTGCGCTAGTTGCTGCTCTGCTTCTCCTAAACGGGATTGGGTCTGTTGTACGATCGCCGCTTTGTTTCTTTCTTCGTTGAGGACTTCATCGAGACGATCCCGGGCGATCGCTCCTTCCGCTTCTAAACTTTGGTTCCTCTGAACCCGTTTTTTAGCCAAATCCCAATCCGATTGAGCTTGACTAATTTCGGCTTTTATGCGTTGAATAGTTTGTTTAGCTCTAGCGATCTCCTCTTTCCGGCTACCCGCTTGCAATTCTGCCAAACGCGATCGCGATTGGGCGACATTTGCCTGTGCTTGGGTTAATTGCGCTTGTAGGACGGTATCATCGAGACGAGCGAGAATTTGACCTTGACTAACGATATCACCCTCATCGACAAAGATTTCTTTGATTTGTCGTCCTGTCGCTTGGGAAAGAATCGGAATTAATTCATAGGCTGCCACGCTTCCAGTCGCTTTCAGGGTGCGGGCCACGGGAGTAAATTCTACCCTAGTGGTGGTTACTGTTTGTGCTGGTGCCTCATTTTTTGCCGCTACGGCCTGAGTATTGGGGTTTTGGGCTGTTTGGGGTCGATTAGCGAAACGAGTCGCCCCCAGGGTCAATAAAACCCCCAATCCCACACCGATAAATAAACCCTTTCCTCCCGATAGCCAAGAGTTGGTTTTTGTCGGTTTTGGCGAGTATTCGGTTTCCTCTGGCTCAATTTCGGGATTAAATGCGATGATTTCGGGAACTAGCGAATTATCGCCTGAATGCTGGTTATTTTCTAGGGTATCTGGCCGCACGATCTGCCCTCTCGGTAGATTCTGGATAAAATGTTAAGTTTTGTATCCATTTATAATCTAACGGAAAAAGGTCGCGGGTGGGGAAAGTGAGAAAGTGGACTTACTGTAAAAATTCAAAATTGTCGTGGTTGGTGAGGATTCAGTAGGCAGGAGAATTAAGAATGAGTAATAATCAATTAAATGGTTTATTTAGAGATTTTATGCCAGTTAATCTGGCTCTCCCGTACTTGTGGTCATAAGAAAAAGTTATCTAAGGGAGGGCGTACGCCATACGCCCCTACCGATCACACCGGGTGCAATGTAGGGGCGCAAAGCTTGCGCCCATAATCTGACAATGTGAACATTTTTTACCCAATATCCAAGAAAGCCAAACTGTAACTCTTGTCATGTATTGCTTCTAGCAGGATATCGAAAGTAGTTTGCTTTCCGACCGTTCGTTAAGAAAAATGACTGGAAGGGTAATATTTGGCTATGCGTTTAGTAGCATGGCGGGAGAAGAAATGTAATTGTTATGGGCAAACCACAAATCGCCGTCCGAATTCCCCCTCCTCTCCTCGCCGAACCAGTAGGTCGAGCGTGTTGGTAGAGGGATAGCGGAGGTCGAGAGAAAGATAGTAGAGTTAGAAAGTTTGGTTAAAGGCAAATGAGATAATATTTGGGGGAAATCAACACAATGACATTTGATGTGGTAAAAGTAAATGCCAAAGGTCAGGAAGTCGAACGAGAAAAGGCAGAAGCCTCATATTTCACCCAAGATTTGGGCAACGGCATCACTCTAGAGATGGTCGCCATCCCCGGTGGGACTTTCCTGATGGGTTCGTCAACAAATGAGAAAGATAGTTATGAGGATGAACGCCCTCAACATGAGGTTACTGTCCCCCCCTTTGCCATGGGTAAATATCCCATCACCCAGTCCCAGTGGAGAGCGATCGCCTCCCGCCCGGATTTAAAAGTAGAAAAAGACCTTGACCTCAACCCAGCCCACTTCAAAGACCGTCCCGACAGCGATCGCCGTCCCGTCGAACAAGTCAACTGGTACGATGCCGTCGAGTTCTGCGCGAGATTATCGAAGTTGAAGGGAAGAGAATACCGACTCCCTAGTGAGGCGGAATGGGAGTACGCTTGTCGTGCCAGAACGACCACCCCGTTCTACTTTGGGAAAACCATTACCGGGGAATTGGCTAACTACATTGCCAGTGGTAATACCTACGCCAGGGAGGCGAAGGGAAAATATCGAAAAGAAACAACTCCCGTGGGACAGTTCCCTGCCAATGCCTTCGGACTGTACGATATGCACGGCAATGTCTGGGAGTGGTGCGCCGATACCTGGCACGATAATTATGATGGTGCGCCGACGGACGGAAGTGTCTGGAGAGAAAATGGTAATGATAATCGTTCTCCATTGCGAGGCGGTTCTTGGTTCTACTTTCCATTTCTCTGCCGTTCCGCTTGCCGCAACTTCTACTTCCGCCGCGACTACATCAGCTTCAGCTGCGGTTTTCGAGTGGTGTGCGGTGCTGGGAGGACTCTATAACCCTTTTCCCCTTTTTTCCCTTTTTACCCTCATTCCCTATTTTTTCTCTTTCCCTTTCTTTCGCGCCCAAAGGCGGGGCGATTTTGTAGGGGCGAACGCAGTTCGCCCACCGGCAATAATTGTCCCACCGGCAATAATTATCCCACCAGCAATTATCGTCCCACCCGTTTTTTGGGGATTTGGGGCGATTTTTGGGGATTTGGGTGCCTGCGATGCGCCCCTACGGGTTTTGGGGGTGGTTTTGGGGATTTGGGTTTTTTGGGGTGGTTTTGGGGGGATTTGGATGCCCGCGGTGCGCCCCTACGGGTTTTGGGAGGTTTCAGGAAAAATACGTCGGGGCGAATTGCGATCGCTTATGATGGTAATTGATAAGTACCTAATGGGACTTAAACGCTAAATAAAGATCAAATCGAGTATAATCGTTAAAGAATAAGCACTTTACGTTGAAAGATCAGCGATGAAAGAGACAACCCCAGCCGCGATGCCCCC
>VYLS01000138.1_pt1 | contig 10015 bp, 9 predicted proteins | sample 5114231 | NCBI WGS metagenome assembly VYLS01 (sample SAMN12291800, study PRJNA351875) | freshwater metagenome | isolation source: freshwater lake | place: USA: Michigan, Lansing Lake | collected 2013-08-14 | reverse complement strand
CAGAACAGAGTAAATCTGTTAAGGCAGGTGCGAAAAATCCTTCGGGAAAGAAGCAGAAACCCAAATCGTGAGGTTTGGGAATCGCCGTCCGTTTTACGGCGGCGAGGATGTCAACTTAATTAGGAGCAAGCTAGGAAGCAGAAATGGGACAGGAGCAAGAAGGGCGTTCCTGGTAGCAGGGGCAAGATCACCCCAGCAATTCCTATGATCAAACTAGCGATGGCGATCGCCTTGAGAATTTCTTTTCCTATTCCTTCATATCCAGTCAAAAAGTTTTGCAGTTCCCCCAAGAACTGGTCCGAAAAACTCCCTAACTCGGCTTCTAAGGCTTCTAGAGCAGCAGTTGGCAAGAGGGCGAGGGAATCTGCCTCTTGAACGAGCGCTAAAATTGCTGCCTGCTGTTCGGACTCCGAACCGGGGTGACTCTGATAGTTGATGATCGCGCAACTTGCCGCCGGATTGATGCGGACTTCCCCAATCCAAGGAAGGGACTGGAGGGCATAAGTCAGTTTCTCGCTATATGTGGTATCTCCAGCCAGTTTGGGGATGCCCAGGCGAAGGCGCCCCGGCAGCGAGTGCAGCACTTGGCAGTCAATTTTTGGCTGGTGGGCGATCTCGCGTAGCGAGCGCGTTGCGACCGGCAGGACTTGAGCGTTGCTTACGTTAGTCTGAAGGTTTAATTCAAGGGTTGCGAGTGCTGGAGTCATTTTCTTTTCTTGCTTTCTCTACCGATCACGATGGTCAAACATTGCTATGTCCAACTTTAAACCAAATTAATTCAGTTTGACCTTTTAGACTAAAGGGTTTTTTGATACCCTAGAAGTGATCAAATAGCGAGGCAATCATGGAAGAGTTACTATTATTAGGTGCTGGGGCTGTGGCCGTCCTAGTTGTTGCTCCCATCGTCGGGGCTGCTGTCAACCCTGAACTAGGTAAATCCATCTCAGATTCTGGTCGCGACTTGATTAAGGGTGGCCTTAAATTTGGCATGGAAACGACGGAAAAACTGCAAAGTTCCTTTGCCGAAGCGACCGAATCGTGGAACGATCTCGTGGCCGAAGCTAAATCGGAAGTCGATACTAGGAAAGCTGCCGAGCAGCCACCTCGGGAAGTAGAAATTATTTCCGAAAGCTAACTTGAGTCCAAAAATGCCGACTGACCGACAACAATTGCCTACCCGGTGTCAGACATTGAGTTGCCAGTTGTTCGAGGATATTCAGCGGCTCTCTCCTCTGTTAGTCGGGCGACTTCTCTTGTCCCTGACGGCTTAGGCACCGTGGCCGCTTTACGCTCTATTCACGCAGCAGGCAGCGGACGCAACACTGGCAGGGAACTTGAAAAACCAGGTGTAGCAGATTTTCGCTTTTGGCCTTTGTTTCATCCCTTCGGTAAAACCGAGGTTCTTCACCTGACATTCACAATCAACCTCTTGCATAATTAGGGTTTGCGGCAAAAAGTTTTTCCTGGGGGCAGGGTGTGGGGTGTGGGGAGATGGGGAAGCTATCTCATCACCCTATCACCCCAAAACCCTATCACCCTATCTCCTCCCGACTACCGACTACTGACTACTGACTACTGACTCCTAACCCTAACAACAATTTTTGATTTTTACCAGGGGTCTAATTTACTGATCCTGACTGGGCAATGGCTTGAAAAAGTCTCTGTTGAAATGTTGCCTCTGAGAGGGTGGGCGCGTAGCTAATCGCCACTGAAGCAGCATCTGGATTGATTTGGATTTCTTGCACGCCGGCTAGGGACTGAAGGCACTGGCGCAACCGCTCGGCGTAGGAGAGATCTTGGCGCAGGCGAGGAATCCGCAGTCGCACCCGCCCGGCAATAGCGTGGATGATTTCGGTATCTGTGGGAAGGCTTGCTGCAGATGGAATTTTCTGGCGTACCTTGGGCGAGATACAGAAGCCTTCTTGGGCTTCTAGATAACTAAGCAGGTCCACCAAATCATTGTGTACGGCAATTAGGCGATCGCATCCTTCTAGCTCCTCAACCCGCTCGGCGCTGTCGATGACCTGGATCGTTTTGATGACATTCTGATACATAGGGCGATCTTTTTGGATGTCGTCCCTCAGTTCCGCGGCAAATTGATAGAGCGAGATAGCTTGCAACTCAGGGTAGATCGATTCGGCTTGCCCAAAGACTTTAACGAATGTCTGTCCCAGAGATCTCTGCTCTGAGAAGGAAAAATAGAAAGCGTCTCCAGCAAAGTCCTCGCGGTTGGCAAAAGTCTTGATAATTTTGCTAATCAGTTCGATCGCCTTCTTGTCTCTGGTGTAGGGACCGTATCGATAGACGTACGAGTACCAGCCAAAGAATTTCACCAGGACATAGAGTAGTTCTAAGGCTTCGGGAGAACCGATTTCATCGGCTTCGGGATATTCCCGTCTAAAAAATTCCAACTCTTGCTGATTGAGGATGCCGTCAAGTCGGACTTGCAATTCGTGAGCGGCGAACAGGAAGGGATTAATATACAGAGCGGCAATCTGATTTCGTTTCTGCGTCTTTTCCTCCTCTTGTTGCTCGCTCCAAGTCCAAACTGTCCAGATGGCTGTGGCAGTTGCCGAAAGTAGCGATAAGATGATGCCCAGTGTTGCTTCCATGTTCCACTATTCCAATATTTATTAGCTTGGAGATTACACTCTCAGTTGCAATCTTGCCCACTTAGCTCGATAGGCAGTCTCCCCCTGAGATAGATGTCAGTATTTATAGTAATAAGGTTTGTCAAGAGCCGCCGGATTATCTGCGGCAAATGGCTGATTGCCGATCGATGGGATCGGCAAAAGGCGCACTACAGTTAGCCCATTTAACAAAATCAATGTCAAAAATGACAATAGCGGCGAATATTGTGCCGGCTCCCGCAGCAAAGGTGATCACAGCCATTATCATCTGATTTTTCTTCACCCTAGCTCCTTAATTGGGCTAATTCAAGCCTGAATTGCATCACTGTCTGATTTGCTTTCGTAGAATACCTCATTCGGGGTAGGATAGTCAAGGCATTTTCGAGGACGATTGTTAATAGACCTCTGGTAAAAATCAAAAATTGTTGTTAGGGTTAGGAGTCAGTAGCCAGTAGCTGGTCGTCAGGAGAATTAAAAATGAGCATTAATTAATACTTAGAGATTTTATGCAATTTTATGCCTATTTTTCTCATTTTTGACTTCTCAAAAATTAATTATGCAAGAACTATAAGTAGTTGGACAAAAGTAAAGTTAACTGTGGGGTAAGGAGTCAGTAGTCAGTAAGAATTGCGGCAATTTACATTTCTTAAGATAGACAACAGAATTTATGTCCGACTACTTATTTAACATCAATAGTAACGAAGAGCCAAAAATCTTCATCTTAAATTAAATCAGCCTTAAACTCAATTTAAATCTAACCAGCTATTAAAACTATAGTTTTAATAGCTCTATCCCATGAAAAGCCTACAAAGTTATATCGATGAAACTCCTCCTCGTCCCCTAAGTTTGATGCAATGGCGCATCTGGATTTTGGCGGCTACTGGCAAGTTTTTTGAAGGCATGGTCATCTTTCTGACTGGAGTTGCTATTCCCTTAATTGAGCAAGATTTCCATCTAGCATCAGCCCTAAAAGGTTCAGTTGCTGCCGCAACGCTTTTGGGGATTTTGGTTGGGGCTTCCCTATTCGGAAATTTAGCGGATCGCCTGGGACGAAAGTTAGTTTTCGTATCTGAAATGGCGATTTTTACTGTTTTTGTCAGTTTAACAGCGATCGCTTGGAATGTTCCCTCTCTGATTTTCTTTTTATTTTGCGTCGGGGTTGCTCTTGGAGCAGACTATCCCACAGCCCATCTGATCATTTCTGAGTCAATTCCTAGTAGTTTTAGGGGCAGAATGGTATTAGGGGCTTTTGCTTTTCAATCAATTGGCTCCCTAGGCGGAGTCTTAATCGGATTACTGGTACTGCGAATTAACCCTGAAGTAGGGGCTTGGCATTGGATGTACGCCAGTTTAGTTATTCCAGGAATTATTGTTTTTTTATTGAGGACAGGAATCCCAGAAAGCGCCCATTGGTTAATATCTCACAATCGCCAAGAGGATGCTCAACGCTCTGCTAAAGTTTTACTGCAACGCCCAGTTGAGCTTGCGGACTTAGTAGAGAGAATCGGCCAGCAACGCAAGCAAAAATACAAGCTTTTGTTTTCCCCTCGCTATCTCAGAGCAACTATATTAGCGGCTGTTCCTTGGTTTTTGCAGGATCTAGCCACCTACGGCATTGGTATTTTTACCCCAACGATTTTAGCAACCCTATTTACCAAAACTCAGCCTAATTTTATTTTCAAAGATATGGTAGCAGCGGAAGGTTCTGGAGCAATTGATCTGTTCTTACTGATTGGATTTCTTGCCTCGATTCTTTTGGTTGATCAAGTCGGACGGATTCCCTTACAAATTGTTGGCTTTATTGGCTGTGGCTTAGGCTTAGGAATTGCTTCCCTAGCGGCAGAAACTATTCCAGAAGGTCATCAATTAAAAGTATTTCTGATATTTGGCGGCTTTATCATCTTTAATTTTATGACAAATCTCGGACCCAATGCCATGACCTATGTTTTAGCGGGGGAGATATTTCCCGTACAAATTCGTGGGTTAGGTGCTGGTTTTGCCGCCTCTTTTGCGAAAGTTGGAGCAGTTACTACTGCTTTTTTCTTTCCGATTCTCAGGGAGCAAATTGGTACGTCTAACCTTCTACATGGTTTAGTTATCACTTCTCTTTTTGGGGCGTTAGTTACTTTTATCTTTCGCATTGAACCCAATGGTAAAAGTTTGGAAAATGTTTAGGACAATGACCACAATGATTAGAAACTATTACGCTCTATTCTGAAGACGAGTCGGAGTGGCGATGCCTAGATTTAGTTCAACTATCTGAACGATTACGACTTATATTAACCATTGATCGCAAAAAGTCCTTGACTATCCCAGTCCCCATAAGGTATTTTCTAGTCAGCGCAGTGCCAGCGGAGTTCAAACTTAAACTGGTTTTAGTTACGGAGATAAATGACCATGAGTCAAGCGGAAAATACTACGATTACCAAAAAGGATGCTATCGAATCTGTTGATACAACTAAGAAAAAACGTCTGGTTGTTTGTTGTGATGGTACTTGGAATGAATTAGCAACTTCCTATCCTACAAATGTCGTCAAATTTGCCCGCTTAGTGAAATACACCGCCGCTGATCAAACCCCACAAATGGTTCATTATATATCAGGATGTGGCACAGCAGAAGACGCTGATTTAATCGAGCGTTTAGGTGGGGGTGCTTTTGGCTGGGGAATTGACAGAATTATTCAAGATGCCTATCGCTTTTTATGTATGAATTATGACGTAGAAGCTGAAGACGAAATTTACCTAGTTGGCTTTAGTCGCGGAGCCTATACAGTTCGTTGTTTAGCAGGTATGATCTATAACAGTGGTTTATTGAGCCGTTCCAAAATCCGGGAATTGCCTAAAGCTTATGAGCTTTATCGAAATTCTAAAATTAAGCCAAATGATCCAGAAGCTCAAAAATTCCGGGAAGATAACTCCAAAAAGATAGATACCGAAAAAGATTATTTACAAGGTCGTGTACCAATCAAAATGTTAGGGTGCTGGGATACGGTGGGAGCATTAGGTGTTCCTGATCTAACGCCTTGGCTACCCTTGGCTAAACTCTGGAATCGGAAGTATGAATTTTTCGATGCTAGACTAAGTCCAATTGTGGAAAATGCCTTTCATGCAGTTGCCATTGATGAGAAACGCAGGGGTTTTCCTTCGTCCGCCATGGAGAGAAGTGACAAAAATCTTGAACAAGTAGTCAAAGAAGTTTTCTTTGCTGGTGAACATGGCTGTATTGGTGGAGGAACTGAAGAATATCGGGGGCTATCGGACTATACTTTACAATGGATAATCCACGAGGCTAAAAAGTTAGGATTGGAGTTTGATTCAACTGAAGATTATAGTGAGGAATTCCAGATTAAACCAGAGCCAACTACTAAATTTGATAATAGCGTGACTGGGGTGTATGCCTTAGCTGGTGAAGGATGGCGACCGATAGAATCTTCAAAAGTTGCCCTTCATTATAGTGTGGTCGAACGACTTAAGGCTGATCCCAATTATCGTCCTCAAAATCTAGCTCCTCTGCTTAATAATTTGCTGCCCTAATTTAGACATTTTCAAATTTGGTAAGTAGTCGGACATAAATTCTGTTGTCTATCTTAAGAAATGTAAATTGCCGCAATTCTTACTGACTACTGACGACCGGCTCCTGACTCCTTACCCCACAGTTAACTTTACTTTCAGCAATTCTAAATTTGCCCTGTAGCAAGGCTTTTGGGAGTTAGTTCCCATAATACGGGGTAAAATTCAATGGGATGGCGAATTTCATTTCACGAGTCTTCGGGCTTCTGACGTGATAGTACACCCAAAGTTGCCCCAAAAATCCCCCTTTAAAATGTTCTTTAAATCCCTAAAAGGCTTGCTGTGTCTAAAACTGAGAATTGCTGTCGTTGTCACCCCTTCAGCCAAAAAATATCAATCCAAAACTTCAACAATACCCCGCGAACCATCAAGAATAACTCGCTGATTATCGCGCAATAATTGGGTCGCACCGTGGACATCCATCACCGCAGGAATGCCGTATTCCCTAGCAACAATTGCCGAGGTGGGAGAGGCGACCTCCCACCTCGGCAATTAAGCCTCCTACTCGCGCCAGTAAAGCCGCCCAACCAGAATCAGTATAAGGTACAACCAGGATAGTATTGCGATCAATATCTGTCTTTGGGATTTGGGATTGGGGATTTGGGATTGGGGGATGGTCTGTGTAAGCTAGTTTGGAGTGATGGGGTGATACAGTAAGCCTATTGCTAGGAGCCCCTAATCTTGATAAACCCATTTTTGGCTTTGTATCGAAGCAATTTTACAGGATATTAAGAACCTGTTTGAAAATTTAAAGGATGTCTATCCAGCTTGAGATTTAGGCTTTAATCGTCGAACCATCAAATGCACCATACATTTCGCCAGTCGTCGGCAAAAATTCATAATCTTTGCTCAATCGCCGATAATGACCAAACCAAGAGTAGGTAAGCTCCACCACCCATCGCTTGGGAATCACCGTAAAACCAGGCTGCTCATCGGTGCGCTTCAGGTGTTCGAGATGCCAACCAAAGTCCCGCAGCTCTCTGGACAATGAAGTCCTTCCCCGCAAAGGTGCTATCAATCCAAATCACTTTCAGAAAAGTCCAGAATGGGCCCGAGAAGGTGGCGAGTAACTTCATCGCTGCATGGTCAGAGCGTCCAGCACCATGTACACACACGGCTAAGACCAATCCCATCCTATGGACTAAAATTGTGCGCTTGCGTCCGCGTGACTTTCTTGCCGCCATCAAAACTGATGTCTTCTTCCCCACTTGCCGTTTTGACCGATTGACTATCGACACTGCCGGCACTCGGTTGGGCGTTGCGTCCTGCCTGTAAACGCACCTTTTTATGAGACTTTATAGTGCTAAAGCGCAACTACGAACCTAATTTTGCCAGCCCTTAGTTTGACAATTACAATTATTGGAGAAATCTGTAGTAAAATTGGATTATGGGTAGAAATAAAGAAAATCGCAAAAAACTAGAAGGACAGTATAAAGCATTAGAAGAGCATCTAGATAAAATTGCTCAGGAGAAGCTCAAACCAATAGAAATTCAAGATCAAGGATTAATTGCTCATTGGGAAAAAACCGTCGCAAATTGTCGCCAAAATATCGCTAACCTAGAAAGGAGATTAAATCGATGACAGTAATATATAAAGATCCGTTGGAGAGATTGGAAATATTTCTTGATGAATATCAGCCCCAACTGGAAAAAGCACTCAAAGCCATTCAAATTATCAAAAATACCGACCCAAACTCCGAAGAATTTTCCCAAGCTCTTGCCGATCTTCATGTCTGCTCTACCGTACTTGAACCTTATTCAGAAGGAATGGTTGAGGCGATTGATCAATTCACCGAAGATAGACCTGATGACTGAAAAATGATAGCGATCACTAAGTACCTTCACCGCAAATAAATGATATCATTATGAGGGGGGTGATCTTCACATTAACCAGATAATATCGCCTTAGTTTTGCTATACTACTAATATAAGGGTTGGATATTATTTAGTACCAAAAATGACTATTCCGCAATTGCTACTTTTTATAATTGCTAGGTTTTTTCCTGATGCTGTATTCTATAGCCAACCCAAGACCGGAGAGTGGCTCTGACGATTGATGACGCACCCACTCCTGGCGTTTTAGGAGAGGAGTCAACTGAGCAGCTCTTAGCAGCGATCGCCCAACACCACCAGCAATTCAATCGCGATCAAACCAGTGTCAGAGGTACTTTTTTTATTATTACCGAACATCTGCGGGAAAATTCGACGATTATCGAGCAAATTCTTCAGCAAGGACACGAGATTGCCAATCATGGTATCAGAGACAGACAAACCAGCGATCTGTCCAGGGAACTATTCGAGAAAGATTTCCAAGAAGCTGACGAAAAATTAGTGCGCTTAAGCCATTATCCCATCCGCTGGTGTCGTCTAGGTCGAGCTTTCTACAATCAAATTATGCTAGATATCCTCAGACAATTTGGTGGCTATGAACCCAGATTTGCTCTGGCTTCTATGATTCCTTTAGATACTTTTAAGCTGACTAATCATCCTAAATTTACCACTTGGTATGTTTCTCAGTTTATTTTTTCTGGAGCAATTCTTGTCCTCCATTCTGGTTCCTAAGAACGAGACAAAAACACGGTAATCGCCCTCCAATTATTGCTAAAAAAACTGCACCTTCGGGGATACGAAGTTGTCAGCTTGAGCGAGTTGTGAGAGGTGCATCTGTTGCCCTTCATTATATTGTGGTCGAACGACTTAAGGCTGATCCCAATTATCGTCCTCGAAATCTAGCTCCTTTGCTTAATAATTTGCTGCCCTAATTTAGACATTTTCAAAGTTGACAATGCCCAAGTTTTGATGTAAACTTCACCATTAACAAAAAACAAGTATTTGGTAATGTTACATCAATCGCAGAAATCGCTTCTAGCCCTAAAAAGTTGGCTGTTCACACCCGCGACCAAGTCGGACAGATTCTCCCGTGCTGCGGAGGTAAAGGCCGATGCCCTGATTATTGATCTTGAAGACGCAGTGGCTCCCACCGCCAAGGAGGAGGCCCGCATAGCAGCGCTGCGCTATCTTGCGGAGATATCCTCCGATCACCTCCCCTGTGCCCTCCGCGTCAATTCTCCTGACACAAGGTTTGGACTCGACGACCTTCAGGCTCTCTTGCTTTCACCCGCCGAACCCGACTATTTGATTCTACCGAAATGCGACTCCTCCGCACTCATCAGCCTGGTGGGAAACCTGTTGCGAGAGGCCAATAAATCGACGCAGGTGATCGCGCTGATTGAGAGTACCAAGGCGATCGGGTCCTTGGCCGAGATGGTTAGCGGCCAAGTCAGGCCGGCCGCCTTTATTTTCGGTGCTGCGGATATGGCTGCGGACCTCGGTGCAGAAACCGCTTGGGAGCCACTACTGTGGGTGAGATCATCCCTGATCCATGCGGCTGCATTCGCTGGGATTGCCGCTTTCGACTCCCCCTATTTTGATATTGCGGATGCGGAAGGTCTTAAGCAGGAGACAAAAGCATCAGTAAACTTGGGATTTCATGGCAAATGTGCAATCCACCCGGTACAAATTGCCACCATCAATGAGGTCTTGACCCCAACAGAACAACAAATAGCCAAAGCACAACAGATCCTTACCGTCAACCGTCAAGGGGTTGGTGCTGTTGAGGGACAAATGGTGGATGAAGCGGTTGCCCGTAAAGCAAGGCCTGTTCTGGAACGAGCCGGTACTGCAACTGAGGAATAGTTTTGTTAATGGGACTTAAACAAATTTCAAGCCCAAATAAAGCCTAAACTGGCTTTGTAAGCGGCAAACACATCCCGATTCTCGGTCAGCCACTCAAAGAAACGGAAAGACATCGCTGT
>VYLS01000171.1_pt2 | contig 10336 bp, 10 predicted proteins | sample 5114231 | NCBI WGS metagenome assembly VYLS01 (sample SAMN12291800, study PRJNA351875) | freshwater metagenome | isolation source: freshwater lake | place: USA: Michigan, Lansing Lake | collected 2013-08-14 | reverse complement strand
TTTTTCTATTAAGCTCAACATATATTTGAAAGGTTGGCGGTCACTTATCATTTTACCTGACAGTGATCGCTTTTACTTTTGATATTCTCATGGGAGAATGAAACAGCCCTAGGGGCAAGGGGGGGAAGCTTTAAGCCGTAGAAACCCAACCACCGAGGATTTATGTCGGGTTTCGTTGCCTCAACCCGACCTACGAATTTACTTTTCTTTTCACTGATAACTGTTTACTTTTTCCTTTAAAACACCTTTTCCTCCGTCACCAGAGTAATACCTGTCCATTCTCCCTTCTGATCATAAGAACGAATTAAGCGCTGTCTTTGAGTAGGAGAAAGTAACCAACCCACCTCTAAAACAAAAGGATGACCAGCAGTAATTTTCAGAGGTGTATTACAGGAAGCTCCATCCGGCAGTAGCAGAATTTGCACTGGCAGCGGACTATTTTCAAACAACAATCTTTGTCCCTCGATACGAGCGCTAGAAGTGATTTGATTATCACCAAAAGTCAAAGTTTGCGAGAGATAATTATCCCCCTGACGCTCGATCGAGACATGGGTAGAATAGGCAGCAGAATTATAAAAATCCCGTCCCGTTGTCACCGCTTGTCCTCGCCATTGACCCAGTAATTGCTCCACCGTTAACATCGCTCTTTCTGGTGACTGAGAATCAACTAACTTTTCCCGAATTAAAGTCAAGCGATCAAACTCACAGCGTTCATTAAATAACTGGACGATTCTTAATCGTCTTTCCTCGGAGATTAAGCCAAATTCTGCCCCGAATTGTGAGGAAAAACTACTAAAATATAGAGAACCTTGGCAAAAAGCTCCCGTCTGGCTAAATAGAATACCCTGATGGAGAGAACTATACTCTAAAATTAAATCTTCCGGCGCTCGATCGCTGTAGAGACGGCGAACCAATTGACGAATCGATCGATTATTATTAATGCCTTGCAAAGATACCAAAGTCGGGGTATCTTCGATCAGATCGCCTTGGGGAGACAGACGGGTAAAAGAACCTTGCCATTGACCGAGATTTTTTAGTAAACATTCCCACTGGGAGAGCATAATAATTGAGGTAATTGGGGGAAATAGGAAAAAATACATGGGAACAATTCGATTAATGCACGCCAAACTCCATCGAGTGCGCGTCAGCGAGGCTAACGTCGATTATGTCGGCAGTATCACTATCGATCGAGAATTGATTGAGCGGGTCGGCATTTTGCCCCTTGAAGAGGTGGATGTGGTCAATCTTAGCAATGGTAAGCGCTTTTCCACCTACGTTTTTCCCGGCCAAACCGGGGAAATTTGCCCCAACGGTGGTGCGGCGCTGCTCTGTCAACCCGGAGATATTTTGATTATCTATGCCTACGAACAACGTCCGAGGCAAGAAGTTCTCGAAAAGGGTCATTTTGCCAAAGTTCTCGTCGCTGATGCTGAAAATCGCTGTCAGCAATTTTTTGAACAGAGCCTAATTCCCCGGGGTAATGGTCAGGGAGTGGAATTTTATAGCCGAGAATGCTGATTCTTGTCCTAAAATTTGTTAACTTTCCCGTCATAATAAGAATAAGTAATGTAAATTTTCTTAAATCAACCCCCATGCGTGTAATTCTCATGACCGGTAAAGGAGGCGTGGGTAAAACCTCTGTCGCCGCCGCTACAGGACTCCGCTGCGCCGAACTTGGCTATAAAACGCTAGTTCTCAGCACCGATCCCGCTCACTCTCTCGCTGACAGTTTCGATCTCGAATTAGGTCACGATCCTCGTTTGGTACGTCCCCATCTTTGGGGGGCAGAATTAGATGCACTAATGGAGTTAGAAGGCAACTGGGGCGCAGTAAAACGTTACATTACTCAGGTATTGCAAGCTAGGGGTTTAGATGGAGTGCAAGCGGAAGAATTAGCGATTTTACCCGGAATGGATGAGATTTTCGGCTTAGTTCGCATGAAGCGCCACTACGATGAGGGTACTTATGATGTGTTGATTATCGATTCCGCACCCACGGGGACAGCTTTACGATTGTTGAGTTTGCCAGAAGTGGGCGGTTGGTACATGAGAAGATTTTACAAACCTTTACAGGGAATGTCGGTGGCATTGCGACCACTGGTGGAACCTTTTTTTCGACCGATCGCCGGTTTTTCCCTACCGGACAAGGAAGTTATGGATGCTCCCTACGAGTTTTATGAGCAGATTGAGGCTTTAGAAAAAGTTTTGACCGATAATACTCAAACCTCGGTTCGTTTGGTGACAAACCCCGAAAAAATGGTGATTAAGGAGTCTTTACGCGCCCATGCCTATCTAAGTCTCTATAATGTTTCCACCGATTTGATTATTGCTAATCGGATTATTCCCGACAAAGTGACCGATCCTTTCTTTGCTCGTTGGAAAGAAAATCAACAGGGTTATAAACAGGAAATTTACGATAATTTTCATCCCTTACCAGTTAAGGAAGTTCCTCTCTACTCTGAAGAAATGTGTGGTTTACCCGCTTTGGAAAGACTGAAAGAAACTCTTTTTGCTGGGGAAGATCCGACTAAGGTTTATTACCAAGAAAACACCATTCGGGTAGTTCAAAAGGAAAATAATTACAGTCTGGAATTATATTTACCCGGCATACCCAAGGAACAAATACAACTCAATAAAACTGGAGATGAGTTAAATATTCGCATCGGTAATCACCGTCGTAATTTAGTTTTACCCCAAGCTTTAGCAGCCCTGAAACCTTCCGGAGCAAAAATGGAAGATGATTACCTGAAAATCTCTTTTAGCAACGTGGTGAAAGTGTAATTTCCCCAGAGTAGGTGGGAAGCTTTTCAGTGATCAGTGATCAGTAATCAAAATCTGGTTATTAAAGACTGATTATTTATTCCCCTTTTTGCATGAGTGCATGAGTAGAAAACGGGTTTCTCCGAGAAACCCGTTTTCTGTGCGTTACTCAACGGATTTAGTATGATAACTGATAGCTGTCTCCCATCAACCCTCTCGACTGGGAAATTAATTTTGCACGACTACTTAGGGTTTGCGGCAAAAAGTAGGGGCGAAGCATTCGGATAGAAAATCTATGGTTTCAGCGATAGGTTATTGCCCGAATGCTTCGCCCTTACAGAACTTGAAAATCTTGCAGCTGCTTCGCCAAACAGGCCCCCAAACCCCTTACCTCGTCTATATTTCACATTTATTCAGCCAACCTTACTGATGATTTTCCCAGAAAAATCAAGAGAGCAGTCTTTTTTCTAACCATACCAGGACACTTTCAACATCTGCCACTTTTTCTCCTTCAGGTACAGGTGGACGTTGTACCATTACCACGGTTATTCCCAACTCTCTAGCGGCGATAATTTTGGCGTAGGTGGCATCACCGCCGCTATTTTTACTCACGATCGCCCCAATCTTATATTCTTGTAAAAGAGAGCGCTCTGACTGCAAGGAAAAAGGCCCCCGTTCCAACAATAATTTTCCAACTGGTACGATGGCATCTGGTTCCGGCGGGTCGATCATCCGCATTAAAAACCAGATATTGTTTAAATGTGCATAACTTGCCAGTTCTTGCCGACCAATAGTGAGAAATATTCGCGGCGCTAACCCCGATAAAATATTCGCCGCCGCTTGATTGTTTTCTACTTCAATCCAATTATCTTCAGATACTTTTTCCCAAGCTGGACGACTTAACATTAATCGAGGAATACCACAATCCGAGGCGGCTTGAGCGGCATTAAAGGAAATTTGCGCGGCAAAGGGATGGGTGGCATCAATTAAACAATCAATGCCTTCTTGGCGCAGATAATTGGCTAACCCGGCGGCACCACCAAACCCCCCCCGGCGAGAAGGAGTTGTGAGAGTAATCGGTTCTCTCGTGCGACCGGCAAAGGAAGCGATGGCATCTATACCCGGAATTGCCGCAATTTTAGCCGCTAATGCCGCCGCTTCCCCCGTTCCCCCTAAAATCAGCACTCTTTTATTTTTAGTCATCCAGATAATTGCCAAAAGGTTAACTAATTTTCCATCTTCCTACCTTCCCTTGCAAAGGAAAGAGATTTGGGGGTTAGATCACTCTACTTTTTCCCAAAAACGAGGAATCTGTGCTAAGTTACCACAAAGTTTATTTTCTGAGGAATATCTCAGAAGATAGACCATCAATCAAGAACAATTTCAACCTTCTTAACCTTAAATTGGAAAAATGACCAAAAATCAGCAAATTCTGGCAAAAATCGGGGGGGGGGGTAGCCTTGCTCTCCTTCTTTCCCTAGGTTTAGGACAACAAGCTTCTGCTGTCACCCTCGTTGAGAACTTAAGTCAATCAAATGGTGGCACAGGAGTTGTAGCCATTAACTTTTGGCAAGGATCAAGCTTTACCACTGGCAGTAGCAGTTATAACCTTAATTCTGCTACTCTTTTGTTCCAAGAAAACACCGCCGATCCCAACTTGTTTCTTCGTCTCTATAGCAACAGCAGTGGAACCCCCGGCACTTTGATAACCAGTTTTACTAACCCTACTCCCATTACTACCACTCTCACCAATAACACCTTTACCTTGGCTACTCCGCAAGCATTAGCCGCTAATACCACTTACTGGTTAGTCAGTGGTACAACTGGTGGAGGGGGGTATGATTGGGGTTATACTACATCTTTCAATCAAACAGGACTACCCAGTTGGACGATTGGTGATGGTTACGTTGCTAGTAACAATCAAGGGGGAAGTTGGGATTCTTTTCCTACGGATGGGCCTTACCAATTTAGCCTTGAGGGGACTACTCCTCCACCACCCACTAGCGTCCCTGAACCGGGTTCCGTGGTTGCCTTGTTAGGATTGGGAGGATTAGGGTTAGCTTCTAGCCTGACCAAGCGAAAATAGGAACGGTAGGGTGGGGGCGACTCGATTCTCTTGTCTCGTGCCAAGGTTCCACCTGGCAATGGCAAAAGTCAGCGTCTCCCTTCCTTCCCCGCATTACAAGGGACATCCTTGCAACGCGGTACACTACCTCTTGCAAGAGTGCCTATTCCAACCAAGAAATTAATTTTGTCCTATCACCTAATAGTGACGTGGAGTATAAACCCATTGCTTGGTTTTACCTTGCTCAATCAGGCGAGTTTTACTCGATCCGATCAAAATTATAGTCCGCATATCCGCATCGTTAATAGTCATATCCTCTAGGAATTTCACCGTCACTGTTTCCCCTTTTCGTCCTAAATTACGCGCTAATACCACAGGAGTTTGCGGCGATCGCCATTGTAATAAAATCTCTTTTGCCTTCTCCAATTGCCAAGTGCGCTCTTGAGACACAGGATTATAAAATGCGATCGCCAAATCTGCCCGGGCTGCTAACTCAATGCGCTGAGAAATCACCTGCCAAGATTTGAGAATATCCGATAGGGAAATCGCACAAAAATCATGGCCTAAAGGTGCGCCAACCCTTGCAGCCGCCGCCTGCATGGCCGAAATACCCGGACAGACCTGAATGGCCACCTGCTGCCATTCCTGTTTGGCTTTTTTTTCTAATACCTCAAACACAGCTGCGGCCATGGCATAAATTCCCGGATCTCCGGAGGAAACTAAGACAACCGATCGCCCCTTAGCCGCTAAATCTAGGGCTATTTCCGCGCGATCGAGTTCCACCCGATTATCCGATTCATGGCAGACAATTTCTGGTTTTCGCAGGAATTCTACCAAATCCAAATAGGTTTTATAACCCACCCAATCCGTGGCTTTTTCCAACACTTCTCGAACTTCCGGCGACATCCAATTTAGCGCACCCGGTCCAGTTCCGACTATGGCTAATTTACCTTGACTTTCCTGGGACAAATCCCCTGGTAGTAAACCAGATTTTTCCTTAATTGGCTGGCTTTCCTCCCAGAGATAAACTAAACAGGTATTGCTAGGTTTTGCCAAGTTTAAGTTATTTTTATCGATAATCTCAATGCTCAGTTTTGCTGCTGATGAAATCGGTAAATTACTATTTTTTAACCAGTCCGCTTCACCGATTAATTTTACTTTTTCACCAGCTAATAAATCGGACAGAAACTTCTTAGCATCATCGGGATTAACTAACTGATAACCCGGTGGTGGCGATAATAAGGTCGTTTTAAATCTAATATCACCAGTGGTGGTAATTGCGGGGGAAATTTGCCAAACCGAGGCAATTTGACGAGCGAGATCGTTAACCCCCTGTAAACCCCCCAACAAAGGCACTACGGCACTACCATCTTCTGCAATTGCTAATACAGGTGGTTCTTGCCATTTATTAGTTAATAAAGGTGCTAAAGTGCGAATCAAAATACCCGCCGCACAAATGCCAATAATTGGCGTTCCCGTCTGGAAAAATTCTCGCACCGTTTCGCCAAAATTACTATAGGTAAAATCAGCCGACTGGGTACGATCTATTAACCCATAAACCACTGCTTCCGGTAGGGCTATTTGCACTTGACGGGCAACGGGGATACTGGTTTCTCCTAAAATGAGAATAGCTGGAGGTTTCATTTTGTTTCCCCCGACTGCGCTGCGGTTAACTTTTGGATAAATTCTTGATGTTCTACCGAGTTAATTCCAGCCTTTAAGCTGTCTAACACCCGTGACATATTGCCGTTGAGCATGGCTGAAACATCTAACCACAAACCCGGAAATACTAGAGAGCAAATCACCCCTTCTTGGTTGGGTAACAAAGAAATATAATCGCCATCTTGTAAACTAAACCAATCAATTTTTTGGTCAAATACCTGCCAAACAAGGTATTCTTGAATACCACTGCGTCGATAAGCACGTTTTTTATCCCCTAAATCTATGGCGGCACTACTAGCGGCAATTTCTACTACCAATTCCGGCGATCCTTCTAGGTATCCCTCTGCACTTAGGGTTGATTTACCCCCGCTTTCTTGACTGATTAATAACACCCCATCCGGCTGTAGTTCGTTGTCGATATCCAAGCGAACGGTTGGCTCAATACCCATTTGTACTTGGGGTGTAGCAGCTTGATAAACTCCCAACCAAGTGATTAAACGTCCGTGGGGTTCAGCATGAAATTTAAACCGTAATGGGGATGCCATATACACAACTCCTTCGATCAGTTCGGCTTTTTTTAATCCGGTCATAGCTTGATAACGGCGCTCGAATTCGGGACGAATTAAGCGATCGCCATTTTCTAAAGGGGGTAAATGTTGAGTCTTTACAGCCTGAGAATTTAAGGATTTAGCCAGGGAAGAAGTCATGGGGGCAGTCTTTGGGAACAAAACAGCATTGATTTCATTATAGATTGATTTAATTTTTAATTGTCTCTATAGAGTTATTGGGGTTTAGTTTTACTAGGAATCAGAATTAATGACCAGTAGGTGACAGCCTCTGGATCGATTTCGGTAATCGGAATAATTTGCTGATTGGGTAGGGTTGCTCGTTCGATGTAGAGGGCGCGTTCTAATAATCCTAATTCCTGGAGAATATCGCGAACTTTAGCGAAATGTCTGCCTAATTTAATAATGGCTGCTGCATCGATAAAGGCTAGGCGATCCCGCAATATTTCCGCCTCTAAAGTAGCGGGCATAATACTAAATACGTCATTTCGATAAGTGATAGGTACACCCAGCATTGCTGCACTTGCCATCACTGAAGAAATACCCGGCACAACTTCAATGGAAAAGCGATCGCACAAGCGATTAAAGATATACATAAATGTGCCATACAACATCGGATCGCCCACACATAGCACCGCCACATCTCGACCTAAGTTTAACTGTTCGGCGATATTTTCGGCGGCAAGATCATAATGAGGTTGAGAACTGCGCTCGACACTAAAAGGCAAAGGCATGGGAATTTCTATCTGCTCGGGACGGATAAAATCCGAGACAATTGCCCGTGCCAAAACTTTGCCACTTTCTAAGGTAGGATAGGCAATGACCGGAACAGTTGTGAGAATCCGGTGTGCTTTTAGCGTCAACAATTCGGGATCACCGGGCCCGATTCCTAATCCATAAAGTTTGCCTAATTTATTCATAATTCGTTCTCTTTTGCTAAAGCATTGACTGCTGCTGCTGCGATTGCGCTGCCTCCCCTACGTCCGTGCAGGGTAATAAATGGCACGCCACGACTATTAGTTGCTAATTCTAATTTCGACTCTGCCGCTCCTACAAATCCCACGGGAAAGCCTAAAATCAAAGCTGGTTTATCTACATTTTGATCGAGCAATTCTAGTAGGTGAAAAAGTGCGGTTGGTGCATTACCAATGGCTACCACCGCTCCAGCTAAATGAGGTCGCCAAAGTTCTAAAGCGGCAGCGGAGCGGGTATTATTAATTTGCCGTGCTAACTCGGTCACTTCTGGATGATTGAGGGTACAAATAATCGGATTATTTTTAGGTAAACGGGCTTTGGTAATGCCATTAGCAACCATTTGAGAATCACAGAGAATTGCTGCACCCCCAGCGAGGGCATTTCGTCCGATTTTAACCGCGTCCGGTGATGCTTCTAAATCTTCTGTTATGTCTGTCATCCCGCAGGAATGAATTAGACGAACCGCCACATGAGCTAAATCATCGGGGAGATTTTTCCAGTTAGTTTCAGCCCGAATAATAGCAAAAGATTTGCGGTAAATTTCCTCACCATTTTTAATGTATTCCATTCTATTCATCTAAATTTTTCGATTTTTGGGAGCTTAAAATTTGGGCTATGAGCGGGGGAATCTTGGTAAATTCTCCCTCAAATATGGGTGTTTCTAATAATTTTTGACTATCACCCACATAGACTTGATAAGCTTCCATTATTTGGCCATTTTCCTCGATGGTAGTTCCTAAAAGGGTAATTTCGGCCGGACCCGGTTGAGCGCAGGATTTAGCACAACCGGTCAAATGAATATTAACAGGAGAATTGCCGGTTAAGTGTTCCTGCAAATAATCTGCCAGGAGAGAAGCATGAATTTGAGTTGCAGTGGCCGCTGCTGCACAACCGGGTTTACCGCTACAGGCAACTATCCCCGCATCCCATCCGGGAGAAGCGGATAATCCTAGTGATGCCAGTTTTGGCAACAATTCTGACACTTTTTCATCGGGAATATCGGGTAATATAACAGTCTGCCAAGGGGTTAATCGTAACTGACCACTGCCAAAAGTTTCTGATAGTGCCGCTAATCCCCATAGTTGATTAGCCGTCAATTGTCCTAATCTTAATGATAGACCAATATAAGACAATCCGGGTTGCTTTTGAGGATGAATTCCCAGATGAAAATAGGGTTGAGTAGAATGGGCAGCTTGCTGGTATTCTTGCCGTTGTATTATGCCGGTAGAAGTCCGATGTAATTGGGAGTTAACTTGTTCGAGATATTTTGTCAATCCCCAATCTTTGAGTAGGTGTTTCATCCGCGGTTTTTTCCCCTTGATGTTAGGGGTTTGTTGAACATAATCGAGATAAACCTTTACTAAAGCTTTGACTACAGCTAAACAGTTTTCTGGCTCAATTAATAAGTCCGTGTCATATAATTGTTTATCTCCTCCGAGGGCTAATCGAAAGCAAACAATAGAAGTTAAATTTTTCGGATTATTGACGGTAATTGCCGATAGCTGAATCTCGTTATAGCGGTGTTGCCAGGCCATAGTTGAACCGGTGCCAATTCCCACTGCACCACCGCCATCGATCCCGATACTAAATTTAGGACTTAGTTGGACAATTGATGGATAATTTTGGATAAAATTATCTAATTCTTGGACTAATGGACGAGTATCGATCAATTCTTGGCAGTCAATTCCAGCCGTGGGACTAGACATGATGTTACGCAGATGATCAACCCTGGGATTATAGGCAGCTAACCCTAATTTTTGCAGGGTTTGAAATTCTTCTAAAGTGGGGGATTTTTGCAGTCCGCGAATTTGCAGATTTGCCCGATTGGTAACTTGTATTGTCGTCTGCCATTGTTCGAGCCAAGTGGCGATCGCTTTTCCCTGTGGAGAATTGAGCCATCCACCGGGGGTGCGGAGACGAATTAAAAACCCATCCTGGGCAGCAGTTCCATAAAATAAACCGGGACAAGCATTTGCTTTAACTAACCAATTCACCGTTGTTTGTTCTCCATGCGACGCAGAGAAGTAGTTAGAAAATTAGTTGTCTATACTACCGATCAAAAGCTTGTAATTGGTATTCTGACTCGCAAGGAAAAAGGGAAGATGTACTCTTTTTACTTGATTACAGCTGCGGCACAGTACCAGAATTGCACTGGACTTTCCCAAAGACAAGTTTAAGGATTATACCACGTTTTTGGTTGAAACTCAGTATCGTTAAGAATTGCTACATTTTCCCCCCTTTGTGCCAAGACAAATAAACCTTGACGATAGGCATATTTATCTGCTCCTTCTTCGATTTCAATGCCGGCT
>VYLS01000161.1_pt1 | contig 10508 bp, 10 predicted proteins | sample 5114231 | NCBI WGS metagenome assembly VYLS01 (sample SAMN12291800, study PRJNA351875) | freshwater metagenome | isolation source: freshwater lake | place: USA: Michigan, Lansing Lake | collected 2013-08-14 | reverse complement strand
TGCTATTCTAAGTCTACAGAAATGTTAGGATACTCTATTCGTTTATTAATTCATTATCTGAAGTTTCAAGAAGTGCCTATTCCTTACTGATTCATAGCTTAATTCAGCAACGCCGAACCCTCCCCCACCCCGAAAACTCCTAGACGTAGTGCGAGAGACGATCCCGCCCTCCCGCGTTACTCCTACCGCACCGAACAAACATATCTGGACTGGATTAAGCGTTATCTGCTCTTCCATCAGAAAAAACATCCTCGTGAAATGGGGGGTGAAGAAATTAGAGCCTTTTTGACCCATCTTGCCGTTGATAAAAACGTTGCCGCCGCCACCCAAAACCAAGCCCTCAACGCCATCCTTTTCCTTGATCGAGAAGTTCTGAAAATTGAACTGGAAAATATCGGTGCATATTTACGGGCAAAAGGTCACAAACGTCTGCCCACCGTCCTCACCAAAGAAGTAAAAATGGCTGATGATTTTAGCGATCGCACAACAGACCGCGATCGCTGCCCAGGTAATTCTCAACCCACCAAAGTTAGGATTGCTCATCGAAGAAATTGAATCTCTTGAGAAGCAGTTACTGAGCTTGCGGGTTGAGAGTCGAAGTTATCCCTTAAATGAGCTAATCGCCTTTAGCTCGGCTTTTATGACGATGAAAGCCATTGCCAGCAACTTAAATCAAATGAGTCAAGACTTAGCTGCCTACAGCCAATAGGGGCTAAATCCCTTCTTTTCTGGCTAAAAGGACGGGACAATTGACATTAACCCGCACATAATCCGAGAGGGAAGTACCGAGAAGGCGATCGAGATCCGGTAAACTCTTAGCCACAGAAGGACGGCGATCGGGCGAACCCAACAGTAAGAGATCCACATTATAATCATCGACGAGTTTGCAGAGTTGTTCTCCCGGTTTACCCCCCGTCACCACGCAGCGATAGGGTATATTCATCCGTTTTACTTTTGCCACTGCTGGCCCTAAAATTGGGTTTTCTTCCATTTCTTTGGGGGAAGTGGGGGCAAATTCTGGTTTTAAGTCGGGGTTGACGCGGGCCAAAATTAACTCTGCTGAAGGATAGTCTCGCAGGAGATAAATAGCCAGATCGAGAGCTAAATCAGCCGAACTAGACTTATCGAGAGCTACCATCACCTTTTTGATTTTTTTGACGTAAATATCGTCTTTTACCAATAACATCGGGTGATTAGTCAGTTGAAAGACGTATTGACTGACGGAATTTTCTAGAATTGCCTCCAGTCGCTTCAGTCCTCGGGAACCCATTAGGATCAAATCAGCCCCGATTTCGTCGGCAACTTGACAGACGGTGTCTTTGGGATCCCCTTGCCGCAGAATCGTGGAAACTTTGCTGGGTTCAATTTTGACTTCTTGCAGGATTTTAGTCAGCATTTGGGTTCCTTCTTCCCATTTACTGGCCAGAGCTTCGGTGGTAATCTGAGGGGGAACAACCCGGAGAATGGTAATCGACGCTTTCCGGATAGCCGGGAGATCCATCAATGCTTGTAGCATTTCTTGGGTTTGACCTGCGCCGGAATCAGCGTATAGTATTTTCTCTAGCATAAGATTAAACTCGGTCTATGATCTTAATAGTCTTCGCCAATTTTCAGCATACTGCTAATGTTGTTCCCGAAATTTAACAACTTATTAAGCGCTTTTTCTTAGGTAAATGCGATGCCGAAGGCACTGCGTAGCAGCTCGCACTTGAGGGGATTTTAAGTATTTATGCTTAATTGACTAGAAATACGGCTCTCTTATTCTTTGCGTGATAAGTTTAACTTATATAGTAGCGATCGATCTTTGTGTCCTTTGTGTCTCTGTGGTTCGTTCCACTCACTGCCCCAAAACTGTATCTTAGAATACATTTTACCCGCCAAACTGGGGAGAGCCGAAATACTTGGCTCAAAATCATCGTGTCAAGCGTTCATTTGTATTATATTTCGCCTGCAATGCTGATCTGGTTATTAAAGACTGATTATTTATTCCCCTTTTTGCATGAGTGCATGAGTAGAAAACGGGTTTCTCCGAGAAACCCGTTTTCTGTGCGTTACTCAACGGATTTAGTATAATTGATGATTATTCATGCTTAATTCTCCAGCAACCACGAGAATTTTTTATTTTTACAAGAGGTGTAGTTATGTCTTTATCAATTCGAGTAATTCTCCTAGTAGCGACGACAGTTTATCAGACGTTATCTGTTTGGTTAGAAGAACAAAAAGCACCGCCAGGTAATTTGATTAATCTGGGTAAATATCGCCTACATTTTTGTCTAGCGGGAACGGCTAGTACCACTATTATTATTGACCATAGTTTAGGAGGAATTGAGGGATATTTTTTGATAGAAGAATTGTCACAATTAGCTAGGGTTTGTATTTATGATCGAGCGGGTTATGGTTGGAGCGATTCTAGTCCCTATCCCCGAACCAGCTACCAAATTGTTCAGGAATTAGATCAATTACTAACCCAGGCAAAAATAGAACCACCTTATATTTTAGTTGGTGATTCTTTTGGCAGTTATAATGTTCGACTATATGCCCATCTGTTCCCAGAAAAAGTAGTAGGTTTGGTACTCACTGATGGTTTACACGAGAAAGGAATGCTGAAAATGTCGCCAGCATTAAAGGCATTAAAATTATTTTTCATCTCCGGATTTTGGATGTCGATTATCGGCTCAATTTTAGGCATTATCCGAGTTTTGAGAGTTCTAGGAGTTTTTGAATTATTAAAACCAGAATTACGTCGCTTTTCCCCAGATTCTTGTCATCGAGTTAAGCGTTCTTTCTGTCGCGCTAAACACTGGATGACGATGAGTAGAGAAATGTTTAATCTCGACCAAAGCGCTCGTCAGGTGAGTGAGGCTAACAATTTCGGTAATTTACCGATAGTTAGTATTAAAGCTAATTCTTTTTTTAAACCCTCCCTTTGGACTCGCTTTATTCCCCTCAAAAGTGCCAACCGACTCCGGGAGGAGATGCACCTGGAATTAGGCAAGTTATCCGGAGATTTTCTGCAAATACAAGCGGATAAAAGTAGTCATTTTGTCTGGATGGATCAACCGGATGTGATCATCGATGCGGTGAGAATTTTGCTTGACAAAATTAACTCTGTGTGCTAAGTAATTACTCACCGTTCGCTAATTTCTCGAACCGAAAATTTGGTAAATTGTCTTAAATGCAGTCTAGCAAACGCATTGAGTGTTCTACTCGGATATTTGTTAGTACAAAAAGACCATTTTGAGGTTAACGAATTGATTGGGGTTTGAGCGAGCCAATTGGAGATCGCACTCCCGACACTGTTCTACCTACCTTATTCGCTAAAAAGCATACAGTATAAAGGTAACAGCAATTTTAAAACCCTTCCCTTAAAAAATTAAGCGAACAATGAGTTGTGACACTTAGACTGCGGAGTATGGGACTTCTGCTGACGCTAAGATAAAGTCAAATCTCCCAATCACTTTAAAACCTTTGTGATAGGCGTTTGCATTTTAGAGCAGTAAATTAAACCTGACTCATTCTAGGAGTCGATAGCGATTAGTTTCAGCGACGTATTTCCGACCTGGAATTTCATCGGGGGGAATTTGATTGCGTAGCACTAGACGCATATCCCTGACAACGCGGGGGACATTCAGATAATAGCCATGCTCTGAAGGATCTGTAAAACTAGATACCACGCGGGTACAATCGATCGGATAGACATTGCGAGGAAGTTGTCGCGGCTGGATTGGACCATCTGTCCCCAGACGGGCGGTATTACCCTTAAGCTTATCACTGGCCCAAAGAGCGAGGTCGTTGCGGTTGAAATAGACACTTGTCCGGCGGGTGATCCGGGACAGAGACAACAATTTGTAGTCGAGATCGAAAGCATCATCATCCTCATCGGCTGCCATCATCAGAACCTGATCGAACAGTCTGGGCAGTTGGTTGCCGACTTGCCTTTTCAATTCCTGTAGAGCATGGCGCAAGACATAATTGCCCATGCTGTGGGCAGTGAGATGAAGTCTCTGTTGGCACCGCGCCTCAGTCTGATTAATGAAATCGGCAACTTTGAGGAAGCCGCGGGCAAATGCCGCCCCAGAAGCGGCAGCATCCAGGCGATCATTCTTGTAAGCGATCGCATTGGCGGCTCTCGGATCGGAAAACAGAAGCGCACCGTCTGAAGGCCAGGAAAACAAACATATATTCAATTTGAGGGGAGGCTCGGTATCGCCAGGGTCTCTGGCAGTCAACACTTGGTGCAGTTGAGCCGCAGCCGTTAGAGCGCTCCGAAATGAAACGTTGAAGCCGTGAATGAAGATCAATGTATCTTCCGCATTCTCGATCATCTGTTTGCGGACTTGCAGGGCGATCGCCTGACTGCCCAAAACGGGCGGATCACCCAGCAGATTTTCTGGGGCAACTTGGATTTGATACTGAGAAAAGTTCTCCCCCGTTACCTCGGCTTTTCCAAAACGCAAGTTAGCCAGTCCATCCTGACTAAAGGTACTCCCGAAGTCAAAACCCGCCTCTAAATCATTTGAGGTAACCAGGTTGCGGTTTGTAGCAAAGTAAATCGTCGTCATCCAAAATCTCCATATTTTCTTCGGTTTTTTGGGAACAGGATAGGCTAAACCACTTTAGCCCATTGCCCCTCCTCTTTTCCCTGTCTAATCCCCTGTTCAACTATATTTTTAGTCTTGATTTACAAGGCTCTCAGAAATCAGCACAGATAAAGCATCCTCGGGAACCTTGATTCTGTAGTTTTTAGTTACACATCGGGTTGTCTAACAATTTTACTTCCCCTTTGCGCGGGTAGTTTTGCCAACTTTGGTGTTAGGGTTTATGTCTCCATCGTGCGTCAGGGTCAGCGACCATTTGTATGGTCATTTGGCACTCCCGTCACTAAAAGCGAGGGATTCTTAGTTCAACGAGTCCACTTAAATTAGATGCCTTGCGTTATCCAATCCAGATGTGGTTCTCTCCCTAAGCGTTACTTTTCGTATGCCCTACGATAGTTGTATTTCTACAAAATTTGCTTGAATTGAAGTGTTAGCTTCAAATACTCCTTTGTCTAGTTCCTACAAATATTTTACACCACGAGCAGGCTTTGGCCGTGAGATCAGCGTTCGACCGAGCGTTCATGTTAGTGAGCTTGTTGAACTACTGACTCATTGTTCGCTTAATTTTTTAAGGCAAGGGTTTTAAAATTGCTTTTACCTTTATACTGTATGCTTTTTAGCAAATAAGGTAAGTAGAACAGTGACGAAAGTGCGATCGCCAATGGGTTCGCTCAAACCCTAATGGCTATCTTAGGTTTGGTGGACAAAATGTATTTTAAGATACAGTCCTGCTGGCGGTCGCAACGCGCTCGCTACGCGAGACCGAGTGGAAGGAATCACAAAGACACAAAGGACACAAAGATTGATCGCTCCTATGTAAGTTAAACTTATCACACAGAACCTAGGGGAGCATCTCATTTATGCAAGTGAGTAATTATACTTATCCATAAAATTGGTTTCTAGCAAGGCTTTCAAAATAGCTTGACATAAAAACCTGATTTAGGGGTTACAAAGGTGAGATGCTCCCTGAACCTAGAAGAGCCCCCTAATCAATTCGTTAACCTCAAAATGGTCTTTTTGTACTAAAAAATATCCGAGTAGAACAATCAATGCGCTTGCTAGACTGCATTTGAGACAATTTACCAAATTTTCGGTTCGAGAAATGAGCGAACGGTGAGTTAATAGGATAAAATTAACTTTTTGGTTAGGATGGACGAGAGGCAAGAGATTCGATCGAGATTAGCTGAAATCCTAGAGACTTATTGCCTAATTAACTTTTGAGAGTTCAAAAATAGGAAAAATAGGCATGAAGCTATCGTTCATTCTTAATTCTCCTGACTACTGACGACCGGCTACTGGCTCCTGACTCCTAACCCCACCAACAGACTTTTTCAGTAAACCCTAATTATTGAGGGTAATAATCTGAGCGCTAAAACCCTGTTTAGTTAACTCTTGTACTCTTTCCTTTGCTTGGTATTGTTGCTGAAATAACCCCGCTTGAATAACATTTTCTCCCGCGCGGATAAATGCGAGGGGTTCAATTTCTTGAATTTTTGCCAACGCTGCTGCACTATTACTCCTAACTTCAACGCGAAAGAGTTGATTAGTCGCAATAACCCGCTGCTGTGGTGGGGGAGAAGGGGGTTTATTGGCGCGATTTTCAGGTGTGGGTGCCGGTGGATTGACAGTTTGACGATTATTATTATTATTAATCACCGTAGCATCGGCAGGACGCACGGGAGCGGGAGCTTGAAAAACGTATTCTCTCAGGGGTTGGTTATCGGAAACCGGGGCAGTCACCGGGGGGCGAACTGATGGAGAATTAACGAGGGGTAAATTTAAGGGTGAACATTGGGAACAATTAACAGCACTGGGACTGTCTGAACGTTTAGTTGGTTGTCTCACCGCTGGTGGTGGGGGTAAACGACGACTGGGATAAACATTCTGGGCAAAAGATAAGTCTGCTTTTAGCAGCAGCGTTCCTTGAGCGATTATCCCGACTTTTAACCAAAATAAGGCCGAGAAAAACAGTAGGTTTGTTCTCATCATGCTGGTTTGTCCTCACACAAAATTTGGGTACACCATGTCCAAATTTTAAAGGAGGAGATGCTAGTCTAGAAAGTATATTGGTTAAAAATCATTACAAGATTTATGGGAAAAGTTGTTGTCGGTCTATCGGGGGGAGTAGATAGCTCTGTTGCCGCTGCCGCCTTACACGCTCAAGGTTATGATGTTATTGGCTTGACCCTGTGGTTAATGAAGGGTAAAGGTCAGTGCTGCTCCGAGGGAATGGTAGATGCGGCCTTTATTTGTGAGCAGTTGGGGGTTCCCCATCATATCGTCGATAGTCGCGAGCTTTTCCAAAAAGAAATTATTGATTATCTAGTTTCCGGTTATGAAGCGGGAATCACACCGCTGCCCTGTTCTCAGTGCAATAAAGCGGTAAAATTTGGCCCGATGCTGCATTATGCTAGGGAAACCTTAGAAACGGATACTATTGCCACCGGTCACTACGCCAGAATTCGTTTTTCTCCTGAAAATAACCGTTATCAACTGCTGCGTGCCGTTGATAAAAATAAAGATCAATCCTATTTTCTCTATGATCTAACTCAAGATGTACTGCGTGGGACTTTATTTCCCTTGGGAGAACAAACCAAGGCAGAAACCCGCAGAATTGCCCAGGAATTCGGCTTAAAAACGGCAGATAAACCCGATAGTCAGGATTTATGCTTGATTGAAGCTCACGGAACTATGCGATCGTTCTTGGATAAGTATATCGCTGTTAGTGAGGGCGATATCGTCGATCTCGATGGCAAAGTTTTGGGTAAACATAGCGGTATCCATCATTATACGATCGGACAACGCAAAGGCATCGGCATCGCCGCCGCCGAACCCCTCTATGTGGTCAAACTCGATCCCGTCATGAATCGGGTTATCGTCGGTAATCGCGAAAGTGCCGTTAGTGCCGCTTGTCTTGTCGGACGGATGAACTGGGTTTCTATTGCTGAACCCACCACCCCTATCCGCGCGCAAGTACAGGTACGTTATCGTTCTCCGGCTGTTCCCGTCAATGTTATTCCCCTAGAAAATAATCAAGTGAAGCTGGTTTTCGATCAACCACAATTTAGCATCACCCCGGGCCAAGCAGCCGTGATTTATGAAGGGGAAATCGTCATCGGTGGGGGGATTATTTCAGGAGCCACCCCATAGGGAGAGCCACCAATTCACAAAATAACCTAACCTGATTATGGTTCGGGGGTCATTCTGCCAATTAGGGACTCTCCCCGGCAGGTTTAGCTAAAAATTAACGACGGGGTACAGAAGCCTCGATGTTAATATTCATAGCGGAGACTCTTGGTACAGGATTGCCTTTGGCGCTACCGAGACCCCGGGCCATAGCCAAGAAGCTGGAAGGATCGCCGGCTTTGGGTTTTTGCTCTTGGGGAACATAGCGACGGACAGCATTCTGCCAAACGATTTGGGGGAAGCCCAAAATACCACGATAGTAGCCATCGTAGCGAGGCGAGGTGATGTTGAATGGACGTTCACCGATTTCGCGGCTGGCTAGGGTGCGACGACGTTGGTAGGGAACAGTATCATAACCAAAGCTTTGCAGATACTCGTCACTGTTGAGAAGTTGATCGACAAAACCTTGAATACCTTTGGTGGCAACGACAATCGACCAAGCAATTTTTTCTCTTTCGCTATAGACATCGCGACCGAGAACTCTTTGTACTACCTGTTCGACAAAGCGATAGTTGCTGTTTTTCTCGTAGAAGCTGTTATAGAAGGTTTTCGATAACAGCAAACCACGAATGAAATCCCGCACTGATAATTGTCCATTGCGTAATTGGGACTCGAGGAAGGGTTCCCGATCCCATTTAAAGGCATGGAAGAAAATCTGACGGTAAGCGGCTTCGATTAAATCGTCCAGGTCGGTAGGGGAGAGGACATTTTCCGTCGTGTAAACTCTCGGTTTTTCGTCTCCACCGACATCATAACCAGCTACCCGCACGTTTTGGGACTTGGGGGCGTAATTTAAAAGAGGAATGGCCAAGGGTAAACCTCCGTATCCTTAGAAATGCTTAAAAAACTTTCCTCCTAATGATAAGGGAGTAAGTGCCAACTAGAAAAGAAATATTAAAAATTCTTACAATTGTTAAGAAAACTTGCTTACCATCCGGGGTGTTGGGGAGCGCCGGAGCAGGGAGAGCCGGAGCAGGGAGCGCCGGAGCAGGGAGATGGGAGAAAAAAGCTGATAACTGATAACTGATGACTGATAACTGATAACTGATAACTGATAACTGAATTTACCAGCCACTAATCGAATAGGATGAAGGTTCGGGGGAATCACCAGAGACTGACTCCGATGACTGATTGCGGGATTCAGCACAAAAAGTGGCCGTATTAAAACCGCCAAAACGTTGAACTGTGCTAGTGCGGAGACGTAAATCGGCATCGGCAAACCAAAAACGCTCGATCGAGGTCATAGTTTCGTATTCTGTAATTAAGACTAAACCTTCCTGTTCATCAATGTGATAACGGCCCGCCACGGGAATGATTTCCGCATAACCTCGCTCCCGCAACAGAACACCCGCTTGGGGATTATCTTCATCGGGAATTAGCGCAAAAACGGTGGTTCCTTGATGATTTTCGTTTTCTTTGTCCCACTGCATCGAACCATCCCAACTGACAAAGGCACCCCCCACAGTCTTAGCGGGATCGACTTCGTGCATTTCACAGATAGCGATAATTTTCGGGTTATCGGCGCTTAAAGCTTCCACATAAATCTCGGAATCGCCGGTTTCTGCGCGTCGAAAGGGTAAATGATGGGTGGTGCGCTGAGATTTCCACTGTCCCGCACTTTTCTGAAAAAAGGTCATCCCGTCCATAGTTTTTATCCTCTGTTTTTTCCATCTATTTTAACGCCATAGCCGTTTTCTGTAACCCTTGTCCCCCTCTCTCTCTCATTCATCCCCAAAATAATCATGATCAATTCTCTTGATTTCATAGATTTTTTGGGTCGATACACCTAAATTATAAGTAGGGAGGCACAATTATTTGTAGGATGGGTTAGCGGTAGCGTAAACTATGCGGGCGTTGGGTTTCATGCTTCAACCGTTCGGCGGTTCGGACCCCGGCGTGAGCTTTTGTCGAACGCTGATCTCACCGTCGAAGCCTGATCTCACGGCCGAAGCCCAACCTTGTATATTGAGAGAAGTGGTAGACCGTCCCAAGCTTGGTCAGAAAAGACCGCTTCGTAGCAAGGGTCACCACCATAATCTCCCTGATAAAACTCGAACAGTCGCCAGGGTCGTGGCGAAAACAATCAATTGTTAAGCTAACAGACCGGAGCGGGCAAGGATGAGTAAAATCAAGGGGATGCTCTCAAAAATAACCATTAATCCCGCCAATTTCTCAGGTTTAATCAGGGAAAATATCTCTCAATGGGTAGGCATTGACATTAGTAAAGCGACCCTAGATGTTTACCTCCGTCCCGTCGGTAAAGCGATGAAAGTTGCTAACACAAAGGAGGACATATCTAAACTGATCGAGACCCTAAAATCTTAGACGCTCAACCTCATCGTTCTGGAAGCGACAGGAGGTTGAGAAACTGAACTGGTGATTCAATTACAAGCAGCGGGTTTAGCCGTCGCCTTAATTAATCCCCGTCAAGGAAGAGACTTTGCTAAAGCTACTGGTAAATTAGCCAAAACCGATGCCATTGACGCTCAAATCTTAGCTCATTTTGGCGAAGCAATGCAACCGCAAATATTAGCGGTTGAGTCGGAAGAGTCCCGTCAATTGGGCGACTTAATTAGGATTTGCTGAATAAATCTAAAAACCTTGTTGGATAATAGACCTCTTGCATAATTTTTTTATGGTATAATAGAATGTTTTGCTTTTTTCTCGATTTTTAGATTGAAGTGGAAAAAAGAATAAAATGTGATCTTAGGTCAGGAAATCATC
>VYLS01000131.1_pt1 | contig 10714 bp, 10 predicted proteins | sample 5114231 | NCBI WGS metagenome assembly VYLS01 (sample SAMN12291800, study PRJNA351875) | freshwater metagenome | isolation source: freshwater lake | place: USA: Michigan, Lansing Lake | collected 2013-08-14 | reverse complement strand
GTTCGATAGGGGGGCATAAATCGACTAAATCCTTATCTGGTAAGAGACTTAATTGATTAGTTCGCTCTAGATCAAAAACAATTGACAAAAATCGCTAAATGCCTTTCTATATAAGGGTTCCATCCCTTATAACCCCCGTCCATTGCATAACAATTACCGAAGAGCCGATAATATCTTGAGGCTTTTTTAAAATCAAAAAGTGCCGGCCCTGGGAGTGAGCGGGGGGAAGATTTAGGCATTTTTGCGCCCAAAAATATTCCCCCCGGCAGAACCGAGGGGAAAGTGGGAAAAAACCGTTAGATTAGCAGTTTAAGGCTAAGTCTTGGGATTCTTTTTTCAAGAGATTAACGAGGGTTTCGTCACCATTCTCTTGAGCGATTTGTAAACGACGTTCCAGACGAAGACGAATATTGTTCAGATGGATGCTAGAAAGGGTTTCCTCTTGGACAACAACAGGGGGTTTGACAACGGGCAACGGACAAGTGTTCGGGATGACTTGCTCGGCAAAATGAGGACGGGTGCTGTAGGCAACTCCACGATACTGACGATGCAGTTTCGGTTCTAATTGGAGCATATGGCGAGGATAATGGTGATTCCAGTCTTGACCTCGGTATTTACCCCCGATATCTCCAGTCTTCATCTCCAAGGGGAGAGAATCCCTTTCGTACTTAACTCCTCGATAGGCTAACGTCATATCACCGACTCCCTGCAATGCTTTAAAGTGACTTTAATCCCCCTTGTCGTCCCTATATAGGGACAACAAATGAAAAGATCTTATTTATTATTCTGTATCTATTTTTACATTTTGTTAGGGAAATTGAAAAAACTTTATAAAAATTTAATATTTTCTAGCTGGCGACAGTATCCTTTTCCGGCTGAGTTTGGTCGCCCGCCAAAGGAGCCTCTAGGGTTTTGAGGATGAATTTCGGGGCCAGAGGCGACCAAAGGAACCGCCATACCATGATTGTTTCATAATTTCCCCTTCCCTCTGGACCGACCCCGCCCAGAAAATCTAGCAACTTCGCCCATATTCCTGAAAAATGTTATTATTGCCAGCAAGCTCAATTTTTGCCGTTTTATATCTTTCCTTAACTTGAGCAATAGTATTAATCAAATCCATGGGGTATGATTGCCACATTCTAACCAAAATTTACCCTATTCAGGGATAAGATAGTGCTTGTGTCACCTAAACATTGATCTATGAGCGGCTTTATTATCAAAATAATCTTGATATCGGCTTTAATTTCCCTGGCAATTAAATATCTTGCCCCTTTATTATCGATCGCTCCCAGTCCTCTTAACACTTTAATTCTGGTTTTTACTCCTTTTCTGCTCACGGTTTTTGCCCTCTGGAGACGGACAATAACTGATTAGGAATTTTTCTCCTTACTCATCATGACTTTTGGCAGCAGCCTCGGTTTAGTTCTGTTAGTCTTTTGTCTGTTGATTCTCTGGCAGATTCGACAGATTCTCTTATTATTATTGATGGCGATTCTTCTGGCTCAGATTTTAAATTTGGCTGTGACTTGGTGGCAGCGTCATCACCTCAAGCGTTCCTACGCCCTAATTATCACTCTTTTTGGCTTCTTTATTGGTATTATCGGTATGTTTGTGGGGATTATACCCGCTTTAGTCCAACAATTTCGCCAATTATTTAGTTTATTACCCCAAGCTATAGAAAGACTCTGGGGACAAGTCCATAGTTTTGAGGATTATCTCGATCCTACTCTGGCCAGTGTCTTCCCGGACTTTAAAACGCTGCTGGCTCAATTACAACCCCTGATTAACCAAATTGCTGGCCGGGGTTTGAGCATTTTTTACGGTACTTTCGGCATTATCCTCAGCTTACTGCTAATTTTTGCCCTGAGCTTGATGATTCTCGCCGATCCTGCCGCTTACCACCGTTGTTTTCTGCGTTTATTTCCCGCTTTCTACCGTTCTAGGGTACGATCGATCCTAGAACAGTGCGATCGAGATTTAAAAGCTTGGCTGAAAGGGATTTTCTGTCATATGTTGATTATGACCTTATGCAGTTGCCTAGGTCTATCCCTGATCGGCATTCCCCTCGCTTTTTCCCAATCTATCCTGGCGGGATTTCTCACCTTTATCCCCAATCTCGGGCCGCTTTTAAGCACGATTTTACCCTTTTCTATCGCCCTTCTGGAAGCTCCCTGGCAACCCTGGGCGGTTTTACTACTCTACAGCAGTATTTATCTGTTAATTCAATATTTCGACCATCATCCACCGCTGCCCATTTTAACGGTGCGGTCGCTCAAGCTTTTACCCGCTTTTACCCTGTTAGCCCAGTTGTTTTTTGCCTCGATTTTTGGCTTTTTAGGCCTATTTCTGGCGGTTCCCCTGACGCTTATCGGTCGTATTTGGCTAAAGGAGGCTTTGATCGAGGATATTCTCAATCATTGGCGGATTAGGGATAAAAAATCTTAAACTGGGGATCTAGGATTCGAACCTAGGAAATGGCGGGACCAAAACCCGCTGCCTTACCGCTTGGCTAATCCCCATTGCACAGACCTTTTTAATATTAGCATTTATCTCCCTGGTTTTGTCAAGAAGTTTCTAAAAATTTTTTGCTTACTGTGGCATCCGAGGGTAGAATCAGGAGGCCGCCTGAGCCTCAAACTAAGCTATAGTGGGAACTACTGGTCTGTCAAGTTGAAGTTAGCCCAGACAATCATTGTCAAGCTGTATCCTTAACCAGAGAGCAGTCAAACTAGGTCCGTCTGAGGTGAACATCTCAAGCACGGTTCTGAATGGGGGGGGAGGTCGGCGATAATCTGATCAGTGGAGATTATTAAGTAAACAGTAAGTAGGTGGGTGGAATTAAATATAAGATCAACGTAGGTTGGGCTTCGGCCGTGAGCTTTTGCCGAACGGTTGAAGCATGAAACCCAACGCCCGCATAGTTTACGCTACTGCTAACCCATCCTACAAATAATTGTGCCTCCCTACTTAAAACCGATTAATGATAATCCCCAGGTTGACAATCTTGTCAAAGAAAGATTTGAGCGAGAGGCTGCTATCCTGGAAAAATTGAGCGAAAATAGTCCTCAAATTCCCAAACTATACGCTTATTTTGAGGAAAATCATCAATTTTATTTAGTCGAGGAATTTATCGAGGGGGAAACTCTCAGCCACAGAATACAGAGTAAAGGAGTTTTTAGCGATGATCAAGTCAAAGAGATTTTAGTTAGTATTTTAGAGGTTTTAATTTATGTTCACGGACAAAAAATTATCCATCGAGACATAAAACCCGATAATATCATTCTACGGATTTATGATAATTTACCGATCCTAATTGATTTTGGTGCGGTTAAAGAAACTAGGTTCTTCGGTTTGTGTTATGGGAACACTGGTTTCTAATTCGGGACATTCTCTTAATTCTATCTCTGGCGATCAAGCTACAGTGGATGTGGTGGTTACTGAAGAAAGAACACTCTATAACAGTCAGGGTAAAATTGATCGAAAAAATAGTGCTTTTACTACCTCATTGGTTCGCTATAATCTTGAAAATGACGAGGGAACATGGAAAATAGCTAACTCTAGAACTCTTAAAAATTTAGTTCGTAGATAAGTTAAATTAATTCCAAAAGGGCGAGAATAAAAATCAAAAATAGTTCAGATAAAAACCCATAGATACAGTCATTGCTGTTAGATTTTCATCTTTAGACAGTATTTATCAAGCAACCCTGAAGATAAAGGCAACCTAACCGATTCTATTCAGAATCGTCATTATAAATGTCTTGGAGAGTTTTATTTTCGTAGCGTTCCTGATCTTGATTTTTGCCGCGACGGGAAGGACGACGATATTTTTTATTAGCTAATTTGGGTTCGTAGGTTTCTTGACCTGCTTCTTTAATTTTTAACTTTAAACTTGACTCTTTTGTGCTAGTTTTCTGTAATGACTGTTCCCGTGCGATCGCCTCTTCTAAAAACTCTAAATAATGTTGGTAACGTTCCCAATCTCCCCTCACCACACAGTTAGGTTCTCGACGGTGAGTACAATCATTAAATTGACAATTTCCTAAAGCTAAACGCTGTCTCACTTCCGGAAAATAAAAAGTTAATTGTTCCGGTGAACAGTTAATATCCGGTTGGTTAAACCCCGGACTATCGGCCAATAAACCCCGATTTGGTAAAGCAAATAACTCCACATGACGGGTAGTGTGACGACCTTTTTGCAGTTTTCCCGACACATCCCCCACCCGTTGATTAATCTCAGGAATTAGGCAATTAATTAAACTCGATTTTCCCACCCCCGATGGACCGGCCAAGAGAGTGATTTTATGGTTTAATTGTGCCAATAAAGCCTCAAATCCCCGATTTTTCTCCACACTGACAAAAAAAGGCCGGTATCCCCAACCAGCTAGGCGATCGGCCCAGACCTCTATTTGTTCCGGTTCCCCCAGATCGATTTTATTGACACAGACCGCAATTTCTAAGCCTGTGGACTCGGCTTTCACCAAAAAACGACTGATCAGCCAAGGATCGAGGACGGGTTCAGCAAGGGCAAAAACTAGCAAAATCTGCTCGATATTGGCAACGGCTGGCCGATCGATCTCGGTACTGCGGGGGAGGACTTCTGCGATCGCACCCTGCCGATCATCAAAATTGGCTTCCTCCACGCGCACCCGATCACCAACCATCACCGATTGACCGATTTTTTGCAAGCGAGCGCGACGGGTACAGAGAAGATTCTCGCCCATAACGGGAGAATCCAAGCGTACCTGATAGAAATTCGCCTGTACGGCCACCACTGTGCCGTATAAATCGGTTAATTGTGCATCTACCATTTAGAAATCGGGGCGATAGACTTGGAGAACAAAAAAGCTATCTCGGTCCTCGATCGATTCTATCTGATAACCCTCCACTGTCAGGCTAGTGGGAACCTGTTCGATCGGTTCCCCGGCATCTAACCAGACTTCTAACCGTTCCCCGGCGGTCATTTTCTCTAATTGCAATTTTGTCCGGACAAAATTAATTGGGCAGGGAGTGCCGCGCAGGTCTAAAGTCATAGTTATTTAGGGTTTGTTGAAAAAGTTTCCTGGGGGCAGGGTGTGGGGTGTGGGGTGTGGGGTGTGGGGTGTGGGGTGTGGGGAGAATAAATAAAATAATCTCCTATCTCCTGACTCCTGAATACTGCCGACCGCCGACCGCCCCCTGCCTCCGTTATCCGACAAGATTTTTAGATTTATTCAGCCTGCCCTATTTATGGAAGATATTACCTAAAAATCCCTCGATGCCGCCTTTCCCCACGGTTTCCCCGCGAACTTTTGCTAATTTTTCCAGTAATTCCCGTTCTTCTCCGGTGACACGGGTAGGAATCGAGATTTTAACGGTAATGCGATGATCACCGCGACTGACGGGATTGCCTAATTTGGGAACCCCTTTACTTTCTAAAATCAGTACGGTGTTCGGTTGAGTACCGGCCGGGATAGTCAGGTCTTCTTGGCCATCTACCGTATTAACTTTAATAGTACATCCTAAAATCGCTTGGATATAACTGATCGTGATATCCGATTTAATATCATTCCCTTCCCGTTGAAATTCTGCATCGTTTTCCACGGTTAGATAAACGAATAAATCCCCCGGCGGCCCGCCTTTAAGTCCTGCGTCTCCTTCCCGGGCAACGCGCAATTTCATGCCGTTGTCAACCCCCGCGGGGATGGTAATTTTCAGTTTTTTGGTTTCCTGTTTACGTCCAGAACCGCCGCAAAGGTCGCATTTTTCCTCGATCACTTCTCCAGCACCATCACAGGTGGGACAGGCCGAAACCTGAGCAAAAGTACCGAAGGGAGTACGGGTGGCGCGACGCACCTGACCAGTACCATTGCAAGTAGTACAAGTGCGGGAACTGGTTCCTGGTCTGGCCCCACTGCCTTTACAGGTTTGACAGGTTTCCAGATGACGGATGCGGATTTCCTTTTCGCCGCCAAAGACCGCCTCGCGGAATTTTAGTTTGAAATCGAGACGTAGATCCTCGCCCCGGATAGGGCCTGTGCGTCGGCGGGCGGCTCCTTGGCCGCCCATGCCCCCGAAACCACTAAAGATTGACTCAAAGATATCGGCGAAACCGCTCATATTGTCGGGATCAAAACCGGCAGGGCCACCAGAAACCCCAGCTTCACCAAAGCGGTCATAACGATTGCGGGTTTCTGGTTCCGAGAGAATTTCGTAGGCGCGGTTAATTTCTTTGAAGCGTTCCTCGGCTCCCGGTTCTTTGTTAACATCGGGATGGTATTTTCGGGCGAGACGACGATAGGCGCGTTTGATGTCTTCTTTGCCGGCATCCCGCGAGACACCTAGAATTTCGTAATAATCAGTGGGCATAGGGGGCTATGGTTCTGCTCGCAATTTATAAATAAAGTTTAAGTCTAGTTGTTACTTTAACAAACTATACATAATAGTTTAGTTGGGTTATCCCTACTATTTTTTGGGTGGGAGAGGGGAGCGCCGGAGTGGGGAGTGGGGAGCGCCGGAGTTGGGGAGAAAAAAACTGAAAACTCACATCTGATCACTGATTACTGATTACTGATTACTGATGACTGAAAAGGCTGATAGCTTTTCCTTTTTTAATCTACGGCCTCGTAGTCACTGTCGATCGCTTCTGCCTCATTGTCGGTATTATCATAACTGCCTGATTCGGTGGATTTGGTTTCTGGATTGCTATGGGTTCTGGTTCCAGTACGGGGGAGGGTTGGCCTGTCGGCGATGGTATTTGGGGGGGCGGCGGCTTGGGTGCGGGTTGGTTGAGTTGGTTCTTGGGTGACGTTGAGCGGTTGAAGACCAGTACCGTTGCGGGTTGGGTTTTCTTTTTGTTTACCCGTGTAGATGCGGGTACCAATTTCCAGGACAATCTGACGAAATTCTTCCAGGGTGGTTTTTAGCTTTTCTGAGGATAGGGAGGGGTCGCGCAGGGCGCTTTCCAACTGTTGCCGCTTCTGGTCGGCTAGTTGCCGGATAGCGGGGGTGACCAACTCACTGTTTTCCCTAAGGGTGACTTCGTAGCTATAGAAAAGACTATCGGATTGGTTGCGAATATCGATCATTTGCCGACGATTGCGATCAAATTCGGCGTTTTTTTCGGCTTCTAGGCGCATTTTTTCAATTTCGTCGGTTTTTAGTCCTCCAGTATGGCTAATTAAAATGCTTTGTTCTTTGCCGGTGCCTTGGTCGCTGGCGGACACTTTTAAGATGCCGTTGACATCGATCTCGAAGGTTACTTCGATTTGTGGCACACCCCTGGGAGCGGGGGGAATTCCTGTGAGGAGAAATTTACCGAGGGTTTTGTTATCTTGGGCTATTGATCTTTCTCCTTGCAGAATGTGAATTTCTACTGAGGTTTGACCGTCGGCAGCGGTGGAGAATGTCTGAGATTTGCTGGTGGGGATGGTGGTATTGCGATCGATGATTTTGGTAAAGATTTCGCCGAGGGTTTCGATGCCGAGGGAAAGGGGGGTGACGTCGAGGAGGAGGACGTCTTCTACTTCTCCACCTAAAACTCCAGCTTGAATTGCTGCTCCTAAAGCAACGGCTTCATCGGGGTTGACAGAGCGATCGATCTGGCCCGCAGAAAAGAAACGGGAGATGAGTTGCTGTACGGCGGGCATTCTGGTGGAACCACCGACAAGAATCACCCGATTGATATCGCTAGGCTGTAGTTCGCTGTCTTTGAGGGACTGTTGTACGGGTTGGAGGGTTTTTTCTACTAATTCTCTGGTTAATTCTTCGAATTTAGCGCGAGTTAGTTCTATTTCTAGGTGTTTGGGACCGGTTTCGTCGGCGGTGATGAAGGGGAGATTGATTGAGGTGGTAATCAGGCTAGAAAGCTCGATTTTGGCTTTTTCTGCGGCTTCTCGCAGTCTTTGGCTGGCCATGCGATCGGTGGCTAGGTCGATGTTTTCTTGGTTTTTGAAGTTCTCGATCAGCCACTGCACTAAGAGGTTATCAAAATCGTCTCCGCCAAGATGGTTATTGCCAGCCGTGGCTTTCACTTCAAAGACTCCATTCCCCAGTTGCAGGATGGAAACGTCGAAGGTTCCTCCCCCTAGGTCAAACACGAGGATCTGCTGATCTTCGTTTTGTTTATCTAAACCGTAGGCCAGGGCGGCGGCGGTGGGTTCGTTAATAATTCTTAATACTTCTAGCCCTGCGATCGCACCTGCGTCTTTGGTGGCTTGACGTTGGGCATCGGTAAAATAGGCGGGAACTGTAATCACGGCTTCTGTGATCGGTTCTCCGAGATAGGCTTCGGCATCGGCTTTTAATTTTTGCACGATCATGGCCGAGATTTCTTGGGGGGTAAATTCTTGCTCGCGAATTTTGATGTTGACGGTATCATCGCGACCGCGTTGGCAATGATAGGCGACTCGTCCCCTTTCTGCTTCGGTGTCTTGCCAACGTCTACCGATGAAGCGTTTGATGCTATAGACGGTATTTTCGGCATTAGTGACGCCTTGACGTTTCGCTAGTTGTCCTACTAGGCGCTGGCTCTTGCCGAATCCCACAATACTAGGGGTTGTTCTTCCCCCTTCTGAGTTGGGGATTATAATCGGCTGACCCCCTTCGAGGGCAGCGGTGCAACTGTTGGTTGTCCCTAAGTCGATGCCGATGACTTTTCCCATGACAATCTGATAATAACGGTGGTTAATAGGATAGGATTGGCGACAAAAATTATCTCAAAATCAGGGATGGGCTTTTTGCCTTGTTCGACCTCTCCGCACCTTGGCTAATTCAAGTCTCAATTGCATGACCACCTAAAAGTATAGCGGTTTTCCCAGAAGTGAGTCCCGACTGAAACTCTGAAACGGCTATCTATCAATGGATTTCCTACACCTGCTTAGACTGAAAACCGCTATACCTTCATAGAATACCTCATTTGGGGTCTGATCGTCAAGACATTTTCGAGGCCGATTGTTAATCGAGTTTACGGCTCTTTTTACCTCCGCTGGTTTGACAATAGACCTCTTGCATAATTAATTTTTGTAACCGTTCAGGGGGGGGACGAAATCTGGTAATCTAAGAGGCATGGATGAGAAGCACCTACGGTTGATACCAGGAATTGGCGCAGAGGATTGGGAGAGAACTCCAGCCAGCGTCAGACAGCTAGTAGTGCAGTTAGGTCTGAAGATAGAACAGCTAGAGCAACACCTCAAAGAATTACAAGACTCAAAGGAGGAGCTTTCCGAGAAAGTCAATCGTAACTCGGAGAACTCCCATAGTCCGCCCGCCGCCGACGCTCCCAACGTCGAGAAGACCAAGAAAAAAAAGCCAACAGGAAAAAAGCGAGGAGGTCAACCAGGACACCCCGGTCATAGTCGTCCCCTGTATGCGGTAGAAGAATGTACAAGAGTTACCGACCACTATCCCCAAGCTTGTACTTGCTGTGGCGAGAAACTCACAGGAGTTGACCCCAAACCCTATCGCCATCAAGTAGTAAAGCTCCCCCCCATTCAACTGCAAATCGAAGAACATCGCCTACATCAACTAACCTGCACTCACTGCGGCGAAAAAAACCGAGCCGGACTGCCCAAAGACGTAGAAAGGAGCGGCTACGGTGAGAGAGTAGTAGCCATCGTCTCAGTCTTAAGCGGAATGTACCGTCATTCCCATCGGATGGTGGTTTGTGCCATGTCCGACTTGTTTGGGGTGAGGATGTCTTTGGGAACAGTCAATCGCCTGAGAAAACAAGGAAGTGAGTCCCTATCAGCCCTCTGTAGCCGAAGCCGAAGCCTACATCCAAGCCGCGCCGATAGTGGGAGCCGACGAGACGGGTTTTGTACAAGGAAATGCCGATGAGCAAAATCCCCAGTCTAAGAGAGCCTGGTTGTGGGTAGCCGTTACCCCCTTGATTAGCTTCTTCTGTGTGAAGCTATCGCGCTCGACAGAGGCGGCGCAAGCTTTATTGGGAGAGAACTTCGAGGGGATTCTTAACAGCGATCGCTACAATGCCTACAATTGGGTCGATGTTGAGCAAAGGCAACTTTGTTGGGCCCATCTAAAGCGAGAGTTCACCAAAATCTCCGAGCGCAGTGGGGTCTCCCGTCAACTAGGGCGAGACTTGCTGGCCCAACAGAAAAAGCTGTTTCGTCTCTGGAAACGAGTCCGAGATGGAACCCTGAGCCGGAGTGAGTTTGAGTTATTAGTGTCGCCGATTCAAGGGCGGGTGAAAAGTTTACTCGAGCAGGGTGCCAATTATGAAATTGGCTCTCGAGAGAAGACCCCATTGGCGAAAACCGTCCGTACTTGTCGCCAACTCCTGAAAGTGGAGGTGGCCCTGTGGTTATTTGTCACGGTGGCGGGATTGGAGCCGACGAATAATGCCGCTGAGAGAGCAATTCGTCCGGCGGTACTGTGGCGGCGCACTAGCTTTGGTTCTCAAAGTGAGGCGGGTAGTGTTTTTGTGGCGCGGATGCTGACGGTAGTGACCAGCCTGCGCTCTCAGAACCGGAATGTCTTGGAATTTATGACCGAAGCGATTCGCGCCTCTAGGAAAGGCAGTACTTCTCCTTCTCTGCTGCCCCGGGAGAGTCCTTCCACAGAGTCAATGCCGCTGGCTGCTTGACACCCCCCCCTGAACGGTTACTAATTTTTCATGGTTCAAAAACAGCAAAAATAAGGATTAAATGGCATAAAATTTGTAAATAGACCATTTAATTGATTATTATTCATTCTTAATTCTCCTGACTACTGACTACTG
>VYLS01000130.1_pt1 | contig 10781 bp, 9 predicted proteins | sample 5114231 | NCBI WGS metagenome assembly VYLS01 (sample SAMN12291800, study PRJNA351875) | freshwater metagenome | isolation source: freshwater lake | place: USA: Michigan, Lansing Lake | collected 2013-08-14 | reverse complement strand
AAGCTTATTAAAAGAATGAGTTATGGATTTACCAATTTTCAACATCTTCGACTTAAGCTGTTTGCTTGCTTTAATTCATAACAAAAATTAACACACGAAAACCAGAAGAGCCAATTCTTAGACCATATTTCTTGCCCAAACCTGTAGTAACCTCAATTGTTACAGCAGCTTCTGCCTTCTCCCTAGAAGTGAAACCCTTAAACTCTCCTCCGACGCTCTTAAGTTCTTCTGACATAGTACTAATCCTCCCTGCTGCTTGCAAGCTAAAATCTTTTAGTGTGATAAATCAGAACTCGCTTCATCGTAAATCAGAACTTCCCAAACCACTAAAAACTGTAACAATTCTTTACAAAACTTCAAGTATACTTTAGATGGTCATAATCTGAGATTTATTACTCATCGTTCGCTCATTTTTTCGAGCAAGAGTGGGGCAAACAGGTTAAAAAGTTTACCAAATAAAGGATTGAGCGACTCGGACTGACTCGGTTTCATCCCGAGGCCAAGTAGTCAGTAGTATAAATAGACTCCTCTATATTCATTAACCTTAAGATTTGTTGTTGTACGAAGTTAAGGGCAGAAATTTCTCTTGAATCATCTCGATGGATGTATAAAGTGATGTTATCGCTTTTCTGGGACTTTCGGAAATACCTGACCGAATCTAGATTCTGAAACCCTTGCTTGACAAGCGAACGCTGACTTTTTTTCTAATAAAAACTCAAATTTCGGGTTTCTGTTAGTTAGCGATAGCTTGAAGGCTTACCCCATAAGAGAGCTAGAGTTTAGAGACTGTAAGACCTGAGTGCCTGACACAAGTGTCGGAAACCCTTGAAATAGCGTGGAAAGAGAAAAAGGTAGCAGGATATGGAATGCTGAGATTAACAGAACATCAGCGAACCTCCCATGTCAACCACTACCAGTCTCTATGCTCAACTACTTTCTTTACTGTGTCAACACAGCCAATGGCGAGACCTGCGACACCTCAAGGCATTAGCCTGGATGGTCACAGCAGTAATCTGTAGCGGGAAATTAAGCCTGCCAATGTGGGAGTCCTACGTCCCTAGTCGTGCAACACAGGCACAAAGCACCGAACGCAGATGGCAGAGATTTATGGGCAATCATCGAATTCGGGTCAAATCCCTGTATATTCCTCTGGTGCTAGCCGCCATCAGTAGCTGGAAAGGCAATCGACTTTACTTGGCATTAGATACAACTGTATTGTGGAATCGCTATTGTATGATTCATCTGTCGATAGTCTGTTGCGGTCCTGCAGTCCCCCTGTTATGGCGAGTGCTAGACCATCCGAGTGCCACCGTCGCAGTGAACACCTACAAACCGATGCTGCGCGATGCTCAGCGATTGTTGAAGGATTATCCCGATGTCATGCTCTTAGCCGACCGAGGGTTTGCCAATCATGGTTTGCTCAGTTGGCTGCAAGTCAGTGGATGGCATTACTGCTTACGTTTACCTGGCGACGTTCTGGTCCATGGGGTTCGGCGACATCCTATCGAAGTCAAATATCTCTGGCCTGCCAAAGGAGAAGCCATTCTTTACGATCAGGTCGGTCTGTGGACAGACGGCATCTATCGATGCAATCTTGTTCTGGCAAGGGTCACGGGAGTCAAAGAACCTTGGGCTGTCATTACTGACGAAACCCCCTCTCTGAACACTTTATGGCAGTACGCCTTGCGCTTTCGGGTCGAGGAGTTATTTTTAGATTCAAAATCCGGTGCTTTTCAACTTGAAGACTCCGCTATCCGTTCTGCTCCTGCTTTGACCCGTCTGTATTTGGTCCCAGCCCTTGCTCTTCTTTATGCCACTACTCACGGTATGGCCGTTCAACTCAATGGTCTTCGCTCTCAGGTTGACCCCCATTGGACGCGGGGTCTCAGCTATCTCAAAATTGGTCTTCGTTGGCTCCAGGGCGTTGTCCACAAGGGCCGCTCTTTGCTTTCTCCTATCCCTTTGTTCCACTCTGACCCAGAACCCTGTTTCTCTTCTAAGAACGCTCTCTCCGATTACTATGACCGAATATGGTTTTCCCGTGTTCACTCTTTGCTCTGTCGTCCTTGACCTGCTACCCCTGACACAAGATGTGTCAGGCACTCAGCTGTAAGACTTTTGCCAGACTCCCAGAAGAGCGTTAGATTAGTTAGGTTGCCAATCAAGCGAGCGTCTAACAAATCACTGCACCCGACCGAAAGTTAGAGCCTCTGCGTTGATCTGAAGGTTACTAGCGGCGGGTGAGTTCAACCGTTATGCCGCAAGTCCTCGGCAGAGAAAGTTCAGAAGTAAATAGAGTTAGCATCCTGAATCTTTTCTGGCTCTTCGTTACTTGTTGTGGTTCGATAGGGGGGCATAAATCGACTAAATCCTCATCTGGCAAGAGACTTAATTGATTAGTTCGCTCTAGATAAAAAACAATTGACAAAAATCGCTAAATGCCTTTCTATATAAGGGTTCCATCCCTTATAACCCCCGTCCATTGCATAACACAAACCGAAGAACCCTGATTCTTTGTATAATTAATTCCTATAAGTGGATTCTAAGGAGCTAAGGGAATGACCTGGACGGCAAACCAACAAGCGAAAATTATCCGTACAGAGCCTGGGCTGACGATCGCTGGCACGCGCACTAGCCTTTATGCTGTGATCGATCTCCTAAAAGCCGATTATCCTCCTAAACTGATTCGTGACACATTTAACCTCACGGACGCGCAAATTGACGCAGCTTTGTCCTATATTGAGGCAAACCAAGCTCAGGTCGAGGTTGAATATCAAGAGGTTCTTCAGAATAGGGAAGAAATTCGCCAGTACTGGGAAGATCGTAACCGTGAACGCTTTGCTCGAATTGCAGCAATGCCACATAAACCAGGGCAAGAAGCGTTTTGGGCGAAGCTTGAGGAGCAGAGAGCGAAACGTGCTGCACAAAAACAATATAAAATGCAATCATGCTTAGAGAATAGGGAAAGTTGCCATGATTACTCAAACAATGGTACAACCTTCTTCTTGGATTGAAGGAGGTATTAAGCTCCAAAAGATTCGTGGACTCAACCTGTTCAAATTTACCGATGACCTCCAAATACGACTTGAAACATTGGTTGATCGGCAAAAGGCTAACCTGCTCACCCCAGAAGAAACTGCCGAGTTGGCTGGTATTACTGAGCTAGATCGAATCTTTACCCTAATGAACGCTCGCATTATTGCCGAGTCATGACTATCAGCATTAAGAGTCGTCAGCGCATACGTGAGCGTGCCAATTGTTTGTGTGAATATTGTCATTTAATCGATTGATATGGCAGCATAACACTCCAATGGTAGGCACTTTTTGAGGGAAAAAAGTCTAAAAGTCTTATCCAACAAGGTTTTTAGATTTATTCAGTCAACCCTACCTAAAAACGTAGCAGCTTACCTATTGGGTGTAGGCAGGTAAGTCTTGACTCATTTGATTTAAGTTGCTGCCAATGGCTTTCATCGTCATAAAAGCCGAGCTAAAGGCGATTAGCTCATTTAAGGGATAACTTCGACTCTCAACCCGCAAGCTCAGTAACTGCTTCTCAAGAGATTCAATTTCTTGGATGAGCAATCCTAACTTTGGTGGGTTGAGAATTACCTGGGCAGCGATCGCCTCAGCCATTTGATCAAAAGCGATCGCGGTCTGTTGTGCGGTCTCGCGTAGCGAGCGCGTTGCGACCGCTTGTAATTCAGGTAAAAACTTTTGTCGTATCGGTTCAGGAAGCGGTTGCTGTAGCCCATCTTGTAAAGCATCCAGTTGAGCCGAGAGTTTTTGTTCGTAGCCCATGGAGAAATTCCAAAAATTTTTGTTTTTAGTTGCTAAAACTGTGGAAATTTGTTCGAGACTGGCAATCTTAACCGAGGCTGGATGTTGAGTGATCGCCACTGTGATTGCCTGCTTAAGTTGGGCGATATCTGACGGTGGTATTGTATCCTGAAAATAGCCTGACAGCAGTTTTTGATATAGCTGTCCCATTTTCTTAAAAGTCACAGAAAAATCTGTTTCCAGTTGGTTTGTAGCCGATTTTGTCATAAATACAGTGGTCAGCAACACCCCCAGAAACGCACCTACGGGAACTGAAATCAGTGCGGCCCAAATTCCTTGCTCGAAAAAAGGAAAAATATCCTTCCCGATGGCATCGGCTGCTACAATCGCACCGATGCGAGCGATCGGCGTAAACCCCAGCCAAGCACAACTGAAGTAGGCGAAAAAATAAGCCAGACTGCTACTAAAAGGATTATAACCAAAGGACTTGACCAACAGGTAAATACAGAGAATCGTCAAACTCAAGGAAACAGTGGCCGCCCAACCGATTGCGATCGCTCGCCCCCTTGTCGGTTGAATGACAGTGACCACTGCACCTATGATCACAATATCTGCCACTTTTTCGTAAGCAGAAGGATAGGGAAACTCGATGTGACGAATAATAGCCAGTAACAAACCAATAACCACGCCAAGACTGACAATTTCTCTCAGGCGTTTTAGGGATATAGGGGCCCATTTGGGAAAGGTAATCAGGTGTCTTCGCCTGAAAGTTGCAGTTACTTTGGTTTTATCGATTATCCTGCCTCCTAATCCCTCGCATTGTTGGATAAATCGAGATACAAGTTGAATAAATTGATAAAACTGTAGTGATTCTTGAACATCATACCGATCAATCTCTCCACTTGTTCGGAGATGATCAAGTTTACCCCCAATATTCCCTAAATCTTCTTCTAATTCTCTGAGGTAAGGGGTAGCTAAGATTTTTTGGCCGTTACTCAGATCCCTCAAGCTATCAAAGCTGTCGGTAAGATGAGTCGCCAATTGGTGAAATTCCGCCCTGAACTGACCCACTAAATTTTGTTCATGCTTTTCGCCTTTAAAAGCCATCAGATCAGCTAATTGTCGAGTCAATTGGTTCTGAATTGCCAAGATTTCACTCCAATTTTCTGCCACCAATATCTCACTACCGAATTCATGGGTTGCTTTTGTGAGTGTTGAAAGGCTAGTTTGTGTTGATTTTTTAATCTGATTGAGTAAGTTAAGCTCGTTCTGCTCAATAGAAAGAGAATAATCCCGCTCCTCGACCTCAGTTTTTAAGTGGCGATCGAGGATTTTTTGGAACAAGCGCGGTATATCTTGAAGGATTCCCATCAAGTTCCGGTTGAGATCGGATCGAGTATTCTGGGGCCAAAATAGTAAGGCCACAGCAATTCCCACAGCGATTCCGATCCAGTTATCGATCAGGCGCGATCTCGCGTAGCGAGCGCGTTGCGACCGCAAATAGAGCCAGATATCTTGTTGTGCTGATGTTCCTACCACTCTCATGGCAATTAAAGCGCCCAGTAGTGTGGCTTGGGAATAAGCGGCTTGCCATCGGTAAGTTTCACAGATCAGGGCGGCTAAAATGTAGGTGAGAGAGGGAATGACAAAAAAACTTGAGCCTTGGATTCCGTAGGCGTTCACCAGGATAGCGGCAATGATTCCCCCCAAAGCACTTCCCCCCAAACGCCCCAAACCTGCAGCGATCTCGCGTAGCGAGCGCGTTGCGACCGCACCTCCCATCGATGGCTCAATCAGTACAGATACATACCCAAAGACGGGATAAACAAAGTTGTCTAATACATTTCCTCGGTGCCAAAAGAAACTCGTTAAGAGAGCAGCACCCAGGGAAAATTTCAATCCCTGTCTGATCATTAGCCCGTTTTTACTGTCCAAGGTATCTCTAAGTAGGGTTTGCTGAAAAAGTTTTGCGTGGGGGTAGGGTGTGGGGTGTGGGGTGTGGGGTGTGGGGTTTTACCTATTTTCAGGTGGTCAATTACCTAAGTTTCAGGGAAAAAGTGCCTAATTCTCCCCCCCGATCCCTCCCATATCTGGCACTTTTTGATTTCAAAAAAGCCTAAAGATATTATCCAACAAGGTTTTTAGATTTATTAAGCAAACCCTCAGTAGGTAGGCGTTAAAAATTATCAGGCACCCCCCTTATCAAGGGGGGATTAAGGGGGGGGACTAAGGGGGGATCGGCACCCCCCTTATCAAGGGGGGCAGGGGGGATCGAACCTAAAATCCATTTTTAATTTAATCATAACCAGCTACTTATATCCTTTTTCGACTTACTCATTGTTACCCATTAATCGCTCGCTCAATCCCATATAAAATTAGTGCCAAAAACGTCACCAACCAAAACCAAAGCTGAGGAGGCTCACTATGGATCAAGATGACTAAAACAAAGGCTGCGGCGATAATCCACCACTTAAACCACCAAGTCCACCATTGAGAACGTCTTTTCGGATTTTCCATATTAGGTTTAACCGTTTATTCTAGTCGTTGTTTCTTTCAGCTACTTACGCTCGCAAGATTGTGGTTAACGGTCGTACACCCCTGTAATCCAGCGAAAAGCAGGGGTTATGTAACTCACCAAAGAACGCTCTTCTACCACGGCATGGACATCTGCGGTAGTCCCGTTGGTAATTGTTTGGGGCGCTCCCTTGGCTTGAGTCCAGTAAAAACCACTCGGTGTATTGCGATCGACCTTCAGGGCTAAAGTGGCTTTGATAACACTGGCATTGACGGGTATAGGCTTATCGCGATCGTCTTCATCCCTACCCAGAAACAGCTTGCTGGCGAGTTCATTACTTCCGACTATATTTGCCAGTTCTGCGACAGTTACCGGCTGCTGATCGACGGAAACGACCTTAGCGACGATACCCCCATAGCGTTCGCGATCATAGAGATCGGGAACGACTTCTACTTCCTGGCCCGGTTCTAATCGTTTGGCATCACCACTCTTAAACAAAGCCACTACGTTGGTCTTGGCCTTTAGATTGGAGACTTCTAACGTACCTATGCGCCCCCCCGGAGCCAGGACTTCCCCCGGATTAACAGATAAGTCTAAAATCTGGCCGTTGTACAGACTCACTACATTTTTGTTGGCTTGAATGGTGGTTTTTAACGTATTAATCTCTCGTTGCTGGTCAGCGATCGCATTGTAACGAAGAATATCACTGGCTGTATCTTGCAGGTCTATTTGCCGTTTTTCTGTGTTTAGTATATTATTCTGGGCCGCCCGTGTTCAACTACTGGCAGGCTTTCATCAACCCCCTTAAGGCGGTCGCAACGCGCTCGCTACGCGAGACCGAGTTCTATTTGGACGCGATTGATACTATTAGAAGCCTCTAGATTATTAAACTGAAACAAATAGGAGGGAAAATCTAGCTTGGCTACGGCTCCTTCTTCGATAAGTTTATCGTAGGCGGCTAGTCTTTCATCCGTTGAGTTCTGGAAATTTTTAAGATATCGAGCATGGGAGAGATAAGCCTCTCGCTGTTTTTGATTACTGGATAATTGAACTTGAAGTGCTTTAATCTGAAGCTGATTCGCCTTTTGCTGGCGCTCTATTGAGGCTGCATTCAATTGGCGACGACTCACTTCAATAGAGTCAACTCTTTTATCCTGCTGCTTGAGATCTGCTAACCTATCCTTTTTATCTTTTAATTCTGTTTCTAATTCAGGAAACTCTAAAGTTGCCAGTAACTGCCCTTTTTTGACAGAATCTCCCGGTTGAATCAGGAGGGTTAACACCCGCCCACCTTGACGGGGTTCGATATTAACAATAGAACGAGGAATCAAAATGACCGCTCGTCCTTGAATAGGAGTCGGAATCTTGCCAACTATCGCCCAATAACTCAGTCCTCCGAGCAAAAGACCGACCGGCATTAAGCGCAGGATTATCTCCCCTAATCTTCCTGTTGGCTCCGAATATTTAAACGTTTTTTCCGAATTAATTTTAGGATCAATTCCCGTTTTTATTTGATTATTATCCTGATGTTCTATCCTAGCCTGTGTTGTTTTCTTCGCACCCATATCTGGCTGCTGATGATTCTGATCAGACATAGATTCGGCTTGATTCTTTGCCATTGTACTGAAATGAGTAAAAATCACTTAATTTGTAACATTATAAGCATTCAGAGGATATTACTTTAGACCAGGAAAATCCTCTCAAAAAACCGCTCAAGCTATTTTTGAGATATGATAACTAGGCTACCTCGAAAGATTTACCGAAGGCTCAAACCTTTAAAATTTCCTGTAAGAAACCTAATAAAGTAGTACACTTGATATGACCTAAAACAACCTAATAGGCAGCAAGTGTTTGAGTCCAACACTCCGACTAGAGAGATAATCTATCGAACGAGTTTACACCATTCCAGCTTCTAACTCACATAAGGCGTATAGTCTCATTGTGACCGTTCAGGGGGGGGGATGTCAAGCCGCCAGTGGCATTGACTCAGTGGAAGAACTCTCCTGGGGCAGCAGAGAAGGAGAAGAACTGCCTTTGCTAACTAACGTCAGCATCCGCGTCACAAAAACACTACCCGCCTCACTTTGAGAACCAAAGCTAGTGCGCCGCCACAGCACCGTTGCTCTAGCTGTTCTATCTTCAAACCTAACTGCACTACTAGCTGTCTGACGTTGGCGGTCGTTCTTTCCCAATCCCCTGCACCAATTCCTGGTATCAACCGTTGGTGCTTCTCATCCATGCCCCTTAGATTACCAGATTTCGTCCCCCCCTGAACGGTTACCAACATTTTAAAGGCGGTTTTTGGGGCAATTCCATGTGTACTATCATGCTAAAAACCTGAAGTCTTGTGAAATAGAATCGTTAATCCCATTAAATTTTAGCCCGTATTATGTGAACTAAAACCTGAAACCTTTGCTACAGCGCAAATTTAGAATTGCTGACTTAATAACTTTTCTCTATTTTTTAAATAAGGAATTTTGTCATTTTCTTTAGGAAAGTTATTACGAATAAACTTAACTAAAAAGATGCAAGATATAACTCCTAAAATTGAGTATAGAACTAAAAAAGGTTCATTTATTTTCCTATACTCAAGAATTGAAAGATAGGGAAAGTTGAAGTTTTGAGCATAAAAAATAAACCATAACATATTAGACATTAGGGTTGTAATTGCCCCAAAAACAAATATATCTAATAAATTGGCAGTTTTAAACAATAAAATGGATAAGATCAATATGTAAAACAAACTAACTAGGAAATTGGGCTTAAACGTAGGAAGCCACAATATAAAAAATATAAGAAGTATCACTAAAATAGCTTTTTTATTTCCCACTTTAAGAGATATTTTTTGTAATAAAATTCCTTGAAATAAAAAAATATGGAATGGATACGTTATTAAAATGTCAATTAAAAAATCAAGTAAAAACATTCCAAAATCTTGAGGATTATATTGATTAATTATTTTTTCCATATGGTCAGGCAATATTAAAGAAAAACTATAATAAATTAACCTACCCAATGAGATCGAAAAAGTAGTGTAGATAATCGCTATTTCAGTAATTATTCGCCAAGAGATTTTCAGATTAGGAATAAAATCTTTGAGTTTAAAATCTGCTATTTTTAAATCTCTTATAACTAACAATAACCACAGAAAGATGTAGAATGCGGAGAAAATTGTTCTTTGTCCACTTGTTTCGTTGAAAAATCCCGTATAGTCCCAATTATTAAGTTTAAAAAGTGGCATTGCACAGATCACCATTGTGTATAGTAAACCTATGCTGTAGAATAAAAAAATTTCTACAAGGTTAATTTTTTCAAAAGGAGTAGTCGTTGACTGTTCTTCAGATAAATCTTCTGAGGATATAACGGTATTTTTAGGAGTAATTGCCGATAAAAGAAATAAGCCAACAAAACTAAGTAATCCTACTATCCCCCAACTAGGTGAGTATCCTTTACTTTGAATGTAACGAGAACAACCCTTAACAAAAGGAAAATATCCATATATTAATAATCCTAATACAATAAATGCTAACACGCCTAATAAGGGTGATTTATCAGGAATAATCTTAGCCTTTGAAAGTACCACAATAGTTATCAAGGGAAGCCATTGAATACTTAATCCCTTCATAATTAATTTAATAGCTTTATTTTTTTTGTCTGTCTCTATTGTTTTGGTTTCTAGCATAATTCCGTTTACTGGTAACTTTTGTAACAATTTTTTACAAAAAAATAACACAAAACAAACCGCTAGTAGGAGAACTGACCCGAATGTTAGAGGAATACCGCCAACACGCTGAATAAAAGAGCATTGCTTGGCATCCCTCCCCTCAATGCCACCAGACCTCCCAACTTTGTGAACTCCTCAAAAATCCCCCTGAAGAACAGAAGGAATAACTCTTAAGTTTATTGTAACCGTTCAGGGGGGGGGGGATGTCAAGCCGCCAGTGGCATTGACTCTGTGGAAGGACTCTCCAGGGGCAGCAGAGAGGGAGAAGAACTGCCTTTCCTAGAGGCATGGATACTACTCTCTCACAGTAGCCGCTCTTTTCTACGTCTTTTTAGATTATCAGATTTTGTCCCCCCCTGAACTAGGGTTGATTCATTGTAGGGTTGATTCATGAATCAACCCTACCCCCTGAACAGTTACTTCAAGGGAGAAAAAGCGATCGGGCTATAATAGAGAAAATTTCATTTTAACTTGAGAAAATTCATTATGACAGCTACTATTGAAGACATTCGGGAAATACTAAAGGAATTGGCCCAATCCCAACAAGAGTTATCCCAAGCTCAAAAAGAAACAGATAAGCAAATTAACAGGGTTAGTCAGCAGATTGGGGAGTTGGGCAATCGTTTAGGAGAATTTGTCGAGTGGCAAGTGCGTCCTGCGGTGGTGCGTCTGTTTCAGGAGCGGGGCATTGATGTGCATGAGTTTCACCCTGGCATTTCGGTAAAACGGGATAATGAGGGTTTAGAGATTGATCTATTGGTAGTG
>VYLS01000182.1_pt1 | contig 10802 bp, 8 predicted proteins | sample 5114231 | NCBI WGS metagenome assembly VYLS01 (sample SAMN12291800, study PRJNA351875) | freshwater metagenome | isolation source: freshwater lake | place: USA: Michigan, Lansing Lake | collected 2013-08-14 | reverse complement strand
ATTTAGTGATTTCATTATCTTTATCAACCCCCGCTTCGACAATTTTATCTTTTAACAAACCTTCATCTTTCTTGATATCCTCTGGTTTTGCCTCTACCATTGCCTGTGCCAAAGGATCATTAGCAAACTTACGCTTAATCAAGGTTTTCAAACCTTGATATGTATCTTTAACGCCTTGTTCCGCCGTATCTTTAGCCGCAGCAACCGCACCGGCAGTCAAGGCAGCGAAAATCAGAGAAATTGGTTCCATTGTTTGATACTCCCAATAAAATATTGCTGATTCAATCTGGTTCTTCGTTACTTGGTATGGTTCGATAGGGGGGCATTGATTAGTTCGCTCTAGACAAAAACAATTGACAAAAATCGCCAAATGCCTTTCTATATAAGGGTTCCATCCCTTATACCCCCCGTCCATTGCATAACACAAACCGAAGAACCTTCAATCTTAAGATCAAAACAATTTTTAATACCGACATTCCGCACATCTTGATATATTTTTATATATTTTTACGGCTCTTCTCGACTTTGTGTGATAATTTTTGCTTATGGAATCGTGAAATGCTTATCGGGCAAGACTTTTAGTGCTATTTTGCGGATATTCTATCAGTATAGACCTCGTTTCCACACAGAAACAAGAAGAGCCATTTTTACATTCCCCAAGATGTTTTTACGAAAAACTGTCATTGTAGAAACTACTATTAAGAACTATGGTTCTTCGTTACTTGGTATGGTTCAATAGGGGGGCATAAATTGACTAAATCCTTATCTGGCAAGAGTTCTATTGATTAGTTCGTTCTAGAGCAAAAACAATTGACAAAAATCGCATCAATGTCCTTACGGATTTAGTATCAGTTCACTGTTTACCGAACAATGAAAAAAGCCCCCCGATTATCGCCGGTGATACCAACGGGTAAATAATTTTTCTAACTCCACCCAAACGAATAATAAGGTACTAAATCCCAAACAGATTAATAATTCTTCTTTAGTTAAAAATTGAGTGCCGAAAAAATCCCGCAGGGCAGGAACATAGATTAACATCAGTTGAAAAATTGTCGTCAGGGTTACTGCTACCCAGAGATAGGGATTAGTCAAAGGATTCATTTCTATGGTAAGATGATCGCTCGATCGCACGGAAATTGCATGACCCATTTGAGCTAAACAGAGAGTAGTAAAAACCATAGTTTTCCATGAACCGGTATTACCAAAAAGCGGATCCAAGCGCACAGCGATCAACATTTGAGTGATATTAATAATCGAAAAAATAATCCCAATTCTCACAATATAACTACCCAAACCGCGAGCAAAAATACTTTCTTGGGGACTAAAAGGAGGGCGACGCATAATATTAGGAGAAGCGGGTTCCACTGCCAAAGCTAAAGCAGGTAAACCATCAGTAACTAAATTCATCCAGAGAATTTGTAGGGGAGTTAGGGGAGTAACTAAACCCAAAAGAGGCGAAGCAGCGATAGTAATCACTTCCCCGATATTACTGCCGAGAATATATTTAATAAAACTGCGAATATTGTTATAAACCACTCGCCCTTCTTCCGTGGCAGCGACGATGGTGGCAAAATTATCATCAAGGAGAATCATATCACTAGCCTCTTTGGTGACATCGGTGCCGGCGATTCCCATGGCAATGCCGATATCTGCTTGTTTCAGGGCCGGAGCATCATTCACCCCATCTCCGGTCATAGCAACAAATTTACCCTTTTTTTGCAAGGCGCGGACAATAGTTAATTTATGTTCGGGGGAGACACGGGCATAGATGTTAGTTTTGTCAATGATGTTTTCTAGCTGAATTGGTGATAATTTATCTAATTCTCGCCCTGAGATCACTAAAGCTCCCGCTTGGGCAATACCAAGACTTTTAGCCACCGCTAGAGCGGTTAATTGATGATCGCCGGTGATCATAATCGGACGGATTCCCGCTTCTCGACACCTAGCCACGGCGATTTGTGCCTCCGGTCGCGCTGCGTCGATCATACCGACCATTCCTAACCAAATTAGGGCATCTTCGCTGATTTCAGTTGATTCTGGCGGATAAATCAGGTTTTTATAGGCTAATCCTAAGACTCGTAAACCCCTGTTAGCCATAGCATTGTTAGCGACTAAGACTTTTTCTTTTTCCCTATCCCCAAAAGGAAGACTTTCTAATCCCGATTGATAGGAGAGACATTGTTCAAGGATTAATTCTGGGGAACCTTTGGTAAATAGTACGGGATTGACTCCTTGACAAATGACCGACATTCGCTTTCTTTGAGAAGAAAAGGGGATTTCAGCGATTCTAGGGAACTCTTGCTTGGTTAGGGATAAATTTAAGCCCGCTTTCGCCCCTAAAACTAATAAGGCTCCTTCTGTGGGATCGCCTAAAATGCTATCGTGACCGTTATCTAGGTCTAAACTGGCATCGTTGCAGAGGACACTGGCAATTAAGAGATGATGTAATTCTAGATCGGTTTTGGGATCGATCGCCCGTTGTTCGGAGTCTAAAAATTGTCCTTTTGGGCTATATCCTTCCCCTGTCACCGAAAAATTGCGATTAATTGTCTCTATCTCCCGCACGGTCATTTTATTTTCCGTTAGCGTCCCAGTTTTGTCGGAACAGATCACATTAACGGAACCGAGGGTTTCTACTGCCGGCAGTTTACGAATCAAGGCCTGACGTTTGACCATGCGTTGAGTACCTAGGGCGAGAGTCAGGGTGATAACTGCGGGTAATCCTTCGGGAACGACGGCTACTGCCATACTAAGGGAAACTTCGACTAATTCCTCTAGGGCCGACCAACCTGCATTGATCAGGCCGATGGTAATAGTCAGGGCCACTAGAATGAGAGAACCAGCAACAAGGACATTACCCAAGTGAGTCATTCTTTTTTGGAGAGGAGTAGGTTCATTGCCAACTGTTGCTAACATTTGAGCGATTTTGCCTAATTCCGTGGTCATTCCCGTATTGGTAACGATGACCTTGGCCCGGCCTTGCAGTACCTCTGTTCCAGTAAAGACGAAATTTAAGCGATCGCCAAGGGGAGTATCCCTGTCTAAGGGGTCAATGGAGGCGGATTTATTAACACTATTTGCCTCTCCTGTCAAGGCCGATTCGCGAATTTGCAGGTTAAAAGCTTCGATGATTTGGCCGTCGGCGCTGATTTGGGTTCCCGCTTCAATCAGCATGATGTCCCCGGGGACAAGATTAACCGCATCTATTTCTCTGCGTTGGCCCTCGCGAATAACATTAACTTGGGGAGAGGAGAGTTTTTTTAAAGCGGCCAGAGCTTTTTCGGCGCGACTTTCTTGCAGATAGCCGAGGATACCATTGAGGATGACAATTGTTAAGATAGCGACCGTATCTTTGAAGGGAACACCAATTTTAGCCAGATGACCGCGCTGTAATGCCAGTAAATCTAGTCCTCCGGAAATTATGGCCACGGCAATTAAGAGGAGGAGCATAATATTGGTAAACTGATCCAGGAGAATTTGCCAATTACTGCGCCCTGGACGTTCTTGTAGTTCATTTTTGCCATAACATTTAATTCTTTGGGCGATTTGCTCTCTATTGAGGCCATTAACAGCCGAACTACCGAGGATAGATAGGGTGGTTTCCACCGGATAGGTATGCCAAGGTTGTTGCAAGTTAAGGCTAGAATGGGCAGAATAGTCGGCATTAGCGGCCATGGCAAGTCAAGATAGTTGATCTAGATAGATCTTAGCCGTTTCTTTCCCCGGTAACAGGAAAAAACAAATGCTCAAACTGCCTCTCCCTGCTCATAGACAGTCTTAACGAGTAATACTAAATCCGTTGAGTACAGGCCAGTTATGAGGAGAGGCACTCATGCAAGAGGCAAAAGGCAAAGGGGAGAATAAATAATCAGTTTTTAATAACCGGATTTAGTATAATTTAGATAAGTAGCTGGTTATAATTAAATTGAAGATAGATTTTGGGTTCGATCCCCCCCGCCCCAAGCAAGGCATTTTAAAAATTTTTCAGATATTTGTTCTGAGAAATTGACTGAAAACCTTGCCAGATAAGGATTTGATTGAATGACATTTGCGAGAATGAAACGACCCTACCCCGCCCCCTAGGGCTGATTCATTCTCCGAATCTAATTCTTTTTTTTGCTACCTTTAATCCCATAGTAGGTTGATTCATGAATCAACCTACTATGAGAGTTGATTCATGAATCAACCTACAAAGCACGACGTTTTGACAAATTTTCAGCTATTTATTTCCGAGAAATCGACTAAAAACGTTGCCAGATAAGGATTTGAGAGAATGACATTTCAGAGAATGAAACGACCCTAGGTTTCTGGAGGTTTGGGTGGTACTGCGGCTCTAGAACCCTTTTTAATAATTTGTAGAGGTTGTAGGGGAGGAGTGGCTTTAATTGGCTCTTCGGGGGGTTCAGGGGTGCTAGGGGTTTTCTTCGGGGGACGTGGCATGATACGACAAGGAAAATAAAAACTATAGGATTATTGAGGCACATCGAGCCGCTAACCCGCTCGACCGGCGCTACAAAATTGGCGATCGCACTACCTTCTAGCTGGCTTGTCCCCCTCTCAGGTTAAACACTCCATACCAATGATGTATTGCTAACCACCCGACTGATAACAAACCTGCTAAACTCAAGGTTAAACCACTAAAGGGAATTAATAATGCAAATACTGGTAAAATTGCTCCAGCAATAGTACAAATAATGGCGGCTAAAGCAGCGTGACGATTTGCCCCTAAACCATAGATGAAACCGAGTAAAATCAAGGATATGATCAACCAAGCTATTTCTGCATTCATTACTCGCGCCAGATAGGTTAAAGTTAATAAGCAAGCAAAGAAAATACCTGCAGCAATCGCCAAATTTTTTAAACTCATGGGTAGGGACAAATATAAAAGCAATATCCACCACAAAAATAAGGCTGGTGCTAACAGTAATAACCGGGGCATAATCCCAGTTTTTCCTATTGGTTTGGTGGCAGTAAATACACCAAAGGGATTTCTTACAGAAACATTCTCATCGAATATCCAAGTAAATTGGGTACTGTCACCATCACTTTTAATTTCATGAGGAACTATCCCACTAGCAAAATCAGCATTTCTAAAATTAGCAATTGTTGTGAGGCGAAATTGAGAAAGTAATTGATCAGTGGCATTATAAACCCAACGTGGTCCACCTTGTGCTTGATAGCTAACTTTAATTGTGGTTTCTTGTCCTGGTTCTAACTGCAAGGGAAAACCATAATCTCCAGGGTTTATTTGTTTTAATCTTGTTCCATCTCTTTCTACTTTATAACTAGAAAGTAAGGAGTATCCTAAGGGTGGTGGTGCTTCAAAGAAAAAATTATTAACATCACTTAGTGAATTGACAATTTTATAATCAGCAGTGTAATCTGTAAGATAAATGGCACTGCGACTTTGCACGTTTACACTTTGGTCAATTTTAACTTGAATGTTTGAACCTGCTACGTTTAAATAGCGAGTAACTTTTTGTTTATCTGTCACCTTGACTATTTTGCCGTTAACTTGAGTAGTATAGCTGTAAGGTTCTTCGACAATGTAACGCACTTGGGGCGCAATTTGTTCTAATTTATCACCTGCGACACTTTCCGCTACTTGTGCTACTTTTGCTTGTTCCCAGTAATGGTAACGGTTGCTTAAAGTAGAAGTGAGGAAAAATCCCGTAACTACTAAAATTAAAATTAGGGCTAAATGTTGTAGTTCTTTGAGAAGTTGGGAATAACGAATCGACCATTCCCCAAAGAAAACAGCTTGTTCGCTGGTATTGCGTCTCAGAGAAAAACTGATTATAGCGATCGCAACTCCCAAAGCTACAATTAAAAACGCAAACAATAGTGAACCTTGAATTAGTTGCGTACCAAACTTGATTAATTCCTCAGGATGTGTTAAATCTGGTAATCCTGGAATACCTTGAGCAATAGGAGACATAAGTAAATATGTAGATGTTCAGATATTGAAACAACTTGACAGATATAATTTCCAAAAGTTTCTGCAAAAATACTAGGAAAACATTGTTAATATTTTAGAAGTCAGGAGTCAGTCCTGATGAAAAAATTTTCACCCCCACAGATGAAAGAGATTTCTTTCCCTACACCCCACACCCTACACCCTTTTTCTACAACAGCAGTAAATGTGTTCATAACCGATACATAATTTCTAGGCTGACCAGAATACAAAATAATTATGACATAAATAGATAAGGAGAGCGCTAACAAATCTTGGTGCGTTCCCAGGAATTTATTGGCGGAGTAATTAGGAGTTGTCGTGGGGAATGCAGCCTACAGCGATGGCTAATCTTGGTAATGATAGCGACAGGAAATAATTGTTAGATAATGATCATCGACGACATAGACAAGACGATTAGCTTCATCCGTACGGGACCAAAAACCTGACAAATTCTCTCTCAAGGGTTCAGGTTTACCGATTCCTTCAAAGGGATGGGATAGAGTATCTTGGATGAGCAGATTGATTCTTTTCAGGGTTTTCTTGTCCTGAGATTGCCAATAAAGATAATCTTTCCATGCTTTACTACCCCAAGCCAACTTACGCATCGATTAAATCATGTTCTTGTGTTTTACCTGCTTGATATTCTGCGATCGCTTCTTGCAAATGTTGAGCATTAGCTGGAGAGCTTAAGAGATAAACTGTTTCCATCAGACTGTCATAATAACTTTTAGACATGATAACAACATCTTCTGTATCTCCTCTGACAATGACAGTACAGTTTTTATCATTGGCTACTGTATCTATTACAGATTTAAAGTTTTTTCGGGCTTCACTAAAGTTGACAATGTTGACGCTCATCAGAGTTGTACATGGTTAAGCACAATTGTCATTATAGTTCTGTCTAAATCTGGTTGGCAAAACCCAAAGGCTTCGGGGAACGCACCCTACAGATGCGATCGCTTGCTCAAAGTCCATAATCTTGGTGCGTTCCCAGGAATTTATTGGCGGAGTAATTAGGAGTTGTCGTGGGGAACGCACCCTACAATATCTGCGATCGCACTTTGGTCATTTAGTGATCGCTGGCTGAAATTGGGGATCTTTTTGAGGAATCTTTGGTATCAGTTTACTAAATTCAATGGGATTACCGCTAAAAATTCCTTTCTCACCGTAAAATGACCTTAGCATCTCTGCAACAATACGCGCTTTGGCAATATACTTTCCATAACTTTCAGGTTGAATATTAGGGTATTGAGAAATTAAGTCTGTTTCTTCCGTCCGTAATTCATCGATTTTTTGGTTGAGTTCTTCGTAAGAATTTGGATCTGTAACTTTCCCTCCTAGATAGACAACGTTGCTCAGTCCAAGAATAGAAAGAAAGTTTTGCGGTAAAGTAAATGTCGCCAGCTCTGAACCAGTACCGAAAACACCTAAAAATAAGCTAGCAGCTACCAACAAGCTAAAACCTGCTAGTTGAAAGCTGTAAACATCAAATGAACCACCGCTTTTGATTAGGTCGCTCCATTTTGCATCTTCTAATTCTGGTTTTTTCTCGTAACCTTTTTCACCAATGGTCAGCCATTCATGATTTCGCAACCAGGCCCAATTAGAGAATGTCAGTCGTTTGTTTCCCAATGCTACAACCTTGGAACCAGTTGTGCCAACAGCGCTGATACCTAGTAGTAAAAGAATATCATTTGATAGCCCACTCAGTTCTTTCTCATTGGACAGAGTGTATAGAAGTCGCAATAGCACCACTAAGGTGAAACCAAAAATTTGAAAATTAGAAAGACTAGCTTTACCAAACTGTCCTGCTGTCAAAGCTACAGGCTTAATCCATAATGCAGTAAAATTATAGGCGTTATCCGAACTTACCCACCAGACAGTAATTGAATAGAAAACCAAAACACCCCCTAATGCTATTGCCAAGGCCTGGACAGAGAACTTCGCAGGAGTCCCAGATTGAGTTTGAGAGGAAGGTGTTGCAGCAGCAGTCGGGGAGGGGATTTGAGGGGAAGATGTTGTAGCAGCAGTTTGAGAGGGAGTTTGAGAGGAAGGTGTTGCAGCAGCAGTCGGGGATGGGATTTGAGCTAAGACACTGTTAACTAATCCATAAGCAAAAGTCACAAGAACAGTAGTTAATAATGCAGTAAGCATCCATTTAACAATTGATCTTTTCATTTTCATTTACCTCTTTTTTGGGGATAAAACTGGATCGATGTATGGAGTTTTAAGTTTAATTGTGGCTTTTACCTCCTTTTACAAAAATAGTGGACGATGACATAACGGGGAACTGTTCTTTTAAAAGGAAACGTTCCCAGTTTTGGCGGTCTCGCTCCCCATTCGGCTGTGGTAATGACTTTGGCGGTAAATGGCATAATTAGAAAAAATCTCGGCAATAAAATTGTTTAAAAACTTTGAGCAATAATATAGAGTTGTTGACAATAATTTAGCTCATGCAACAACTCTACTTACTTTTTTAGTCAACTCCAACCCTGTAACTGGAACCATCCCGCTCGACTGAGAGTATCTTTGCCGTAATTCCGGTTAGCAGTGAAGAAATCAACATCTCCGCGATCGCGCAAAGCTCTTAGAGCATTTCCAGGTCCAGAATTGTATGCAGCTAAAGCGGCACGGATAAGCTCTTTGCCTTGCAAATTAGTCTTGCGTTGCATAAAAGCTCGGTTGTCAGCAAGAACTTTACAGCCAAAGAGAATGTTCTCTCTGGGATCTTTCCACTTACCAGTAGAGGTAAACTGAGGAAAAGCACGGTCATCAATTTGCATCAGTCCCCGACCGTGACCAAAATCTCCCGTACCAGAAGGGCCAGGTGGATTTAAGAGTAATCCCCAGTGAGATTCTCGTGAACCAATGCCCGCAATCACAGCAATCGGAAAGCCCTGTTGGTTAGCTCCTTCTTCAATAAAAGCTCTGAACTGTTGAGCGGCTTCTAATTGTCTGAGCATGGAAGCATCATTGCGAGCAATCGTCGTGGCAAACACAAGTTCAAGATTGGGAGGTTGCTCGTCCGATAAGGCTGCCCAAGTCAGCGGACCGACAATTCCATCATCATCCAAACCACGAGAGCGTTGAAATTGTTTGACAGCCATTTCGGTTGCCTGTCCAAAGAAGCCATCAATAACGACAGCAATTCCTTTGGCATTGAGCAGTTCTTGCAGTTCCATCACTTCGTCTCGAAGTTGAGGAGAAGTATGGTCAAATCCGTCAAATAAACGTAAGGTTGGACCGATCATTGTGCAAATTCTCCTTGCATTTTGTTTTTTGCTAGTTTTCAGGATTATTGAAGTCAGTTTGCCTTTAGGAAGATGAGAGTCCCAACGCCGCAAGCGTGGCAGGTCCAACGATGCCATCAACCGGTTGCAATTGTTTCTGTTGTTGAAATGCTTTAACTGCTTCTTCTGTCTTTGGACCAAAGAAACCATCAACTGTTAACTGGAAGCCATTGCGGACTAATGCTTGCTGAACTTGGCGCACGTCATCTCCTTCCAGAAGTGGGCGCGTGAGTTGCAATAAGCGATCTCCTAGTTCAACGCTACCCCCACCATTAACCCCTGTGTCCAGAGTCGGACCATTAGCAAAGCCATTAGCAGGAGATTTACCGAGACGAGCGGCGGTATTTGGACCCCACTGCCCATCCTCTGCAATCCTGTCATTGGGATTGTTTTGATTCCACAGTTGCTGGAACGCCAGGATAGCAGTTGAGCGGATGTCACGAACCCCAGCACCTTTAAAGTCAAAATGAACCGGATCTGATGGACCTAGCCACTTCCAGCCCTGAGCTTCTAGGAAAGGTCGCCAGCCTGCATGATCTTCAATATCGAGAGCTAATCCACTTTGATGGTTGCTCTTTCCTGGCTCAGCAGCGATAGTAATGCCACATCGATTCGCCTGAGCTTGTTGAAAAAGAAGTAGTTGTTGGGCAATAGTCCGATAAGCGGAGTTGACAATCAGAGTCTGGCCTCGATTGGCAACTGCCCGATCTAGGGCGCGTTTAGCCGCTGGTTGTAAGAATGGCCAAACTGCTTGTCCAAGCCTGATCTTGGGGGAAGAAAAATCAACTAAAGCACCTGAGACAAGTCGATTCATTTGAGCAATGAGTTGCCGATCTAGTCCCCTAACCACTGTCGTGGAACAGCTTGTAGTCCCAGCTTGCGTTACTGTCACCATAAATTTCTTCCTGAGCGAGGGATTCTTAGTTCAACAAGTCCACTTAAGCTAAGGGACTTGCGCTTTGATAATGCACCATTTAGGGCTGGTCTGATTCTTCTACAGAGCGATTGTCTGGCTGGGATATCATTCCTACGCAAGTCCCTAAATACCTGGCGATGTTTAGCTTAAATGGTGGTTCTTTTATCCTACTATCCCACTTCCATCGGTCTAACACCCCTTAATAAGACTTAATAGCGCACTGTGGGGTTTAATCACCTCAATTTGGGCATAATTACCGCACAGAGGGGTCTAGCATTCCAATCAAGTGGATTTTGCCGCATTTGCCAATGACAACAGCTTTGAGGGCGCAGCAAGTGGTCTCCCAAAAAAATTTTAGATTTTTTTAAGATCGACCTAAAAAACATTGGTCATTTTTTCCAATATAGTGTAAGTTAAGAAAAGTAAAGATTTCTCACAATTCTTCCACACATCTGCTCGCCTGCTCGGATAGATGGAGAAGAGAGCGCGGAATCTTAGCAATAATATACATTTTTCGGAGAAAACCCCCATGACCATTGCTGTCGGACGCGCCCCAGAAAGAGGGCTGTTTGATGCTCTCGATGACTGGCTCAAAAGAGACCGTTTCGTCTTCATCGGTTGGTCTGGTTTACTACTCTTC
>VYLS01000122.1_pt1 | contig 11506 bp, 12 predicted proteins | sample 5114231 | NCBI WGS metagenome assembly VYLS01 (sample SAMN12291800, study PRJNA351875) | freshwater metagenome | isolation source: freshwater lake | place: USA: Michigan, Lansing Lake | collected 2013-08-14 | reverse complement strand
CTGTGTAAGACAGTACATGGTTTTTTAACTGTGGTATGCGACGGTGGTGGAAGCAGAAACTTAAATCGTGAGGTTTAGGAATCGCCGCACTTTTAGGGCGGCGAGGATGTCAAGGCTGACCATTACCCCAATTCTAGAATTTCCGTTTTTTTAGGTTTTCTTGACTACTGTTCGGCGGTAGCCAATCCGGTTTCGGTGCTGCCGGTGCTGCGACGACGGGTGAGAGTATTAAAGAGCATAATTCCGATCGCTTTGATCAGATTACCTTCCAACTCTTGGAACATTTTCATGTTCATGCCAAAAGCGGCGTTAGCTTCGGTGACAATGCGATCGGCCATGGCTTGATCCACTGGTAACTCGTCGAGGGTTTGACGATAGTGGTTTTTGTAGGCTTTTTCGTCGGGAATATCTTTGAAATCATAGAAAGCCGTGCCACCAGTTTCCAGATTCATCGCTTTTTCGGCGATTTTTTTCAAGATTTGCCCCCCGGACAGATCGCCGAGATAACGGGTATAGGAATGAGCGACTAATAATTCGGGTTCTGTTGTGGCGATTTCCCGAATCCGGTCAACGTAGGCCTGACCTGCGGGAGATAAAGCGATCTCGTTGCGCCAATTAGAACCATAATAAAAATATAAATCCTGTTCCAGCGCATTTTTGCGATTGAGTTCAGGAAAACAGATTTTAGAAACGACGGGATGACTGGAAAGTTTTTCCATCTCCTCCTCCATGGCCGAATAGACGAAGTAGAGGTTAGCCACCAGTTTGCGATAGGAAGTTTTTTCCACCACACCTTTGAGAAAACACTTGACAAAACCGACGTTTTCTGCCATGGTGTGGGATTTTTTCGTGCCTTCTCGCAGTTGAGTTGATAAATTAACGCTCATATTATGATCACCTGTTGGGATGAGTGGAATGGATCGGGTTCGTTACAGATGCTTACTAAAACCGTCTATTTTGGTAGATTAAACTGAATCGATCGGTAATTTTATTAAGAATTTTTACAGTGCCGCCGGGGGAGCTTAGGGAGAAAAGTTAGCTCTAGCAGGACTTGACCGCCGGTTGAAACCGGTATCGATCGAGATGGCGCAATTGTAAAGATTAGTGAAAAACTGCTCCCTAGTTGATCTTGGGGAGAGAGAGGGCATAATTTAGCACCAATATCAATTCTTGCTCGACATTCTTCACACTTCTTAGCAATTCTTAACATTCACGAGACTTATATCAGCAAAATTTCACAAATTAAAACCGAATTTAGCAATCATGCTTATAATCAGTACAGGATTCTTTATGTTGTGCTAAACTCAAGCCCTTGAGAGACAAAGCCCTAGTTGCGATGTCAGCGAGAACACATTGAGCAACCCCCTACCCAAACCCTTAGTCATAACACTCTGGTAATGCCCCGAATACTTGTAATCGATGATGATCCTGCAATCGCGGAATTAGTCTCCATCAACCTGGAGATGGCGGGTTATGACGTTAATCCCGCAGAGGACGGGATTAAAGGCCAGGCCCTGGCCGTCCAGTTACAACCCGATTTAATCATGCTGGATTTAATGCTGCCCAAAGTCGATGGTTTTACTGTCTGTCAGCGTTTGCGACGAGATGAACGCACGTCCGACATCCCGATTTTGATGCTCACAGCCTTAGGACAAACCCAAGATAAAGTGGAAGGTTTTAACGCGGGTGCCGATGATTACCTGACCAAACCTTTCGAGGTGGAGGAAATGTTAGCTAGGGTACGCGCTCTCCTGAGACGCACCGATCGCATTCCCCAAGCCGCTAAACACTCAGAAATACTCAGTTTTGGACCTTTAACCCTGGTTCCCGAACGTTTTGAGGCGGTCTGGTTTGAAGGTGTGGTCAAGTTAACCCATCTAGAATTCGAGTTACTCCACTGTCTTCTCCAACGTCACGGTCAAACCGTTTCCCCTAGTGATATTCTCAAGGAAGTCTGGGGATATGATCCCGATGATGATATCGAGACTATTCGCGTTCATATTCGCCATTTGAGAACGAAACTAGAACCCGATCCCCGCCACCCTCGCTATATTAAAACCGTTTACGGTGCGGGTTATTGTCTGGAGTTACCCACCAATGAACAGGTGGTGCTTGATTCATCGGCGGCAACGGTTTAAACAGGGAGCAATTGTCTAGATAGGCAATAGGGACAATTGTTTCGTCGCTCCTCCTCCTCTTCAGATTGAGAAGGTTTGACCGGCGGTTCGGTTTTGATGGCTATGGCTGAGGCCTCTTTTTGGCCCTGACTATAACCAGGGGAAAACACCCCCAGCAAGTCAGGACAATGGCGGGAGTAACTACTGGTTTAAGGTAAATCCGTCGCCCCCATCAAAAAGCGATCGCACTCTCTGGCGGCCCCGCGACCTTCATTAATCGCCCAAACCACCAAACTTTGACCACGACGACAATCCCCCGCTGCAAAGACTTTCGGTAAGCTAGTGGCAAATTGACCGTGTTCGGCCTTGATATTGCTGCGGGCATCCTTTTCTAAGCCTAAATCATCGAGTAAAGGCTGTTCCGGTCCCAAAAATCCCATAGCCAATAGAACTAACTGCGTCGGGACGAATTTTTCGGTTCCCGCCACCGGTTGGGGGATAAACTGCCCTTTTTCGTTGCGTTGCCATTCCACCCGTACCGTGTGAATCCCCGTCACGTTACCCTCGCTATCCCCCTCGAATTTAGTCGCCGTGGTGGTATAAACCCGGGGGTCATCGCCAAAACGTGCGGCCGCTTCCTCTTGTCCATAGTCCAGACGGTAGATTTTCGGCCATTCGGGCCAGGGATTATCGGCAGCCCGTTCTCGGGGCGGTTGCGGCATGATCTCTAATTGGGTGACGCTACGGCAGTTATGACGCAGGGAAGTCCCCACACAGTCGGTTCCCGTGTCACCACCGCCGATAATTACTACGTCTTTACCCGCAGCCGAGATAAAGTCCTCCCCGGTCTGTCCGTCTAATAGTGCTTTTGTATTAGCAGTGAGAAACTCCATGGCGAAGTGAATGCCCTTTAATTGGCGACCTTCGATGTTTAAATCCCGGGGTTTGGTGGCTCCGGTACAGATAACCACGGCATCGTATTGGTTTAATAGGTCTTGGGCGCTGATATCCTTGCCCACTTCTGTGTTACAGACCATTTTTACCCCTTCCTGTTCGAGCATCTGGAGACGACGCAGAACGACTTCTTCCTTATCTAACTTCATGTTGGGGATACCGTACATTAATAGCCCCCCGGGGCGATCGGCCCGTTCATAAACTGTCACCCAGTGACCGGCTTTATTTAACTGGTCGGCGGCTGCTAATCCAGCAGGTCCGGAACCGATCACAGCCACTTTTTTGCCGGTACGGATGGCGGGGGGATTAGCAGTAATCCAACCGGATTCCCAACCTTTGTCAATAATCGAACATTCAATATTTTTGATCGTAACGGGGGGATTATGAATACCGAGAACACAGGAACCCTCACAGGGGGCGGGGCAGACTCTACCGGTAAATTCGGGGAAATTATTGGTTTTATGGAGGCGATCGAGGGCTTCTCGCCACAATCCTCGATAGATTAAATCATTCCATTCGGGAATCAGGTTATTAATCGGGCAACCACTGGCCATGCCACTAATTAGCGTTCCCGTGTGACAAAATGGTGTACCACAATCCATACAACGGGCGGCCTGATTGCGGAGTTTATCTTCTGGCATGGGAAGATGAAACTCATCCCAATTATGAAGGCGATCGAGGGGGGTAAGTTCGGAAGGAAGTTCACGCAGGAATTCGATAAAGCCAGTCGGTTTGCCCATAGTCTTTTTTATCTCTGTCGTTTATTCCCTATCTTCCTTCAGGGTTCGATCGATCCCCGCAACTTTACCGATTTCTTTAATCTTATCGGCAGCTCAGTGGACTAACAGGCGGTAATTTTGACAAATTCGGGAATTAACTGTGGCGGCGACCATTGACCGAATTGAGTTAAAAACAGGCGATTTCAAGAGGAAGGGGGCAATTCTAACGGGATAGCCCCGATGATTCCCTTACGAAAATCATTGAGTAACTGCATGGCTGCCCTTTCTTTATCTTCTTGATATTTGAGATTGGCCAATTTTTCGATAAAATCTTCCCCAGTCATGTCTAGGGTATTCAACCCGTAACGAGATTGTAAAAGTCCTTCATAGTGTAATTCTATTAATAAATCGACAAAAGCCGCCGCTATCCTTTGGTTATCATAACCAGCATCCCCAATATCCTCACAGATAGCTAATTTCACCGCATCCCTTTGATTATCTAAACGGGAAGGAATCACCCCCGGCGCGTCTAATAGTTCTAAGGTGTCGGAAATTCGTACCCATTGTAATTGTCGCGTTACTCCGGCCCTGCGGGCGCTGGCGACGACTTTTCGCCCTAATAAACGGTTAATCAGGGCAGATTTACCCACATTGGGAAACCCGATCACCACGGCACGCACTGGACGCGGTAACATTCCTCTTATTTGACGTTTTTGGTTAATTTCATCGCCAATTTTTTCCGCCGCTTTGATAATTGCTTTAACTCTTTCTCCCTGTTTAGCGTTAGTAAAATAGACGGTTTCTCCTTGATTTTTAAACCATGTTACCCATTGTTGCTGGGCAGATTCGGGAATCATATCGAGACGATTTAAGATTAATAAGCGCGGTTTATTGCCAATCCAATCGTCCACCTGCGGATGATGGGAAGCTAAGGGAATGCGAGCATCGCGCACTTCTAAGACCACATCCACGAGTTTAAGATGTTCCTTGAGTTTTCTTTCCGCTTTGGCAATATGACCGGGATACCATTGAATTAACGCCATGGCAGATGGGAGGATAAAATTTAATTTTATCAGGAATAGTCCCTAGATAGCTATAATTATCTGAGAAAGAGTTTAGTAATTTCACTGCAATTATAACAGGATTGTCGATGACTAATTTAAAAAAATGGCAAATTATTAAATCCGAGCTAGTTTTTAATAATCGTTGGTGTCAAGTCCGTCAAGACGCAGTGAAGTTATCCTCTGGACAAGTTATCGACGATTATTTTGTTAATATTCGTCCTGAAATTGTTTTAGTTGTTCCGGTTACTGGGGATAATCAATTGGTTTTTGTCCGTCAATATCGTCACGGAGTTAAGGAAATTTTATTGGAATTTCCCGCCGGGGCAGTAGATGGGGGTGAAGATAATATTACTGCGGCAGCGCGTCGGGAATTCGAGGAGGAAACTGGTTATCAAAGTGATTCTCTAATACCTCTGGCTGTTTTGTACGATAATCCTGTTAAAGATACTAACAGAATTCATATTTTTTTGGCTCTTAATGCTACTCCCACAGGTCAACAAAAGTTAGATATTACCGAGGAAATTGAAGTTATTCTTCGACCTTTACAGGAAATTAATCCCCAGGAAATTACCGTCTCTGGTAGTTTAGCTGCTTTCTATTTAGCGAGGGATTTTTTAAAGCAAAATTAAGGAGTTATAGCAGTTATATTCATGGGGAGGTAGGAAGTTTTCGTTTATTCCCACTTCCCCACTTCCCGCTCTCCTACCTCTGCGCTTTTCTCTACTGTTTGAACAGGATTTGTATTACTTTAAGTTTTATTTTTTTCACTTGTCTATGAGTAATTTTTTTATGATTGCTGGCTTTATTCTATCAGCTTATGCGATTGTTGCCAACGATTCCCTACAAACTTTAGGGACTTTTTTAAGTGCCAATGAAGAACGTCCCTGGTGGATTTTATGGCTGTACACCAGTATAATCTTAGCCTCGATTTTTATCGCTGGTTGGTACATTAATCAGGGAGATGTGGCCTATAATCGACTAGAAATGATTCCCTTCCCAGAAACTTTTACTTGGATTTATATCGTTCCTCCCCTAGCAATTTTAATTCTCACCACTTGGGGAATACCTGTGAGTACAACCTTTTTGGTTTTAACAGTTTTTGCTCCCCAATCTCTAGATGAAATGTTAGTTAAATCCGCTTGGGGTTATGCTCTTGCTGTTATAGTGGGGTTAGTCATCTATCGAATTATTTATCGATTAGAAAACTTTTTCCTAGAAACAGTTAATAAAGAACCTCAAAAAGTCTGGGTAGTTTTACAGTGGTTATCTACTGGGTTTCTCTGGAGTCAATGGTTAATGCAAGATTTTGCTAATATTTTCGCCTATCTTCCCAGACAGTTAGCGGCAACATGGTTAGTTTTATCTCTAACAGTTATGCTACTCCTGCAAACCATCATTTTTATTAATCACGGGGGTCAAATCGAGAAAATTGTCACTAGCAAAACTAACGCCCATGATCCGCGTTCTGCAACAATTATTAACCTAATTTATGGTCTAATTTTACTGTTTTTCGTTGGCTATAATCATATTCCCATGAGTACCACTTGGGTATTTTTAGGTTTATTAGGAGGTCGAGAAATTTCTCTGACTTTAACCAGAGAAAAACCTAATTTAGCAGCCACGGGTAAATTGGTTTTAGGGGATGCCTTGAAAGCTTTTATCGGTATGATTGTTAGTGTTACTATCGCTCTTGCTTTACCTCTACTCGCTCAAAAACTTAACTATCTATAGGAAGTGGGGTGTGGGGTGTGGGGTGTGGGGTGTGGGGAGATGTAAATTAAGAATAACAAGATTGGGGAGATAGGCGATCGATTGATGACCCGGAGTGATAAAGTTTTCTATTGCTGATAATCTCGAAATTATCGTTCAACCAGATTAAAGATGCTTCTGTGACTAGACCTTCTTCAAGAGTGACTAGGGAAAAATTGCGAGATTTACCCGTATCAGAGTGGAGAATGCGAGGGACACTAGCAGCATTCAGATAAACGGTTCCCATCTCGGAAGTGACCACGGGATTGCGCAAACGGGAAGTAGTATGACGGAGACGGTGGTGCATATGACCGAAACTGACGAGAGGAACCTGTTTTCCTAATAGCTGTGCTTGTGCGATGGCCGCTGCTAAATCCGGATCCCCGTGGTCCCCTCCCAAAGGTTGCCAATCGCGACCACAGATAGCTTCCGCTTCCTTTCCCAGTCCGGCTGGACCATTGTGACCTAAAAAAATCAGGTTATTATAGGCAGTATCTTGAATATTAGCGATAATTTTGGCGGTAGATTCGGCAAAACTGCTGATATTATAGCGTTCTTGCAAAAATTCCCCATTTTTCCACTCGGAACCTCCCCAAGTAAAGGGACGACCCCCAACAATCGAAAGCTCTAAACTGGGTAGGTCTAGTTTTGAGTAACCCACATGAGCAACCCCTAATAATTCTAACTGGGCGGTGACACGATCTTCTTTATCGCGATCGTAGGGACATTTTTTTCGTCCCCAGGAGGTGGCACTATACCAAGCGTCATGATTACCGAGAATAACGGCTTTTGGTAAGGACAAACTAGCAATCCGACCGACAATTTCTAGGGATTCATTGCCAAAATCCCCCACAAATAGGGCTAAATCGACTTGTAAAGCTTCTAGAGCTAAATTATCTTCTATTTCCCATTGGTCGTGAACGTCACCGATGACGGCGATTTTATAGGTGCGAGGGAAAGAACTTACCATTACCAGTTATTAACTATCATTTACCATTAAAGATCATAACTAGGGTTTGCAGCAAAAAGTACGGGCGAAGCATTCGGATAGAAAATCTCCGGTTTCAGCGATAGGTTATTGCCCGAATGCTTCGCCCCTACAGGACGCGGGCCGATGAAGACGCAAGGTTTTGAACCACGATTCTCTCAAAATCTTGCATCTGTGGGAGCGAAACAGAACCCTAAAACCCTTACCTCGTCTATATTTCACATTTATTCAGCAAACCCTAACTAGGATTGGTAGTCGAAAACCGTGGGCAAGAAAGAGAGATTTTTTCTCAAATTACCAATGAAAAGGTAAAGATTTAAAACAAAGTTACCCACAGTCATCGGTTTGTTTGTAAATTTAGATACAGAATTATCAGGGTAATCTGTGTATGTCTTTACTACAATCCCGCACTACTGCCGTTGTTACTTGCCCCCAAGCAAACACATGGGTACAACTCAGAATGCTTCCCTCTCCATACAGCTTTGATGAAGCACTACTACTCTGTGAACAGGATCAGGGCCGTTGGGTGGCATGGATTCCCGATTTTGGCGAAATTATCTTGATCGAAGGACAATTTGAGGCATAAACTAACTCTTGCTTACAATTAAAGCAGATAAACAGCGATCGATCACTTGTTTTAATACAAGTGCCGTCCAATCAATATCGGCTGCGCTGGTGTCCCTTCCCAGGGTTAAACGAATTCCCGCTAATGCCTCTCGATCGCTGTAGCCCATAGCTTTTAAAATTGGACTGGGGGAAAGTTTGCCACTATGACAGGCGGATCCGGAACTAATGCCGATTCCTGCTAAATTAAGCTGACGAACTAGCTGTTTTCCCGTGATGTGACTATTATCGTCGGGACGGACAATAAAGCTGACGTGGTGGGGTAAACGATAGAATCGGTCCCCCGTGGGCAGCAGATAAGGATAATCAGCTAAGAGGTCAAATAATCGATCTCGCAGGGCGATTAAACGCATTTTTTCGCTAATTAAGTCTTTTTGGGCTAATTCGGCCGCTAAACCGAAAGCTGCGATCGCTGGTACGGCTTGGGTTCCCGATCGCAGACCTTTTTCCTGACCACCGCCCCGCAGTAATGGTAAAATATCGACACCGGCTCTGATGTATAAAGCTCCCGATCCTTGCATTCCATAAATTTTATGGCTAGAAAGAGATAATAAATCTATGGGCAGTTTCCGCACATTAATATCGCATCTTGCCGCCACCTGCACCGCATCGGTGTGAAAAAGAACACCCCTTTCTCTGGCAATGCTGCCCAATTCTTCAATCGGTTGTAGGGTTCCCACCTCACTTTGTCCGTAAATAATGGAAATTAAGACCGTATCGCTTTGAATTGCGGCTTTTAGGTCTAAAGGATTCACCCTACCTTGACGATTGACAGGAAGACGAGTAATTTGCCAACCTTGCTGCTCTAATTGTTTACAGGGTTCAGCGATCGCCGAATGTTCCACACTAGAAATAATTATATGACGGGGGCGGTTATACTGTTGAGCAACTCCGATAATCGCTAAATTATCGGCTTCTGTGCCGCCAGAAGTGAAGATAATCTGGTCCGGATTGGCATTAATTAACCCTGCCACCTGTTCTCTGGCCATTTCGATGACTGTCGCCGTATCCTGTCCCCAACTGTGTAAACTGGAGGGATTGCCCCAATGATGCTGGAGAATAGTGGCAACCCGCTCGATCACTTGGGGATGAGTGGGGGTAGTGGCGCTATAGTCAAGATAAATTTGCATTATTTTACAATCTGAGAAACGAGAGTCAAGACAGGCAGCTATTCTCAGTTTAGCGGCTTAAGGGTTAGAAAGCGGGTTTCTTCAAGAAACCCGCTTTCTTTAAGAAAGCGGGTTTCTACCTACTCATCTAACAACAGCCCCCTCAACTCTGGAGAGATGACATCTATATCCATCATCATAAATGAACGACAAGCAGCCATCGAGCCTAACGCCGCCACGATACTTTCCAGATTGGGTAGTGTTCCTTCTCTCCATCCCACATATTCGCGAAAACTGGAGAATTCCCATTCCTGGGGCTGACTTACCAAACCCGCTTTCACTGGATTACAGTGAATATACCTCGACAAATTTAATAAATACTCTGTATCATTTACTAGAATTGCCTGAAACCGCCCTTGAAACAATGAGCCAACTCGCCCATATCGCCGATTTATGGCTTTGGTATAAGACAGGGAAAAGGCTTGCATTGCCGCAGAAAGCTCGGCTTTTTTCAGCTGTATTAGCAGGTGATAGTGGTTGGGCATCAAGCAATAGGCAATAACATCTAACGTTTCTAGCAGATATTTACGCACCAATCGCAGAAAAAAAAGATAATTTTCTCGCTCAAAGAAGATATCTTGACGGTTATTGCCGCGATTATAGATATGGTAGTATTGTCCTGGTTGAAAGATATTCTGACGATAGGGCATATTTATCTTATCTCTAGAAAACAGCTTTCTCTGGCTTATTCTAAGCTAAGAGAAAGCGGAGAAAGCGGGTTTCTGGATTGATGATGAGAAACCCGCTTTCTGGGTTGATGAGAAACCCGCTTTCTGAGTTGATGATGAGAAAGCGGGTTTCTGGGTTGATGAGAAACCCGCTTTCTGAGTTGATGATGAGAAAGCGGAGAAAGCGGGTTTCTGAGTTGATGATGAGAAAGCGGAGAAACCCGCTTTCTGGGTTGATGAGAAACCCGCTTTCTGAGTTGATGAGAAACCCGCTTTCTGGGTTGATGAGAAACCCGCTTTCTGAGTTGATGAGAAACCCGCTTTCTGGGTTGATGATGAGAAAGCGGAGAAACCCGCTTTCTGGGTTGATGATGAGAAAGCGGGTTTCTGAGTTGATGATGAGAAACCCGCTTTCTGGGTTGATGATGAGAAAGCCGAGAAAGCGGGTTTCTGAGTTGATGATGAGAAACCCGCTTTCTGAGTTGATGAGAAACCCGCTTTCTGAGTTGATGAGAAACCCGCTTTCTAAAGATTTTATTAAAATGTATCATAAGATACAGTTCGGGGGGGGGAGAGGGTACTTTTGGCAGCGAGCTTTAGGATTAGGTGCGCCGTGTCTTGGCCCAACTGAAAAAAGCTGTGATCGCCGACAAATTTATCTTTATCTCAATGTATAGATGAAGCAATCATGAATACAAACCTGAAAAATAGCGCCTTTGACAAGTTGAAGCTGGCCCCCATCGCCCTAGCGGCAGGTGCGGGCATGATGCTGGCCGCTGCTGCCCCCGGACAAGCGGCAGTGGTCAGTCTTGGGCAGACAGTGATTCAGGGGGGGGTTACATATTACATCTACAACAGCACAGTCTCGTCTCCTCTTGACCAGCTTCCCGGTGCAACGGGAAACAGTGCCTATGGCATCAGTGATGCGACGACTGTCGGCGGGCGAGGCGATGCCTTTGACGACTTTGCTGGCATCACCGTCAACGGAGCAGCCTTCAACCAGCCTAATGACCAGGTGGATCTGACCACCACTGGGGCGGGAACCTTCGTCAACACCATCAGCCCCGTCAACCTTGGCGGCATCAACACTAGCCTGGACTACTTTATGAGTGCTTCCCGCCCCACTCTGCGGGTGTTTGGCACCTTCACCAACACCACCGCCAATCCCCTCTCAGCCGAGATCGCCTATGGCGGTAACTTGGGTTGTGATAGTAATTGTACGATTGAGGACAGCAGCACGGGAGACAACGCCTTCCAGTCGGCCCTCGACCGTTGGTTCATTAACTCTGATAGTCCAAGTAATAGCGATCCCTTTCTAACTTTCGTGCGCTTCAGGCCGGGGGTAGGGTTGATTCATTTAAATTAAGTACAGCGGATTTTGAGTCAATAAATTTGAATGAAAATTCTCAAGTTTATCTTTTTCTAATCAAAAGAGTTAGTGACAATAACTAATC
>VYLS01000121.1_pt1 | contig 11523 bp, 9 predicted proteins | sample 5114231 | NCBI WGS metagenome assembly VYLS01 (sample SAMN12291800, study PRJNA351875) | freshwater metagenome | isolation source: freshwater lake | place: USA: Michigan, Lansing Lake | collected 2013-08-14 | reverse complement strand
GGATTTAAACACATCAGGAATGGTTAAGAATCGTAAACTAGCCCGTGCTATATCAGACTTAGGATGGCGTTCTTTTCGAGATATGCTATCAGCAAAGTCTGATAAATATGGGCGTGATTTTCGGATAATTTCCCGATGGGAGCCAACGTCTCAGAGATGTTCCTGTTGTGAGAATATTGGCGGTAAAAAGGCGTTAAATATCCGTGAGTGGGAATGTTTTTTCTGTGGGACTTTTCATGATCGAGACGTGAATGCAGCAATTAATATCAAGGTCGCCGGTGGGCAATCGGAGACTTTAAACGGACGGGTCGGAAAGCGTAAGATTTCTGTTAAAGAAGCAGCATCCTGTGAAGCGTTAACCGTTCTGACCTCGGCGTGAGCTTTTGTCGAACGCAAAAGATCACGGCCGAAGCCCCATTGATGCGACCATTCTAAAAAGGTGGCGTGGTGAGGAATCACCGTCCGTTTGCGGCGGTGAGGATGTCAACCAACATTTTAAGGAAGGAAAAAATGACTATACTAAAGAGCGTCATCGGTGGTTAGATCAACAAAGTGTTGAGGATGTTTTACAAGAAATGAATAAATGGAAAAATGTCAATGATATAGCAGAGTATTATGGGGAGCATCTCACCTTTGTAACCCCTAAATCAGGTTTTATGTCAAGCTATTTTGAAAGCCTTGCTAGAAACCAGTTTTAGGGACAAGTATAACTACTCACTTGTATAAATGAGATGCTCCCTGTTAAACTCTCGTTAATATCTTAGGGGAGCTAAACGCGAGCGCTTTTGCCCCAATATCCTATCAAAACCCCCCATTATAAAATGATATTACAGATTGAGCCTTGGATTGATGAAAGTGAAATGGAAGCGGTAAAGCGGGTGATTAACTCCACCTATCTTACTGAGTTCCAAATCACTGCCGAATTTGAAGCAGGAGTACAACAAATAACGGGAGCAAAGCACGTTATCGCCACTTCTAACGGTACAACGGCTCTCTACTGCGGCTTAAAAGCCTTAAATATCGGTCATGGCGACGAAGTAATTGTTCCCAATTTAACCTTTGTTGCGTCTTCTAATGCGGTAATCATGGCGGGAGCAGCCCCTGTTTTCTGTGAAGTAAGACCTGAAACGCTGTGCATTGATACGGAAGCCGCCGCCGCCCTGGTGACGGAAAAGACAAAGGCGATCATGCCAGTTCATTTGTATGGTCAGAGTGCCGACATGACAGCAGTACAGGAATTGGCAATAGCTTATAATCTAAAAATTATTGAAGATGCGGCCCAGGCGATCGGAGTAAAATTCAAAGGAGAACACGTCGGTTTTCAAGGGGATGTGGGGGCAATTTCTTTCTATGGTAATAAAACGATTACCTGCGGTGAAGGGGGTGTTATTTTAACCCAAAATGATGATATTGCCCTTGCTTGTCGTCGTCTCAAAAATCATGGGTGCGATCGTCGTGGAACCTTTGTTCATGAACATATCGGCTTTAATTTTTCTATTACGGAATTACAATCGGCGATCGGCGTTGCCCAGTTAGCCAAACTTCCCGCTATTATTAATAAGAAAAAAGCGATTCACGATATTTATGCCAGGGAATTAGCCAATATTCCAGAATTTCAAATTTTAACCGTTGATGAACGTTGTACGCCTGTTTATTGGTTTACTTCTTTTTACGCTGAAAATCGAGCAGAACTAGAAACCTATTTAGCCAGTGAGGGGATTCAAACCCGACGTTTTTTCTGTCCTTTACACCAACAACCCTGTTATCGAGATATGGTCGATCGCGCCCAGACCTATCCCATTAGCGAGAACGCTTACGAAAAAGGCATTTCCCTACCGTCGGCCTATAGTTTGACTGAAAGCGATCAGGAATTTACGATCAATAAAATTCGTCAGTTTTATCAAAAATAAATGAAAAATGATGATTTTGAGCAAATTTTAGCAGAAGTTGCTCAACGGGTAATTTCCCTCCCCAAAGGCGATCGCTTATTGGCCGCATTACGTCAAAATCAGGATTATATTGCGCTTGTAGATCACCAAGAAATTGGCAAAATCGAAGCGATTCGAGCAGATTACGGCACAGCCCCGCAACATTTAGACGGAAAAGCGATCGCAACTAATTTTCACGATTATCTTAATCAAGTAATTAAACCGCGCATTGCCAAAGGAGAAATTACCGACGGTAGCCGACCTGGTGACTACGATGATCGCAAAGCACGCTGGTCAGGAGCGGGGATTACGGGTAACTGGCGCGGGGAAAATCAAGTTCTTTGTTTAGAAATTGGCCCCACTGTCTATCCTGACTACCTTCTCGATCTGCGTCGGGATAAAACCACCGCTTTACGCTTAATGTTAAGGGGACTGGTCAATTACAGCGACCCCTATGCTTATTTTTCTAAGGCGATCGGGATAACCGTTGTGCCAATCTCTCAAGAAGGTTCTGTTTATATTGGTGAGCGATTGCCAGGAGTAGATAATCCAGGTTTATTGAATTTTGTCGCGGGTCTAGCAACTTTTCACGAACGGCTAGAAAACATAAATTTTTATGTAGATATTCAACAGGAATTAAAAGAGGAAATCGGCATTGATTTAGAAATAAATGCTAAAAATACGCAATTTATTGGAATTGCTGGCAATCCTTGGAGCAGTGAGAACGATTTGGTTTTCCTAACAGTAACCCCCTATCCCGATCAGCATTTTGAAACCTTTTCTCTCATTGAACACACTCGGCTTGTCCCCCTTCGGACTCAAAACGAGGTAAAGCGTCTGCTTGATTTTGGTTTGTTACCCCATGACGATCAACACCAGGCGATCGCCTATGGTTCTAGAATGGCACTAGAATATTTAATGAATTTGAGCGAGAATATCAGGGAGGGGCCAATATCCCCAGGATTCAGTGATTTTCTGATTTTCTAATTTAAAGATTTCTAATGCCTCAAATTCGATTCGTTTAGCCGTTGGAGCTAAACCTTGAAATTCGCCGAGATGAGTGGCAGTAAAGCGACCTCGAAAGGCAACTTGATTATTTTCTTCGATTAAATCCTCAATGGTTACTTGAATGTCAGGAAAAGATTGATGAACACTTTTTAAAATCGCAATCGCCGCTTCGATACTTCTAACCGTTGAAATACCATGATCGAAATAATTGGGGACAAAATAACGATACATTGCTTCATAATCTTTGTTGTTATAAATCTCAAAGAAATCAGCAACAACTTGTTTATTAATGGAGTAATTCATAAAATGATGTGTATAGTCAACCGTGTAATAACAAGAATAGGACTTTTTATCTATCCTAGTCAACTTTTAGGAGCATTATACACCCGATACTCTGATTTATCGACCCGTTAAGAGCAATCAGGGCAAGCGCATCTTAACAATCCTTGACCAAATGAACTTTATGTGAGTTGCTTACCCAGAGGGAGATTAAGGCATATTTGAGGAGAATTGGCCATCTCAATTGTTAAGCAAAAATCGACCAAATGTTAAGATTTCGTAACTATTTTGATTGACTGGTATCATCCGAAATGCCCACGCGGATCACAAAATTGGCCAATTGTCAATAGCTTTTGAGATGCTCTCACCCTGTAAGAGCAATCCTCGCCTGAAATGGTCAAAATACCCTAAAATTTAGAAAATAAATCCGTTCGGGAAGGATAAAGCGGGATGAAGTATAACCAACTGGGCGATAGCGACTTACAGGTATCGGAAATCTGTTTGGGAACCATGACCTACGGCGATCGCAATACCCTAGAGGAGGCTCAAAAGCTGTTGGATTATGCCGTTTCCAGAGGCGTTAACTTTATAGACGCCTCAGAAACCTATCCGTTTCCCAACCTGACCCAAACCCTCGGACTGACGGAGGAATATATCGGGCAATGGTTAATCCATCAACAGCGCGATCGCCTTATTATTAGTACCAAAATCGCAGGCGTTAGCCCGAAATTAACGTGGATTCGGAACGGGAAAAATCGGATTGATCGAAAAAATGTGACCGAAGCGGTGGAAGGGAGTCTGAAACGTTTACAAACCGATTATATTGACCTCTATCAAATCCATTGGCCCGATCGCTATGTGCCGCTTTTTGGTGAAGGGGATTACGATCCCAGTAAAGAACGGGAAACTGTGGCGATCGCCGAACAGTTAGAAGTGTTTCGAGACCTGATTAAAGCAGGAAAAATCCGTTATTTAGGAGTCAGTAACGAAACCAGTTGGGGAGTTTGTGAATTTTGCCAGGTGGCACGACAATTCGATTTGCCAAAAATTATCTCAATTCAAAACGGTTTTAGCCTATTAAATCGTTTATTCCATGTTAATCTCGCAGAAGCCTGCCGCTTTAATCGGGTAGGATTATTGGCTTACAATCCCCTAGCTTTTGGCTTTTTAACGGGTAAATATCTAGCAGAAATTCCCCACAATTCACGGCTAGACTCAGATTTTTTCCCAAGTTTATACTCGCGGTTTGATCGCCATAATATTCAGGAAGCAACCAAAAATTATGCCGAATTAGCCCAAAAATATGGCATGACTCCCGCATCCCTGGCCTTGGCTTATGTCCGAACACGCTGGTTTGTCTCCAGTACCATTATCGGCGCGACGGGAATCGAACAATTACAAGAAAATCTTAACAGTACCGCAATCACCTTAGACGAGATTATTTTACAGGAAATTGATACCATCCATCGTCGTTATCCCCATCCAATCGCCTAGAGGCTCTGCAATCTGTTAACTTGAGCAAAAATTGACAAAAATTCGGTCAAAAAAAGCCAGCCAGTCATTTTTGCTCTACTCGGTCGATTGTCATACCACGAATGGGATTCAAGCCGATATTTACCTTTTGGAGAGAAATTTCCCTGATTCTTATACAATGACAAAAGGTACTTGGAACGACTGAGAAGCCTTGTCATGTTTTTTGAGAACAAACAGCATAATACGGACATTTTTTTTATGAAAGTACTAGGTTTAGGCTTTACCCAGCATGAGTGTTCCGCCGCATTAGTCATCAATGGAGAACTCCGTACAGCGATCGCCCGTGAACGAGTCACCCGCATTAAGCGGGACGGTAGCTCCTGGGGGTCTAAACGCCTAGATCTAGGTTCTGCGATTCAATATTGCTTACAGGCTAACGATTTGGCATTAAGCGATATCGATCTGGTCGTTTATCATCACGTTGCCCATATTTCTCCTGATGAATTAAAAAAACGATTGGTGGCGGAAGGCGGGCTAGATTTTTTCTCCCTCTCAGCGATCGCGTTGCCCCATCATTTTGCCCATGCCTGTTGTACTTTTTATCTCTCTCCCTTTGAAGAAGCGGCTATTTTTGTCACCGATGGAGCAGGCGGCCCGCCCGATTTAATTACCCGCCACTGTAGTGGCCCCGAAGCAGCGGCGATCGCACAAGGATTGACCATGATCCAAAATATCGATCCCCAACCTTCAGCAAGTGCCTGTGAATACGAAAGTTTTTACTCATTCCGCCAGGGAAAATGGGAAACCTTGCGAAAAACCATTGGCATCATCGACGGAATCGGCGCAGTTTACAGTCGGGCTTCTAGACTTTTATTTAAGGATGGACTGGACTCAGGCAAAACGATGGGATTATCCTCCTACAGCACTCCCTCTAACCACCCGATCTTTTTTGAAAAAGCTGGACCAGAAGAAATGCCATTTTTCAGAGCTTCCCGACACAATCCATCCCCAGAACGGCAGGAATTAGAACAGCGAATTAAAGAAATTCTCGCCGCCAATTCCGATCCCTCGAAATACGAGGAACCTGAGTTAACCTATTACGCCGCAAGCCTGCAAAAAGAAACCGAGGACGTATTAATTGAGTACGCCCGTTGGTTACAGCAGAAAACGGGTTTAAAAAATTTATGTTTGTGCGGAGGAGTCGCGCTTAACTGTGTGGCCAACTCGCGCATCTGGGAGGAAGCTGGATTCGAGCAAGTCTTTGTTCCCCCTTGTCCAGGGGATGATGGTCTTGCGATCGGCTGTGCGCTCTACGGGGCGGCTCTTCATCACGAGTTAAAAATGGGCAAAATTCCCGTCTTTGGCGGTCACTCCTACCATCATGACCCATCGGAATTAGCAGAAATTGGATTAACAAAAGTTTACGAAGACGAGAACGTTTACGAAGTCATCGCCCAAGAAATTGCTAAAGGAGCAGTCATTGCCTGGTATCAGGAGGGATCGGAATTTGGCCCCCGCGCCCTCGGCCATCGTAGTTTTCTCGCCGATCCCCGGCGGGGAGAGATGAAAGATTATCTTAATTTAACCGTGAAAAATCGGGAAAATTTCCGACCTTTTGCCCCCGTTGTCTTGGAAGAGCAAGCTCTAGACTATTTTGACAAAGTTTATCCCAGTTATTGTATGTCTTTTGTTGCGCGGGTACGAGAGGAAAAACAAGCGGTAGTGCCTGCCATTACTCATGTTGATGGCACTGCACGTTATCAGGTTCTTCGACAGGAACATAACCCGCAATTATATGAATTGATCCGCACTTTTGCCAAACACACGGGTGTCCCGATCTTGCTGAATACTTCCCTCAATCGAGCGGGTGAACCATTAGTCGAAACGCCTCTGGATGCGGGACTTTGTGCCATTAAGTCATCGGTGGATTATCTCGTGATTGATGGCGTAATTTATCAGCCAGTTAAGTGAGGCTAAACGATGACCTTGGCTCTGCACAACACTTTTAAGGCAAGATGTAAACGATTTCTTCTGTTTGGGAATGAACCCACCCCAGAACTGTTCGCCATTCTCACGGTGTATTTTATTCAAGGCGTTTTAGGATTAGCGCAGTTAGCAGTGAAATTTTTCCTTAAGGATGATTTGGGGTTAAGTCCAACCCGGATGGCGGCTTTATCGGGAATTATTGCCTTACCCTGGGTGATTAAGCCGCTTTTTGGGTTTTTATCTGATGGTGTACCGATCGCGGGTTATCGTCGTCGTCCCTATCTCATTCTGGCGGGTATTTTGGGCAGTCTTGCCTGGATCGCATTGGCGACAATAGCTCGTGATGGTTGGACAGCTACATTATTTTTGATCTTAACCTCCGTTTCTGTGGCCACCAGTGATGTCATTATCGATTCGATTGTGGTTGAGCGGGCCCGTCGTGAATCAGTGGCTCAGTCGGGTTCGATGCAATCACTGATGTGGACGGTGTGGGCAATTGGAGGGTTACTGACAGCCTATCTGAGCGGTTGGTTATTGGCTCGTTTCGGTAGTCAAACCGTTTTTGCGATTACGGCAGTTTTTCCCCTGGTCGTCACGGCGATCGCGGGGTTAATTGCCGAAAAACCGATCATTCATCAGGAAGAAAATCCGCATAGCTTCGCCAGAATCCGTCAAACTGCTACCCTGATTAGTCAAACTGTCCGTCAAAAATATATTTTGCTGCCTACTCTCTTTATCTGTCTTTGGCAGATTACCCCTACAGCCGACACGGCTTTTTTTTATTTTCAAACCAACGAATTAAAGCTGGGGCCAGAATTTTTGGGTTTAGTGCAGGCGGGTGGAAATTTAGCCATCTTGAGCGGAACTTTCCTTTATCAAGCTTTTTTGAAAACGATTCCCTTTCGGAAAATTCTGGGCTGGAGTATTGTTCTTTCATCAGTCTTAGGAATGACGACTTTACTGTTAGTTACCCACGCGAACCGAGCAATAGGCATTCCCGATCCCTGGTTCTGTTTAGGCGATAGTTATATCCTACGGCTCACAGCCCATCTGAGTTTTTTGCCCGTCTTTGTCCTCTCAGCCCGTCTCTGTCCCGTCGGTATTGAGGCAACCATTTTCGCCTTTCTGGTGTCTCTTTTTGGATTATCCGCAATGATGGCGACTGAATCCGGTGCGTTATTGACCCATTGGTTAGGCATTAGCCCCTCTAATTTTGAAAATCTGTGGATTTTGGTGGTGATCGCCAATCTTTTAACCCTACTTCCCTTGCCGTTATTACGATGGATTCCCAATGATGATCCCCGACAAATGATGGCCGAAGAGGAGAGAAAGCAATCGGTTATTTTGCCTTCTATCGAACTCTCGACCCACTCGCTCCCCGGTGATCTGACGTTAACTGCTCTCGTACCAGAATTAATGCCGACGTTTGTGACTGCCCTTGATCCCAGGGAGTCGGAAACAAAAACTTGACGATAATTTTCCAAAAATCACACAAAACTGACAATACCTAGGGCTAACTGTATGATACAAAAAATCATTAATAACAAAATTGTTAAATTTATTCTCGGTGGTGGGGTAGCGGCAAGCATTAATCTATTATTCATTTTTATTTTTATTGAATGGCTAGGATTTGATACACCTAATTTACGCGCAATCGCCAATGCTATTGCGATTGAAATATCGTTATTAGCCAGTTTTTTTATCTATCGAATTTGGGTTTGGACGGTAGGCAATTGGACGCTAAAAGATGTCTTGTTGCGACAGATTCCCCTTTACCACTTTTCGGCAGGCGTGGCGGTAATTTCTCGGATATTTTTAATTTTTCCCCTTCTTGACCGATTGGGAGTTAATTACGCAATCAATACATTGGTCGGTGTGATTGTCAGCGCGGTTTTGAATTATTTAATTAGCGATCGCTTAGTTTTTAAAAGTAATGATAAACAGGAAGAAACGAGCGGTTTATTGTTGGTGCAGTTAATCAAAAATGGATTTTATCGCCTTGCTTTATTACTCATTAATAATTCTAATGCAGTTTTTCCGAGTTCGGACAGTCAAGAAAATTTACCTAATCTTTATTCTCCCGAAGGCTTAGAACCTGCACTAGCAATAGATTTTGTCCCGCCTATTTCCCGTTCCATAATCCCTAAAACTATTGAGGCGATTTCGATTGTCATTCCCGCACACAATGAAGAAGGTTGTATTGTCCCGACGGTGCAATTGATTAGCCAAACGCTGGAAGCCAAAAAGATTGATTATGAAATTTTAGTTGTTAATGATAATAGTAGCGATCTCACGGAAGTATTATTACAAGAACTGGCAGACAAAAATCCCAAAATCCGTTATTTAAATAACTATTATCCCAATGGTTTCGGTTTGGCAGTGCGGTGTGGATTGGAAAATTTTCAAGGCGATGCCGTTGCAGTGGTGATGGCTGATAGTTCGGACGCGCCCGAAAATATCGTTGATTATTATCAAAAATTACAGGAAGGCTACGATTGCGTATTTGGTTCTCGCTTTATCCCTGGCGGTCGTGTCATTGACTATCCCGTGGATAAATTGATCGTCAATCGCGCTGCTAATTTATTTATTTCTGTCCTGTTTGGCTTGAAATTTAACGATACAACCAACGCCTTTAAAGCCTACCGACGAGAAGTGATCGAGGGAATTTCGCCCCTTTTATCCCATCATTTTAATTTAACAGTAGAAATGCCACTTAAAGCTATTATTCGAGGATATTCCTTGGCCATTATTCCGATTTCTTGGCAAAATCGAGCAACAGGAGTTTCAAAATTAAAAATTAAAGAAATGGGCAGTCGCTATTTGTTTATTGTTCTGTACGCTTGGTTAGAAAAAACGCTTTCGAGAGGGGATTATGTCAAAACTCGTCCTGTTGTTTATAGCCCTCAATATTCGCCGTTAATTGTTCCTTCTTCTTGGCAAAAAAATTAATATGGTCGCTCTTCAACTGTATTTTTTAGGATTTATTGCTCTGGTTTTAACGTTTTCTTTGGGCTATTTAAGCTTAAGAGCGATTACCAATTTATCCGTTAAAGAATGTCTCGCGTTTGCAGGTGGATGGGGTTGTGCTTTCCAGGGCGCGATCGCCTTTATGGGTTTTACCCTGGGATTGTCGGGGCGCAGTTTTTTTCTATCGGTATCTTTGGGCTTATTCATACTCTTTTTAGGGTTACTATTTTGGCAAAAATCTCCAGAGAATTTATCAGAAAAATTAAATAGTAATAGCTCAATTAGCGAAACATTTTTTCAAAAAATTAATGGCATTACCCAATTTGTATTTCCCCCTTTCTATTTTAAATTAAATACTTTTCGGATTTGTATATTACTCATTTATTGGCTCACCTTAGCGAGTGTACAGCTTTGTATTCCCATCTATAGCGGCTCCGATTGGTATGGGGATTGGTGGCTACATTATGATGTTGCTCAGTTTTATTTAGGAGAAAAAGCAGGAGATACCATCTATTTTGGAATTTATACCGTTACCTCCCGCACGCCTTTGTTTAACCTTTTTATTAGTTATTATCTGGGTTTATTTGGCAATGGCTTTAGTGTTTATCAGTTGGCTTCGCTCGTACCTGGTATTTTTTTCCTAACCACAATTCCGTTATTTTTGCGGTCTAGGAAAGTCATTTTAGCAATGATTTTGATGGCGTTAAACCCGTATATGAATCACATGACAATTTTTCCTTGGCCGAAAATATTAACGTCTATCTATATCATTGCAGGCATTTATTTTTATTTAAAAATTAGAAAAGAAGTTGCCTCTCCCTGGTTGACCCGCTCTAGACTTTATTGCGGAATCAGTTTAGGGTTAGCGATGCTGGGTCATCCCTCTGCACTTATCTATGTGGTAGCGATTGCGGTTGACAACCTCTGGCTAAATCGTGGTCATTTTTTAAACATTATTCGTCGATTAACGATCCCTTTGTCCAGTGCCTTCGCTGTTTTACTGCCTTGGCTACTGTGGGGAATGAATCGCTACGGAATCACGGAATTTTTTCATAATTCTGCTATAACGACGGGTAAGGCTTCGATTACTGTTAGAGTTGTTGATACCCTAAAAAATGCGCTTTATACCCTGGAGCCTCATCGTTTATTAAATGAGTTGTTCAACATCGATCCTCCGCGCACCAAGATCGGAATCTGGGATTCATGGCTATTATTATATTATGATGTTCTGCCAGGAACGTTAACGCTGACGATGGCGGGTTTGTTGATGGTGACGGTGATTAAAAGGTATTTCAATAAAATACCATTGCAGTCAGTTTTGCCCCATTCTTTCTTTGTAATAATTGTTATGGTTGGATTTTGGGGAGGATGTATTTTACAGCCTGGGCCGAATCCAGGGGGAATTGTTGGAGAAAGTATGACTCCGATCTTCTTTTTCTTGGTTTTAGTCGTAGCTGAATATTTGTCTGTTTTGCCAATGAATTTACGGCGCTCGCTATTACTATTATCGTTCGGAGAGTTGTTACTTTCCTTCGGAGTTCATATGGGTTTTATGGCGATGGATAGCCCGATTGTCTGGGATAAGAATCTGAATCTCAAGTTTAATAATGATCTATTTTTTGCTAGAGATTTGACTGGAACAGCTTGGCCAATTTTTCTAGGAGTGATCGGCTTTCTGGTTCTGTTAGGGGGCGTTGCTGATTTAGGGTATGATTAAGGGGGAAGGATATCTCACAAAAATAACCCTGATCAAGCTCAGAAATTAGGCAATGTCCTGAATGTCAATCCAATCATATCAATAAAAATGGTCATAAAAAAGGAAAACAGAACTATATTTGTGTGAACTGTGGAAGACAATTTATAGAGGTTTATGAACCCCAGA
>VYLS01000117.1_pt1 | contig 11785 bp, 9 predicted proteins | sample 5114231 | NCBI WGS metagenome assembly VYLS01 (sample SAMN12291800, study PRJNA351875) | freshwater metagenome | isolation source: freshwater lake | place: USA: Michigan, Lansing Lake | collected 2013-08-14 | reverse complement strand
GGATTTAAACACATCAGGAATGGTTAAGAATCGTAAACTAGCCCGTGCTATATCAGACTTAGGATGGCGTTCTTTTCGAGATATGCTATCAGCAAAGTCTGATAAATATGGGCGGGATTTTCGGATAATTTCGAGCTGGGAGCCAACGTCTCAGAGATGTTCCTGTTGTGGGAATATCGGCGGGAAAAAGGCGTTAAATGTTCGTGAGTGGGAATGTCTTTTCTGTGGGACTTTCCACGATAGGGATGTAAACGCAGCAATTAATATCAAGGTCGCCGGTGGGCAATCGGAGACCTCAAAAAACGGACGGGTCGGACAGCGTAAGACTTCTGTTAAAGAAGCAGCATCCTGTGAAGCGTCAACCGTTCGGACCTCGGCGTGAGCTTTTGTCGAACGCAAAAGCTCACGGCCGAAGCCCCATTGATGCGACCATCCTAAAAAGGTGGCGTGGTGAGGAATCACCGTCCGTTTACGGCGGTGAGGATGTCAACAACTCTGTCATATCTGGCGACAAACCAAAACTTGGCGGCATACCCCGATCATTATGTTAACCAGTCAAGAGGGTCTGCTGGCAAGGGTAAAAGCCAAAATGGTCGGGGCAACCAATTATTTAAGCAAACCTTTCAGCGAAAATGAATTATTACTGCTGCCGGAAAAATACGTTCAGGGGGATAGGGGAGTGGGGAGTGGGGAGACGGGAGAAAAAGCTGACGGAGTAGCGGCTGACGGCTTCAAGATAACTGATAGCTGCAAAAAATTCCTTTGGCTAGTCGTTTTTGACAGTGGAATTGGGAAATATAATATAGAGATGAAGCCCGAAAGGGTCAATCAAGTCCTTGTTTAGAGGGAAAGCCCGTCCTAAATTTCAGATTGTGTTGGAGGCAAAAACGAGAGCAATTTCGGAGCATCGTGTCAACGGGAACTATTATCGGGCATATTTATCTATTGTTGTCCTTGCGATCCTAGCTAGGTAGGGAGTTATGAGTGAAATATTGCTGGTAGAAGACAGCCAAACGCAACGGGAATGGCTCTGTGAGCTACTCCGCAAGAGCGGCATTAAGGTCACGAGCGCCAAAGATGGGGTAGAAGCCCTCGAACATATTCAGAGGGTTAATCCCGATTTAGTCGTCCTCGATATCGTCATGCCCCAGATGAATGGTTATGAGGTGTGTCGTCGTCTCAAGTCGGATCCAAAAACCCAAAATGTCCCGGTGGTCATCTGTTCCTCGAAAGGGGAAGTTTTTGATCGCTATTGGGGCATGAAAATCGGAGCCGATGCCTACATTGTCAAGCCCTTTGAGCCAATCGAGTTCATTGGTACTATTAAACAACTGCTGCGCCGATAAAATTGCCTTCGCCGAGGACAGTCTAGCTATGGTATAGGTCAAGACAGCTAAAAACGCCGCCCGAACCATATAGTTGCAAGAGAACAAAAGCAATGCTTAACAACGCTGATTTTTTTGCCGATAACGCTCCTCAAAATATCACCCCCGACAATCCGGAATTACAAACTCCCGTCGGTGAACTGCACTTGCGATTCTATCTACCCTCTCAGGACGAGTTTGCCCTTAGTGCCGTGGGCATTCGCGAGGTGATGCAGCAACCAATCGATCGCATTACCCCCATGCCCAATGCTTCACCCTTGCTCCTCGGCGTGATCAATCTCCGGGGTCAAGTGATCTGGGTGGCGGATCTAGGACAATTTTTGGGGGATAACAAGCGCTTAAACACCGCTCGATCCGAAATTACCGTAATTGCGATCGAAGAACAGGAAACGATCCTCGGTTTAGCGGTGGAACGTTTGGGAGATATGGAATGGCTTGACCTAAATAAACTAGGTAGTGCCGCCAGCATTCCCGATCAGATCGCCCCATACGTGCGGGGAGAGTGGATTCTGGGCGAAGAATCCCCAAAAACCTTAAGACTACTCGATCATCTGGCCCTACTCCGTTCTGCCCGTTGGGCGGCTTAAAATCTCAAAAAAGTAGCAGCAGATGATGATGATGATTTATAGCAATTCTTTCGGGAAATTACTAACCACTTCACCACTTTAACTTTACTAGGGGAGAGGCAAATGCCGTCAGGGACAGAATACGCAAAACTCTATGGACAGGCTAACATCGCCTATTGCCAGGGCAACCTTGAGGATGCCGCCGTGATTATCAAAGACATGATCGGCAGCTATCCCGAGGATGCTAATGTCATCCTTTTACAGGGTCACATTCATCTAGGACTACAACAATACAGCTTGGCTAGGAAAAGTTACGAAAAGGTGCTGCAATTGGCTAAAAATTTCCCCAATCGCTCCGATCTGGTGGATTATGCTCGACGGGGTCTTGATCGGATTCGGCAATTGCCTTTTGAAGACGAGGATGAAGATTTTATGATCGCTGCTACGGAAGCCATTGCCTACAGCGAGGCGGACTTTGATCCGAGTCAATGTTTTAGCAATTCTCGGTCTGGGGAGTCGGAAGCGGCTGACCCCGATTGGCAAAATGAAGGCATGGATGGGGATAGTGATCTTTTCAATGAGGAGGATATCGGCGGGCCGACGGTGGCAGAGTTATCCTCTACCGACACTATAGGGGAAAGCATCCTTGCCCTTGACCTGGAACCGACCCACCGACAAGCGGCAAAAACTGGCCGTAATCAGGGCAGAGTCACTCAAAAAAAATACGAGGAGGAGGACACCAGAGATTTTAGGGAACCAAAACGCAATGATGAGGATTTAGACGGTTTTTCCCCAATGGGTGCGACGGCTCTGACCCAGGGTCTAGGAGATTCAGACCTATTTACCCGTTCGGGAGAGGAAGATTTAAGTGGTGGTTTGGACCCCGAACCCAGTGAGCCCCTTAATGCCAGTCCTGGTGTGGGAGAGCTTAATTTTAATCCTTCCCGTCCAAACATCCCCGACGATAAGAGAGATAGTCATCTTGCCAATGCTTCCGAGAGCTTGCTCAAGCCAGTGGTGGAAGTCAATCCGGGCAAATTAGCCTTTTTCGTCAATGCTTCTTTAAGCAAAAAGCAACTAATTTTAGCGGCTTTAGCGGGTATTACCCCGGTGGTGTTAATTTTTGCTGTTAGTACCACCTCTTGGCTATCTTCTCTATTGGCTGCCAAACCGGCCCCAAATCCTCAGGGAAAAACCGAAAAAGTTGCGCCGAAACCGGCCCCGGCCCGCCTTTCCCCCTTTAGTCAACTTATCCTTACCAAGATGTTAGTAACGGGTGTGGGAACCTTTGCCGTGACTTGGCTAGGCCTACAGTTGCTAATTAGTCAGATTAAGCGCAGTCTCAAGGATCTGCAAAGCCAATTCGATCATCTCTCGGAAGGTAATTTTAACAATAAAGCGACGATCTACTCGGAAGATGAATTCGGTCAACTGGCCAATCGTTTTAATCAGGTAGCCCGGGTAGTGGTTACTACCACCAGGGCATCCCAACGCCGCGCCGCCGAAACGGAACGGGAAAGGGAAGACCTACAACGGCAAGTGATTCGACTTCTCGATGATGTGGAAGGAGCCGCTAGGGGGGATCTGACAGTGGAAGCCGAGGTAAGCGCCGATGTTTTAGGTGCGGTGGCTGATGCTTTTAATTCGACTATCCAAAACTTGCGCGAAATTGTCCGACAGGTGAAAAAAGCGGCCAAACAGGTGAATCAGGGTACAACCGATAGTGAATCTTTCGCCCGCAAGCAGTCCAGCGAAGCCCTGTGGATGGCGGAGGAATTGGCCGAAACCCTTGAGTTGGTACAGAGGATGACCGAATCAATTCAAGGGGTGGCAGACAACGCCAGCGTAGCCGAGGAAATCGCCCGCGATTCCTCGCTTGCTGCCCTGGAGGGGGGTGATTGCGTGGAAAGAACCGGGGCGGGAATTCGGCAAATCCGCGAGACAGTATTGGAAACGGAGCGAAAAGTGAAGCGTTTGGCGGTAGCGGCGCAGGAAATATCGAAAATTGTGGCGGTAATCTCTCAGATTGCCTCGCGGACCAATGTATTGGCTGTTAATGCCTCGATTCAAGAGACGCGAGCAGGAGAGACGGGCCGGGGTTTTGCGATTGTGGCCGATGAGGTGCGTCAGTTAGCCGATAGATCCGCTAAATCTCTTAAGGAAATTGAACAGATAGTTGTGCAAATTCAAGAGGAAACGGCAAAGGTAGTGGAGGCGATGGCGGAGGGGATTCTACAGGTTAAGGATGTCACCGAGCGATCGGAACAGGCGAAGAAGTCCCTAGAAGAGATTAACCAAGTTTCTAGGCGTATTGAGACGCTGGTGCGCTCAATTACCGCCGATACGGTCAAACAACGGGATAATTCCCTCCATGTCGCCGAAGTTATGAAGTCGGTGGAGTCAACCGCTCAGGAAACTTCCCAAAAATCCCAACGGGTGGCGGGTTCTCTGCAAAAATTGGTTAGTATCTCGCAAGAGCTGCTTTCTTCGGTAGAACGGTTTAGGGTAGACTCGGAGGATAATCAATAATCGGTGAGCGGTAATCAGTGGGTTATTGATTAACTGCTATCCCTTAGAGTGAGTAAAGTTATGCCTAAACTTAGTCTCTGCATGATTGTCAAAAATGAAGCCGAAAATCTCCAGCGCTGTTTGGATAGCGTGAAAGAGGTGGTGGCTGAGATGATCGTTATGGATACAGGTTCGACCGATGATACGATCGCTATTGCTAAAAGTTACGGTGCTATAGTTCCTAGTTACGATTGGCAGGGTAATTTTTCCGATGCCAGAAATGAGGCTTTAAAATATGTTACTGGCGATTGGATTTTAGTCCTTGATGCTGATGAGGAATTAAATCCAGCTATCGTACCGAAAATGCGTCGAGCAATCGAAAAAGAGGAAAATTTAGTCATTAATTTAATCCGCCATGAAATCGGAGCCGTACAATCACCTTATTCTCTAATTTCCAGGCTATTTCGCCGACATCCTCAAGTCACTTTTACCCGTCCCTATCACTCAATTATTGATGATAATGTGGCTATTTTATTAAAAAATGAGCCTGATTGGAAAATAGTTGAACTGCCAGAAATTGCTATTTTTCACTACGGTTACACCGTCGATAAAATAGCCAGCTTAGATAAGTTTGCACGGGCAAGAAAAGCGATGGAGGGCTTTTATAAACAACATCCCCACGATCCCTATGTGTGTAGTAAATTGGGAGGATTATATCTGAAGATTGGCAGGGATAAAGAGGGTTTTAAGCTGCTTAAACATGGTTTAAAATGCCATGGCTCTAATCCGCATATTTTATACGAGTTATATTATCATCTCGCTAATTATTATTATTCAGTGGATGAATTTAAGAAATCAGCCGATCATTTTATCAAAGCAATCGAGCAGCCAATTTTAGATCAATTAAAACTGGGTGCTTATAATAATTTCGGTGGGTTATTATACGAAGCAGAAAACTACGAAACTGCCTTATCTATCTTTGAGAAAACCGTAGAAATTGATCCTAGGTATGCCGATGGTTACTATAATTTAGGACTGATTCTCAAACAACTGCACCGGCTACCAGAATCGATTAAAGCTTATAAAAAAGCTCTCAAGTTAAACCCCGATAATCCCGCTATTTACCAAAATCTAGGGGTTGCTTATATAGTTTTCGGTAGTTATAATGAGGCGATCGAGATTTGGCAAAAAGGCCTACAATTATTGAAAGATCAGGGTAATGTCTCTCGCGCTGAAATACTGCAAGAAACCCTAAAAGCTCTGGGAGCAAGTTGATTGAAGGATGAACAATCCCTAGGGAATCATCTTCTTAATGAAGGAGGGTTAGTTATGAAATGGCATCGAAAACTTAAACATAAGAGAGATTCAGTTAACTAAATTTATATTTATCTATTGTTATGCTGTTATACTACCTTCAGGACAACTACCGATTCAGCCTCTAGGAAGGAAAACAACAACTAGGCTAATCTGATCAATCACCATGAAAGTAATTTAGCTTGTGAGAATCGTATCATAAGTTTGCCAAAATTTAACTGGCCATTGCTTGATCAGCTGGTCAAAAAGGCTTCATAATTCAAGTTCCGCTTTGACAAAATCAGCAGTTTTATGGAGAGAAAACCCCACTTTAGCAGCTATCATCTGCATAGCGCGGTTATCCCTTAAAATTTCCCCTTCAATTCCCTCTAATCCTTCCTTTTTGCCAATAGTGACTAAACGCTGTAGTAATTCTGTACCAATTCCTTGACCTTGATAGTCATCCCTAACTAATAGGTCAAATTCCGCCACATTAACGCCGTGTAGTTTATTTAAGCGTCCTATAGCGATAATTTCTCGCTCTTCCGTCTGATCGTTATTAATCTCTACCACTAAGCTCATTACTCGATCGTAGTCGATAAAACAAATGCGCGTAAGACGATCATAAGCGGTTTGGCGATCGAGATTGACAAGGTGAAAATAACGATAATAAATGCTTTCTTCCGAGAGATAATGGTGAAATTGTCGCACTAAAGGCTCATCCGCTGCCCGAATCGGACGAATTAGCACCTTTAAGCCTCTTTTCGTCGTCCAAGGTTCTATATAATGTTCGGGATAGGGACGAATCGCCGGATGAGATAACTTTTCTGGGGGAGTAGTTGGAGGATGAAGAAGGATAGAGGCGGAAAGGGCGATTAATTGCTCTGAATCGGCAAAAAAGGGATTAATATCGATAGTTTTAATGCGAGGTTGTTCACTAACCAGGTGACTAAATCTCACGATTATTTGCTCCAAATTCGCTAAATTAAGCGATTTAAGCCCATTTAATCCCTGAAAAGCCCGATAAATCTTGGTTTTTTCTAAAAGTCGGCGAGCGAGATTAGTATTTAAAGGAGGTAGAGCGGTGGCGTAATCTTGAAAAATATCGACTAAACGGCCACCAGTACCGAAAATTATCACCGGTCCACACTGATAATCGTAATTAGAGCCGATAATTAACTCATATCCTCGATCGATTTCTAACATCGGTTGAATACTCACCCCGAGAAAATGCTCCCCACCCACTTGTGCGCTAACATTAGCTTTGATCGCCTGATATGCTTGTACCACTGCCCTAGGGGAAAAAAGCGGCAATTGTACCCCACCCACCGCGCTTTTATGGATAATCGTCTGGGAATGCAGTTTCATCACCACGGGATAACCGAGAGATTCAGCGAGATTAACTGCTTCTGCGGCACTTTCAGCGATTTCAGTGACAATAACAGGGATTCCATAAGCTTTGAGTATAGCTAAAGACTCTGGCTCACTGAGAATTGTTCTATCCCCTGCTTGCTCGATAATCTGGCTCACTAAAACTCGATCGGAGCCATTTTCCTGAGAATTGGTTAAAATTGGCGTTTGATAAAGACCGCGCAGATTCTCCTCATATTTCCAGAGCAAATTAAACACCCGGGCCGCCGAATCGGGATAGCGATAGGTGGGGATACCCTGCTGATTTAATAACGCTACTCCCTCTGCAATGCCCTCCCCTCCCATCAAACTTGCTAAAATGGGTTTTTTGCTATTTTGAGCGATTAAAGCGATTCTACGGGCAATTTCTCGCAGATCGGTGTTAAAACGAGGCGAGAGAATCATCAACACCGCATCGGTATGTGCATCCGCTAAAGCGATCTCTAGGGCGCGAGCGTAGCTATCGGGATCGCTGCCGCGACGCAGATCGATGGGATTTTGGGGGACAATATCCGCGGGAACAAGAGGAGCTAGTTTTTCGATCGTTGCGGGGGTAAGGGTTGCCAGTTGTCCATCTTCCGCCAGTAAAGCCGAGGCCGCTAAAAGAGCGGGAGCAAAACCATTGCTGATGATTGTCAAGCGTTTTCCCCGGGGAAATCGGGGAATTTTCGCTAAAACTTGCGTGATATTCAAGAGATCGGCCAGTCTTTGTACTTCCACGATGCCACAGCGAGCAAAGGCAGCGGAGAGAGTTAGCTGATCGCTGGTCAATTTGCCAGCATGGGAAAGAGAAGTGGGGTCAAAGTCGGTACTGTGGCGACTAATGGCGATAATTGGTTTATTTAGGGCAACTTCTCGGGCTGAGGACAGAAAAGAGCGGGCATTATTCAGGGATTCCAAGTAGATAACGATGCTTTTGGTTTGGGTATCGTCTCCTAAATAATAGAGTAATTCGCCCCAATCCACATCTAAAAGGACTCCGAGGGAGATAAAGTGACTAAAACCGACATTTTCGCTTAAACTCCAATCAAGCACGGAAGCAGCGATCGCCCCACTTTGACTAATCAGGGCAATTGAACCGGTTTTCGGCAGGATGGGGGAAAAGGTGGCGTTAAGATTTTGGCTGAGATTGCAGATTCCTGAGCTATGGGGACCGATGATGCGTAATTTTTGACCAGCGATCGCTTTAATTTCCCTAAGTAAATTCTCCCCCATCTGTCCAGTTTCCCGAAAACCCGTGGAGAGAATCAGGGCGCATTTAACCTTTTTTTCGACAGATTGGGCGATAATAGCGGGAATTTCGGGAGCAGGGGCGGTGATAATTACCAGATCGATCGCCGCCTGGATATCATCTAAACTGCTATAGGTGGGAAGATCGAGCCAGTTTTCGGGGTGAGGATTAACTAGATAAAGACGGTGCTGACCGGGATTATGATGGAGATTATTTAAAAGAGTGCGATCGAGTTGGGGATTTTGGCGATTAAATCCCACCACAGCGATGGTTTTTGGCTCAAAAAAGGCTCTTATGGTTTGATGTTCGCCACCACGAGGCTCTAAGATGGAATTTAACATAAGTGGGTGGGTGGAATTAAATATAAGATCAACGTAGGTTGGGTTGAAGCATGAAACCCAACGCCCGCATGGGTTACGCTACCGCTAACCCATCCTACAAATAATTGTGCCTCCCTACTTAAGTAGGCTAGGAGGTATTTAAACCGGTTATTGTTCCAGTGTTCCGGTGTTCCCCGATCAACCTAGACCAATTCTAGCTGTTTAATCAGGGTTCGATCGGTGTAATTAATTTTGTCTAGGTAGCGATCGGCAATAAAACAGCCCTAGCCGATGAACATTTTCCCCAAGAGATCTAGTAAACTAACTGATGCTGTAAATATTTAGAGACAGACGATGGAACTGGAATATCCCGAGGATTTGAGATACCTAGAAACCCACGAATACGTCAGACTCGAAGGTGAAATCGCTACCTTGGGAATTAGTGCTTTTGCCGTCGATCAATTGGGTGATATCGTGTTTCTAGAATTGCCCGAATTGGGAGAGGCACTGGAAGTAGGTAGTAGTTTCGGCACGATTGAATCGGTAAAAGCGGTAGAAGATCTTTATCCTCCCGTCTCGGGGACCGTAGTTGATCGCAATCAAGCGATGATTGACTCCCCCGAATTAATTGCCGATGATCCCCACGGGGAGGGTTGGTTATTAAAAGTGCGGGTAGAAAATCCCGATACTGCCTTGGCTGATACCCTCTCCGCTAGTGAATACCGCGCCCAAGTAGCAGGGGAAAGTTAACTAATATTAACAACAGGGAGCCAGATCCTCACACTATCATAATCATAGGAAGAATTGAAAATCCAGGAAGCGATCGAGTCTTCCTGATTTTTGTCTCTAAACCGTGCTGAAACGAAATTCTTGCCCGAATCGAGTCAGGTTTCACTATTTACCCAATCTATGCTAAATCCTAATCTTGCGGCGATCGAACTTTCCAAAGAGGAGGTTCAACGCTACTCTCGACACATTATTCTGCCCGAAGTGGGCTTAGAAGGTCAAAAAAAACTAAAAGCCGCCAGTGTTCTCTGCATCGGCACCGGGGGACTCGGTTCCCCGCTTTTACTCTATCTAGCGGCAGCTGGCATCGGTAGAATCGGTATTGTTGACTTTGATATCGTCGATAGTTCCAATCTGCAACGTCAAATTATTCACGGCACTTCTTGGGTAGGTAAACCGAAAATTGTTTCCGCTAAGGACAGAATTCTAGAAATTAACCCCTATTGTCAGGTGGATTTGTACGAAACCCGCATAAGTTCCGAAAATGCCCTTGACATTTTGGCCCCCTATGATGTAATCATCGACGGGACCGATAATTTCCCCACCCGTTATCTGACTAATGATGCTTGTGTTCTTCTCGACAAACCCAACGTCTATGGCTCAATTTTCCGCTTTGAAGGACAGGCAACCGTTTTTAACTACCAAGGCGGTCCCAACTACCGCGATCTCTATCCCGAACCGCCACCACCGGGGATGGTTCCCTCCTGTGCGGAAGGCGGCGTTTTAGGGGTTTTACCCGGAGTAATCGGCACAATTCAAGCCACAGAAGCCATTAAAATTATCCTCGGCGCACCGGATACCCTCAGTGGTCGTTTACTGCTTTACAATGCTTGGGAAATGAAATTCCGTGAGTTAAAATTGCGCCCGAATCCCATCCGTCCCGTTATTGAAAAACTAATTGATTACGAACAATTCTGCGGCATCCCGCAAGCAAAAGCACAAGAAGCAGCAGAACAGCAAAAAATGACAGAAATGACCGTAGTAGAGTTAAAGGAACTAATTGACAGCAATGCCAATGATTACATTCTCATCGATGTGCGTAATCCCAACGAGTACCAAATCGCTAAGATCCCCAACTCGGTATTAATTCCCCTACCCGATATCGAAAATGGCGCAGCAATTCCCAAAATTAAGGAATTAGTCAACGGTTATCGTCTCATCGCCCATTGTAAGATGGGGGGACGTTCCGCTAAAGCCCTCGCTATCCTCAAAGAGGCAGGTATCGAAGGAATTAACGTCAAAGGTGGTATCAGCGCCTGGAGTCGCGAAGTCGATTCCACTGTACCAGAATACTAATTTCGGCTCTTGGGTTTTGGGGTTTTGGGTGTTAGGGTTTTGGGGTATTAGTTGAATTTCCCCATTCCCTATCCCCCCATCTCCCTAGGGTTGATTCAAGGTAGGGTTGATTCATGAATCAACCCTACCCCATTCCCCCATCTCCCTGTTTCCCGTTCCCCGTGAATCTGTTAAGATCAAGGCCAGTTAGCCTTAAAATCTTCGGTGTGAGCAAACCATGAAAAACCATATTAAAAAAATTGCTAGTTGGAGCGCGATCGCTACTATTTCCCTTGGCTTAGTAGAAATGAACCGAATAGCGATCGCATTTGGCAACAATAATCAATTTAGTGCCTGTATCGGTCAGATTGTCGGCACGGGGGTGAGTCCCCAAGATGCCGCCACCGCTTGTTCAGAAGCATTAATTCCTAAAGAATTATCCCGGTGTGTGGTGATGATTAAATCCAAAACCCCGATCGATGGTAATCTGGCTCTGCAAGCTTGTTTTCAAGTGCGTCGTCCCATCGACCTAGGTCACTGTGTGGTCGATATCCACCGCGCTGCCCCCTTATTTGCCGCTAATTCCCCCAAACAAACGGAAACAGCCAAAGAACCTGATAAATTAGGGATTTCTCAACAGATTTTAGATTCCTGTCGTCAAAGTTTATTACCCGGTCGCTTTTCTCAATGCGTTATCGCTGTCAGTCGTGATGTGGACAAAAATAATCCCTCCCAAGCTTTACAAACCTGTTTAAGTGCCGAGGATTTCCCTAGAGATCTATTCCCCAGTTATCCCCAAAATCAAGACCAGAGACCTTAATCAAGATTATTTCCCCGAATGTGCCAGAGTCCCTACCCAGACTCCTAGGGGGGTAGGGAAGGAATTAAAACCATGCCTGGCTCTTCTGGTTTCTGTGTGGAAACGAGGTCTATACTGATAGTTTCTTCCACAAAATAGTCCTAAAAGTCTTGCCCAGTAAACATTTAACCTTACATAAGCAAAAATTATCA
>VYLS01000116.1_pt1 | contig 12065 bp, 9 predicted proteins | sample 5114231 | NCBI WGS metagenome assembly VYLS01 (sample SAMN12291800, study PRJNA351875) | freshwater metagenome | isolation source: freshwater lake | place: USA: Michigan, Lansing Lake | collected 2013-08-14 | reverse complement strand
ATCTGAGTTTCTTGCATCACTTCTGTGGTAAGACGATTTTGCCTAATTGAGTTTTCGGTAAGTTTTAGGGGAATTGTTGGGTTTCCTTGCGTCAACCCAACCTACCAGATCGGCGATCGCCTTGAGTTAAATTTGAGAGAGTTCGCGTTCACCCGCTAATTTCAGTGCAGAAGCGGCTTCAGGAATATAGGAAGTTTTCGTTTTAGAGACCATACCTCCCTGTTGTTCCCGTAATTGTTCTAGACGCATGGTACTCCAATCGGTCAGCATCGAGTTACCTAGCCGGGGGGCCAATTTGTTAATTTTCTCGACGGCGGAGATAGCTAATTCATCCATCTGTAGGGAAGCTAGATAGCAATCACAGGCGATGTCTATCTCTCCTAATCGTTCGTGACATTGGCCGGCCATAAACCAAGCGATCGCCATTCCAGGTGGGCCGAGTCTAGTGGCAGAACGATAGATTTTCGCCGCTTCTTCAAATTTATTTTGTTTCAGTAAAATTTCCCCCAGTTGCAGGCGATAACGAGAGTAAAGAGGTTCCATCGCCACCATTTTCTTCGATCTCTCTTCGGCGAGATCGATATCGCCTAACCAGAGAGCTTCTTTTGTTCGGCTCTCGAGAACCGTTATGAGAGTGTCGTAGGCGGAAAGTCGTTCGCTCTCGTTTTTACACTCGCGAGTTAGTTCTTCCGCCAGGGATTGACAGATATCCATTTCACGGACAACCGTTTCTCGTTCACCCCGCAGAAGTGGAGCGAAAACAGCCGCACGCTTGAAAACACTGGTTAAATGTTTAAAATCGAAACGATCGAGGGAAGGTTCGACGTGATGGAGTGCCTCCTTGGCTACTTCTCGCCAATGGGCGACCGCCGCTATATCTTGAAAGGCAGTAGCCTGCAAAACGATTAATTCTACGGCCGCCCCGAAAGCCACCAGGCTTTCTTTAGAAGCGTATTGAAAGATTCGTTGAAAATCTTCGAGATTTTCTGATGTACCAATATCTTCTTGACAAAGGATTTTAGACATCGCCAGGCTGTAAGCCAATCTAGCGAACGTGGGGTCTCTGCCAATGTTTTCATCGCTAATTGCGGGAATATAGCGAGTAATCGCTTCATGAAAGCATAAACTCGATAATAGATCGACCGTTTTCACTTGAGTAGCGGGTGAAAGCTCACGATAATGCTCTAAATGCTCGCAAAGAACTCTCCAACGTTCGGTTCTCAACTCATCGGGGAGGGCGAGAGGATCGTTAATTGGGTATTGAAAAAGACCGGTCTCTCGAATCAGTTGCTCTCGAAAAGAAGCAGAGTGAACGAGAGAAACTGGGGACTCTGATGGTGTATCGAAACCTCCTACTTCGGAGACAAGGCTTCGATAACTATAGTCAATTCCCTGAATATGCCAAGCACCAGATTGATAGGGACTAAGATCGAAATAAGGACGATGGCTCCAAGGAATGGGAAGATCGTTTAAAGACAACATACATACTCTCAATAATGCAATTTGTACCCGTTAGTGTTTTCACGATAGCTAACATCTGCATAAAATCCCGAAGACTTCGGTATTTGGCTCTCTTGGATTTAGTGGGTAAAATGTATTCTAAGATACATTCCTCCTAGCGAGGGGGTGGAACGAACCACAAAGACACAAAGGACACAAAGATTGATCGATCCTATGTAAGTTAAACTTATCACACAGAACCTAGAAGAGCCGGTATTTTATAAATTAGTAGCTGATTTGACTTGGGTGCATCTCAATATTACAGAAATCCCCACTGCCGAGTAATTACGGCGGATTCAGGATTAGTCTGGTACATTCTCCACGCCGAAAGGCTTATCCAATAAGAAGTTGTCTGTGTCAGATGGATAGAGGAACCGCCGTATCAGTTAAATTAATACAAACATCTGAACAATCGCGTGTGAGCATCTCATTAAAAAGCTAATGCTCTCCAGCGTTCAGGGGGGGGTAGAACCCCCAAAGGCTTGGATTGAGTAATAGAATCGCAAACAATGCGCAATTCTACCTCTTGGAGACTTGCGTAGGAATAATATCCCGGCCAGACAATTGCTCTGTAGAAGAATCAGACAAGCCCTAAAATGGCACATTATCCACGGACCGTAGGTACTTATAATAGTGGACCACTTACTGCGACCTTCCATTTGACAGTCCATTTGGCAGCAGCAGCACCGCCCGCAACTTGACGTAAGGTTTTAAAAGCGGTGATACTTTCTGGACTGTCGTTAGCGGCATCGGTGCGAAACTCGATAATTTCGTCAGTCACCGTGTTTTTGAGCTCGTTGATTTTGATGTTAGCCATGAGATGTATTCTCCAAATTTTCGCTAAATGAATGAATCAAATTATTGATTCAAGAAAACAATAACAATTTTTCAACATCAGATCAACTATCAAAATCGAACAAAAAAAAGATAATTGAGTTATTTATGTTCTTTTTGAAAGACTGTTTTTTGCGAAAACATCATCAAAACCGATTAAACAACGGGCTTCCAAGCTATTTAAAGAAACAAAAATAAGTAATTTATGTACAAAAAACTCTGAACTTGTCTTGTTGGAAGCAAAGAGAACCAACCAAGCTAACTGAATTGAGTTATTTAGGGTTTGCTGAAAAAGTTTGTTGATGGGGTTAGGAGTCAGGATTCAGTAGCCGGTCGTCGGTCGTTTCAGGCTTTGTTGCCCTCCTTTTTTGTACTAGCTTGCGTACCACAAGAAGGATAATGCCAAGTTTTTGAAGGTCACAATCCTATTTTCGCAGCACTAACATCAGACTTTAACAGGTCAAAAGCCTTATTTTAAAAGGGTTTTATCATTATTCAGCAAGCACTATTTATTTTTTTTATTAACTGGGAATTCTGTTAATGAATAGATTCAGGAATTTTTAAAAGTGTATGTATTAAAAATCGCTTTGTTGGTTTTTATGCTGAATAAGCTCACTCAAGAATAATCGGATTATTGGTATTTTATTAATCCATATTGTATTAATTTTATAGTAAAATAATCCGTAGGTTGGGTTAAACGAAGTGCAACCCAACACAAAACATGAAGAATAATAGGGGGATGATGTTGGGTTTCATGCTTCAACCCAACCTACAAAATAGGCGATCAGCCTTCTGTAAAACTTCCGCAGTGACCGACTCGCTTAGATAATACTCCCCGCAATTCTGACAGATATCCGCAGGGACTTGTTTTAAAATCACGATACAATTATCTCTCTCTAAAGTAACGGTAACAAAACCCGATCGAGTCGTACCATATTTACAGATCACACATTCCATAGTTCTTATCTTCACTTGCTACGTTTGCGGGGTGAGTATTACCCACCCCGTCCACAATTAATTACTTAACTCGTATTTTATCTCTTGAATCTTCTCCTTTACCCAGCCGTCAAACAACTCGACACGGATTTGCAAAGCCAACTCCTCAGTTAACTTCGGCTTAAGGATTTCCTCGACGAAAATCAGGTGAAAAGCTCGATCGCCTTGCAGCGGTTTCAACAATCGAGAAGAATCCGATGCGAAAATTGCGGCCGAAAGATTCGGTCGTAAATCCTTACGGTAAACAGTACCGCGATAACCTCCCTTGCGTCGTAATTCCACATCCTCGATATAGCGATGCGCTACTTCCTGAAAGCTGATTTCCTCCTCCTGAATCGATTCATACAACTCCTCCGCCATCGCCTGATCTGCTAACACTACCTCATAGATCACCGCGCCAGTATAATCTAGCTGGTGTTCCACAAAATAGGATTCAATTTTGTCTGCGAAAAGATGTTCGGCTAATTTACCAGATAGTAAACTGAATTGAATGATCGCCTCGAAATCATCTAGGGATAAGCCCTGTTTTTGCAACCAATTCCATGTATCTTTGGCATTATGTAATCCTTTGGCGAGACGGAATTGATCGGCCGCCTGTTGTAACTCGTCAGTCGTGTTTTTAATCCCCGCTTCCGTGGCGGTTTCGGTGATGATTTTCCGAGCGATAATTCCCTCGGCCATTTCGGGAACTTTCCCCGATAGCTTAAGCTGTTGGATAAGGTCTTGATTGGTGATGGTGATACTATGGGACATAATGACTCCTGAAACAGTTATGCGAAATTAATTTCCTAGTTGAGATAGGCAAGAGGGTTAGGGAGGGGTGTAAGTAATTTGGCTTTGATACCTAAAAAAACTACAGTTTTAACCCATCTTTTTGTAGATCCTTAAAGGGATCGAGGATGTAATCGATCACCCGACGCTGACGGACGATCGCTTCTGCGGTAGCCGTATCTCCCGGATTGAGGGGAATACATTGATTTCCCTTTTGAATACAGGAGCGATCGAGTTGAATTTCTAGCTCGAAAACGTTAATTTTTCCGTTGGGCGTTTCCTTCTCGATCGCCGTCGGTGATTTCTTGGTGATCTTGCCGCCGATAATGCCGTAATCCTGAAAAGGATAGGCATCGAACTTGACTTTTATCGGCATACCGGCGCGGAGAAATTGACTTTGATCCGTGGGCATTTCTGCCTTGAGAATAAACCGGGATCCTTTCGGTGCTATCTCCGCAACCCGCGTTCCCGACTGCACCACCGCACCCGCGCGTTTAATCGGTAATGAAAAGATCGTGCCGTCGGTATTCGCCTTTAAAACCCTCTGACTTAGTTGGATTTGGAGCGCTTGCCGTTGGCTCTCGCTTTGGGCGATTTCCGATGCCAGTGTTGCGATCTCCGTGTCTAGATTGTTAATCTGCTCCTGTACCCTTAAGAGTGCCAACTCGTTGGAATGGCGGAGACTTTGATAACCCCGCTGCCGCTCCTGTAATTGCAGACGCGCTTGGGCGATATCGGCGCTCGTTTGTTGACTCGTCTGACGGTAGGCACTTTTTAATTCCGCTAGTTTATGTTGATTTTCTTTTACCTCCGCTTTTCCCCGCTCGTAGAGTTGTTGGCGCTCCTTGGCATTGTCCTCGCGCTCGATGAATTGCACCTCCGATATCGCGCCATCCTCCCACGCTTTTCGGTAGCGATCGACTTCTTTTAAAGCCGTTTGATAACGACTTTTGAGAATCGGATAATCGGTCTGACTTTGTGCGAGGGCGGTTTTCGCTTGATTTACCCGCGCCTGTTGTTCTTCTAGGGATATTTTGGCCTTCTTGATTAATGCGTCCACATTCTCCCGCGCTTGTTCGATCGAGGCTTCTTTTTCCGCTGCCGCCGCGCGATTTTGTTGGCTTTGGGTGGTTAAAGAAATCTCTAACTGACTTTTGACCAGTTTCTGTTGGGAAAGACGGCTTTTTTGTCCTTCTATTTTCTCCTCGATTTGTTGTATTTCCTTGCCGATTAATGAGGAATCTAGGGTTAAAATCGGTTGTCCTGCTTTCACCTCTTGGCCTTCACGGACATAGATTTTTTCTACTTCTCCTGCGGTGATTGCATCGAGTTTGACTGTTTCCCCTTGGGGTTCCAGTTTTCCTGGACCGACACCCGTTTCATCGACTTTTGAGAATATCGCCCAGGGGAGAATGATCGAGACGAAAATAATCAGAAAATAGAGTAAACCACGCGTCCAGGGTAGGGGTAAAGTATCGATCAATTCTTTGGTATGGAAAGACCAGTTATCGCGCTCTCTGTCTAGATTGGTTGTCATAGTTATTCACTCAATTGATTAGAATTCAAATTACGGTAAATACCGGGACGGGCCATTAATTCTTCGTGGGTTCCACTATCGACTAATACCCCTCGATCGAGAACGAGAATACAATCTGCGTTCCGCACCGTAGAGAGGCGATGGGCGATAATCACCATCGTGCGATTCTGCCGAATTTTCTGGAGATTTGTTTGAATAATCCGTTCCGATTCGGTATCGAGGTGGGAAGTGGCTTCATCGAGGATTAATAAGCGCGGCTCTCCCATTAGCGATCGAGCGATGGCGATCCGTTGTCTCTGTCCCCCGGAAAGTAGCCCTCCACCCTCGCCGATCTGGGTTTCGTACCCCATCGGCAGTGATTGAATAAAGTCATGAATTCCCGCTAATTTCGCCGCGACCACCACATTTTCTAGGGGGTGATCGGGATGACCTAAACTGATATTTTCCCGAATCGTGGAACCGAAGAGAAAAGTATCCTGATCGACGACTCCCACCTGTTGCCGGAGGGAACTGAGGGCGATCGTACTCAGATCGTAACCGTCGATCGAGATTTTCCCCTCGGTGGGGGGATAGAGGCCGATCAGTAATTTCGAGATCGTGGTTTTTCCCGAACCGCTCCGACCGACGAGGGCAACGGTTTGACCGGGTAAAATCTCAAAACTGAGGTTTTCTAAAATATTGCGATCGCTGTCGGTGTGGTAGCGAAAGGTGACATTTTCAAAGCGAATATGTCCCTGTAATTCCGGGAGAAACTGACGGGAAAGTTCCTCTAAATTCTCCTCCGGTTTCGCGTCCAGTACATCGTTAATGCGCTCGACGGCGATATTGACTTCTTGAAATTGCGTCCAGAGAACGGTTAAGCGTTGAAAAGGCGCAATGATCTGGGCAAAAAGCATATTAAAGGCGATTAGTTGTCCGATCGATAATTGATTTTGAATCACTAGATAGGCACCGAAACAGAGTAACCCCGTCGTCGCTAAAGATTCGATCAGATTACTGAATATCTGGAGATTATTGCCGATGATCTGCCCGGAGAAATTTTTCTTGACCTCCACCGAGAAAAGGTCTTCCCAGTGCCAACGGGTCGATCGCTCTGTGGCAGTAGATTTGACGGTACGAATACCGGTTAAAATCTCGATCAGGTAACTGCTTTCTTTAGCGATCGCCTGAAAAATATCCCGGGATATTCGCTGCAGAAAAGGGGTAGAAATTAACGCCAGCAGAAGGAACGGTGGCACGATCGCTAAACTGATGAGGGCTAATTGCCAGCTATAGCGGAACATCACCGCCACATACACGAAAACCGTTAATAAGTCAAGTAAAATCGAGAGAGCTTCCCCAGACAGAAAACGCTGAATCTTGCGATTTTCCCCGATGCGGGAAATAATATCGCCCACATAGCGGGACTCGAAATAACCGAGGGGAAGGCTGAGGGTATGGCGGATAAAACCGGTGATTAATGCCGTATCGATACGATTAGCGGTGTGATCGAGGAGATAGGCGCGTAAACCGGTAATTGCTACCCGAAAAACCCCGAAAATTAGCGCACCGATCCCCATCGCCCAAAGGGTAGTTAAGGACCCCTGGACGATTACTCGATCGAGGATTAACTGGGTGAAAATCGGCGTAATTAAGCCGAATATCTGGATAAAAAGCGAGGCGACGAAAATTTCCAGCAGCACGAACCAATGGGGTTCCAGTAAGCGATAAAACTGCCAGAGAGAGGTTTTATCCTCTTTCGTGTCCCGGAATTTCTGGTTCGGTTGGAGCAGCAGGGTGAATCCCGTCCATTTACTGGCGAATTCGGCACGACTTAGGGTTAATTGCCCGATCGCTGGATCGCCAATAATCACCTGTTTGGGGGTAATTTTCCAGATAACAACGAAGTGTTTGCCTTCCCAGTGAGCGATCGCCGGTAGGGGCTGTTTCCCTAATCCCTCTAGAGTCGCTTTTACCGGACGGGTGGAGAGGCCGATATTTTCCGCCGCGGTGATCAGTCCCGACAGGGATGCCCCGTCGCGGTTGACGTTGGCCATTTCCCGCAAACGGTTGACGCTGATTCTTTTGCCCCAATAACGGGCGATCATGACTAAACCGGCCGCCCCGCAATCGGAGGCGGACTGTTGCTCGAAGAAGGGATAACGGCGGAGGGATTGCCCGATCCAGTGACCTAACCGCTGCGCCGGAGAGGGGAAATAGGCTCGATCGCTTTTTTTGTCCGTTTCTTCTGTCTTCGTCCCAAGAAGTTGCTCAATTTCCCGCGCCCGTTGCAGTAATGTTTTTTTCAGGGCGGGGTGTTTTTTCAGGATCGGCCTCAGCGCGGACTCGGGGATAAGAAGTAGTTCCGCCTTCACCGAGACTCGAACCGAGTAGGGCAGAAAACCCGATCGGGGAAAGAGGGTGAATTCTCCGAAAAATTCGTCGGTTTTGAGCGCGATCATCTCTTTTTGTTGCGAGTTCGCTATGCGAACTTTGCCGCGAACGACTAGATATAATCCGGGCTGTAGGGACAAAGTACCCGCTTCCGGAGAGAGGGAGATCGCCGTTTTCTGGAGACTCCACCATTGGGTTTCGGACAGGAATTCCGGCCACGGATTAACGAGGCTGTGAGTATCGAGCATAGTTGTTTTAAGCTTTGGCTGAAGGAGAAAGATCGATGATGCGGATCGGCTGTAGCTGTTTGCGGAGGCGATTGATGTGGGTGGGGGTGAGTGCAACCCCGAATTCTTTCTCTAGATGCTGCGCTAACCAAACTCCTGACCATCGCTTAAAGGAATAGCCGAAATCCCGGGGGGATTTACTAATCAGTTCCCTCAGGCGATCGAGGTAAGTTTGATCAATTTTTGGCGGGCGACCGCGGCGGTATTTCTGCCAGCGATCGATCTTGCCACTCTCGGCGATCAGTATCCATTTACTAGCGGTGGCGGCAGTACAATCGAGAAGCTTACGGATATCAGCCTGGGATTTGCCCTCGTCAGCGAAAAGAATGATTTGAATCCGTTTGCGATCGATATCGGGGATATTTGGTTCTGTTAAGATTTCGAGAAGTTGCTGACGTTGGGATGGGGATAGATATTTACCGGTGCTTGATGACGTTGACATAGCCTTTGCAACTATAAGTAAAAGCAGACAGCAGCAGGTCGGAGCGTTGAGGCAAGAAAGATGTACTAAGTTGTACAATGGGCTGACTTCCCCGGGTGACGATCTCTTTCGCTGTCCTTAAATTATTATTGTGGCTGCGAAAGTGAACATTATGCAGTTTATTAAATTCCGACATTCCGCACATCTTCATATACTTTTATATATTTTTACATTCCCCAAGATGTTTTGACGAAAAACCTTCATTGTAGAAACTACTATTGAGAACATTTTCAATAATTGATTTTTTCTGAGAAAAAAATTTACAATTCTTCACCTTGATAAAAATCAATCATTGTAGCTATAGTCCCTACTGGCAATGGGTTTTAAGCAATATATTAGTAAAAATTATCAATTGAATCTTAAGAAGTGCGGAAAGTGGGTTAAATCCTTTTTCTCTCGCCCGATCAAACCTCTCTAACACCTAACCCCTATCTCCCCACTAGCCACTGATAACTGATTGCTGACTACTCAAAATCGTTATGACTATGATATAGTTGTTAAGGAATGTAAAAATAGTTGCATTTTCCCAGAAACTAGATTAAGGAGATTAAAAGTATGACCGCCGAAGGTTGCTTAAGAGTCGGACAAGCGGCGCCGGATTTCACCGCGACCGCCGTTTTCGATCAAGAGTTCAAAACCATCAAATTGTCGGATTATCGGGGTAAATACGTCGTTTTATTCTTCTATCCCCTCGATTTTACCTTTGTTTGCCCCACGGAAATTACCGCTTTCAGCGATCGAGTTAGCGAATTTGCCAGCATCAACACCGAGATTTTAGGGGTGTCCGTCGATAGCGAATTTGCTCACCTCGCATGGATTCAAACCGAGAGAAAATCCGGCGGTGTGGGGGATGTGGCCTATCCTTTGGTGTCGGATCTGAAAAAAGAAATCAGCACCGCTTACAATGTTCTTGATCCTGATGCGGGGGTATCCCTGCGTGGTCTCTTTATCATCGATAAAGAAGGTGTTATCCAACACGCTACTATTAATAATCTTTCCTTTGGTCGCAGTGTCGATGAAACCCTCCGCACTCTGAAAGCGATTCAATACGTCCAATCCCATCCGGATGAAGTTTGTCCCGCCGGTTGGCAAGAAGGCGATGCTACCATGGTTCCCGATCCTGTGAAGTCAAAAGTTTACTTCGCAGCAGTTTAGTTAAAGTTCGTCAGAAGTCCCTCAGCTATAGATGGGGAGAGACTTTTAAGGGGGTGAATTATTTCACCCCCCATTTTAATCGGAAAATTTTCTGGAAAATTGGCCCCATTAGCCATGACCTCATCTAGAATACTGGCCAGACAAGTCTAGAAAGAGTCACGGCGATCTATGACTACCAGTAATTATGATTCCGAGTTGACAGTTTTGGGATTACCCGCAGCCAAAGGTAGATGGTTATTAATACCTCTAGGAATGGGCGTTTTACTCTGTTTAGGGACGGTGTACTCTTGGAGTATCTTTAGAAAACCCCTAGAAACAGAGTTAAATCTCAGCGCCACGGAAAGCTTACTACCCTACACTGTGGCCCTAGTGTTTTATGCCGCTTCTATGCCGATCGCCGGTTTTTATATCCCCCGGGTAGGTACTCGCAGGATGACCGCTATCGGCGGAATTATCGTCGGTTTAGGCTATATTCTCGCTAGTTTTGCCGCTCAGATCCAGACAATTATTCTGACCTACGGAGTCATTGCTGGCACGGGAGTCGGCATCGCTTACGGTGTTCCCATGGCAGTGGTGGCACGCTGGTTTCCCGACAAAAAAGGTTTAGCGGTGGGTTTAACCATCATCGGATTTGGCCTTTCTCCCCTGATTACCGCACCTTTAGCCAATCGATTAATCAATGAATATAGCGTTAGACCAAGTTTAAGATTTTTGGGGATTATCTTTACAATAATTATTATGATTATTGCCCTCGCCATGAAATTACCCCCTCAAGACTGGCAACCCCCCGCAAATTTAGCTAATCGAAAATCCGACTTTCAGGCCAATTATCCAGTGAATATGCTGAAAAGTCGCTCATTTTATGGCTTATGGCTTTGCTATGCTATTGGTGCTTTAATTGGCTTGAGTGCCATCGGTATTTCTAGTCCTGTCGCTGAGGAAATTATTCAGATTGAGCCGGGGTTAGCGGCTAGTAGTGTTGCTCTATTTGCCTTGTTTAATGGTATTAGTCGTCCTTTGTTCGGTTGGTTAAGCGATCGCTGGAAACCCCATTATCTAGCGATCGGGGCCTATACACTCATTTTGATCGGTTGTCTGTTGATGGTCAAGGCTGAAAAAGGGGCGGTTACTAGCTATCTAGTGGCTTTTTGTCTATTTTGGTTCTGTTTAGGGGGATGGTTAGCCCTAGCTCCCGCTACCACTCTCCACTTCTTTAATCCTGACCACTACGCCCAAAATTACGGTATTGTTTTTACTGCCTACGGTGTTGGTGCTTTGATCGGAACTTTAGTAACCGGTAGAATTCGCGATTGGTTCGGTACTTACACTTACGCTTTTTATGCTATGGCTGTATTGGCAATACTGGGCATTTTTCTCGCTAGTGCCTTACTGAAAAGAGAGCGATCGCAGCTATCAAATCCTAGCTAGGGTCTGCTGAAAAAGTTTTTCGGTGGTGGCAGGGTGTGGCCCCCCCAACCCCCCCGACATCGGGGGGGCAGGTCGGGTGTGGGGTTTTACCGGTTTTGAGGGGGCCAATTACCTAATTTTCAGGGAAAAAGTCCTGGAATTTTCCCCCTGATCACTCCCATGCCCGGTACTTTTTGATTGACAAAAAGTCTAAAAGTCTTACCCAACAAGGTTTTTAGATTTATTCAGCAAATCCTAGCTAAGGGAGTTAATCTTAGCCTAGAGTAGATACTGCTGGCATTTTATACTTTAAAAGACTCGAAAGAGGTAACATTGGACGGTATAGGTCTTTTAATCACTCTTTTTCGGGGTGATTGTCGATCTTGAATCAAATCCCGGTTTTCCTCGAGGAAAGAAATTAACTGATCATCAGGGATTTCTCGAAACTCGCCAGTTTTCAATAAAACAGTAGCCATGGTAAATCGGACTCCCGAATATTCGTCTCGATCGCTATGAAAGCAGATCTTATCTTGATCATATATCTAAGCTGTTCGTAATTTAAATTGCTTGTTGAGACGAGGCAAGAGGCAAGAGGCAACCCCCCCCCCAACCCTAGGGCTGTTTCATTCTCCCATCAGAATATCAAAAGTAAAAGCGATCACTGTCAGGTAAAATGATAAGTGACCGCCAACCTTTCAAATATATGTTGAGCTTAATAGAAAAA
>VYLS01000105.1_pt1 | contig 13146 bp, 12 predicted proteins | sample 5114231 | NCBI WGS metagenome assembly VYLS01 (sample SAMN12291800, study PRJNA351875) | freshwater metagenome | isolation source: freshwater lake | place: USA: Michigan, Lansing Lake | collected 2013-08-14 | reverse complement strand
CCGTATCAGCTGTCCCACCCAGGGAATCATCGAAGACCTCCTTGACGATATCGCCCACATTGTCCACGAAGTAGGTGTCGTTGCCATCACCACCATCCATAGTGTCGGCACCCAAGAGACCATCGAGGGTGTCGTCGCCAGAGGTACCAAACAGTATGTCGTTGGCATTAGTTCCTGTAATTATGGCCATAAATTTAACCCTCCTTAACAATTACATAATTTACACCCTGTGCAACTGTATTTTTAGTCTTGATTTCCAAGGCTTTCAGAAATCGGCACAGGTAATTGTTGCTATCGTACAGCCAAACGTCTAGAATGGTCATTAATTTTTGTGAATGGTCGGGTCTTCTAACCGAAGGCATTGACGAAAAACACATTGTATCTGTCCTAGAGGCACTATGAAAAAGCTTAAGCAATACTGGACTGCTGAAGCACTGGAAAAAGACTTAGGCGATCCTCTCAATCCCGATAACCCTCTATCCTACAAGCGGGTGATCGAAATTGACGAGAGCGAAGAATTTCCCCACGAGGAAATTCGCTGGTTATACGACTGGAAACTCCAACACTACTACATTCCCACGGATTGCGGCGGTGAATTCACCTCTTTTGAGGAATTTGTCGCTTTTGTGCGGGTACTGTCTCGACGGGATCAAACTATCGGCATCGCTTTTACTACCCTATTCTGGTCGTTTTTAAACTGGATGGCGGGAACCCCAGAACAGAAACAGAAGCTCGCCCGTTTTATCATGGATGACTATGGGGCGATGTGTCTGGGTTACTCGGAAAAGGAACACGGCAGCGATCTGATCAATGGTGATCTGACCGCGACGAAGGTGGAAGGAGGTTATATTCTTAATGGGGAGAAATGGCCGATTAACCGGGCGACTATCTCTGGAATTTCCTTTATTTTGGCGAAAACCGATGCTAACGGCGGTCCGAAGTGTTTAACCCTATTTATGGTGGATAAACGGCAATTAGACCCCGAAAAATACTATAATTTGCCGAAAATATACACCCATGGCGTGCGCGCCTCGGATATGAGTGGCATTGGTTTTAAGGATTGTTTCGTCCCCGATTCCATGCGTTTACGGGAGGAGGGAGACGGTTTAGAATTAGCCCTGAAAGGTTTCCAGATTACCCGAATGTTGTGCGCTGCTTTTTCCCACGGGGCAGCCGATACCGCTTTAAGAACTACCCTCAGTTTTGCCGTTAATCGGGTAATTTATCACAAAACTGTGATGGATTTGCCCCAACCCCGGCGCACTCTCGTGGATGCTTTCCTTGACATCCTTATTTGTGATTGCGAGACGATTCCGGCCGCGAGAGGTTTTCATATTATCCCCGAACAGTTTAGCGTCTGGGCTTCGGTGGTAAAATATTTTGTCACCGTCCGTCTGGAGGAGATGGTTAATAGTGTTTATGTGGTCTTGGGATCGCGTTTTTATATGCGAGAAGAACACGAATTCGGCATCTTCCAGAAGCTACTGCGGGATAATTCGATTATCAGTATGTTTGACGGCAGTTCGATCGTCAATCTTCATGCTTTAATCCTACAATTGCGTCCTTTAACCAAATATCGGGCTAAACGCAACTCGCGCACCATGTCGGCGTTAAAAAGCCGTTTAGAGGCGATTTTTAGCCTAGAAAAGTCGGTTCCTCCCTTTGAACCCAATAATTTAGAATTATTTGGCCGGGGAATGGATGATTCCCTGCAAGGTTTAGAGATTGCCCTTGATATGCTGGAAGGATTGAAAGATTCTCAGGAGGTGGACCGGGAAGTATTAGAAAATCTATTGATGTTGGGTAATTTAGTTTTAGAGGAACTAAATGCTCACGATGAACAGATTAGTCAATCGAAATTCGAGTATGGTCACGACCAATCACCCGAATTGTTCGAGATTGCCAAGAAATACTGTACTTTACACGCCGCTTCTGCTTGTTTACACACTTGGCTTTATAATCGTTCCATCTTGGGTGAATTTTTTGCCCGGGGGGAATGGTTGGTGTTAAGTTTACACCGATTACTGCGAACTCTCCGGCCGCTGCCTTACACTCTGTCTGAGGTGTATGTAGAAAATGTTGCCCAAGAATTGCTGAAATTATATCGAGAAAATCAACATTTTTCGATCGCCCCTTTTCAATTAGCCCATTCACAAACTACCGAGGAAAAAACCCATGAACTCCAGCTCCAATCTTAATAATCTGGTACAAAATTGGTTAGTAAAACAGTTAGCCGATCAGTTATCTTTGGATGCAAAAACGATTAATGTGACTGAACCTTTAACCCGTTATGGTTTAGATTCGATCGATGCGGTAACGATGGTGGGTGATCTAGAAGATTGGGTCGGTCAAGAGTTACCTTCTACCCTTTTCTGGGATCATTCTACTATTGAAAAAGCGTCTCTTTTCCTAGTAGAAAACTACGATCTTTCTAATCTTTCCGGTGAGGAAACCCCCGCAGAAGTTGCTCCCGTCGCTGAAAAAGCTGAACCGGCCGTTAGTGGTGGCAAAGGTTGGAGTTTATTCGGTCGTCGTTAATTTTAGGTGTAGGGTGGGTTAGGCGACGACAATTTATGCTAGGGAAAATTATCTAGTATTCGCCGTAACCCACCTATATTAGTTATCAATTGGCTCTGTTCTCTACTCACCAGTATAGGAATTGCTAAGTACCTAAACAAAATTAATTACCCATTTCTCCGTAAAGCAACAATCGCTGTATTTCTTTTCTGTTGCCCGTTCCGCAGTTCTGGAGTTCCCTCTCACCACTAGGAAATTTATTTTGTACGACTACTTATAAATTGAAATATACAAAAAAGGGCGATCGCTTGATCGCCCTTTTCTCCTAGTAAATAACAAAAATTAGCGTAAGATATACACCAGTAAAAACAGGATAATCCAGACCACATCGACGAAATGCCAGTATAATTCTGCCGCTTCGACACCAAAGTGAGATTGACTAGAATAGTGGTCTTTTTGACGAGAACGCCAGAGGACAGATAGAATCAGCACTAAACCAAAAGTAACGTGGAGACCGTGGAATCCAGTTAAGGCATAAAAAGCGCTGGTGAAAACATTAGTTGTCAGACCGAATTCAGCGTGATAATATTCGTATCCTTGACCACAAAGGAAGATAATTCCCATCAGGGCAGTAATGCCGAACCACAATTGTAAACCGGCATTATTGTTTTGTTTAATCGCCTTTTGTCCTATGTGCATAACAAAACTACTGGACACCAGAATAATCGTGTTAATTGTCGGTAGGGTTAATTCTAGTTCTGGCGTGCCGGCGGGGGGCCAAACGGGTAACATGGTACGGTAGAACAAGAAAGCGGCAAATAAGCCTAAAAAGATGGAACTTTCCGCCACTAGAAACAAAACCACACCGAATAAGCGATGATCTGGGTGGCCATGATGCCCGTGTTCCACCGTTTCGTGATGATAATTGACAGAGAGTTGAGAATCTTCGAGCGTTGAACCTTGCATGATTGAATGTCCTTAGTTTACACGGGAGACGGGAAGCTTTTTTTCAGTGATCAGTAAACAGTAAACAGCAATCAGTGAACTGATAACTGATAACTGATAACTGATAGCTAATTATTGCGATTCCGCACCTACTTCAGCGAGCAGATCTTGTACTGATTCCGCTGCTTCTGATTCTTCCATATCAATACCGTAATCGTAGGGGCCGGACCAAAGAATCGGCATTTCCTCGAAATTCTCGATAATTGGGGGAGAGGAGGTTTGCCATTCTAGGGTTAAAGCGCGCCAAGGATTACGACCGGCGGGTTGACCTTTAAAGGCGCTCCAGACCATATTAATAGCGAAGGGAATACTCGATATACCGAGAATATAAGCCCCTGCGGTACTAAGAACATTTAAACCCTGAAACTGCACATCATACAGGGCAATACGACGGTTCATACCCAATAATCCCAATTCGTGCATCGGCATGAAAGTTAAATTCAAACCGATAAAAGTGAGAACAAAGTGGATACGACCGAGAGTTTCGTTATACATCCGTCCGGTCATTTTCGGGAACCAATGGTAAACGGCAGCAAACAGGGCCATTGCCGTACCACCAAATAGTACATAGTGGAAGTGACCGACGACAAAATAGGTATCGTGGACGTGGATATCGAAGGGAACAGAAGCCAACATAATCCCGGTCAAACCACCGATGAGGAAGGAAGACAGGAAACCAATCCCAAATAACAAAGACGTATTGAGACTAAGTTTACCCCCCCAAAGGGTGGCACACCAACTAAAGATTTTAATGCCCGTGGGAACGGCGATTAACATGGTTGCCGCCATGAAAAACATCCGTAACCAGCCGGGGGTGCCGCTGGTGAACATATGGTGGGCCCAAACAATTAAACCCAAGAAACAGATGGTGAGACTGGAATAGGCGATCGCTCGATAACCAAAAATCGGTTTACGCGCATGAACCGGTAATATCTCCGATATCGTGCCGAAAAAGGGCAAAATCATGATATAAACGGCAGGATGGGAGTAAAACCAGAACATATGCTGATAAACCACCGGATCGCCGCCCCCGGCGGGATTAAAAAAGCTCGTGCCAGCGATTAAATCAAAGGATAAGAGAACGAGAGCAGAAGCGAGAACAGGGGTGGAAAGCAGTACCAGAGTCGAGGTGGCCAGCATTGCCCAACAAAATAGCGGCATACTGTACAAATCCATCTCAGGAATCCGCATTTTCAGGATCGTGGTGATGAAATTAATCGAGCCTAAAATCGAGGAAGTCCCGATCAATAAAAGGCTCAAAATCCACAATTCTTCGCCCCATTTGCCGCTAATTAAGCTTAAAGGTGGGTAGGAAGTCCAACCGGACTGGGGTGCGCCGACAAAGAAACTGGATAATAATAGCAGCCCGCCGGGGGGATTAAGCCAGAAAGCCACAGCGTTAAGACGAGGAAAAGCCATATCTTCCGCCCCAATCATCAGGGGAATGAGATAATTGGCAAAACCTGCCCCAACCGGAACGATCCAAAGAAAGATCATGATCGTTCCGTGCATGGTCATGAATTGGTTATATAGTTCCGGGGAGACAAAATCGGGGTCGGGAGTGGCTAATTCTGTCCGCAGCACTTCCGCGAAAGCACCGCCAATAAAGAAGAAAAGAAAGGCAGTCACCAGATATTGAATCCCGATGACTTTATGATCGGTGCAGAAAGTAAAGTAATCGGTCCACTTGCGGTGATGGATCACCTCGGGAACGGTTGCTGGGGTGGTTATTTCCGTTGATGCTGTCATAATACCAAGATTTTAGATGACAAGAAAAATTACATTTGCTACTGATGGGCAACTTGGGCGAGGATTTCAGCGTCGATGCCCATTTCTTCGGTGTAGGGGGTCAAATATTGACTATCAGAGCGATCTTTAGTGGTCATGGCTACAGTTCGATCGCTGTCAACTTCGGCGATCGTGTTATCCTGCACCCATTGGTCGTAATCGGCTTGGGAGTGAACTACAAAGCTAGATTTCATGCCGCCGTGATAGGCCCCGCAAAGTTCCGCACAAATGATCGGATATTGACCAATTTGGTTGGATGTGAACGATAACACCGTTTCCTGTCCGGGGATAACGTCCTGTTTTAGACGCAATTGGGGAACCCAGAAAGCATGGATCACATCCCCTGCTTCCATATTCAGTTGCACGGGACGATTGACGGGAGCGTGCAGTTCTCCGGAAACAATGCCGGTTTCGGGATAGGTGAAGATCCAAGCGTATTGAATACCTTTAACATTGACCACTAGGGGGGGAACTCCTTCACCATCGTAGGAATTGCCGATACCTAGGGCTACTCTGCGATCGCCGCCCATGGCCATCATCGTGCCGTGGTGATGACCGTGGTGGGCGATTTCTCCTTTGCCACCCTTGGAAATCAAGGGATCGAGACCGCCGATATTGTTATAAATCTCGAAGCTATAGACGGCAAGGATAAAAACGATTACCGTCGGGATGGCTGTCCAGAAGATTTCTAGGGGGACATTGCCCTCCACTGCCGGCCCGTCGGTTTGATCCCCCGGTTTACGGCGAAAGCGAATCACTATATAGATAATCACGCCTTCAACTATTAAAAATAGTCCCGTGGCGATGGTCATCATCAGATTAAAGATATTATCTATCTCCTGAGCATCTTCAGAAGCGGCCACAGGCATTAAGCCATGATTTTGGCCATACCAGAGACTAATTAAGGTTAAGGTGATCCCGAGTACGAGCGTCAGGATACTGCTGGGAATTTTCACGGTCTTTTCAATATTTTTAATAGTGGCTACTTATTCAAGGCTAAAACATGATTCCCCTATAGATGGGAAATTTAACCAGCATCTTCTGAGAATTTTATCTTTTCTTTGGGATCGTTTTCGGGGAAAGTATTTAAAATAACTAATTTTTATGTTTTATTCTGAGTTTATGTAAACAAATGTAACGGAAATGGCCAGAAATCTAAAGAATATCTAAAAGGTTTTACCAGTCGTAAAAAAACTCATTCACAGTGATAACTGACTGGCAAACCAAGCCATGGTCTTTGATGACAGACTCCTTGAGAACAGGCAAACCGATGACCGAATCTGTTTTTAACCCGACACCCCTAAGAGAAACCGGCAATATTCAGGTGTGGATGCGCCGCTTAGTCTGGAAAATTGCGATCGCTACTTTCGCCCTCATGGTGGTGGGCGCTGCCACCAGAGTTATGAACGCCGGTTTAGCTTGTCCCGATTGGCCGCTGTGTTACGGTCAATGGATTCCCAGTCAGCAGATGAATCTACAGGTATTTCTGGAGTGGTTTCATCGTCTCGATGCCTCTTTGATCGGGTTTAGTACGCTCGCTCTCGTCGGTCTGTCTTGGTGGTACCGTCGCCATCTTCCCCCTTGGCTGTTCCCCTCTGCGATCGCTGCCTTGGCTTTAATTCTCCTGCAAGGAGTCCTGGGAGGATTAACCGTGACCCAATTACTGCGATTTGACATCGTAACGGCCCATTTAGCCACAGCTTTGCTCTTTTTTGCCACCCTAATCGTCATTGCTATCGGTCTGACTCCCTACCGTGGCACAGGTACAGTCGGGAAACTAACCGGGATGGGAATGGTCGCCACCGGTCTAGTTTATCTGCAATGTCTCCTCGGCGGTCTCGTCGGTTCCCGTTGGGCGGCCCATCAGTGTTTAACGGTTTCCCAACTCTGCACCGTGATGAATAGCCACATTATCGGGGTTTTTCCCGCCACTATCTCGGTGTTAACCCTAGTTTTCTTCGCTTGGCGAGCTGCCGCTATCCATCCTCTCCTCAAAAAACTAGCTTTTAGCGCCGGGGGATTAGTCGCCCTACAGGTGTTTTTGGGCGTTGCCACCCTGAAACTACATCTCCAGGTGGAACCCTTAACCATTACCCACCACAGCATCGGTGCGCTATTGGTGGCAACCCTCGTCGCTTTTACCACTTTTGCCCTTCGCGATCGTTCTTTCGCACCTATAAGCCATCTCTAAGGATTTAATCACGATGACTGGAACTCAAGCCCTTCGCCACCACGATAATTTTTTACAAGTCGCTAAAAGTTATTATCAACTCACTAAACCGCGAATTATTCCTCTACTGCTGATTACCACGGCCGCTGCCATGGAAATCGCCTCTAAAGGTCAGGTTTCCCCCCTCTTACTCTTTCTTACTCTCCTCGGTGGCACTCTCGCCGCCGCCGCCGCTCAAACCTTAAACTGCATCTATGATCGCGACATCGATCACACCATGCTTCGCACCCGCGCCCGTCCTATTCCCTCCGGCCGCGTGCAACCCCTCCACGCCCTCATTTTTGCCCTCGTTTTAGCTTCCCTTTCCCTAGCACTTTTTGTCTTTTTTGTCAATACTTTGAGCGGATTTTTAGCAATGACCGGCATCGCATTTTATATGCTGATTTATACCCATCTGCTCAAGCGTCATAGTGTCCAAAATATTGTTATCGGTGGCGCGGCTGGCTCGATTCCTCCCCTCGTCGGTTGGGCGGCAGTAACGGGCGATCTCGGTTGGATTCCCTGGATTTTATTCGCAATTATTTTCCTCTGGACTCCTCCCCATTTTTGGGCTTTAGCTTTAATGATCAAGGATGATTATGCAGAAGTGGATATCCCGATGATGCCCGTAGTTAAAGGAGAAGAAGCCACTAGCGAGCAGATTTGGCTCTATACTTTAATCGTTGTTCCTTTCACTTTCCTCCTGATTTATCCCTTGGCTGCCTGTGGTGTGGTTTATGGTCTAGCGGCTTTGGTTTTAGGGTTTGTTTTCCTGAAAAAAGCTTGGCGATTAAAACAGAATCCTTTTGATCGAGACATGGCTCGATCGCTGTTTAAATATTCCATTCTTTACATGATGTTATTATGTACAGCTATGGTGATCGATAGTTTACCCATGACCTCTCGTCTCCTCGCTACAATTGCCAGTTTATTCTCCTGTAGTTAATCTCAGTTATCAGTTATCAGTTATCAGTTATCAGTTATCAGTTATCAGTTATCAGATGTGAGTTTTCAGTTCACTGATTACTGTTTACTGAAAAACCCCATCTCCCCAATTCATCATTCATAATTACCCCCGACTACTGATTACGACTGAGGGAGTTAATTCGCTCGATTAGTTGGGCTAAGATTTCTTGTAATTGTCGATCTTGATGTTGGGAAAGGTTGATTTTATCACAGCTATAAATAACGGTAGTGTGATCTTTGCCGCCAAATTCTTCGCCAATGCGCGGTAAACTTAAATCCGTGTGTTGACGCATCAAATACATCCCAATCTGTCGAGCAAAACTAATTTCTCGCCGGCGGGAATTTCCTTTTAGATCAGCGATGGAAAGTTGAAATTTTTCCGCTACTACCGCCATAATAATCTCAGGAGAAGTGGAAATTTTGGCCATTGGTGGATTTAAAACCGGCGCGATATTTTCTACCGTCATCGGCAATCCAGAGATAGAAATATAAGTAGTAGCTCGGATTAATGCCCCCTCTAATTCGCGAATATTAGAAGTATAATTAACGGCAATATATTCGATAACTTCTCGTGGGAGACGCAGATTTTCGTACTCGGCCTTTTTTTGTAAAATTGCCATACGAGTCTCGATATCTGGTGCTTGGATATCGGCGACTAATCCCATAGAAAAGCGAGAAATTAAACGATCCTGTAAACTGGGAATCTGTTTGGGGAGGCGATCGGAGGCTAAAACTACCTGTTTTCCCGCTTCGTGCAGGGTATTAAAGGTATGAAAAAATTCTTCTTGAGTGTATTCTTTTCCTTCAATAAATTGCAGATCATCCACTAATAATATATCGGCATGACGATAATGATTACGAAAACTTTCCATACTATCTTGACGGATAGCGGTGATTAAATCATTCGTAAATTGTTCCGTCGATACATAAAAAACCCTGGATTGGGGATATAATTCCAGACGATAATGACCGATCGCTTGCATTAAATGGGTTTTACCTAATCCCACACCACCACAGAGAAAAAGCGGGTTAAATTCCCTTCCGGGTAATTCCGCCACCGCTAAAGCAGCTGCGTGGGCCATGCGATTAGTTGGCCCGACAACAAAACGGGAAAAATTATATTTAGGGTTAAGTTGATTACCGGGGGATAATTCTAATTCTAAGCTAGTGTTGGGCTGGAAAATAGCGATCAAATCCCCCTGTTGTGCCGTTAGTTGAATCTCGACCGGATAACCGACGATATCCTCCACTACTTCGGCAATTGTTGACAGATAATTTTTCTGAAGATGGTTAAGAATAAAAGGATTGGCGGCCTGAATTACTAAGCGATCGTTTTGCCATTCTTTAACCGTCGCCGTTTGAAACCAAGTTTCAAAAGCGGGACGGGTTAATAGTAATTTTAGACGCTCTAGGAGATTATGCCAAAGTTGTTGGGCGCTGCTATCCACGGTTAATTTTGATTAACAAAGTTGCTCTAGTGCTGCTGCGGGGAAACCTTATCAGTTTAGCGAGATTTTGCCGCTCAAGATAAAATAATTTTCAGAGGGAAACAATTAATCTTTAGACAGATGACACAAGTTTTAACAATCACCCAATTAGGAAATCCAATTCTACAGCAAAAAGCACCGGAGATCGATAATTTTCTGGATTCTGACTGTCAAAATTTGATCGATTCCCTGATTACCACGGTGCAAGCTGCCCACGGGGTGGGAATCGCCGCGCCCCAAGTTGCTCGGTCTCTGCGTCTGTTTATCCTTGCTTCTCACCCCAATCCTCGTTATCCCGACGCTCCGATCATGCAGGCCACTGCCATGATTAATCCTCGCATTTTGCAGGTGAGCGAGGAAATGGTCAAGGGTTGGGAAGGTTGTCTCAGTGTCCCCAATTGGCGCAGTTTTGTCCCCCGTCATCAGTGGATCGAGGTGGCCTATTGCGATCGCAATGGTCAGGAAATCCGTCAAGTTTTCAGCGATTTTGTCGCGCGCATCACTTTACCAAACTAGCCGTTAAAAGTTGATAGAGGAGACGAGTCTCGTAAAACAGCAAGCGACAGAGACCATCCTTACCCAATGCCTTAAAGTTGGGTAATTCTTTCTTTTTTTCGATTCTTTGACCATTTTCGTGGTCGTAATAGATATGAATCTGGGGATTGAGCCAAGAATGCTTAAGCTTGACAATAATCTCGGTTTTAGCCGGTTTATTGGGGCAAATAGTCACCAGTGCGTGAGCAGACAAGTGAGAACGTACCAAGTCGGAACCTTTCCAAGACTTTTTAACCTTGTCCTGTTTGGCAGAAGTATCACCAGAAACCTAATCCTAGATAGGGTTTGCTGAAAAAGCTTTTCCTGGGGGCAGGGTGTGGGGTGTGGGGTGTGGGGTGTGGGCTTCGGCCGTGAGCTTTTGCGTTCGACAAAAGCTCACGGCCGAGGTCCGAACGGGTGTGGGGTATGGGGTGTGGGGTTTTATCGATTTTCAGGTGGTCAATTACCTAATTTTCAGGGAAAAAGTCCCTGAATTTTTCCCCCGATCACTGCCATATTTGCTACTTTTTGATGGCCAAAAGGTCTAAAAGTTTTACCCAACAAGGTTTTTAGATTTATTCAGCAAATCCTCAATAAACGCCTCGGAAGTTGCGGGTAAAACCTCCTAGTCTTTGCTTAATCGTCGCCAATAATTAAACCAACCGAAAGTGCGCTCCACCACCCTTCGACGTAGCTCAGGGCCAGCCCAACGCTTGGGTAGGACTTCAAATCCCTTAACCTGAGCCGAGCGTAGCACCGTCTCTAGAATGAAGCCCTTATGTGTCCATGACGAAACGCATCAGATTCTCCCCCGAAAACCCTCCATCGACAAAAATGCCGATTAATCGCGGATATTTGCCCGGTTGTTGCTTCATTTTCAAGGGAAAGTTGTTTCGCTCCCTTCGACGTAGCTCAGGGCCAGCCTTCTCGCTCCTGTACAATAGCGGCAACGACTTTTACCGCTATTAACAGCCCGAAAGTATCGACCAACGTAAATCTCTTTCTTCCTTTAATCCGTTTCCCCGCATCATAACCCACCTCTTGATTAATCATCGTGGCGGTTTTGACCGATTGACTGTCTAAAATTCCCGCGCTCGCATCGGGAGGACGCGGGGACGCCCCCCTTCTTTGGCTGGCGGTATTAGGGGTAAGAGCAGTTCGGCTTGTGCTTTGGTCAGGTCTCCCGGATAGGCTTTTCGGTCTGTTGTCATCTTCCTTACCCTTAGAACATCTATATCACTACACTACCCCTAGTGGGCTGACGACTTTTCAAACATCCTCTAATACTTGTTATCACATCCCTTACCAGAATACCGTCTTATCCTAGTTCATCGTAGCCATGGGCTGATATTTTGACTTGCCCACGGGAAAGTAAAGCCAGAACTAATTGAAAGGTTATAGTCATCATCCAATAATAGCATCTCCTTACTTAGGGCAGGTGTTTTCCTTGAGGGATAAGCGATCGCTTTTTTGCTGCTTTCTTTTCATCCCCTAAAACCGCTACAAGTCAGAGGGTAAAAGGGTTTTGAGGATTTCAGCCGCCCGATTAATTCATTAGTTCTACTTTCAGGGATGAGGGAGTCATGCCATAAAGTGACCCTTTAAATCTAATACAAATCTAATATAAATCTAATATAAAAGTTAATATTCTGCTCAAAAAAACCTATTAGAAAAGTATTAACTTTAGAGATTGCCATTAACCCAAATAAAACTTATTCTGGTATCAAAGGTGATTAAACAAATCACTTTTAACCCAAAAGACAAGGCATTTTGCTTAAGGCATTATGGCTAAATCGAAAAATTCAGAAATGGATTTTTTAGAGTGTTTTAGGGGTTTTAGCCACTCATTCCTTATTATTTCAGGATAGATAATCATGCAATTACTGTCTTCCTTTGAATTACTGGTACAGCCGATCATTCCTAGCAATTTAGCTAAGATGCTTCAATTAGAATCTGTCGATCCTTTAGTGCTACAATCTTACTTTCTAATTCTTTCAAATGTTAGTTCCGAATCAGTTACAGCAATTCTAGAATTTACAGCAGACACTGGTGGGAATTCTACCTTCAAGGGTAGTCAGGACGGCAAGTTTAAACCTGTCTCTGCTTTTCTGGATCTGACTGCCGCCATGCCATTGAGTGAAACTAACTTTGAAATTACTACCCCTTCTACAGCTAAAGCTACTCTGGCACTCGGTGCTAAATCTACTGCTACTTTTCTCCTTCAGCCCGATGTTATCCCTGTAGCTAAAGCTATTAAAGACCCTCAATCTCGTGATTTAAGCTTTGAACTACGAGGAGCAGTTGAAATTTCGGTATCAAGACCTCAATCACTTCTTGTTTCTCCTCAAACGCGGGGAACATTCTTTAAAACGGCTTCAGATACTAATATGCCTCTAGAAGTTTTTGCCGAACAAGCTTACGGGTTACCGACGGCTAATAGTAATTTCATCTAGTATCACTTCTTGAGTTAGGGCAGAATTCTATTCTTTAGTCTTTATTATTATTAATGGGACTTAAACAAATTTTAAGCCCAAACAAGGCCGAAACTGGCTTTATAAGCGGCAAACACGTCATGATTGTCGAGCAGCCACTTAAAGAAACGGAAAGACATCGCTACGCGAAAAGCTGCCAAGGCCTCAA
>VYLS01000104.1_pt1 | contig 13682 bp, 1 predicted proteins | sample 5114231 | NCBI WGS metagenome assembly VYLS01 (sample SAMN12291800, study PRJNA351875) | freshwater metagenome | isolation source: freshwater lake | place: USA: Michigan, Lansing Lake | collected 2013-08-14 | reverse complement strand
CGACTAAATCATCGTCATCGACGCTGGCAAATTCAGCCGCTTGACTGAAGCCATTGCCAATGATACTTTCTAAAGTGGTAAATATGGCTTTACTTAATACTATTTTATCACTGCCTGGGGTGAAATCGCTGATGGCATCAATTCCTAAATTACTACTGTTGAAGATAAAGTTATCGCTACCATTACCACCGGTGAGTAAATCATCACCAAAACCACCAATTAAACTATCGTTTCCGTCTTGGCCGGTTAATTGATCGTTGCCACCACCACCAGTTAGAGTATTATTAAGGCTATTCCCGGTTAGTCGATCATTACCGCTATCGCCAATAATATTTTCGATGGTGTTATTTGCCGAAAAAGTCAATCTTAGATTATTAGTGACGACGGTTTGATTTGTAGTAACACCTAAGTTAACTCGTACTGCGGTATTTGTCCCAGTAAAGTCGAGGGTATCGATACCGCCGGTGGTAGTTTCTTGGATGGTATCGTTTCCTAATGGGGTTGAAGCATTGAAGCAGTAAATATCGTTACCATTAGCACCAGCGAGGATATTGTCACCGCTATTTCCGGTAATTTTATTGTCACCAGCGTTACCTGTACCGTTAATATTATTAGTGCCAATTAGTCTGAGGTTTTCGACATTATTGGGTAAGGTTCTAGTAATTGCGCTTTGTAAGGTGTCGCTAATAATTACCTGTCCAATTGCTTCCTCGGGATTGATGGTAGCATTAACGGGATTTGATAGGGTTACTGTAAAGGCTTCATCGGCTTCGTTGAGGTTATCATTGAGGATGGGAATGGTAATAGTAGCAGTAGAAGTATTAGGTGCAATGGTGAGGGTTCCTGTCTGGCTAGTGTAATCTGCATCGGGGGTAGCATCAATGGGTGCAGTGGTATAGTTGAAGGTAATTGGTTGTGGATTGGGGTTATCAACTGTGACGGTGAGGATGGCATTATTATCTAAGCCTTCGACTACGGTAATATTATTGATGGAGAGTTGAGAGGTGACAGTGCTATCGTCATTAACAATGGTTAGGGTGAAACTGTCGCTAACACTTTCTCCCACACTATCAGTTGCAGTTACTTTCAGACTGAGATTACCCACATCATTGTTAGTAGGAGTGCCACTGAAAGTGCGATTAGTCTGGTTAAAGTTTAACCAATTTGGTAGAGGATTATCGTTAGCAAGGGTAGCTGAATAATTCAGGGTATCGCCTGTATCAATGTCAGCAAAGGTATTATCAGGAATTTGGAAGCTGAAGGGTGTATCTTCGGTGGCGGTTTGATCGGCGATCGCATTCTCTACTGTTGGCGCATCATTAACGGAGTTGATAGTAAGGTTAACTGTAGCAGGGTTAGCTGCGTAAACTGTACCGTCATAACCATTCCAACTAAAACTTATATTCCCGTTAAAGTTGCTATTGGGAGTAAAGACAAGATTGTTTAGATCAGTAGCATTAATTTCTTGATTTAGTGCGATCGCTGTATTGCTAACTTTCAGCACTCCGTTATTAGGCAAAGACGTGATCTGAATCTTGGTAAGACTGTTATTATCAGAATCGCTAAAAGCTGAGGTAAAGTCAGCTAGGGTAAAGGTTAAGGTGTTATCTTCATTACCCATCTTGCTGATGTTGCTGACAGTAGGCGGTTGATTGGTGGGTAATAATTGATTACCAAAGTTAATATCGGTGAGAATTTGTCCCGCCGTGAGGGTGATGGTGTGAACTAAACTAACGGTATTATCCGGAACATATATGGGGTCATTGCCGCTGTTATTGCCTGTATTGCCTGTATTTGAACCTGATGAGATATTACTCAGGTTGAGGATACCTTCAGCTAGGGCTAAAACATTAATCCGAGGATAACTGATTCCTGTATTGATAACATTATCCTGTTCATTATCCCCGTCGATAATGAGGTTGCTGGTGGTGTCTAATAAGGTACGGAACTCAGTCAGGGTGATTTCCCGTCCGAGGTAGGTTTGGGCGATTTGTTGAGATAGGGCAGCGATCGCACTGATAAACGGCGTAGCTTGAGAAGTCCCTCCCATTGAAATCGTACCACCCGTGGCATTAGCACCTGTAATCAAGATACCGGGGGCAAAGACATCTAAGAGGGGGTGACGTTGGGAGAAAGATGCGATCGCATCTTCAAAGGTAGTATAATCAACTGCACCATTACTGAAGCTGCGAGACCCGAAATCATCGGCCCAAACTGCACCGACGGAGATTACATTCGGGTCGGCTGCTGGATAGGCTAATCCGGGGGTGCTATTAAAGGTGTAGAAACTGTTACCGGCTGCGGCTGCTATGAGAATATTTTGTCCGGCAATGGCGGCTAATTCGTCGCCAATTCCATAGCGTCCGGTGGCGGTTGTCCAGTTTTGATTATCTCCTAAAGAAAGGTTGACAGAGGTGACATTATATGTATTCGCATTTGTATTAACCCACTGTAGGGCCTCTTCTAAGTCAGCAAAGTACCCGGAACCGTTATCTTTAAAGACTTTGAGGATAATTAAGTTAGCATCGGGAGCAATTTGGGAGGCGATACTGGTAATGTGGGAACCGTGATTGTTTTTATCACTGGCATCAGTATCATTATCAGCAAAGTCGTATTGATAGATAATCTTGTCAGCAATACCATTATTATTAGCATCTGCACCGAATAGGGGATGATTTAAGTCGGCACCGGTGTCAATAATAACGATGCTTTGTCCCTGTCCTTTGATATTGGTAAAGCGGGAATCTGACCAGAAATTATCGAGGTTAATTAGATTGGTGGCGTTAGTATTTTGCGAGTTAGAAAGGGTGTTACTGGGATTTGAGATAGGCGGTGTGATTGGATTATTATTGGGAGATTCATCATCGAGAATGGTGACGGTTGCCTGACTTTGATTCCCCAGAGTTGCGCCACCGGTGGGGTTGGTGAGATTGATGGTAAAGGATTCATTTCCTTCGATTTTGTTGTCATTCCGAATGCGGATGGCGTTGGGATTATTTAAGATGGCGTTTTGGACGGGAATGACTTTACTGATTTCGTTTTCGGCGAAGGTGATGGTAATGGGATTGTGGTTAAAATCATTGTTGACGGAACTAGCGGCGCAAGCGCAACCTTTGGCGGTTCCATCGCTAAAGGTTAGGGTGGCTGTGACTGTTCCTGTGAGGTTTCCGCTACGGATGATGATAATTTCGCTGATGGCGGTTCCATCTTCTGTAACTGTGTAGTTGCTGGTGCTGAAGTTGAGTTGGGTTTGATTACTTGTAGCGGGAGAAATTAGTTCTAAAGTGGGAATGGCGAGGGGAATATCCGCCGCTGTGGTGGTGATATTGAGGAGGGGATAGGTTTGTTTCCAGCCTGTTTGTACTACTTGAGCGACGTTATAATTACCCGGACGCAGGTTATTAAATGTATAGTCGCCGTTAGCATTAGTTTGGGTTGTGGTTTCTCCGGTATCGAGTTGGTTGTTATTGTTGGTGTCTAAGTAAACTGTCCAGCCTGCTAGATTGGGTTCGTTGTTATCAGCCGCATTGCCATCAATATCGTTCCAAATATTGCCTTTTATTTCTGCATCGTTGTCTTGAATACTGACATTAACCGTCCCAATGGTTAACCCGTTGTAGTTGGTATCTGTACTGCTGATATTGTGGGTAATGGTAGCAGTATGATTCCCTTCTGTTAGGGTGTCATCTACTGCGGTAATGGTGAGGTTTTGGGGAGTATTCCAGTTGGTTGTAGTGAAGGTAAGGCTAGTTGAATTGAGGGTGATTTGATTGTTACTGGTTAGGGTAATGGTGACATCAGCAGTGGGTTGGGTTTTGAGGACGAGAGAGTAGGTATCGGTGTTACCTCCTTCGGTGACGGTGGTATTTCCTGCTGTTTGGGTTAAAGTGACTCCTGGGGTGGGAGGAGGAGTAATGGTAAAGCTTGTGGTTTTGGCTGCGTCGCCGTTATTTCCGGCGTTGTCTTGGATGGTGGTTGCGTCAATTTTTAGGTTATAGATACCGGGGGTATTGGTTAAGTTACCTAACCCGTTAATGCGGTAGGTTGTATCAGAGAGATATTCAACGGTTACGCTATTAGGTAGGGTGAGGGGGATACCATCACGGGTGAGGGTAATATCACTTTTATCGAAGGTATTGAGGTTAATTTGTTCGGAGAATTGAACGTCAATACTGTTGATGGGGTTGGCAGTTGAGGTGGGAACGTTGATAAATTGGGTAAGGACTGGTTGGGTGATGTCTGCAAATAGACTTAGGGTTGTATTGGTGGTGTTTCCTGCGGTATCTTCTACCCGGATTTCTATGTCTCTTGCGCCAGGTGAGGGAAGTTGAACTTGACTACTAAATTGGCTTCCGCTTACGGTTGCTTGTTGTAAGAGTTGATTGGTGATTTTGTCGTAGAAGAAGACTTTTAATCCGGTTTCTCCTAATTGTCCACTAATGGTGGGATTGGTGGTATTAATTCGGGTTTGTCCTGATACTGTCAGGGGTTGTAATGGCGCGAGGTTTGCAGTATTTATCCCTGAAGGTGTTAGGGGATTGGTGACTGTAATATTAGTAGGAATTGCGGGTGCGATGGTATCCATTACCCAGCTTTCGGACTGGGTTCCATTTCCTGAATTACCGGATAAGTCTTGGATTCCACTGCCGTTAACTGTCAGGTTATAGGTTCCATCGGTTGCGGTTAATCCACTTAGTCCATTAATGCGATAGGTGGTGTCATTAATGGTGCTAATGGTGACGGTATTGTTAATTAAATTGGTTCCATTATTACGGGTGAGAGTAATATCTTGCCAAGTGAAGGTACTGAGGTCAATTTTTTCGGAGAAGGTGACGGTTAAAGAGGGAACTGGTTGATTACGCGGGTTGATTAATAGATTAGCAATATCTGTTACTACTGGTGGTGTGGTGTCGGCATTACCGCCAGCGGTTTTCTCCCAGGTTTCTGTTAGTGAACCGCTACCAAATTTACCACTGGTGTCTTGGATTCCTGTGGCGTTGATGGTGAGTATATAGTCTCCATCGTTGTTGGTTAGGGTGTTTAATCCGCTGATTTGATAACGGGTGGAAGAGAGGGAAACAATGGTAACGGTGGAGTTGATTAAGTTTGTGCCATTGTTGAGGGTTAAGCTTAAGTCATTGTAATCGAAACTACTGGCTTGTATGGGTTCAGAAAAGTCAACGGTAATGGCGTTAACTGCTGTGGCGCGTGGGTCTGGACTGACATCAATAATGTCGGTAATAGTGGGTCCACCGGGGGTATAAACAACCGTGTAGGTTTTCGTTCCTCCGGTGGCGTTATTGTCAAAGAAATGGAGGATGTTTTCATAGGTTGGACGACCTGTCGCTGGGAAAGTTCGGTCGGTTGTCCAGAAGTTATCTAAGCCAATTTCTGTGCCGTCAGACCGTTGGATTTTAACGATGTCGTATTGACTGTTGCTGGGTTCATCTAAGCGGAAGTAAGTCCAGCCATCTTGGACGGTGGCGCTAATTTGAACGGTTAAGTCGCTGAGGGTTGGGGTTGCGTCAATGGTGGCGTTTTTGACGGCTTTGACGGGTGCGGTTCCGCCACTGCTAAAGTAGATTATATCGGGGGTAAATTGTGCGTCAAAGGTTTCGTTAACGAGGAAGTCGGGTAAGTTGTCGGGGTTGGAATGATTGACTTGAACTGTATGAATTAGTTCGTGGATTTTGACTTCTTTGATGAGGGAAAGTTCAGCTTTACCAAGGCTGTTGATGTGTTCAAAGGTGGCTTTATAATCGATGAATTTCCCTTGTAAGCTGGATTTAAGTAACCAGTCAGCGACGGCGGTTTTTCCGGCTTCAATATTACCAAAGTTGACGGTTAGGGAGGGGGTAACGCCTTGTCCGTTGACTTCGGAACCGATGATTTGAAAGTCTATTAGTAAGCCTTTTTCGTTTTCGATGATTTTCGGTTGTCCGGAGGTGATTCTCAGGTTTTTTGCGTCTCCTTTTCCTTCATTTCTGATGAGGACGGCGAGGGAGTAGGGGACGGATGTTTCGATAATGTCATCGGTGAAGGGGTCATCGGCGAAGACATCTCGTTGATGGAAGTAGTCGAGATAAAGTTCGGCTTGGGGATAGACGGTTACAGGACTCGCTAGGAGGGGGACGGTGACAGTTTTGCCGTTTTCCAGGTAGGAAAGGGTTCCACCAATGTTGTATTGAGTTGGGGTTTCTGGCGCGGCTAAATTGGTAGGAATAAAGGTCCATTGTGCGCTACCAATTCCTTCTTTTTGAGGCGTGTTAGGATCATCTCCGGTTAAGATTCCTGTCCCGTCAACGGCGGTAATATTGCTGAGGATGGGGTTGGTGATGCCAAATTTATCGTTGACAATGTTGCCGTTTTGGTCTTTGATTTGAAGGATAACGGAGAGGTTAGTTAGGTTGGTTGAGTTACCGTTTTCTATTTCTAAATTGCCAAGGAAGGCAGCGCGAGTCATTACTGCTTCTTGGTCGATTTTTATTTTGACTGTGGCGCAAACACTTTCGGAAGTGCTTTCTAGGGAAGATTCTCCCGATGTAGATTGTATTAAGGTAGAGGAACCGCTACTTCCAACTTGCTGTTTACCGCTACTTCCAACTTGCTGTTTTAGGTTTTCTATAAATTGTTCTGTTTCAGTAAAAATATCGGTGAAGCCTTTATTTATACTAATCTGAATGGCTTGATCAGCACCAACTAATTTATCGTACCAAACATCTATGGCTATAAAATCGGTGCTTTGTCCATTAGGAACATCTGAAATATCAAAAATACCAGCATTCCAATAATCAATACTGCGATTCCATCTATCTACTAACTTATTTACATCAGTAGTAGTTATTCCACTAGGAAGAGGAATATTGAGGAGTTCATTAAGTTCTACATTAGAAATCTTAGCACTATTACTATCAGTTTCATTATCAATTTTTAAGAAAAATGAATCAATCCAATTAGTAAAGACATCCATATCACTTGAACTGTCCAACCAAGTATTATCGCCAAAAAAATAAAATTGTGAGTCAATTATCTTTTTAAAACGCTGATATATATCTATCAATTGATTTAATGGTTCAAAAGTTATCACACCTACATCAGAAGATTGAAGAGCTAGTTGAAACTGTTCATCAGACAAACTTGAAAATGCTGTTGTTTCTAGAATATTACCTGTAGGCTTTATGCCATAAAAACAAGCTGTTGCAACGGCAATATCAATTGCACAATCAAAACCTGTTAAAAAAGCTTTAATTGGTCCGGGGATAAGTTTGGCACAACTTAAAGCAGCTTTAGTGCATTTATAAGGAGAACGCCATCGATTAAAATCACTACTATCTTCTGCTACTTTAATAACTCCATCAACACAACTCAATGTACTTTTAACACATTTTATAGCGTTTCTGATTCACAAGAGGTACATTCCCGATCCTGAACAGCTTAATCAGCAAAGGTTTAAGTGTGCCGCACAGATGCGAGAACCGCTATAATAAGTTTTCTCGATCACTAAAAGGAATAAAAACTGCGGCTACATCAATAGCACAACCTATAATTGCATTGAACAGTTTCAGTCCACAATTATCACCAGCTTTAGGGGTATCGCTGCAATTTGTAGAATTGGTAATAATTGGTGTAGGACTATAAATACCACTAGGTCCACCACTAGGTCCACCACTAGGTCCACCACCGCCGCCGCCGCCACCGCCGCCGCCACCACCGCCGCCACCAGGACAATTCCCCTCTACATTATTAAAGGCGATCGCTGTTCCTTTCGTAATATCATTACCCCCACAAGGATAAGACCACTGTAAAGATCCAGAAATTGAGCAAGGAACGGGTGTATTAGGATCTACATCCCCACCACCAGTACCACCACCACCAGTACCGCCACCACCAGTACCGCCACCACCAGTACCACCACCAGTACCACCACCACCAGTACCGCCACCACCAGTACCGCCACCACCAGTACCGCCACCACCAGTACCGCCACCACCAGTACCAGAGAAATCGTTAATTCTTGTTATTCTTACAGGAATAGTTAGAGAACTTTTTGCGGCTAACCCATCAAAATTATTAATTAAAGGTTCAATTTTATAAAACGGATGACTACCAAAATTCAGTTTGACATCATTCGCCGCAATCAACCCATGATTAGTCACAGTCATGTTAATTTGCATGACTTGACCAATTGCTTGTAAATCTTTTAAATCGATTAAAGGCGGGTCAATTGTTACTACAGGAATTGGAACATCAGTCTCAAACGTCGATTGAACCGTAATAATATATTTATCTTCAATTTCTGTCGGCGTTACTGTCCAAGTATATTTAACCGTTTGTCTTGACAAAAATGCCTGAATATCCTCTGTTTCTCCTGCGCTGACATAAATATTCTGTTCATAAGTATCATGATTATCCGCAGTAATCCGCAGTTTATAATACCCCTCCGCTAAATCAGTTTTAGACAATATCCCATCGGCATCTTTTTCTGAGGAAATAACGGTTCCTGTAAAGGGATCTAATAGGGTAATTGTCGCATTTTCTAGCCTGGGTGAACCTTCCGCAAAAAAGAATAATTCATCAACAACACTAATATTAAGATTCCCTTTCGCTTCCGAAATCGCACGGAAATTAAAGGGTAAGCTTAAGGATGCTTCATCCCCGGAAATAACGACATTTCCGTTATAAACTGTTAACTCTTGGGTCGCTGACGGTTGTAATAATAAGGAAACTTTCGTTGATTGACCAGGATTTAAAGACGGTAAAGTAACCGAAGAAGCAGACTTTAACCAAGGCGCATTAGGAAGCAGAATATTTAATTCTCCTGACGCAATTTCCCCTTGATTACTAACCGTAAACTCGACTATTGTTTGACCTCCCCGCAACATCGAAGCTTGTAAACTTCTGGTATCCGCAACTAAACGGGGTAATAGTTGCGCCACATCTACTCGTATTGGTAGATTTGTGGTAACGCCTTCAGTGGTACTTAATCCCAGACCAAAGTTGTAATAACTCCATTTATCATCCGGGACATTGATACTGTAATTGACTGTGATTTCTTCATTACCCCCTAAACTCGTTTTCTCTGGGGTGACATTGACTGTCCAATCACTTGGCGCACCGTTGACTGTAGCAGTTAATCCCGATAAGCTTAGATTACTGAGGTTTTGTAGTTTCACTGACCCATTAAAGGTGGTTCCTTCGGTAATCTTTTGGGAAACCTGCGTTAAGAATTGGTCATTTTGTTCAAACCGCATTCCTAAGAGAGTAAAACTATCTTCTGGGGTGCTATCTTCACTCGCAAACCCAGGGAAATAAGCATTGATATTATAAGTCCCCGCTTCTCCGGGTAAGGGAGTAAATTGACGGACAAAATTACCATTTCCATCGGTAAACGCATCAATCTCTCGAATATTTCCTTTATTCTCTACCCGGACTTTGACAAATTCATAGGCTACAGGAGAATTATCACTATTACTTAATGCTTGTCCCCGGAGAGTGACGGGATTACCGGCGATGGCAGTTTCTGTGTCAGAATAAACCGTACCACGATAAGCAGGTGTTACTGTTACTGGGGTAATCGTTGTATTATTGCTTTCCCCTATTGTGACTCCTTCATTAACGGTATTTCCGTTATCTGTCACCCCAATTAGGTAATATTGTCCTGGATTACGGGGAGCAAAGTAAGTGACTGTGCGATTGTATGATGTTCCCGCTAATAGATTGGCTGGAGTTTCTGTACTTCCTAAGCCAAATTCTCCTAATAAGGTGTCGTTGGTGTCTAACTTATTATCGCTTGATAAATAAATTCGGTCTTTCCAACTTCCCGTCGCGGCGATAATCCCGTTATTGGTGACTGTGTAGGTAAATTGAGACTGCTTAGTTGTATAAGTTGGGGAGATTCCTTGTAATTGAGTGACGACTAAATCAGGAACATTAATATCTGTGATTTCTAAGTTGTCACTTCCACTATTTAAGCCTGTTGCTGAAGCGGTAATATTAACGGTTTGACTACCGTCGTTGATTCCGTCACTAATTCCGGTAATAGTGAAAGTGGCTGAAGTTTGTCCCGCAGCAATTGTTACTGTGTTGGGGACTGTTGCTTCGGTGGTATCACTGGAATTGATGGTAACAATTAAGTCGCTGCTGGTATTGGTATTACGGGTAAGGGTTGCTGTTGCGGTTCCCGTTTCTGAGATAACATCTTTGTCAATAACGACTTTTAAAGTGGGACTTTCGTTATCGATGATATTAATATTAGTGGTTGCGGTTCCTGTATCGGTTGCTAAGTTTGTCCCTGTATAGGTAGGTTTGGCGGTGATGGTAACTGTTTGATTACCATCTAAAACGGTATCATCAACTCCGGTTATTTCAAAGGTGACAGATGCTTGATTGGCGGGAATGATAACAGTAGCAGGGACGGTTGCGGCGTTAGTATTGTTGCTGGATAGTTGTACCTGTAGTGGTGTATCGGTAACGAGATTACGAGTAACTGTTGCTGTTGTTTTACCCCCATTTTCGTTAATATTGCTGGTCTCAACGCTTAGGGTTAACGTAACTGCATCATTATCAATAATTGCTAGGGTATCTGAACCACTAACAAATCCTTGTGCTGTAGCAATGATGGTGTAGTTTTTCGCTAGTTCAATTAAGGTATCATCAACCGCATTAATATTAAAGTTGGCTGAATTTGCACCGGTGGGAATAGTAACAGTTGTCGGTACAGTAATTTGACTATTTTCACTATTAACTAAGGTGACTGTTAAGGGGTCTGTGGTGTCGGTATTGCGGGTAACTGTTCCCTGAATGGTGTTACCTTCGGTGACTTGTTCCCCACTAATAGTAAGGGTTAAGGTGGGTTTAAAGTCGTTGTCAATAATATTGACAATTGCGCTGTTTTGTGAGCCGATTGTTACGCCGTTGGTGGGGTTAGATAGACTGAGATTGATGGTTTCTGTCGCTTCAAAGATACTGTCATCAATGATGGGGATGGTGACGGTTTTACTGGTTTCTCCGTTGGCGAAGTTAACCGTAATTGCGGTGTTATTGTAGTCAGATGGTGCAGTTGCTGTTCCATTTGTTAGATTGATTCTGACACTAACTGCACCATCACTTCCATTGCTACGAGTTAAAGTAACTGCGGTAACGGGGGTTCCATTTTCATTGATGGAATAAGTCCCATTGCTAAATTGAATGACTCCCGGTACTGCGTCATTATCAATAATCGTTAGGGTGGCGGTTTGTTGGGTTCCTAAGGTTGCGCCACCTGTGGGATTAGAGATGGTTAAGTTGACGGTTTCTGTTGGTTCATAAATGGTGTCATTATTGATAGGAATGGTGACAGTTTTACTGGTTTCTCCATTAGCAAAGGTGACGGTAATGGGTGTATTAGTGTAATCGTCTCCTGCGATTGCACTGCCATTACTAGGGGTTAGAATAACGCTAACTTCCCCGTCACTTCCATTCGTGCGAGTTAAGGTGATATTCGCTGTTCCGTTTTCGTTGACGGTGTAGTTACTGCTATTGAGGTTAATTGTTCCCCGTTGCGGTAAGTCATCGTTAAGAATGGTTAAAACTGCTGTAGTTTGGGTTCCTAATGTTACGCCACCCGTTGGGTTAGATAGGGTTAAGTTGACGGTTTCATTGGGTTCAAATTGAGTATCGTTAACGATGGGAATGGTGACAGTTTTACTGGTTTCTCCGTTGGTGAAGTTAACCGTAATTGGGGTGTTATTGTAGTCAGATGGTGCAGTTGCTGTTCCATTTGTTAGATTGATTGTGACACTAACCGCACCTGTCATGTTACCTGTACGATTGACCGTAACAGCAACAACAGGAGTTCCATTTTCATTAACACTAAATTGAGAATCGCTAAAAGAGAGAACACCAGCATTAACATCATCATTGATAATAGTGCTAGTAACTGTATTCGTCGTTCCCCGATTATAATTAGCACTAGAAACCAGAGTTAAACTAACTGTTTCATCTTGTTCAAAGATAGTATCTGCTGTGGGGTCAATGGTTAAAGTTGCGGTATCCGAACCCGCAGCAAAAGTAATGGTTCCACTGGTTGCATTAAAACTAGCCGCACCATTTTGGGTATAGTCATTATTAAAGGTTGCATTTCCTCCCACATTAAAACTAACAGTGAGAGGATTAGCTGTATTTCCAGTCCGAGTGAAGGTGTAAACAAGATTACTTGTTCCATCCTCTGTTACACTCGCAGGAGAAACCGCGAGGGAAACGGTTGGTAAATCATTATCGACAATGGTTAAGGTAGCTGTTGTTTGCGTCCCTAAGGTTGCGCCACCAGTGGGACTGCTGAGAGTTAAATTTAGGGTTTCATTCCCTTCATATATATTGTCATCAATTATCGGAATGTTAACTGTTTTACTCGCTTCTCCTGGATTAAAAGTAATCGTAATGGGACTGCTATTGTAGTCAGTTCCTGCGGTTGCTGTTCCAGCAGTAGGAGTTAGGGTAACGCTGACGATACCATCGGTTCCTGCTGTGCGATTAACAGTAATAGTATTGACTGGAGTTCCATTTTCATTGACACTGAAATTAGTCGTCGCAAAAGAGAAAATTCCAGGCTTATAGTTAACATCCTGAACTACATCAAGAACCAGAGATTTATTAACAATCAATGATTGGAGTAATAACCCATTACCCAAATTTAATCCGTTAATATTACTAAAACCACCGGTTAACGTACCGCCATAGTTAAAGATAGTATAGCGCTCTCCAAGAACGGGAGCAAACCCATTTACCAAGCTAATATTTAAGGTTCCCCCTAAAGTCGCATTTCCGGTGATATTTAATTTGTCGTAATTAGTATTTCCTCCTAATTCAATATTGAGAGTTGCACTACTATTCTGGTTGTAGTTTCCCGTAATATTTAATTGGCCAACTCCATCCCCAGGATTAATTTGAGTTAGATTAGCTATATTGCCAATAACTGTACCATTTCCAGTGACAACCCCTCCCTGTAAAGTATAATTATTAGCGAGTTGTAAAGTAGCACCATTACTTAAGTTCCAATTTCCGCTACTGCTTCCCCCTCCTGTTAGATTTAAGGTGCCACTTGATACCTGAACTGTTCCTGTATTATTTAATTGAGTGGAAATCGATAGATTTCTCCATTTGTCCAAGTGACAGTTCCTTGGTTTTCTATGGTTCTGGTATCTACCCATTTAGTATTAGTGCTACTGATATTCGTCGTTCCTTTCAGGGTGGTTTTTCCGCTTCCACTTTGGGTTCCACTTGTCCAGTTGAAAACGCTACCAGCTTTAACTACTAATTCACCGGTTCCTGTAAGGTTACTTCCACTAAGAGTTAGATTCTGGGATTCACTATTAACAACATCATTGACAGTAATTGTGCTACCACTAAGAGCAATTAACCCTTCTCCTGTTAATAAGCCTCCAGTTAAAGTATAGTTACTACCAAAAGTTAAAGTCCCTCCTGTAGCGGCTTGTAAGGTGCCACTATTACTCCCACCACCTGATAAACTGAGAGTGCCACTCGATACCTGAACTGTTCCTGTATTATTCAATTGAGTGGAAATGGTTGTTGTTCCTGTACCAGCGGTTTTCTTGAGAGTTCCTGCATTATTCAGTTTCGGTTGATTACTATTGATTTGATGCCAAGAAAAACCATTATTCCCTTGAATATCAAATACTCCGGTC
>VYLS01000098.1_pt1 | contig 13772 bp, 16 predicted proteins | sample 5114231 | NCBI WGS metagenome assembly VYLS01 (sample SAMN12291800, study PRJNA351875) | freshwater metagenome | isolation source: freshwater lake | place: USA: Michigan, Lansing Lake | collected 2013-08-14 | reverse complement strand
GCTGAACGTTGGGAAAAACTGATAGTTTTATCGACGTAAGAAGCAGAAAAATTAGCTAAATTAACAGGATGTACTCTCAGACAATTTCAAGAGAGATAGGCTTTTAGTGGCTTGAGATCAAGATTTTTCAATCTATTCATCATAAATGTTCGCAGAAGATTAAAGATTAATTATTATGACTAACTCTTTCGGTTAGAGAAAGATAAACTTGAGCATCTTCAGTCAAATTTATTGACTCAAAATCAGCTGTACTTAATTTAAATGAAACAGCCCTATAGGGGTTGGGGGGGTCGACAACTAGCCTATAAATGCCGTTGGTATGGGAGAAATTACCTCGAAATAGACAGATGGTTTCCTAGTTCTAAAAGGTGTAGTAATTGCGGGTATATTGCCCTTGAAAATGCCGTTAAATATTCGAGAATGGGACTGTCCAAGCTGTGGGAGACACGATGACCGAGATGTTAACGCCAGTAAAAATATTTTGGCCGCAGGGCTTGCGGTGTCAGTCCGGGTCGCGACCTGATGACCAGAACAGAGTAAAACTGGGGCGGCAGGTGCAAAACCCCGTAAGGCTTCGGCCGTGAGGATGTCAAAGCTTTACAGCCTCATCAATCGTGCCAATCATGTAAAGTGCCTTCTCTGGATAATCCGAAAATTCATCTTGGAGAATGCGATCGCATCCCGCTAAGGCCGCTTCTAGCTCGACAAATTTACCCGCCATTCCTGTAAACTGTTCGGTAGAAAAGAAAGGCTGGGTGAGAAACTTTTCTAATCGTCTGGCTCTGGCTACAATCTGGCGGTCAGCCGGTGAAAGTTCTTCTAATCCTAGCATGGCAATAATATCCTTGAGTTCTTCGTAGTTCGCTAGGGTTTGCCGCACTGCCTGGGCGATGCGATAGTGTTGCTCGCTGACAATAGGCGGCATCAACATTTTCGATCCCGATTGCAGTAAGTTCACCGCCGGATAAAACCCCTCACTTGCTCGCTGGCGAGAGAGTACAATTGATGCGGATAGATGAGAAAAGGTATGAACAGCCGCCGGATCGGTAAAGTCATCTGCTGGGACGTAGACTGCTTGAATGGAGGTGATTGCGCCCTTAGCCGTACTGCAAATCCGCTCTTCTAGCTCTGCCAGTTCCGTGGCTAATGTGGGCTGATACCCTAGCCGCGAAGGTAATTGTCCCATCAACCCCGATACCTCTGAACCGGCCTGAATAAAGCGGAAGATATTGTCAATTAACAGTAAGACATCTTGTTTGGCCGTGTCGCGAAAGTATTCCGACATCGTCAGTGCGGCGTGTCCGACGCGAAATCTGACCCCGGGCGGTTCATCCATCTGCCCAAAGATCATCACCGTATTCTGCAAAACCCCGGCTCCGCGCATTTCTTGGTATAAATCTAGGGCTTCCCGACATCGCTCCCCAATTCCACAGAAGATACTAATTCCCTGATCTTGCTTGACGATGTTATGAATCATTTCGGTAATCAAAACCGTCTTACCAACACCCGCTCCGCCAAATAATCCTGCTTTCCCCCCCCGTTCCAACGGGACAAGCACGTCTATGGCTTTAATACCGGTTTTGAGAATCTCCGAGCTAGTGGTTCGCTCGTACAGGGGAGTCGGATTTGCATAAATTGAACGCCATTCTCCCTCAGCTATCTGTTCTTGTCCGTCAATTGTTTCCCCAAATATATTCAACATCCTGCCGAGCAACCCCTCGCCCACTGGAACTCGCAGGGGATGACCCGTATCGATGACTGGAGAACCGCGAGCTAAACCGGCTGTTGGCTTCAGTGAAATGGCCCGTACCAGTTGGGAGTTAAGATGGGCCACAACTTCCATCGCTACACTGCCATCTTCTCCGGCCTGAAGTTGGCTATGAAGCTCTGGCAGCCTTTGGGAAAAATAGACATCAATGATGCTTCCTCGCACTGACACTACAGAGCCAGCGTTGAGTTTGTTAATATCTCGTTGATCGTTCATCAAAAAATTGGCTCTGAAACCCCGTCTTTTTAGGACGGCTTGATATTACCATCTAGATGCTCACTCACCGCCCCAGTCCATTAATATAAACAGAATTTTGCCCGAAAAGGAGTTATAGATTTAGCTAAACAGGTTTTATCGCTGTAACTGATGACCACAGCTACTACAAAAGCGATCGGTTGCCGCTACTTTTGCCCCGCATTGACTACAAAATTGGGCTTTACTGACGGTTTTTGTGTCTCCCATACTCATTTTCATATCTCCCATTTGCATTTCCATGGGGGTAAAATTCATCGACATATTACCCATTTTCATCGGTTGCATCGGTTGCATCGGTTGCATCGGTTGCATTGGTTGCATCGGTGAGGAGGAGAAACTGGTAGCGGTTGTCGATTGAGAGGACTGAGAAACTCCAGAGGTATGAGGAGAGGAAAAACCGATACTGCTTCCTTGAATTTGGATTCTGTGGGGTCCGGTTTCGGTGATAATTTCAATAATTGCCCCTTGGGGAATTATCTCTATTTGGGGTTCTTGTGTCCAAACTCCCGTGGCAAAACTACTGCTAGACTGCTGTTGTTGTCCCACTGCACCACTAGCGAGGGTTACAATCGTCTGCAGCCCTTGATTATCGAGATATAGACGTTGTCCTGTGGGTAATTCACTATAAATAGCCATATTTTTGACAGTGAAAAGTAAAAAGTAAAGAGTAAAAACCTAGTTCACACCCCTAGGATCCAGTCTAGCGAGGATAGAAATGTTAGAGGATTTTCTTAAGAATTTTATCGACAAAAAAAGGGTGGTTTCACCCACCCTCACCATGTCTCAAGAAAACAAACTTTTTAACGGACGCTACCGGCTAATTTATCGACCCGAATCGGTTTCATCAGGTACAATTTGAGGAATTGCCAAGCGTTAGAGGCGAAGATCGGCAATTTCTTCAGGAATTTAACCGGTGCGGCACTGTTTTCGCTATCGATCGCCCGTAATCCCTCGTTATTGCCAACACAAATCTCTAGGCGATCATAAAATTCAGGACTATCCACATCAAGAATAATCGGGAAGACGCGGCCGGCGGTTTCATTGGTCTTCTCGATCACATACTTATCGTACTCGCGAGCGTCCAAACCGAGAATGGCGTAGAAACCAGAACGCTGAGTATCATTGAGATACATCGTAGCGAAGACCGAAAGCAGGAAGAAACGACACCAGAGACGAGCGCGCCAATCATTAAGAATATCAGGCTGCGCACGCATGATCGCATCAAAGAAGTCCCCGTGACGGTTTTCGTCTTGACACCAATTCTCGAAGAAGTTAAAAATCGGATAAACCCGATCTTCGGGGTGTTGTTCAAGATGACGATAAATGGTGATATAGCGCCAATAACCGATTTTTTCGGAAAGATAGGTGGCGTAGAAGATAAATTTCGGTTTAAAGAAGGTGTAGTTACGGCTTTTGGTTAAAAATCCCAAGTCAAGGGAGAGGTTAAAATCCGATAAAGCCTTATTAAGGAACCCAGCGTGACGCGCTTCGTCCCGGGACATGAGGTTAAAGCATTCCGCGAGAACGGGATTTCTGTTTTTTAAACGTCTGCCGAGTTCTTTGTAGAGAAGAAAGCCGGAAAATTCGGCCGTGCAGGATCTTTCCAGAAATTCCACGAATAAGCGGCGAGTTTCGCCATCAATATGCTCCCAAGAGCGATCGAATTCTTGATTGCGAACGAAGTGATGCCGGTTATAATCGGTACGGAATTCCTCTAAAATCGCTTTCAGTTCTTCCTCGTTAGCGGCGATCGACATTTCCGCCATCGCTTCAAAATCAGTGGTATAGAAGCGGGGAGTGAGGATCGTTTCTTTAGCGGGAACTTTTATACCCGGACGGATTTCCTCGAATTCTGGTTTTTGGATCGTGCTGACCATAGGGATTATTGATTTTACTCTGGGATGATGATTGAGACGAGTAAAGGCTCTGAGATGATAATGACGAGCCGTGAAAAAACGGCTAGGATTCACTATAGCAAGCTCTCAGCCCTAGACTCCCTTCCTGTTCATTAAAAGTTACAACTCTTAATTAAGCTGTGTGAACAAACGCGGATTTTCCGCTGGGAGTCTTGACAAATGTTCGGGGGTGTGGGGTGATATGGGGAAAACTTCTGGCGATTGCGCCTAAATGGAGTATTATGCAGAAAGTTGACCTATATCTTTACTCTGGAGAGTGTTATACAGAAAGTTTCCTTTGGGGGTGACATACGGAAGACTTCTGATGATTGCGCCTAAATGGAGTGATATACAGAAGGTTGACCCATATCGTTAAGTCTGGAGAATATTATACAGAAAGTTGACCTATAATATGTAGTTAGGTATAAAACCATGAATACATTCAGTAAAATTCGAGAAAAAGTCCTCATGAGAGTATCTGAAAATGGACTTGTATCTGTAATGAATGATACAAAGTGGATGAAACTTATTGATAGGATAAAACTTTTAAACTTTCTGCCGCCATATCAAATAAAAAACCTATTATCTGACTTGCCATATCCAGAGGATTTCAACGATCCAATTTATTATTTGGGAGATTACAGTGAAGGAATACTACCATTTTATGCTATTGAATGGATTTTAATTAATCCCAAATATTATTATACCAGGGGAAAATTGTTAAACGATGGTTATAAATCTGTTTACAATGAATTAAAACAAATTTTAATAGAATTAAAGATACCATACCATGAAGAAAATTCTATGTTTTACATATACGGATATATTAATTCAAATACAAAATTAAGCTAAGACGCATTTAAACCGCTTATTCTTAGATTAGCCTAACGTCCCCCAATCGCTTTACTGTTGCCTTTTGCCTCTTGCCTCTTGCCTCGTCTCAACAAGCAATTTAAATTACGAACAGTGCGATGCCGAAGGCACTGCGTAGCAGTACGCTATCGCTGTAGGGTGCGTTCCCTAATGTGGCTCTTACTGCTCCACCGATCGATTTTTGGGGAACGCACCATGCACATTTATTGAAACTGTGGGTTAAAGTGCGATGCCGCTCTGGTGGGATCAGTTGGGGAATGTTAGCGAAGATTCCCAATGTTTAGGTTAAAATAGAGGGGCAAAAGTTGCAACAGGGTCGCTTTAATGACAGTTCGACAACCCCGCTACAGCAAAGAAGAATTTGCCCGACGTGGACACGAATTCTACGAGTCTCAGGTACGCTCCCAAATCGAGGAAGGGAATCATGGGAAGATTGTAGCAATAGACATCGAAACAGGGGCTTTTGAAGTGGCTGACGACAGCCTAACAGCTGCTAAAAGTAGGGGGCTCTCGAAGGCTTTCCCCCTACTTAGGGTGATCAGCAAACCTGAGGGAGCGGAGGGCGCAAGCTTTGCGCCCCTACAGTAACGGATTTTGTCCACAATGTAGGGGCGAACTGCGTTCGCCCAAAAGGTACATTATCAAAGCGCAAGTCCCCTATCACGACTAGATCAAGCAACTCTTATTCAAGAGGTAGTGACCTGGCACGATATCCCTTAACCTTGTTGTCAATATTTCGCAATATATTTGCACCGAGAGTATATGCATATAAACTTGCGGGCTTAAAGCGAAATCGTATATCTTTGTATAAAAAATTGTCATCCCTAATAGTTTTACTTGTCACTAAGATCGGTTGAGATATACCAGGATTCTTTTTTAAAAATTCTATGCAGTTGTCCAGTTCGGAAGGTGTACTATGAGGGCGATCGCTCCACTTAACCTCAACTATCCAAGAAGGTGATTGATGGGCAGCATCTAAATGTACAATATCAATTTCTCCAGTTTTCCATCGTGCGTAATAAAGCTCAATCATTTTACTGTGCTGCCATTGACTAAAAATAGCGGTTTCAGTCATGGCTCCCATCGCCTTAGAGTCTGTTTCAAGCTGACCAAATAGCGCGGCGCGCATTGACGGATTGGTTAAATAGACTTTAAAGCAAACTGCTCTCTTAAACTTTTTAGCGTTTTGATCAATTCTCTCTACTCGGCGGATTAGGAATGCAGCCTCAAGATACTCGAGGTAACGTTTGATAGTGTTTTTAGCTACACCAGAGGATTGGGATAACCCCTCGAGACTTACTTCGTTGCCTGAATTATACGCCAGGGTTGTGAAAAGTCTATTCAGTTCTTGAATATCACTAATCCCATAAAGGCTTGGCAAATCTCGAAGTAAAACTTTGTCAATGATATCGCTTTTAATATATTGTCCAGGATCCTGTCGAATTGTTTCAGAAAAGACAGCTTCTGGATAGCCACCAAAGTTCAAATAATTAATAAAAGTATCATTCAACTGATCAATATCTTTAGACAGAAACTCATAGATCTTAGATGGATAACTAGAATCTTCAGAGCCATGGACATTTGTCTCTATTAATTCATTTTCTTTTCCTATAAACATTAAATATTCAGCAAAGGTTAGCGGTGGCAGGATATAGTCGCTGAATCGACCAGCACCAGACTCAGTGCTTTTAAGTCTTAGAGCAGCAGCAGCAGAGCCAGTAGCGACAAATCGACAGATTGGAAATGAATCAACCAGGGATTTTAGATGAATTTCCCACTGACGCAAGTATTGAATTTCGTCAAAAAAGACAAATAGCCTCGAATTGCGATCGTGATTGAATAGTTCCTGAAAATACTTAAGTATCCGCTCTAATGGAAGCCCTGTATAAATTGGAGTTTCAAGAGAGACATATAAAATATTTACCGCACTAATGCCAGAATCTAGGAGCAGACGAATAGTGTGATAGACCATGACAGTTTTACCAACACGCCTGGGTCCCATCAAGACTGTTGCTCGACGCACACTTGTGTCCAAGATGTTTTGAGAAAAAGCCTCAAAGTACTTGCGCCGTGGCATATCTTCATAGATTACTTTTCCCTTACGGTCTGTCTCCCACCAAGGATTATCAAATTGAAGGCGGGAGAGGATGTCTTCTTTTGCGATCTCGAGCATAAGACTAAAGTTAGAGAGCTAATCTTAGTCTAGCCGAGAGTCGAACTAAGGTCAATCAGTTAATCTTATTTTGGGTTCTGAGACGGAATCATGAATGAGCGTTGCTGTATCTAAAGCCTAACCCTTCGTTGGTGCGGACCGAATATCGGTTGTAGGTAAGTGCCAGGGTTGTCTGTCGCCGCACAACTTCACCGTTATGCCTCAAACCATAGAGATCTCAACCCAATACAAAAACTAAGCTAAGAAAAAGTGGGATTGCATCAGTTCGCCCCTAAACTGGAATGCACATAGTTTAATCTCATAGAAAGTAATGCCGACTGAAACCCCCAAAACATACCTAGAACAAGCGATCGCTAAAGGTCGAATAATTATAAATTTTTGTCAAGGGGTGCGGTCAGACATAGGAATCATCGCTAGAATCAGCCTAATTGTCAGAAATTTAGTTAAACAAGGTTTTTGGCAATGCGCTAATCTAGCTAACACGCTTTTGGGGGTGATATGGGAAAAACTTCTTGCGATCACGCCTAAATGGAGTGTTATGCAGAAAGTTGACCTATATAGTTACTCTGGAAAGTGTTATAAAGAAGGTTGACCTATAATATGTAGTTAGGCAGCTCAGTCGGTAGGACTCCGTTGTCAGTCAAGCAAATGCCTTTTGGAATCTCGTCATCCACTGATATAAAAGGTGAAATACTAGGAATTCTAAAGTTCGTGGCACTCCCTCAGTCAGAAATTTAGGAGCACCGTGTAATGCACTATTCTGAAGCAGAACAAAAACTCCAACAATTGTTTGAATCCAGAAACTATAAACTACTAATTCAACAGCGTTTGCACCATGTACATCAGGATTTAATCTACACCTGCTCTAATGGTGCTGCAATTTATATTAGCTATCCTGGTTTGAAAGCGAGAATTGGGAGAAATGGAAAGATTGTTGACGATTACAGAGTTGATATTGTAACTTCCCAGCTTAGTACCTCCTTGTCGCACGCAAATATCATTGTAGATATCTATAACAAATGTCTTCAGGGATTTGATCATGAATTAATGAAGAAAATTCTTATTGGAGCTGCAAGGGAAGGACAAATTGATGCAAATCAATACTCTCAAGTTAAGAGCTACTCTTACTGCGCTGTTAATCAATCCATTCTGCGCTGTGCTATGGCTGCTCATACGGCTTTAGGTAAATCCTACAATTCAACTGCAAACCAGTCTGATTTAACTTTTGAAGAACTATTTAGCTCAATTTTTTGGATAGTGCTTCAAGAAGATATTAATTATCCAATGCCAAGGTATCAAGGTAGAAAGATGCCTTTTTCACGGTATCTTGAGGCGTTACATTGTTTTGAAAGCGATCACACATTAGATGAGGCAATCAGCCCTGCTTTAGTAGAAGGTTATCCACCTAGTGACTGGAGCGACATGGATTATTCTTTTCGGCGATTCATCAATTAGCACTATAGTGCGATGCCGAAGGCACTGCGTAGCAGTACGCTATCGCTGTAGGGTGCGTTCCCTAATGCAAGTCCTACTGTTCCACCGATCGATTTTTGGGGAACGCACCATGCACATTTATTGAAGCTGTGGGTTAAAGTGCGATGTCGAAGTCACTGAGTAGCACCCCTAGATGGGGTTGGAGGGATTGCTTTATTGCTCTATACTGGTTTATAGGGTTTTCGAGATTAGTGATATTTCTCATAAAACCTTACTTCTGCCTACTTTTCAAGCTTTTTGTCCTGTACTTAGGACAAAGAGTTGTGGTATCGTGATATTGCTCAAAAAATAAAAATCGGCAATGAAAAATAATGGTGTGGGTGTGCAGCAGACATTATTCGATCTAAATACAAAGACGATAGAAGACATTGACAATCCAGCTACTTACAAAGGGATTTATTCATTTCATAAGTACTGGGGGAAAAACCCAACTGAAAGCATCGCTTTCTTTATACAAAAATTTACAGATGAATCAGATGTAATTCTTGATCCTTTTTTAGGCTCAGGGTTTATTGCCAGAGAATGTTTGTCTCAAAATAGAAGATTTATTGGTATTGATATCAATCCTTTTGCTATTGAGCATTCTAATTTTTTGCTAGAACTTCCTCATGCTTCAACATTCCAAGCAGCACTAAAGAAAATTGAGATAAACGTCAAGCAAAAAATTAACGAGACATATCTTGTTGAAAACGGAAAAGTGGCATCTCACTATTTATGGGATAGCGATAAGCTCTCAAAAGTATGGATTAGACGAGAAACAGGAAGACTTAGGATAGAGGTTGAGCCAACAGCTTTTGATGTACAAAAGAATGAATTCTTTGATAATTATTCTGTTAGAAATATCAGAAACATTACTTTTTTTACAAATTCAAGAATAAACTCAAAAAACGAAATGTCTATTTATGATTTATTTACTCGTAGGGCTTTACATAATATTGACTTAATATTAGACGAGATTTATTCATTCCCAGAAGCTATTCAAAGAGCCTTATTGTTAACCCTTACTTCTGCTTCTGGTCAGATGTCGAGCCTGGTATTTGCAATCACCAATAGAGGAAAAACCAAGAATAAAATTTCCAATAAAATTGAGGTTGGCAGTTGGGTTATTGGTTATTGGAGACCAGATTTGCATTTTGAGATTAACGTTTGGAATTGCTTTGAAAGTAGAGCAAAAAAGCTTGATAAGGCTTTAGTAGATGTTGATGACCTTGAATATAACAGGTATGAGTCGATAGACGCACTTTTAGAAAATGAAGAAGGAGCATCGATTCTTAATGGCGATTGCATCGATATAATGGGAACTATTCCAGCAAAATCCATAAAGCTTATTTGTACTGATCCACCTCACAGTGATCGAATTCCCTATTTAGAACTAAGTGAAATGTGGAATTCTATTCTCAATAAATCTGTTTCTTTTGAGAAAGAAGTAGTTGTCTCTAATGCAAAAGAAAGAGGGAAAAATAAGCATAAATATATTGAGGATATGAAATTATTCATCAGCGAATCAAGCCGTGTTCTAGCTGATGAGGGCATACTCTTGATATACTTCAATGCTCGTGACAAAGAAAGTTGGAAGTTCTTAGAGATTCTTGAAAAAAGTGACAACTTAAGTTTTACAGGCGCTTTTCCAATGGAATATTCTGCCAGTTCAGTAGTGCAAGATAATAGAAAAGGCAGCATGAAAACAGATTATATTCTCATCCTTACCAAAAAGGGGTTTAATATCAACTTTCAACATAGGTTAGATGAAATACCTGGTTGGTCAACCTCAATACCTAAAATAGCTTCGGCATCTTAAATCACAGCGAAAAGCTTATGAAAAATTTTGATTATTGGAAAAAATTACACGATGGCAACGATTTGGCAGAATTCAACAGGGATTCTGTTGGTCAGTTGTGGTTAAAAGTAAAATCGATCACAAGAAAAGAGTTGCTTTCAGAATTTACTGAAAAATTCTCCTTAAATCTAACTTCTACTAGGTTAATTGAACAATTTGAGGAGTTATTTTTGCTGTTGCAGATTGATCCATTCCGCGCTCATCAGAAGTTAGATATTTACATTAGAGAGAAAAACACGCAGCAATTACAAAGCTTAAATCGGGAAGCCTTGGTATCTGAGTTATATAAATTGAAAACATTTGAGTGGGGAGGAGATTATCAGAACTCTTTAGATAAATATTTAGTAACTCATTATGTAAAATCAATTTCATCTTATGACATATTAATTTCTAAGTTTGAACAAGAGATAAATCGTGCTGTTCAGGGTTATGTATTGAACAGTTGGTATAATCACTGGTCTAGCATTCTAATTGAACATCTATTTAAATCACATTCATCTGTTTTGCCTACTGTTGGTCAAATCAAAAGTGTAGATTTCTTTATTCAAAATCTACCTTTTGACTTGAAGGTTACATATTTTCCCGCAGAATACTTAAAACTAAAGAGAAAAGAGAAGGGTTTTCCTGTAGAACTCACCTTTTTAAAGCAGAAAGCACGAGAGCTTTCGGTAAGCTTTGATAAAACAGCAAAACCCTCTGATATTTATTACGAAATAACCGAAAAGCTAAAAGATAGAAATGACCAATCGTCTTTAAATGCTCTAAGTCAAGTAAAGTCTCAAAATCTAGGAATCGTTAATGAAGCCCAGCAAAATCCGAAAGCCTTAATTAGGGTTTGCTGAAAAAGCTTTTCCTGGGGGCAGGGTGTGACCCCCCCCAACCCCCCCGACATCGGGGGGGCAGGTGGGGTGTGGGGTGTGGGGTTTTACCCATTTTCAGGTGGTCAACTACCTAATTTTCAGGGAAAAAGTCCCTAAATTTTCCCCCCAATCACTCCAATTGCTGGCAATTTTTGAGGGGGAAAAAAGTCTAAAAGTCTTATCCAACAAGGTTTTTAGATTTATTCAGCAAACCTTAATTAAGTGGTTATACGAAAATCAAGGGGAAATGCGTTTTAGTTCAGAAAATCGCTTATTCCTTGTACTCATTGACACCAGTGATTTTTCAAGTTCTTGGAAGCTCAAAAGAAACTTGGATATCTTAGCACCTGCAATAAATTCTTTTCTTGATGATTTTGGCTCAAGAAAAGAATCATATTTAACAGTAAATTTTAACTATCCTGGCAAACCACAAACATTCAGTGCATTAGCAGATATAATCTTTGTGGTAAAATAAATTATATCTTCCTAAAAACTACTAACAGCCGTCTAACAACCCCAATGCAGCGGACGATGAGAGTAAACTAGCGAGGAGACTAAGCTTATCTGTCGCCGCTGATTGGGAACGTTATGCAGCAAGGTGATCGGTGAGGTATTAAGGAGGAATGTGAGTATGCGCTCACTGAAAAAACTATTGAGTTGGGCTGAAAACAACAAGAAAACTGCGACAATGATGAACGCTTTACCTGTTGCAACTGCATGGGAACATTTTGCAGATCAAATTAGATATGAGATTGATAATATGAGTCAAGATGAAGATGAGGATAAAGTATTAAAAAGACTATTAAGATGGGCTGAAGAAAACAAAAAGCTCGCCAATTCCAATTCATCCCCTTATACCCTTGCTATTTCTGGGGCTTGGGGACAAGCAGTATCTGCAATTAGAGATGAACTTTAAAGATTTCTTAACTCGTCAATAAATTCGATGGATTATTGGCGACTTCAAAGATTGAATACTGATGCGCTATCCCTAAATAACAGATGTCCTGAGTCTGACGAAAGTTTTCTGAACATCGGTTAAAATAGAGAAATTGTAGTGTTTATTGCGATGAACCCATGACCAAACTGCTTCAACAGGCAATTGCCCAAATCCAGCAACTCCCACCCGAACAACAAGATGCGATCGCGGCTCGATTTTTGGCGGATTTAGAAGATGAGCAAAAATGGGAAACTCGTTTCGCCGCCACAACAGAAGAGCAATGGGATCAGATGGCTGCAATGGTACGTCAGGAAATAGCCAAAGGTGAAACCATGCCACTTGAGCAAGTTTTTCCAACACAAAAATGAAATCAAGTGTTACAAAGTCATTTCGTAAGCAGCTAAGTGATCTTCCTGTGTCGGTTCAGGAACAAGCCGATAAAGCCTACTCTCTTTGGCAGCAAGCTCCTTCCCATCCGAGTCTTCAGTTCAAACGAGTAAGCCAAAAACAACCGATTTATTCTGCTCGCGTCAGCATCAACTATCGTGTTTTGGGTTTGCTAGAATCCGATCATATTTACTGGTACTGGATTGGGGCACACGACGAGTACGATGAATTGCTGAAGCGGATGTAGTTTGAGGTGATTGGTAGTGACTCTGCATAACCAGGGCTTGCAGCGGGTGGGTACAGCACTCTGAATAGTGACTCGAAAACTCTTGCCATCGCTGAAGCCCAAGCCGTTATCTTGACAAGAGGGAAGAAGGATTTTATCAATTCCAACCATAACAATTGATGATAGATATATAGTGCTTTTGACGTTACTAAGGTATCGACAAGTTTTGCCAACAAGGGACTTAAGCCCCTTGCCCATGCCTCATCCTGATAAAAACTGCTATAATGCTCAACGGATTTAGTCTCGGTGAAAATTTAACGGGAGAGATAGCGGCTTTGAGTGCGGCGGCACTTTGGGCGATTTCTGCGGCGATTTATAGCCTATTAGGCCAGAAAATCCCGCCTTTATTGCTTAATTTTCTGAAAGGAGTAGTCGCAATCGCTTTAATTGCCCTGACGCTGCCCCTTTCCGGACAATGGCGCGATATTAATCAGCAAAGTTCAGTATTTATACTCTTGACAAGTGGCGCAATTGGTATAGGAATCGGTGACACGGCCTATTTTACCGCCCTTAATTATTTAGGACCGCGAAAAACCCTCCTCTTAGAAACCCTTTCGCCTCCCTTGGGGGCAATTCTAGCGGCGACTTTTTTGGGGGAATCCCTGAAAATATCGGCTTATATTGGCATTATTTTGACCATCTTCGGGGTTGCTTGGGTTATTTCCGAAAAAACTCCCGAAATCAATAGTCAACGCCCTTGGCGGCGAGGAATTGTCTGGGCTTTAATTGCGGCGATTTCCCAAGCGGTGGGAGCGGTTTTATCTCGTCAGGCACTGGTAGAGTCGGGAATGTCTTCTTTGCAGAGTACCTTTTTTCGTCTGTTAGCGGGGACGGGAATAGTGTTAATTCTGATGTTTTTTCGCCGTCAGGAATCATCACCAGCGATTAACTGGTCATCGAAAATTTGGGTCTGAAACCCCGTCGTTCTACGACGGCTTTACTGTTAAATATGAGCATCGTTTACGAAATATATGCTAAAATGTGAGGTATGGAAAAAGCCTATTCGT
>VYLS01000091.1_pt1 | contig 14697 bp, 19 predicted proteins | sample 5114231 | NCBI WGS metagenome assembly VYLS01 (sample SAMN12291800, study PRJNA351875) | freshwater metagenome | isolation source: freshwater lake | place: USA: Michigan, Lansing Lake | collected 2013-08-14 | reverse complement strand
CAGAACAGAGTAAATCTGTTAAGGCAGGTGCGGAACCCCGCAAGGGAAAGAAGCAGAAACCTAAATCGTGAGGTTTGGGAATCGCCGTCCGTTTTACGGCGGCGAGGATGTCAACAGCGTCTCGGTAAAGAAACAATTCTCTGTCGAGTTCGTCGCGCCCCTAAATCCGTTTTAGCTAAACACATCGCTTAAGCTGAGAAGTCCCATGAATGAGTCCTTATATAAATATCATCGGCAAAAATTAGAGCAGTTAATGGCAGAAATTGGCTGTAAAAATCTGGAAGAATTGAGTCGGTTATCGGGTCTATCTTCTTGGCAATTGCAGAGAGTTCGCCATGGTTTAATCGCCAAATTATCCTCTGAATCTTTGGTGAAATTAGCTAATGGGCTGCAGCTGCCAGTTAGCGATCTTCTCGCTCATTTTCAAATCCCGACGATGGGGACAGAGGATCGTTCAGGGGAATCAAAAATTCTCGAACAAGAGTATCAAAATTTACAGCAAAAATTAGACAAGCAAAAAGAAGAATTAGCCGCAGAATTTCAACGTCAAAGCATCGAAGCGATCGAATCTTGGTTAGTTCAATGGCCCACGGCCGAGGCCGTTGCCCGCAAAAATCCCGACCTAGCAGCCGTCAAAATCCTCTCCCTAGTTAAACCGATTATGCAGTTACTGGAGCGCTGGGGAGTGCAACCAATTGACAGTGTCGGTGATCATGTTAGTTATGATCCGCAAATCCATCAATTGATCGATGGTCAAGCAGCAATTGGTACACCCGTTATAGTGCGTTATCGGGGCTATCGTCATGGGGAAAAACTACTTTATCGTGCTAGAGTGAGTTTAATTAAAGTAGAAATGCTGGAAATTCAACCAGTAGAAACAGAAAATGTCACCGCTTAAAGTGATAATTCTTCCAGAGCTTTAGTGCTGTGAAAAATTCCCCCGTGGTCTGCTTTTATCGAAAAAATCGGGTCTAAAACCTCGCCTTAAGACGAAAAGTTTTTGGAGCGGGACATAAATCCCCATTACAAAACTAATGGCGGCTTGATAAACGCCCTCTGAACGGTTAAGATGATATCTGATTCGGAGGGAAAAATATGTCAACGCCCTACGATAACTGTTTTGACCACATTACTGATCGTCCAACGAAATTCTGTTCGCCAGCAATGGTTACAGATGGTTTGCGGAGGTTTATTTGTTGCCGATGTTAGGATACTACTATTAGCGACGCTTAAGCGAAACCCAACCGCACTAAACCTCACATTTTAGCATATATTTCGTAAACGATGCTCATATTTAACAGTAAAGCCGTCGTTCTACGACGGGGTTTCAGACCCAAAATTTTCGATGAAAGCAACAATCCGAAACGTTAAAATTAGCGAGATTCCCACAGCGATCGAGCAGTTAGGCTTGTCCGCTCATGCGTGTGTCGATTTCACCATCGAGAATCATGAGATGACGGGGAACGAACAGGACGAAACCACCCAAACCTTGATGGAAGTGGTGAATGAAATTCGTGCTTATGCCAAGAGTCAGGGATTGACTGATGAGAAGTTGGAAGAGCTTTTAGTAGATGAATCGTGAACCCATTGTTATCGATACGAACGTCTTGATAAGCTTCGCCTTAAGCAGTACGACAACACCAGCTTTGGCTGTAGAATACGCGATTAATAACTTTATTATTCTGCAAAGTCCCGCAACCATAGGCGAGTTGGTCACAAAACTTCTTCTCCCAAAGTTCGAGAGGTACATTACACTGGAGCAGCGCCAACAACTGCTAGTAAGAATTTTGGAAATTTCGCTGCTGATTAGACCTACTGACCACACTGAAATTTGCCGAGATCGAGACGATAATAAATTCCTAAATCTGGCAACCAGTGGGGAAGCACGCTATCTCATTACTGGTGACAATGATTTGCTTATACTGCAACGCTATGGGAAAACAGAGATCGTTACACCAAGGGAATTTTTAAAAATTGTTCGGCGGTGAAGTACAAAAAATCCAGTTTGAGTGAGATGATCGAAAGAACAACATCGATATCGAAAAACACGGGATAGACTTTAATTTTGCCAAGACAAGTGACTTAAGCAGTAGGTTGGGTTGAGCAATAATAACTTTTGTCTGTCAAATATTAGCGACGCTTGAGCAAAACCCAACCACACCAATGTCGTCAATAATGTTGGGTTTCTAACTGGGATTGGTGCGTTAGCGTTAGCGTAACTCACCCTACTGGACTACTGTGACAAGTTCCCCCGTGGTCTGCTTTTATCTCATCGGTAAAGATTGCAATCCAAAACAAAGACCTTGACAGACTCTTGTTAGGAAATTTAAGTCTAAAGTAGCGATTGTATCCCGAGAACTATGATAATAGGGATTACGCATATTAGCAGTATCTGTCACCATAATTGCCGAATAACCGCGACTCCAAAAAGGAGAATGATCGCTGCGTCGAGTATCGGGGACGATATAACCTCCAAAAATTACGGGCAACCACTCGCAGGGAGTCTGATTTTCCCGCAGGACTCGACTGAGAAATTTTAAATCCTCGCGGGTTTTGAGATTGCCAATCAAAGCGATAAAATCCCCAGTGTTGGGGTAAAAATGTTCTAGAAAAGCTGGATATTTTTGAGAATGGGGATTTTTATCACAGTAACCAAGCATTTCTAAGGATAACATTAACCTTAAATCCTGCTTAGTTTGTTTTAATTTTTCCGCGTAGGCAATGCTCCCCAGTAATCCGTATTCTTCCAGATCGAAGGCAATTAAACGAATTGGATAATTAGCCTGATTCTCCCCAAAAAACCTCGCTAATTCTAATAATACCGCTAATCCCGTGGCGTTATCGTCAGCCCCCGGCGACCCCGGCACCGTGTCATAATGAGCGCCAATTAAAATCGGTGGTTTTTGACTATTATTAGGCAAATCTAAGATTAAATTTTCGTAAACTTTTCCCTGAAATGAGAAAAAATGTGATTCAACCTTTCCCCACTGTCCTAACTCTTGCCGCAGGTATTCTCGCACATAAAAATGTCCTTGACTAGAGAAAAAAGGGTTTCTTTCTCGGACAATTTGTTCTAGGTGTTGGCTTAAGCGATCGCTAAGAAGATCAAACATTGATAGCAGCAGATAATTTAATCAAAAGAGCCAATGGATAGAGAAACTGAGGGAAAAATCGGAGAAAATAATAATTGTTAATTATAAAATATTCTGTGGAGCTAAAATCATGACAAATCTCCAGTTGACTAGCTATGATTGTATCGTTGTCGGGGCGGGATTAGCGGGATTAATCGCCGCGCGTAATCTCCAGAGGCGAGGTCATCAAGTTCTGGTGATCGAAGCGCGAAATCGTTACGGTGGTAGAATGTCTGGTCAATATCTCCCCTCCGGACAGTGGATCGATCGAGGTGGTCAGTGGGTGGGCCCAACCCAAGAGCGTTTTTTAGCCCTCCTCGACGAGTATAAAATACGTCGTTTTCCCTCTCCCAATCAGGGAAAAACCGTCCTAGTGTTCAACAACAAACGCTATGAATTCAATGGTTTTTTTCAAGGTTTCCACGAGGGAGAAGTACCCGATATCGGCACGGAAGAATGGCAAGATGCGATGTCAGCATGGGCGCGTTTTCAAGAACTAGCCAAAACCCTACCTTCCGGTTATCCCCAAAGCAACGATCACACCAAAAAACTAGACAGTAAAACTTTTGCCCAGTGGATTGAAGAAAACACCAGCACAGATTTTGGTCAATGGTATTTTGCTTATATGGTGCGTGCAGTGGGTTTTCTCGGGCCGGCCGAACCCAACCAAGTCTCACTACTGCACGTTCTTTGGGGACAAAATTGCGCCCCTCAGGCCGAACATCCAGAAGCCGAACTGATCCATGGCGGAGCGGGACAAATTCCCGACAAGATCGCGGCGGAGTTAGGAGAGCGAATTCGACTGGGGGAACCGGTTTTTCGCCTTAATTACGACTCGGCCGGCGTGACCGTAGAAACCAGCCAGAACACTTTTACCGCCAAATTTGCCATCATTGCCATGCCGCCCCATCTTGCCGGCCGCATTATTTATCATCCCCCGCTGCCACCCCAGCGAGAACAACTAACCCAACGAGTACCGATGGGATGCTGCGCTAAAATCCTGATTTCCTATGAGCAACCTTTCTGGCGAAAACAGGGACTAGCGGGAGTTGCTCAGGGGAATTGTCAATGGTTGGAACTCTGTGCCGATAGTTCCGATCCCGAAACCGGCGTCGGGGTAATCGCCACCTTCCTAGTTGGCGATCGCTATATTCGTTGGCGCTCCATGAGTGGCCCCGCGCGTCGTGCCGCCGTTCTCTCGGATTTAGCTATTTATTTCGGTCAAGAGGCCCTTTTGCCGATCAGTTACGATGAGGTGGATTGGCCCGGGGATCCCTGGACTGGTGGCGCATATTCCGCTTTTATGCCCCCTGGAGTCTGGACAAGTTTCGGCGAGGCTCTTTTTACTCCCGTCGGACCGATTCACTGGGCCGGCACAGAAATGGCTGATCGCTGGCCGGGATTTTTTGAGGGAGCGATCCGCACCGGTGAGGCAGCGGCCGATCGAATCGCCTTCCTTTTACGGGAAAAATGAGCATTTACAGGGCTAGGACACTTTTTAGGTCAAAAAAGTCATCATAGTCAATTTTCGTGGATAATAGGGCATAAAAATCCTAAATCATCACTATTTCGCCCTGGTAATGTTCGACGAAATATTGGACACGATGACGATATTCTTTAATTGTCCGATCGACCCATTCCCGCTGCTCACTGTTAGCATAGATATGCACTAAAGGTTCTCCGGCATCGGGTAAAATCAATACCCAGTCATCATTAAGGGGATTAATCACCTTCACCCCATCGATTAACTCTAGATTATCGGTAGCGTGAGTTTCCACCAGATAGCGCATCAAGGATCCCTTGACTTTCCAAGGACAACGCACCGCCGTATTCTTATTGTAAATGCGCGGTAACTCGGCCCGCACCTGAGCTAGAGAACGTTCCTGAATGGTTAACATCTCCAAAAGTTTGGCCACGCTGAACATGGCATCAAAACCGGGATGTAATTGCGGAAAAATAAAGCCAGTTTGCCCAGATCCTCCTAAAACCACATTAGGATTAGTTTGACATCCTTCCATTAAAGCGCTAGGACTGGCTTTTGTCCGCACCACCCGGCCATCGTGACGACGTGCGATTTGTTCCACGGCACTAGAAGCATGAACCGGCACTACCACTGTACCGCGAGGATGGGCGGTCAGAATTGTATTCACCATTAAAGCAGTTAATTGTTCCCCGCGAATCGATAAACCACTCTCATCGACGAGGACTAATTGTTCCCCGTTGGCCGAAACTTGTACGCCTAAGTTCGCTTTCAGGGCCTCCACCACATGGCCCAATTGATGGATCAGTAACTCTCTTTCCTGCATGGAAAGGGCATTCTGACGTAAACTGGCATTGAGAACCACGGCATCACAGCCAAATTTAGCCAGTAATTCCGGTAAAATTGCCCCTGAGACTCCGTAGGCGTAGTCAATGACGATTTTGGAACTACTATTGCGAATAGCCTCCACATTTAGCTGAGTTTCAAAGGTTTTGCGGTAATTATCGAGAATATCAGCCGGATAGGACATACTGCCGATTTCCTGCATTCCCACCCGTCGCAGATCTTCCTTGAAATAGGCCCCTTCGATTTTCTTTTCCCTCGCTTTGGAAACATTAATCCCTTTTTCGTCTAAAAACTCGATTAAGAGAAAATCCGGGCGATCGGGATGGATACGAACGTGAATGCCACCGATTACGTTTAATTTAGACACTAAAGTCCGGGAAATCGGTAAAGCATTCGCTTGTAGGTTCTGGATATTAACCCCCACGGACATTAAACCGGCAATCAGCGATCGACTGACCATGCGCGAGACACTACGTTGATCCCGGGAGACGATTACCGTTGACCCCGGTTTCAGGATGGAACCGTAGGATGCCCCCAGTTTAACGGCGAATTCGGGCGTGATATCGATGTTAGCGAGGCCCGATACTCCTCGTTGACCAAAGAGGTTTTTATGGGCAGTATTGCCCCAAATCAGGTTAATATTGAGGATGGCTCCCGATTCGATCTGTTTACTCGGCCAGACTCTGACCCCGGAATTGATCTGCGCTTCTTCCCCCACGATCGATAATTGTCCGATCACCGCACCTTCGTGTACCTGGGCCCGTCGATCGATTCTGGTTCCCCTAGCGATCGTACAAGCGGCTAAATTGACCTCATCCCCGATCACCACACCATTCCAGAGGATAGGACGTTTCAGATCGGAACCAGCGCCGATGGTGACATTATCGCCGATAACCGAACCCCTCTCGATTAGAACATTTGCACCAATGCGGCAATGATTGCCGATCATGGCCGGGGCCTCAATCTGGGCGCTAGGATCGATATAGGTATTAGTACCGACCCATACGCCGGGGGATTTTTCTCGATAGGGAAATTCCAGGTTAACTTTGCCGGATAAAGCGTCGTATTGCGCTTCTCGGTAGGCCTCCAGATGACCGACATCGCACCAATAACCATCGGCCACATAACCATACATAGGTTCGCCCCTTTGCAGCAGCAGTGGAAACAAATCTTTAGAAAAATCGGCTTCTTCTTTGTAGGGGAGATAATCAAGGATTTCTGGTTCGAGGATATAAGTTCCGGTGTTGACGGTATCGGAAAAAATCTCGCTGGTGGATGGTTTTTCGATAAAACGGCGAATTCTGCCTTCTTTGTCGGTAATCACTACCCCAAACTCGATCGGATTGGCAACTCGCGTCAGGACGAGGGTTGCTTTCGAGTTTTTGCTTTTATGGAATGCGATCGCTTTTTGCAGGTCAAAATCGGTGATACTATCGCCACTAATCACCAGAAAGGTATCATCTAACCATTCGGCAATATTTTTCACACATCCTGCGGTGCCTAGGGGTTGATCCTCCTCGACAGCGTAGGTGATTTTTACCCCAAAGTCGCTGCCGTCTTGAAAGTAGTCGCGCATGACATCGGGGAGATAGTGTAGGGTGGTGATAATTTCGGTAATGTCATGCTTTCGTAGTAAATTAATAATATGTTCGGCGATCGGACGGTTGAGAATCGGAACCATCGGTTTGGGAAGATCACAAGTAAGCGGACGTAATCTTGTCCCCGAACCACCTGCCATTAGTACCGCTCGCATAACTTCCTCCCAAGGCTATCTTTTCGCCGTTTTTAAATATTTTTTTCAAATTCTGGCTTTAGTTTTCCTATCTCGATCGAGCTAGTTCCTAACCGGCATTCTAACACTGTCTCCCGGATTCAGAACAATATTTTCTTTTCCCAGGCCAGCAAAACCAAAGCTTAAAATAGGAGATGTGAACTGTCTAAATCTAAGGATGAGATGGCATGAGACTCGTTATTTTTATCTTAATAATTTTTTATGGTGTCGGTGGTTGGAAATTCTGGAATGGGTACAGAAGCACTAACTTTAGTTCCAGTTTACCCAATCGTTTAGCTCTAACACTGTTCTGGCCGCTTCTGTTGGCTGTTAATCCCGCCTATCGCAAGAATTTTAAAAAAGCCCTCAAGGGCAAATAAAATTAACATACTGCCAAGGTCACGGCCATAAAACAGAAAGTAGGTGGGTATCGATGGCAATCAACAGTTTAGCCATGGATGGCTTATCATGGTTAGGGAAAAAAGGGGTCGTAGCTCAGTTGGATAGAGCGAGTGCCTCCTAAGCACTAGGCCGCCGGTTCGATCCCGGCCGATCCCGCCTTTTTCAGTGATCAGTAAACAGTGAAAAGTGAAAAGATACTGGGAAACTGCTATTTAATACTGCTCACTTAAAACTTAAATCTGATCACTGATAACTGATCACTGATCACTGATAACTGATATTTATCTTCTCATTCTGCCCTTAACTTGATACCAAAGCCTTCTTAAACGTAGATCGAGAGAAAAACCTCGACGGGTGGGAATAACAATCGTGCCACCGATGCGATCGTGGAAAGCGCGGTTAAATTGCTCATCGCCGATCGCCATACCACAATCGGCGAAAAGGGGCGAAGATAATAAAATCAAGCTTAAAGGATTGCCAAAAAAAGTATTTAACCCTACCATCATTAAAGCTGCCCCGCCACCAGCGATCGCCTCTCGTTTGCTTAACTCCAAAATTCCGGGTAAACGCTGAAGTCGTAGATCGATGACCTTCATATCCAAGGCCCAACGTCCTAAACTCTGACCCTGATTCTGCACGACTAATAACACCCGCAAACACCACCAAATCAGGAGAAAAAGGAAAAATTGCAGTACAGGTGAACTATTGACAAAAGAGCTTAAAAACCAGATCGAGGCAAAGTCGATCAGGAAAGCATAGGCCCGACGATCTAAGGGAATTTTCGGAAATTTTTGCGGTAGATTATCTTCAGGCGGGATCGGGTAAACCATAAAAGATCTCTTGTAAAAATCAAAAATTGTTGTTAGGGTTAGGAGTCAGTAGCCAGTAGTCAGTAGTCAGGAGAATTAAGAATGAACAATAATCAGTTAAATGGTCTCTTTACAGACTTTATGCCATTTAATTCTTATTTTTGCCGTTTTTGAACCCTGAAAAATTAATTATGCAAGAGGTTTAAAGTAAATTCTCGGAAAAATCCTGCGGTTTATCTTCCACTTTAATCGGGAAATTGGCAATTCTAGGATAGTTGTCCCTTGTCTTTTTTCTCCCCCTGTCTGGGAGTCTTCTGTCTGGGAGTCTGCTTACCTAACCGAAGATTTTTGATTTTTGCAGGAGATATAATTATTAATCGACTCGGAGATCTAAGCTACCATTGAGCAAAGGTAGCCCAGAATACAGGGATAATCATGGAACAAGATTCATTAACAACGGAGGTTATTCTAACCCATCCGCGGCAAAGTTTGGGAGAGATCCAATTGGATTGGATGCCACAACCGGGTAATTATTTGGCATTGAAAGGACAAACCTACGCAGTTTTGGAACGTCACCACCAGTACCAATACAAGATTGGTGGCTATTGTTTACGCAAAATTTCCCTTTATGTACAAACTGCTCCCACTCCTAACGAAAAAAGTTTGATTGAAGGACGTTGGGTGATGGGGGATGCTAGTTGTCGTTTTAACGCCAGATCTGAACTGTTGCGCTGTGCGATTAACCCCCCCGGTCCCTGTCAAGATTGTCGTTTTTACGAAACTATTAACCCTTAAAAGAGCCTTTTTTCGGCAACAATCTGACTATACATTGACAAATCGCCTATGAGTCATCCTTACTCTTGGATCGAGGATAGCTTAAAAACCCTCCATCGGGCCCATTGGTATCGAAGGGTTAAAACCATTCAAGGCCGGGGCGGAGCCGTTATAGAATTAGAGGGTCGATCGCTGATTAATTTTGCCAGTAATGATTATCTGGGATTAGCAGCCGATGAAAGAATGATCGCAGCAGCCATAGCAGCGACACAACGCTATGGAACTGGAAGCACCGGCTCGCGTCTATTAAGTGGACACCGAGATCTTCATCGAGATTTAGAATTAGCGATCGCATCCTTTAAAAATAGCGAAGACGCGATCGTTTTTAGTTCGGGATATTTAGCCAATTTGGGGACAATTACCTGTTTAGTGGGGCAGAAAGACCTGATTTTAGGCGATCAATACAATCACTCTAGCCTCAAAAATGGAGCCAAGTTAAGCGGTGCCACGGTGAAAGAATACCGGCACAATAGTCTCGAAGACTTAGAAAATCAGTTATTAGCCCACCGTCATCACTATCGTCATTGTTTACTGCTCACTGATACAGTGTTTAGTATGGATGGGGATATCTGTCCCCTGGCGGGAATTCTCGCTCTAGCTGAGATTTATAATTGTATGGTTTTGGTGGATGAGGCCCACGCTACCGGGGTTATGGGGGAAAATGGCACAGGTTGCGTGGAATATTGTGGTTGTCAGGGACGGGAATTAATTCAGATGGGGACTCTGAGTAAAGCTTTAGGCAGTTTAGGGGGATATGTGACCGGAAGTGCCAAAATTATCGATTTTATCCGCAATCGCGCCGCCACCTGGATTTATACTACCGGTTTATCCCCCGCCGACACCGCCGCCGCTAAAATGGCTTTAGAGATTATTCGTCTGGAACCGGAACGTCGCCAACGCCTACACCAAAATATTAATTTTGTCAAGAGTAAATTAAATAATCTTAATATATTGCCTTCGGAAGCGGCGATTTTATGTTTACCGGTGGCCAATCCGGGTCAAGCCCTAGAATTATCGCAAAAACTGCTAGAAAAGGGGATTTTTGCCCCCGCAATTCGTCCTCCTACCGTTCCCACCAGTCGTCTGCGGTTTACTGCTATGGCCACCCATAGCCTCGCCCATCTAGAGGTTCTTGTCCAGTCTATTGGCGAATCTTTCCCCACATAGAGAAAAAGTTTTTCGTGGGAAGTGGGGAACAACTAAGTTGAGCGGCGGTTAGCATCCTTGATCCCATCATCAAGCTCTCTAGCCTGGCCGCTCCAACGACTTGTTAGACTGGGCTTTCGCAATAAGTTTACGACTTCTCTGCCGCTTGCTGCCTCCTTTTTGCGTAGGTCTGCAAAGATTGCATCCAAGTCATACTAATTTGGGATAGCTTTCTTTGGATTTGAGCGTTTGCCATCTGCTTACAATTCCATGTTAGTAGATAGTCTAAGCCATAAACGGTTGCTAGTGCCATGTGTAAGGCATCATTAGACGCTTTGGGGGGTAGGTTGCTTTGTTGCAGGAATTCTTGTGCTAGAGCGATCGCTTCTTCGGTTAGATCGAGAAAAATCAAGGACTGTAGCAAGTTCTGTCTTTGAGTAGCAATTGTTGAATCTTCTCTCGATGCTTCATCTTCAACAATTTCCGAAACATACAGAACTAATAAACTACTATACTCATCCCACCAGTCTTGTGTAATCTTAATGTTGGCCGCAAGAATCAGGTTTTCTGTTGGTCTTGCGGTTAGATGACCCAAAATACTGGTTTCAATATAGACGGTTTCGCTCACGGCAATAAGAGAAAATCTATCCCACGTCTATCCTACTGCATTTAATCTTGGTTTTGAGGGAGTTGGGTTTCCTACCTACAAGATCAGCGATCTGCTACGCAGTGCCTTCGGCATCGCATTTAAACCCACAGTTTCAATTAATGTGCTATGCCACTTCCAGAGAGCTAACGGCTTAGCTGAGCGGCGATAGACAACCTCTGCATCACCGCTAAGATCTCTCAATTGTCCGCTGCTCCAGCGTGTTGTTATGCCGTGTTGCTTGTCAGTTACCCACAACTCTAAATTAACTTGCCCTTGCAGAATTGCCGTGACTAGATTAAACTTAGTTTATAGACTTAGTTCTTTTAGACTATGGAAACAGTAAACATTCATCAGGCTAAAACAAACCTTTCTCGGCTATTGTCTCGTGTGGAACTCGGAGAAGTAATCGTTATTTCAAACCGAGGTATCCCAATTGCTAAGCTTGTTCCATTTCGGACATCTTTAGATCGACGGTCTAGTTTAGGACAAGATCGAGGGATGTTGACCATACCAGATGATTTTAATGCTCCTTTACCAGAAGATATTTTGGGAGCATTTGAGGGTGGTGCGGAGTGAGACTTTTACTGGATACACAATGCTGGCTGTGGTGGTTTGTCCAACCAGACAAGTTAAGTGAGAATGTAATTGAACAAATTGCCAACGAAAGCAATGAAGTGTGGTTTTCTGTTGCCAGTGTTTGGGAGATGGGAATTAAAGTTTCAATCGGTAAATTACCACTGCCAGAGCAAATAGATAATTATGTCTCTACTCGAATGACCCAACTAGGAGCTAGATCGTTAGAGATCAATGCTTCTCATGCTTTGCGGGCGGCTGCATTGCCTTTACATCATCGTGATCCTTTTGACCGAATGCTGATTGCACAAGCTCAGGTAGAAGATATGACACTTGTGAGTGCGGATTCAACATTTAATCAGTATGAAGTGTCTTTGCTTTGGGCAGCTAGTTCTTAGTCATAAACACAGAATTTCACCTGCCTTCTAGATGCTCGTGAATCAAACTCTGTAACGCTTAAATGATTTTTGACTTTCTTCTTGGGGCAAGCTTTTGACTCTCCTAAATTTTAGTTTAGCAGATCCCCTATCCAGATCAGGAGTAAGGCTTTATGAGAAAAAGCACTAATCTCGAAAACCCTATAACCCAGTATAGTACCCTAAATCAACTCCTCCAACCCCATCTAGGGGTGTTACCCAATGCCTTCGGTATCGCATTTAAACCCACAGCTGCAATCAATGTGCATGGTGCGTTCCCCCAAAAATCGATCGCTGGAGCAGTAGGAGTCAGATTAGGGAACGCACCCTACAAGATCGGCGATCGTACTGCTACGCAGTGCCTTCGGCATCGCACTTTGTAAAATGGGTTGAAATATTGCAATAGAATCATTCTCCCGCAATGGTCAAAACTTTTCTGTAGAGTGTTTCGCTAATTCGGAATTCTGCCTTTAAGATTAGCTGATCAACAATCGGTTTAATATTCATAATCAATTCCTTTTGCTTGGCTTCGAGTAAAACGCCCAATATTCCAGTAATATTTAGCCCAAGAGATCGTGCAACTTTGCGTCCTTTTCTTTCATCCAAAATTAATATATCTGCGCCTAATTCTAGCGCTAAAATAATCCCTTCTGATTCTCCTCGGTCTAATTTATTGAGTAGTTGATTAACTTGGTTTTGCTGGGTGACGGGCCGTGTTTCTATCCAAGATAAGGTCATGATTTCAATCGTGCCAGGAACGGCGTAACCTAAACTCGCCATTTCCTCATAAACGGCTTGAGGAATGATAATTGTTCCATAGAGTTGATGCAAAAGGGTTAACTGGTTAACGGTGGCTAGGTTGGTAATGGGTGAGGTGTCACTCACGACGATCATAGTCTGCCCAGTTTTTGTAAGGTTTGGATATCTTCTTCTAATTCTTCAAGGTCATAATGGACACAAATCTCTCTTAGATTAAGTTCGTGTTGAAATTGGAGGAGGTTCATGCCTGCAAGATGACGGGCTTTGCCGATGCTGATTTTGTCTTGTTTAAAGAGCATGATGGCGATTTCTAGTTTTAGCTCGTCTTCGGAGAGTCCTGATGCGGTCAGTATGTCATTAGGAATAACTACGCTCATAATTTTTAGGGGTTGGCGATTGTCAAATCAGCGATGGTTTTATGATAGCTCGCTTGTGTCTAGTGCCTTGAGGGAGGTTTATGATTTCTCCAATCTCCGTTAAAAAGAAGCAAATATCAAATAATCCTCTTTTAAATAGCAAAAAAAGAGACCCTTGCGGTTCTCCTGTTGTAATACCTTCAACTAACGCTTAGTTTTTGTCTGCTTGGGTGTGGCGGCGCTTGAAGCCAGCCCCCAGACCGACGACAGCCCCCAGACCGACGAGGGCAGAGGGTTCCGGGGTTTGAGCGGGAGGAGCGGCATCGCATTTAAACCCACAGCTGCAATCAATGTGCATGGTGCGTTCCCCCAAAATCGATCGGTGGAGCAGTAGGAGTCACATTAGGGAACGCACCCTACGGTGATCGCACCGTTAAGTCTCTCATTCTAATTTTGTCTTCTTCAATAACTGTAAAGTGTCCATACCAGTCATCCCGCAATGAGATAACCTTGGCAACTTTCTCAGCGACTACAGATGCAGAAGGTACTCTTATTCTAAACAAAATAATACCAACACTGGCCGGCGACCTTGAACGAAAGGCGAGTTCTCCAAAATCTTGATCAAATGTCAAGAGAATACGATTTTCTGCCTGGGCGCGACTTAAAACTTCCCGGTCCGAGATTCCGGGGGATTCCACCCTAATCCACAGGACATCATGGCCATTTTGTCCTAGGGCTTCAACCGCATCAAGGGGGAAATTTTCGTTCGCTAGAAAACGCATCAGTTAAGCAGGAATAGCATAGACTTTCTCAGATTTGAGCATTACACTAGCATAGCTAAGACAAGCTTGAATATCTTCTACTGTAATACCTGGGTAGTTTCGCAGAATTTCATCAATACTCCAACCTTGGGCGAGAAGATCGATGATAAATTCAACCGCAATCCTTGTTCCTTTAATGATAGGTTTTCCCACCAAAATATCGGGATTTAGTGTAATTCGAGTTTCCCAGTCCATAGCTACATCATTGAAAGTGTTTTCAAAAAGGTAAAGGCTGCGTGGGACGCACCCTATATCTCGTTTTATTATAACAGGATTTGGTATCACAGTTTCAATCAATGTGCATGGTGCGTTCCCCAAAAATCAATCGCTGGAGCAGTGGGAGCCACATTAGGGAACGCACCCTACGGCGATTGCGATCGCACTACAAGATTGGCGATCGCTTAAAAGTCATCAAAAAATCACGTTAAAATGCTCGAAACCGATCCCTCATATTTGGTCGATCCTGTCAATGCGTAAGTCCTAGAGAATTACGTTTTTCTTCTTTAAGATACTTTTCTAATATAACCCGCTCTTTAAACCAGCCAATCTGGAAAAATCTAATAATACGAATAATTGATATACATGAGATAAATATAGCAATTCTTGGAGCTATGAGGTACAATAGAAAGCAAATAGACAAATAATAGAACTTACCTGCTTCCTATGAGACCCTATTCCGTAGATTTTCGCCAAAAAATTATCGA
>VYLS01000214.1_pt1 | contig 14732 bp, 16 predicted proteins | sample 5114231 | NCBI WGS metagenome assembly VYLS01 (sample SAMN12291800, study PRJNA351875) | freshwater metagenome | isolation source: freshwater lake | place: USA: Michigan, Lansing Lake | collected 2013-08-14 | reverse complement strand
CAGAAATCGCAGACGGCGATTTGGTCTGAGATTGAATTTGATTGCTGGTATCTACAATTACGAACTTCGTTACCGAGAAAAATATATATCTTGATTACTTTTGCAAGAGATCTAAAATAGAGAATACGATGCTGAGACTGAACCAGAAGGTTCTGGAAAGCATCAATTCTCTTAGAGGAGTTAAATCTAAAAAATACAAGTTCTTTGTGTGCATAACTACCCTTAAGTTTTATCCAAGTATTTTACATTTAATACCAGGGTGAGCGCATCTCAAACGCTATTGACAATTAGCCAATTTTGTGATCTGCTTGCTTTGTGGGCATTTCAAGTGATACCAGTCAATCAGAATAGTTACAAAATCTTAACATTGGGTCGATTTTTGCTTAACAATTGAGATGGCAAATTCTCCTCAAATATGCCTGAATGTACCTCTGGGTAAGCAACTCACATAAAGTTCATTTTGTCAAGGATTGTTAAGATGCGCTTACCCTGTATTAGTCATTAATACGTCTAGCTAATAATACTAAATTGGAAGGCATTCCCAGCGCCCAGATGGTTTCGACTCTAATACTGAAATTGTCTCCTAAAGCTTGTTTAGCTAAGTTTAATAATTCGGCTCTACCCAGTAGGTTTAAATTATCTTCCTTAGCCCAGAAGGATAAACCGACTATATTTAATAGAAACCGATGCCAAGATTTAGGTAACCAATGGATTAGGGGAAGTTTAGTATGAAATTCTAGCCAATGCCAACGATTGGGTGTAGTTAAGAGTATTTTACTAGCAACTCTGGCACACTCTCGAATATGTTCAACCTGTAAATGAGTCGAACCACAATGTTCTAAAACTGCGCTAGAGGTGGCTACATCAAACTCACACTCCTTAGCAAGAATTGGGCGATGAAATCCATTGGGGCTTAAAATTTTGGCAAAAGGAAACACTTGGATCAGGGAAGAAATGTCTTCTGGGGAAGAGAGGGCGACAGTTAACCCTGCTTCATGAAACCAGGGAATCATACAGTTACTGTCTATCCTCTCCACATCTGGAGTAGAACCAATATCAATAATACTTTCTCCTGCCCGTAAATCGAGTTTGTTCATAGCTAAATCAAACATCTTACGGCGAGCTTCTACACTTAAGCGTTCTTGAATCCCTGTTAACCAATGTCCACGATTAAAATAGTCAATGCCTTGATTCATAATATATTTGTTTACATAGTTGGGTATCTCGAAAAATTGATAGCCCAAGGACTGTTATAGTATAATAAGTAAGAACAGCAAGTCAAGCGAACAAATGCTCTTGCCAGAATCACCCAGGGTAAGAGCATCTCAATTAGGCTTGACAAAAGGCTTTCAGCACAGCCATCATATAGTTATTATCCATGGCCGTCCGTTTACTTTTTTGTGCCAGACTACGTCGGTAAGTGGATTCCTGGTTAAGAGCGTTAAGTGCTACTCGTCTCAAGAATGCAAAATTACGAGGGCTGTGACCAGAGCGAATCCGACATTTATCTTAATTAAAAGTAACATCTAAAATCCAATGAGCCTGATTTTCAATGCCCCAATGTTTACGAATAGCATTACCTATTTTTTGAGCATCAGCGGGGAGAGAACTGAGATAAAATTGGACTTCACAAGTGGTTTTATGACCAGGATGACGAACTCGTTTAACCATGATAATACTTTGAATTCCTTGCCATTGAGCCTGTTGATAAAGACCGCCGAAAGCTTCTAAGGGTACAGCCCAACACCAACGTTTTTCGAGGCGATGATGACCTTTTTCCAGATGGTAATCATAACTAAATTGAATACCATCAAATTGATGTGCTTGAGCTTGCTCAAACCAGTTTTTGACCTGAGTATAAAGAGTCGGATGATTAGCTTTAAGGGCGACAACGTAGTCAGCTTTTTTGGCTTGAATATGATTAAGTAGGTGGGTGGAATTAAATATAAAATGAACGTAGGTTGGGTTGAAGCATGAAACCCAACGCCCGATTATGTTACGCTACCGCTAACCCATCCTACAAATAATTGTGCCTACCTACTTAACTGCTAAATTAGATGAGCTTACCCTGTTTAATACGGATACCATAAGAACTAGGATGATTGTCTATTTCTTGGTATTTTTGAGTATACGAAAGTTGAAGGGTAACATATAAGTTTAGAAGCAATAAAGCCGATAACAATCAGTTACAATTATTTTTATCTTCGTTTCAATCCCAAAACACTTAAAAAGAAACTGGAAAAAACCACCTGTACTCCCAACGCTAGAGCGGTTACGGAAGGAATGACAATCCGCATGGTCACGGCTGGATCTAAAGACCCATAAAGTCGAGCATTCCAAATGTATAAAGCATACAGTGAACCGCCCATACCTAGTACCAATAAAATTACGCCAATGCTCAATCCCACCTCCAGATTAATATAACGCAAAAATCGTCTTAATTTTCGGTCTTCCGGTAATAAACCCTCGCTGATAGCAAAAGCTTTTGTGAAGATGGCAAAACTGACAATTTGAAAGCCAATAATCAAAGCTGTGGCTGAATAGAGAAGGGTGTGAACTCTGGGTTGAGGAATAAACCAAATCGTCGCCACAAACCCCAGAAACATTAAAGCCAGTCCGGGGTAGAGAAACAACCAGCGAGGACTATACATTAAGAGAAATCGGAGATGTCGCCAGCCATCCCGCCAAGTTTTTAGGTGGGGGGGACGACTGCGGCCGTCAGGGGATAAAGTGGTTGGTACTTCGGTAATTTTCAGGCCGTAGAGGGATGCTTTCACCACCATCTCGCTGGCGAATTCCATGCCAGTGGTGCGTAGGTTCAATTGTTCGATCGCCTGTTTACTAAACCCGCGCAATCCACAGTGAAAATCACCACAGGGGCTGCCAAAAAATAACCGTCCTAACCAAGTCAAGACAGGATTGCCCAGATACTTATGCAATACTGGCATCGCCCCTGGTTTAATTCCCCCCTGAAAACGATTGCCCATCACCAAATCGTAACCCTGTCGCAATTTTTCTAGGAAAGGCGAGAGATTGGTAAAGTCATAGCTATCATCGGCATCCCCCATAATAATGTATTGGCCCCTGAATTAGTGGCAATTTCTTGGGAACCATCGCTACTGCCATTATCGGCGATTAGCACCTCTCCCGCAATTTTGTGTCGTTCCAGATAATCTCGCGCTTTGCCGATACAGCTGGCCAGGGTTTCCGCCTCGTTGAGACAGGGCATGACGATCGATAATTCTAAAGTAGGTATCTGCTCATTAGAGGCAGCATCTGCCATGACCTGATTTTCCAGCATAATAATCGCGGTGGATTCGTTTTGCCCAAAAGTATAACAGGATTATTGACATTTGTGACAACAGATTTTTGATTGCTCAATAGTGCTGCCTTAATTGATTGGCTTGTCCTTGTCCCCAATAACCTATAATGATTGGGCTGTTCATTATCCAGATTTCCGAAGCTATCTAAGCTAGACACAGCCTTCAGCATCCCAACAACGGGGTTTAGATTACGAACAGCTTAGGGCAAAAATTTGACAACCCAGAGAAAATGATACTGAAAAATTAAAAACTGAAGTTTATCTTGGTTTCACAGCCATAAACCTTAGCTATATCAAGCTTAAAATCGAAATGACCTTAAAAGTTTAGTTGTAACATATAAGTTTAGAATTGACAGTGCCGATAGCAATGGATTACTGGGGAATAAATAACGTGAAGGTGCAGGGAAAAATGCCAGATCAATTGCAATATACAAAAATAAGCGGAGTAAAATTATAGATAAGGCAAAAGAAATAATCAATGTGTATTGATTGAGAAGTTGGGAGTGAACAGGTTTAACCAAGTAATAGACCAATAATATTACAAAAGATATCATTCCAAGAATATTGATGATCTGAATTAAAGGAGTGATCCGGTTTAAATAGAAGATAAGGTCTTTATTTAAATCTGGTTGGTTAACTAGATAAGTTCGACGATGTGCCACTCGATTAAATATTGATCTCATTTCAGGGGTTACTCGAGGATCATCCGTATTTTGTAATAATTTCTTACTACTGACTCGTGGCAAAAATAAATATCCACTCATTTCAGTTAATGAATGAGGAAATTTGTTTAGCCAAAATCCTATATCTATATCATCAAAAGAGAAAGTTTTCTGGTTAATTCTTTTATCGTTAAATGCCTCTTGCAGTTCAGAATTAATTTGAGTAAAAACTTGATACATACTCCTATCTTCTGTTAAATTGCTTCTTCTAATTGCTTCTATTGTTGACCAGTACACCCAATCAATTGCTACTTCTATATTAGTAGTATCTTTTCCACCGAGTCTAGTAATTCTCCTAGCTAATTCTTCTTCGATTAGAGGTTTGACTTGATTCAATGTTGGACTCACTTGATAAGCCATTTTTAATTGTTGGCGATTTATATTGACAAACTCAAAATCATCTATATTTTGACCATCATCTATACTCTGAATCTGGGAAAAAGTTTCTTTGAAAGCCGATGAGTTACTAATGGATAACGCTGGTAATTCTAGAAAAAAAGCATTTAGTAAAGTAAAAACTGTAGTAATTAATAAACTTATAGCAATGGGAATAATACAAATCGGCAAAGCTTCTCGAATAGCTCTTGCTATATTCATTCTATTCCTTAATACAAGAATAACAAAAACAACTAGGTAACTCAGCAAGAACACTATCTGCTCTGGACGGGTAATGAATATTATTCCTAAACACAATCCACCAAGAACGGAAAATATTAGTTTCCTAGCTAAATTTTCTGACATAACAGTTATGACAGTTAAAGCCAAAAGGATATGATATAAGCTAATGGCTATTGTTTCAGTTAAAATAGTATTGAACCACAGAAAAGTTGTTATATGAAAAGTTAAAATTGCAAAAATAACTAAGCAGATATATCGAGGAATTTTTAGTAATCTAAAACTAAAAACTAATAATATATTAGAGATAGTGTAAAAAATCTCATGACTAATTCTTAGAGAAAAATTAAGAAAATTAGAAAACATTATAAATATTGGATATCCTGGCATATAATCGATTATTGCCTTAGCTTTATTAGTAGGAAACCAAATATTCTGATCTGCCATTAACGTATAGAGCAAGGAATCTCTTGGATGCCCTAAAACTTCACTGTTTCTGATTAAAAAAAACTTAATAATGATAATTGATAAAATCCCACAAGCAAAGAATAATTTGTTTATATCTTCGCAAAATATTCTCGTCAATAATTGTTTTTTGGGCATAATATTTACTGCACTTAACTAAATTCAATAAAGCGGAAATTGATCTACTAATAACAAGGAAAACTATCTGCTCTTAGGGTCTTTTTTATGCTTATTTAAACCACGAAAACTCCAGTGTTTGTGCAAGAAAAAATTATAAAACATTAAACCTGCACTCACAATTACTACCGATGCCATGTACCATAGTTTAAATACTTCTACCAAAATAAACATCCAAGCCACGTTAATTAATAAGCCAGAAAACATGACATTATAGTACTTTATCAATTCTGGAAAAAAGGTTTTTGTACTTGTATTAAAAGTATAAAACTTATTTAGGCAAAACCCAATAAAACTTGTATAAATTAGAGCAATAACTACCGAAGCAATGTAATGAAATTTGATTTTTTCAGTTAATAAATATATGGAAACAGTATAAATAATATTACAGGTTAAACCAAAAATAAAAAATCGTCGAAATTGTTGACTAGATAGTAAAGAACAAAATTTGTAAAAACTCTTTTGAAGTAGATTAATCATAATTTAGATTACTTTGGCAATAACTTGGGTTAGACGATAGTAACTACTATATCGAATACAGATAAACTGTCCTCACATATGCCCCTGAATTAGTGGCAATTTCTTGGGAACCATCGCTACTGCCATTATCGGCGATTAGCACCTCTCCCGCAATTTTGTGTCGTTCCAGATAATCTCGCGCTTTGCCGATACAGGTGGCCAGGGTTTCCGCCTCGTTGAGACAGGGCATGACGATGGATAATTCTAGAGTAGGTATCTGCTCATTGGAGGCGGCATCTGCCATGACCTGATTTTCCAGCATAACAATGGCGGTGGAGTCGTTTTGCTCAAGAGTATAACAGGTTATGTACAGCAGTGTCCCAAATTGTTAGCAGACAATCTGCTGATTCTTTTTCCTCTGAGCGGCAATCTATATCTGAAGTTGAATGGCGATCGCTCTGCCCGACTCTCTGACTTTCTTTATTTGGCAATTTGACCCAAATTTTCGATCAACTGAAATTCTGATGCTATCCTCGCCATCCCACCTGATTATTTGCTAAAATTCATGGCCAAATCTCCTTAACCCCAACTGACCTTACATTTGCTCAAAAGCTATCTGCTTGCTACTGAATTTTTGATGCGTCCGGGACGCATCCCACAGCCAAATATCGCCAATTTCCCCCTAGGCTTTAGGTCTTAAATAAACCAGAGACTGTTGCCAAATTAAAGTGGGTTTATCGTAGTGATCAACCAGGTATAGACAGTTAACATCTTGCCAAAGGATGCGACCAACGAGGAGATCATCGGTGCTTAACTTAATTTCTACTTCCCGTTTCTCTTGAATATAGCTCTGTACTTGTTTAATACTCGGCAGACCAGGATCAAATTGAGACATAATGAGTTTATCGATGAGGTGTTCATCCTCTATTATTCCTGTTGAGCAGCTTTTATTGACGATGAAAATCCCCTTTACCAAATATCAAGGCCTGGGCAATGATTTTATTTTGATAGATAACCGTCACAGTCCCGAACCCCTGATCACAGCGGAAATGGCCGTGGCTATGTGCGATCGACATTTTGGCATCGGTGCCGATGGCGTGATTTTTGCGCTTCCCGGCCAAGCAGCAACCGACTACACCATGAGAATTTTCAACTCTGATGGTTCGGAACCGGAAATGTGTGGTAACGGTATTCGCTGTCTAGCCCAATTTATCGCCCGTTTAGAGGCTAACAACGCCATTGGCCGCACCTATCGTATTCATACTCTAGCAGGAACGATTATTCCCCGTTTAGAAGCCAATGAACAGGTAACGGTTGATATGGGACCGCCGCAACTACTAGGCAGTGAAATCCCTACCACTTTGGTCAAGGGGTCAGAAAAAGTCCTTGCGGTTCCCCTAGAGGTGGAGGGCAAAGATTGGTTAATTACTTGCGTTAGTATGGGTAATCCCCACTGTGTCACTTTTGTCGATGATCTGGCCTCTATTCCCCTGGAAACTATCGGACCTAAATTTGAGCATCATCGGGTTTTTCCCCAACGGACTAATGTGGAGTTCGTGGAGGTAATCGCGCCGGATTATATGAAGATGCGTGTCTGGGAAAGAGGCGCGGGAATTACTCTCGCTTGTGGGACTGGTGCTTGTGCTGTGGTGGTGGCAGCCCTGTTGACGGGCAAATGCGATCGCAGTTGTACCGTGGAACTCCCCGGTGGTTGTCTTCAGATTCACTGGTCGGACACCGATAACCGGGTTTACATGACAGGTCCTGCTAAAGCTGTTTTTGAGGGCATTTACACGGTCTAAACCAACCCGCTAGGACGGGGATTGAACTCCCCGAACAGCGCGACGGGATTGTTAATTCTTAGAGACTGGTAATCCAAGCAATAATTCCTTTACCAGTTAACAATTCAATGGCTAAAAGAGAGACAAAGCCAATCATGGCTAGTCTGCCATTCAATTTTTCAGCGTTTTTGGTAAAACCGAGACTGCTAGAACTATCAACGTACATTTTCGGTTCGACAGCAAAATTATTCAGTCTTCCTTGTTCTTCGGTGGTGTAGCCGCGGGCAGTCATGGGGAGGCTCCTTTTGTATGCTTATGTTAAGAAGTGTAACACATTGTTAAGTTATATTGCAAATTTTAACAAAAAATTTCTGGAGACTCAGAAAACCTCGATCGGGTGGTCACTCAACGGCAAGGCTCTAAACTGTCAGGGTAGTGCTGTAGTTCTATCTCCTCTGGGTTTATTGAGGAAATTTTGCTTTTTTCTTGACAAATTACCCAAGTTGTGGTAGTAAAGAAGTGTAAACTTGATCACCCGATCAAGGAAAAGACAAAAACTATCTTAAGGTTTGCTGAACAAATCTAAAAACCTTGTTAGATAAGGCTTTTAGACTTTTTTTCCCTCAAAAAGTGCTGACCATTGGAGTGATCGGGGGTAAAATTCCTGGACTTTTTCCCTGAAAATTAGGTAACTGACTACCTCAAAATCGGTAAAACCCTACACCCCACACCCCACACCCTGCCCCCACGAAAAACTTTTTGCCGCAAACCCTATCTTAAGGTCGCCAGAGGAGTCCCGTTAAACCGTACAGGAGTTAGCGGGGGATAAATTGCCGCCAAAAGGGAACCCGACTCTAGGGAGTCAACTTACCTTGAGCGAAGATGCCCCGAATGGGTTAAGTGTGGGGAGAATAGGGAAAAACCACTAGGAAAAACCTGAATAGAATCTTAATATATAGAGTGCCTAGTAGCTGTAAGTAACGATTGCGCTCACTGTTTTTGTAAATTCTATGGCAGAGATTAGCCCAGAGATCAACCTCATGCAGATAGCGACTATACTCAACCAATATCGATTTGAAATGAGAGGATACAAAGCGCAGGAATTAATCGAGCGCTGGTTGCCCACCTATTCGCTAAATTGGATTCGCATGGCGATTTTAGAGGCACTCTATCAGGGACGTTACAAAGTCATTTCGGTGGAGGAAATCCTCAAAATTTGGCACCGTCGCGGCCATCCTACCTTTCATTTTACGGGGGAATTCGAGCGCTTGGTTTGTAAAAACTTGCTAGATTCCCAGTTAAATGGCAAAAAACCAGTAGTTATCCCTAAACAGGAAAAGGTCAATATACTTTCTACCACCCTTGAGCAGCCTTATCCAGAGCCAGCAGCGGGAAAAACCGATAGTAATGGCACAGTAGCCACGACTAAAGACTCTTTACTAAACTTAGAAACTTCTCTTTTTGATGATCCTCGTAAAGGGATGAGTAATGTGGAGCAATTATTGTCACAGTTAACCACGGAAACGCCCAAATTCCCTGAATTAGAATCAGTGCCTAAATCGCCTAACGGTCCTGGAACTGGGGAGAATTTTCCAGCTAATTTTAAACCGGTAATCGATGAGTTTACCCCTTTGTTAGACCCTTCGGAATTATATCCCAAATTAAAAGCTGTGGCTCGATCGCAGTATAAGTAGGGTTGGCTGAAAAAGTTTTTCCTAGGGGCAGGGTGTGGGGTGTGGGGTGTGGGGTGTGGGGTGGTGGGGTACTGACACCAATTAATTCCCCGCCCTCAAGAAAAAAAATCGCCCTGACGATTAGAATAGAGTTAACTTTCCCCCTCCAGGCTCTGCTCAATTAACTAGATTATGACATCCTCCTATTTTGGTCTAGAAACCGAAGAAAATAAACTAATTAACTCTAATAATCTCTCGTTCGCCGCTTCTCTTGGTATTCATGGCCTGCTTTTGGCGATTATCTTACCTAATTTCCTCAATAATCCAGCGCAGGAGCCAAAAAAGGATTTACGCAACGTCAATCTGATTGAATTGAACCCTCTAGAGCAGTCACGTCTTCCCAGTCTCGACTCCTCCCTGTCCAGCTTACCGGAACTGCCTAACCCCAATTCGTCCTCTTCCTCTTTGCCTCCTCTCCCCCCCATCGATGGCATCCATAACAGCACCTTACCTCCTTTACCCTCGGTTTCTTCCCTTCCCCCTTTACCTTCCTTACCTGCTTTACCTCCCCTCTCCTCTTTACCCTCCGTCAATATCTATTCTCCTCCCGTGGCATCTATCCCCTCCCTGGGTAGATTAGCGATTCCTCGCAATTTTCCCACTTCTACCCCCAGTTTACCTAGTCCTCCTTCTGTTCCCACGCTGCCGGACAATAATAATCTGCCGAGGGAGACTAATAACAACCGGATACCGCCTTACTTTGATCCCTACCAAGATAATCTAACTTTAGATAGATTGCGAAAATCCCCTCTTAGTGCATCGCAACAGGCACAGGAACAATTAAACAATTCCTTGGCCCGCACACCGGAGCCGAATGGTCAATCGCCCATTGATGAACAGCGTCGTCAACAATTAATGTGGGAAATGCGGGAACGTTTGCGCTCCCTAGAGGCGGATAAAAGCAATACCAGTAACGATGAGGCCACGATAAATTATCTGGCTTGGCTGGCCAGCCTCGCAAAAACTAATCCTAACGCCGCAAATGAACTAAATCGGCCCAATCAGGGTAGCGGAGGCATAACTACCGTCAATTTGACCGGTAATTATCCCGCCGCGGCTTGTTCCCGTCAATTAGCGGGGACGGCGGTTTATGGGGTGACGGTGGATGGTCAAGGCCGTCTCAGCAGTGAACCCCAGTTAATTAAAAGTGCTGGCTTCCCGATTTTCAATCAACAGGGGGCTAGGGAAGTGCGCTCGACTCGTTTTAATAATCCCAGTGGTGAGTCGAGAAGCTATCGTGTGCAAGTCAGTTTTGCCCCTAACCCGGAAGTGTGCCGAGGTGCGATCGCTAATCCGCCAAAACCGGAGGGTAGTAACCTCAATACCCGTAACTCCCCCCCCGTAACGCCGGCAATTGAAACCCCGCTTCGTCCTAATCAACCGCCACAACCCGCCGTTAGTCCCCAACCGGATAACGTCAAGCCCCCCGAAACCACAGGTCCAAATCCACCCCAAACCCAGCCAGAACCGCCCAAAGAAGCGATAATCGAAGAAAAAGCCCCAGAAACTCCTCCCCAAACCCCCGCTCTCAATCAGCCGGAGGGTTCCCCCGCCGGTCCCCCCACTAGCCAAAATCCTCAACCCCTGAGCGAGGAAGCTTTGCCCCCCGGTCCGCCAGCGGAAGCTAAAACTGAACCAGAAAGTTAGGCCTTTTCAGTTATCAGTTATCAGTTATCAGTTATCAGTTATCAGATGTGAGTTATCAGATGTGAGTTTTAGGTTTACTGATTACTGAAAAAAACTCTCATCTCCCTAGTCAATAATTCGATCCCCCCTTAGTCCCCCCTTGATAAGGGGGGTGCCGATCCCCCCTTAGTCCCTAGGGTCGTTTCATTCTCGCAATTTCTCAGAACAAATATCTGAAAAATTTTTAAAATGCCTTGCTTTGCTTGCCCCGTAAGCGATTGAAGACAGACAAACAAGGAATCAAACTAGAGAATGAATCAGCCCTACCTTAGTCCCCCCTTGATAAGGGGGGCATCTGATAATTTTTAACGGCTACCTACTTATTTTTACTTAAATGATTTCCACTTCCCAGATCCCCGATTCTTTTGTCTCACCTTGCCGTCGCGCCTCGGTTAGTCGTACTACCAAAGAAACCGATGTAGAGGTGACGATCGATCTTGATGGTAGCGGCAATTGTCGCGCCCAGACAGGAATTCCCTTTCTTGATCATATGTTGCAGCAAATCGCCTCCCACGCTGCGATCGATCTCGATGTGCGTGCCACCGGAGATCTAGAAATTGATGACCATCACACCAATGAAGACGTGGGAATCACCCTCGGACAAGCTTTACTGCAAGCTTTGGGAGACAAAAAAGGCATCGTCCGTTTCGGGCATTTTGTCGCCCCTCTCGATGAAGCTTTAGTGCAGGTTGCCCTCGATTTTTCCGGTCGTCCCCACCTCAGTTATGGTCTAGAAATTCCCACCCAAAGAGTGGGAACCTACGATACTCAGCTAGTGCGGGAATTTTTTGTTGCTTTGGTCAATCACAGTCAAATGACCCTACATATTCGCCAATTAGACGGGATTAATTCCCATCATCTTATTGAGGCTACTTTTAAAGCTTTTGCCCGGGCGATGAGTATGGCCATAGCGATCGATCCCCGTCGCGCTGGTATAATTCCCAGTTCTAAGGGAGTTTTATAGAAGCACTGCTTAACCGAATTAACGTTAGCTTAGAAGCCCATAATTTGAGCCACTTGGGTTAATTCGGGCGCAATCCCAGATTTTAGTTGATTATTGCTGTGTTTTACCGCCGAATCTGGGTCTTTTAGTCCATTTCCCGTTAAAACACACACCACGGTGGCCCCATCGGGAACCTGTTGATGCACTTTTAATAATCCTGCCACAGAAGCGGCGCTGGCTGGTTCACAGAAAACCCCCTCTTGGCCCCCTAAAATCCGATAGGCTGCTAATATTTCCTCATCGCTGACTGCGTGAAATTGCCCTTGACTAGCGTGACTAGCGGCCCAGGCTTTTTCCCAGTTAGCGGGGTTGCCGATACGGATAGCCGTGGCTAGGGTTTCGGGATGGTCAACCGGTTGTTTAGAGATAAAAGGGGCGGCCCCGGCGGCCTGAAAACCCATCATCTTCGGCAGTCGGTCACATTTGCCTATCTGGTGATACTGACAGAATCCCATCCAATAGGCGCTAATATTGCCCGCATTACCGACGGGAATACATAACCAGTCGGGAGCATTACCCAAGACATCGACAATCTCGAAAGCAGCAGTTTTTTGACCCTCTAAACGGTAGGGATTGACGGAATTGACTAAAGTTACGGGATAATTTTCTGATAGTTGGCGGACAATCTTGAGGGCATCATCGAAGTTGCCATTAATAGCGATGACTTCCGCTCCGTACAATAAAGCCTGGGCTAATTTTCCTAAGGCCACATAACCGTCGGGAATAATCACAAAGGCCCGCATCCCCGCCCTTCTTGCATAGGCTGCCGCCGCCGCCGAGGTGTTCCCGGTACTGGCACAAATCACCGCTTTTGCCCCTTCTTCTTTAGCTTTCGAGATGGCCATGGTCATGCCCCGGTCTTTAAAGCTGCCGGTGGGATTTAAACCATCATATTTGACAAAAACCTTGACATCGCGCCCGATTTGTGCTGAGAGATAGGGGGCGGGTATCAGGGGTGTATTGCCTTCTAGGAGGGTAATTACAGGGGTTTTACTGCTTACGGGCAGAAATTGGCGATATTCTTCGATCAAACCGCGCCAGCCGCCGATAGACGATGATTTAGTGGGTGATTGGGGGATCGATCGAGAAATAATTGTCATAGCCTTAAGGATACAGATTTGATTAGATGGCCTAATTTCCTATTTTATCGAATAAGCAGGCCAAAAAATTAATCTCGATCGCCCAGTTGGGATTCATGGGGGTTAAAACAGGGATGCAGGGAGATAAAAGACAATAACAGCAAATAAATGACCTTTTTAGGCAAAAAATTGTCATTTTATCGCTAAAAATCTGATTTTTTGCTCTTTTTGTCTTTCAGAGGTTGATTTAACTTAGTGTCAGCAGAAGTCCCTCGCTTTTAGCGATGGGATGAATGCTGACCAGCATATAGACAATTCTATAAAGTTGTGTTATCATAAATATAGATTCTTGATAACAGCCATGTACAAAGCATATAAATTCACAATAAAACCCAATACCGAGCAAGAAATAGCCTTAGCTAAAGGCTTCGGCTGTTGTCGCTGGTTTTGGAACTATTCCTTGAATTTATGCCAAGAAACCTATAAAACCACAGGAAAAGGGCTAACACGAAACTATATTCAGGGACTATTGCCTAGTCTCAAAAAAGAATATGAGTGGTTGACAGATGCTTATTCTCAGTGCTTACAGGTTGTTGCTTTGAACTTATCGCAAGCTTATCAAAATTTCTTTGAAAAACGGGCTAGATTACCAAGATTCAAGTCCAAACATGGTAGGCAATCAATTAGCTATCCAGCTAATGTCAAGTTTGAAGGTGACTACCTCAAATTACCGGGTAAAGTTGGATTAGTTTATTGTGTGCGTCATCGGGAATTTGAAGGAACAATTAAAACCGTTACTATCTCAAAAACTCCAGACGGTAAATACTACGCTTCTATTTTAGTTGATGACGAATTGGAGTTGCCTGAGACATCAAAGGATGGCAAAGGCATAGGACCGTCAAAAAGCTAGACGTAAAGTAGCTAAAGTTCACTCTAAAATCTCAAGATGTCGTGAGGATTTTCTCCACAAGCTATCCCGTAAGATAGTTAACGAAAACCAAGTTATTGCGGTAGAAAATCTCAATGTTAAAGGCATGGTACGCAATCATAATTTAGCTAAGGCTATTAGTGATTGTGGTTGGGGAATGTTTTGTACAATGCTTAAATACAAGGCAGAATGGGAAGGAAAAACTTATATCGAAGTTGATAGGTTTTTCCCTAGTTCTAAAACTTGTAATGTCTGTCTAAATCAAGTAGCGAGTTTACCACTTGATGTTAGAACATGGACTTGTGAGCATTGCAAAACAACCCATGATCGTGATATAAATGCGGCGATAAACATCAAAAATGAAGCCTTACGGATATTGTCGTTAGGAACTAGCGATACTGCCTATAGAGGGGATGTAAGACCAAAAGTTGGGCGTAAGTCCGTCTTGAGGCAATCCCCCGTGAAATAGGAAGCTCTCAACTCTGTTGAGAGTAGTTCACTTAGCTGGTTATAATTAAATTGAAGATGGCTCCCCCCTTAATCCCTAGGGTTGATTCATAGTAGGGTTGATTCATGAATCAACCCTACCTTGAGGGGGTTTGATCCCCCCTGCCCCCCTTGATAAGGGGGGTTTGATCCCCCCTTAATCCCCCCTTGATAAGGGGGGTGTTTGACAGTTAACACCTACCTACTTAATAAACCATCACCGGGTAAATAGCCAGAGATAAAAATTATGAAGGAAAGCACCGTCCCCACCATTAA
>VYLS01000149.1_pt1 | contig 15488 bp, 13 predicted proteins | sample 5114231 | NCBI WGS metagenome assembly VYLS01 (sample SAMN12291800, study PRJNA351875) | freshwater metagenome | isolation source: freshwater lake | place: USA: Michigan, Lansing Lake | collected 2013-08-14 | reverse complement strand
GATTAGTTATTGTGACTAACTCTTTTGGTTAGAAAAAGATAAACTTGAGAATTTTCATTCAAATTTATTGACTCAAAATCAGCTGTACTTAATTTAAATGAATCAACCCTAGGGGCAGGGGGGGTTGCCTCTTGCCCCTTGCCTCGTCTCAACAAGCAATTTAAATTACGAACAGCTTAGCTGAATTTCGAGAATGACTAATGAAATTAAAAACTTGACTAAATAGGGCTTTCAGTAATTTTCAGCAAGCCCTAGTTAGTAAGACTTACAGCGTTTCTCAGCTCTGGAGTTTAGACTAACAGGGTTTGACCGGTTTCTTTACCGGCTCTTCTGGTTTCTGTAACGCCGCTAGAACCACTGAGAACAGAGGACATCACTTTTGTGCAATTCCTGTGAAAGGTTGAATAAAACTATCCACACCAACAAAGGAGGTGAGGGGCGACCAGTTTAAAATATCCTCTAAAATTGATTGATAGCCTTGCACATTGGGATGAAGTCCATCTTCCATTAATCTTTCTTGACACCACAGATCGCCCCGGTCCATCCAGAGATCAAATAAATCGAGATAGGGAATATTTTGCTCTAGACAAGCTTGTTTAGTGGTTTCCTTAAAACTATACTGATCGCCATGGTTGAAGTAAAAGCAATCTAAAAAGGGCATTTTCCGCTCATCCACGGGAATCATACCTATAAACAAAACCGGGCAAAGAGAACGGGCCCGGGTGAGTAAATGTTCGATTTGAGTTTGAAAAAGATCGTGATCGGTATAAGTACGACCATCGGGCCGGCCTAAACGGGCTGTATCATTAACACCGACGGAGAGAAGAATCAGGTCAGGGAGACGATTGCGAATTTCCCCCCTGAGACGAAATTCCTGTTCTAAACGTTCGGACACTTGTACCACTCGATCGCCGCGAATCCCCAAATTATACAGGGCATGACCAGCACTTTCCATCCACAAACGACGTAGGCGCTCGGCCCAACCGCCACCCACGGGGTCGCCATAGCCATACACAAGGCTATCACCTAAAGCGACGATTTTGAGGGGATGGGTCATGATTAGGGCTTTGTCTTTAGTAGGTAAACGAGAAAGAGTTGGCATGATCGCTCGATCGAATCGGTTGTCCTTTACACTTGTAAACGAATTTGGTTAAACTGTCCGTGTATTATACTACATTAGAAATTTTTTCCTGCCAGTTAACTTAGATATCAGCCAGGCACTGACACCGACCAGTATAAAGCAGCCCGATGATCATTGCTTCCCTAAGAGTCATTTCCGGGCTAAATCTGCTATAGAATTTATGGTTAAAACCTAGATAACTCGATGACTACTCGTTTACGACGCGCGGTTCAAGACCGAGAATTTTTGATTACAGCCGAGATTACTCCCCCGAAAGGGGGTAATGCCAGTCATATGCTAGAAATGGCCCTCTGGCTAAAAAATCGCGTTCATGCGGCTAATATTACCGATGGCAGTCGCGCCGTAGTGCGAATGTCCTCTCTGGCTGCCTCCGCTATTCTCTATCAACACGACATCGAACCCATCTGTCAAATGGCCTGCCGCGATCGCAATGTGATCGGATTACAAGCAGATCTCATGGGCGCTCATGCCTTGGGATTGAGAAATATACTAGCTTTAACCGGAGATCCCGTCAAAGCAGGAGATCATCCCCAAGCTAGGGCAGTTTTTGACCTAGAATCGGTACGTTTGTTAAAATTAATCGATAAATTAAATAAGGGTTTTGACTTTAACGATAAATCTTTACCAGATGGACCCCTAGAACTTTTTGCCGGGGCTGCCGTTGATGTGCAGTCAAAAAGTTGGTCCGGTCTTCAAAGCCGTTTTGAGCGTAAAATCGAAGCGGGAGCGCAGTTTTTTCAAAGTCAATTAGTTACGGATTTCGAGTGTCTTGATAAGTTCATGCAGCAGGTGGCCTCCCTCGCCGACAAACCGATTCTAGCGGGGATTTTTCTGTTAAAATCAGCTAAAAACGCCGCTTTTTTAAATAAAAATGTGCCAGGGGTACAAATTCCCGATCAGATCATTCAAAGACTCGCTGATGCACCTCATCCCCTCGAAGAAGGTATCAAAATCGCCGCCGAACAAATAAAATTAGCCCAGCAGTTATGTCAAGGTGTCCACATCATGGCGATTAAACGAGAGGATTTAGTCCCGAAAATTCTCGATCTGGCCGGTATCCCGCCAATACATAACTGAGATGAAAAGTCAATAGTTTTTAGAAAAAATTAACTTTCATTTTGACTAGCGGTCTTTTGACAACAATTCTACCCCTAACCTAGGATGGGAAGGCTGAAAGCATCTTCGGGATTAAAAGCATGGATTCCAATCTAGGTCAAGAAAAAGAGAATAGTTGTGGTGGGCGAAAATGGTTGTCGATCGGTATTGCCCCCACTGGTATAATTTCTATTGGCATTGTTCCCATGGGCGTTATTTCCATCGGTATTGTTCCTATGGGAGTAGTTTCCATTGGAACCGTGGCCATGGGGACAATTGCAGCCGGTTTTGTGTCCATGGGACTTTTCAGTATTGGTAGCGTTGGGATGGGATTAAATAACGGCCATTTTTCCAATCTTAATTCTCCCCCTGCTGAATCTCCCCATAAACATCATCAGCATTAAAATCAAGATTTGACCAGCAATCATGAATTATTCCATCCGTGCTGCCGTTGCTACCGATGTCAAGGCTATTTTTGACTTAATTGTTGCCTTAGCGGCCTATCAAGAACTCAGCCATTTAATGACAGGAAATAGTCAAGCTTTAGGGGAGCATTTATTCGGAGAAAAACCCTACATCGAAGCATTGGTGGCGGAAGTAGAGGGTAAAATAGTCGGTTTTGCCCTATTTTTTACTAACTATTCCACCTTTATAACTAAACCGGGGATTTACCTGGAAGATATCTTCGTTTTACCCGATTATCGCAGTCAAGGTATCGGGAAAGCTTTACTAATGGCTGTGGCTAAAATTGCCGTCGCTAGGGATGCAGGACTTTTAGAATGGACTGTCTTAGAGTGGAATCAACTGGCGATCGATTTTTATGGAAAAATGGGGGCTAAGGTCTTCCAAGAGTGGCAAATTTGTCGTCTCACCGGGACAGCTTTAACCCAATTGGGTAATAGCGATAAATAAGTCAGTCCCGATGAAAAAATTTTCACCCCCACAGATGAAAGAGGTTTCCTTCCCTACACCCTACACCCCACACCCTACACCCTCTTTCAAGTCAGACCCTTTGTCGAGCCTAGAACTTTGTGATCGATCGAGACTCCTTGCTATACTAGACTCCTGACACTGGCTTTCCTCATTGGTGCAGAATGCAACCCACAGACTCGAATAAATTTACCGAACAAGCTTGGGATTCGATTGTTAAATCGCAAGAAATTGCGCGACGCTTTAAAAATCAGACCTTAGAGGTGGAACACGTTATTATTGCCCTCCTAGAGCAGAATAACGGTCTAGCCACCCGGATTTTACAAAAAGCTAATATAGAAATTCCCCGACTGCAACAACAGCTAGAAGTCTTCACCAACCGACAGCCGAAAGTGGCCATCGTTGATCAATTATACTTAGGTCGTGGTCTTGATCTGCTGCTCGATCGAGCGGAAGCATCCCGGGAAAGTTGGCAAGATAAATTTATCTCCGTCGAACATCTTCTCGTCGGTTTTGCCGAAGATGAAAGGGTTGGCCGGAAATGTTTACGCACTTTCAATCTTGACCCCCAAGATTTAGAATTAGCCATCAAAGCGATTCGCGGTACTCAAAAGGTTACTGAACCCAATCAAGAGGAAAAATACGAAGCTTTAGATAAATATGGCCGGGATTTAACAGCAGCGGCCAAAGAAGGCAAATTAGATCCGGTTATCGGTCGTGATGAAGAAATTCGACGGGTGGTACAAGTCCTTTCGCGACGGTCGAAAAATAACCCGGTTTTAATCGGTGAACCGGGAGTAGGAAAAACCGCTATTGCGGAAGGATTGGCCCAAAGGATTGTTAACGGAGATGTTCCCGAATCTTTGAAAAATCGTCAGTTAATTTCCCTCGATATGGGAAGTTTAATCGCTGGGGCAAAATATCGAGGCGAATTCGAGGAAAGATTGCGGTCAGTCATGAAAGAAGTGACCCAATCAGAAGGGCGAATTATTCTCTTTATCGATGAACTACATACTGTTGTCGGTGCGGGTTCTAGGGAAGGGGGATCGATGGATGCGGGCAACCTATTAAAACCTATGTTAGCTCGGGGAGAATTGCGCTGTATTGGGGCGACAACTTTAGATGAATATCGCAATCATATTGAAAAAGACCCCCCTTTAGAAAGACGTTTTCAACAGGTTTATATTAAGGAACCTTCCGTGGAGGATACTATCTCGATTCTCCGGGGTTTAAAAGAACGTTATGAGCTGCATCATGGGGTGACAATTACCGATTCGGCCCTAGTGGCAGCAGCTACCCTATCCCATCGTTATATTAGTGATCGTTTTTTACCCGATAAAGCGATCGATTTAGTCGATGAAGCGGCGGCAAAATTAGAGGTAGAAAGTACCACTAAACCCGCCGATTTGGAAATGATAGATCGTCGCCTAATGCAGTTACAGATGGAAAAATTCTCCTTAGAAAAAGAGGAGAAAAAAGATCGAGCTTTTCAAGAGCGTTTAGAAAGAATTATCGAAGAAATTGAGGAATTAGAAAGTAAACAAAAGCCTCTTGCTGACCAATGGCAAACGGAAAAACATATCGCCGAGGAAATTAAATTATTGCGAGAGGAAGAAGAACAATTGCGCCTACAGGTGGAACAGGCGGAACGTGCTTATGATCTCAATAAAGCAGCCCAATTAAAGTATGGTAAACTAGAAATTTTACAAGGGGAATTAGAAGCAAAAGAAAAAGAACTAGAAACGATTCAAGCGGCAGGTTCGACCCTGTTAAGACAACAGGTAACTGATGCTGATATTGCCGAAATAGTTGCCCGGTGGACGGGAATTCCCGTCAATCGGTTAATGGAATCGGAACGACAAAAATTATTAGAATTAGAGTCTCATTTACAGAAAAAAGTTGTCGGACAAAATGAAGCGGTCACGGCAGTAGCAGCGGCGATTCGACGCGCACGCGCGGGAATGAAAGATCCCTCGCGTCCGATTGGTTCATTTCTGTTTATGGGACCCACAGGAGTGGGTAAAACCGAGTTAGCGCGGGCCTTGGCGGGGTTACTGTTCGACTCCGAGGAGGCCATGGTTCGCATCGATATGTCGGAATACATGGAAAAACACGCGGTTTCGCGGTTAATCGGCGCGCCTCCAGGTTATGTGGGTTACGAGGAAGGGGGACAACTATCGGAAGCAGTGCGTCGTCGTCCCTATTCTGTGGTTTTATTGGATGAAGTGGAGAAGGCCCATCGGGATGTTTTTAACATTTTATTACAAGTGCTTGACGATGGGCGCATTACCGACTCTCAGGGGCGCGTGGTGGATTTTCGGAATACGATTATCGTCATGACCAGTAATATTGGTAGTGACCACATTTTAAATGTTTCCGAAGATGCCGATTATGAGGAGATGCGGAAGCGGGTTTTAACAGCTTTGCGGAGTCATTTTCGTCCCGAATTTTTGAATCGTATCGACGATTTAATTATTTTCCATACCCTGAAAAAAGAAGAATTGCGTTACATTGTTCGTCTGCAATTACAGCGTCTGGAAAGATTATTAGGAGAACAAAAAATCAATCTAGAATTAACTACGGCAGCAGAAGATCATATCGTTACTGTTGGTTACGATCCTACCTACGGTGCGCGACCTTTAAAACGTGCTATCCAACGGGAGTTAGAGAATCCTTTAGCCACAAAAATTCTCGAACAAGCTTTTATGGAAGGGGATACGGTGGTAATTGATTGTCTGGATGAGGTGTTAAGTTTTAGCAAAAAGGAGCTAGAAAAGGAAGAGCCAAGATTAGAATTAGCTGTGGTTAACCTCCGTTCGGATTAAAACCAGATAGGGGATATATTCCCCCTCTGATGCTAAATTCTGTTGAAAAAGTATAGGAGAGTGAGAACTGGGTTTTTCAAGTTCGATTGGGAGTTAATCACACTATTAAAAACGGATTTAGTCTGAGAAGTTAATTTTGTCCGATTACTTACCATAAAAGCCAAAAATGCCCGAAAAAAATTCCTATATTTTCCCTCGATCGGTTAGTCTAGTAACATCCCCCCAAAAGGAAAATTTCCTCAAGTTTTTTTATGAAGTGCATCGGTTGTCCCAAATGTAGTGGACAGTTACACCAAGTCATCTACCAACAGATAGAAGTTGATCGCTGTGATCATTGTCAGGGAATCTGGTTCGATCGTTTAGAAGCGGAAAAATTGAAACAGATTAAGGGTTCGGAATCTTTAGACAAATGTACTAAACCAAGAAATAAACAGCGATCGCCAGTCTCCGCTTGTCCCCATTGTCGTCAACAGATGTTGAGAATGTTAGACATAGATAAACACGCGATTTGGTACGAAAAGTGCGCTCGTTGTCAGGGAATATGGTTAGAAGCGGGTCAATTCAGCCAATATAAACAGAATTTTGCCCCAAAAGGAGTTATAGATTTAGCTAAACAGGTTTTACATATCTAGCTGACTGCCTATTGCTGTAACTGATGACCACAGCTACTACAAAATCGGACTTTACTGACGGTTTTTGTGTCTCCCATACTCATTTTCAGCTCTCCCATTTGCATTTCCATGGGGGCAAAATTCATCGACTGCATCGGTTGCATCGGTGAGGAGGAGAAACTGGTAGCAGTGGTCGATTGAGAGGATTGAGAAACTCCAGAGGTATGAGGGGAGGAAAAACCGATACTGCTTCCTTGAATTTGGATTCTGTGGGTTCTGGTTTCGGTGATAATTTCAATAATCGCCCCTTGGGGAATTATCTCTATTTGGGGTCTGCTGAAAAAGTCGCTCAAAGAATTATGCTATTAAGTGCCAATAATTTGTCGCCCAAGTGATAAGTTTTAATTGAGTCAAATAACTTTTAACATAATTTTTATGAAAGCTTTAGCGACATTTTATAGCAAATCCGTTTTTGATAGTGCGATTAACTCCCAAGTTATGGATTGTTTCTCCCCGCTCCGGCGCTCCCCACTTTCCTAGACCTTTTAAACGGGATTTAGTCTTAGTTTATTTTTTCGCAAAAAAATCAAGAAAGACAAAAAAAGCCCAAAAAACTGCCGAAGCAGTCGGGAAAGGCGGCGGCTACTCAATATATCTGTACTAAAAAGTGCCCAGCTTTTAGGGTATTTTACCTTTTTTTGTGCCTTTCTTCTCGACTTGATTGAGTCGAAACCTTCTTCCTATCAGCATTTCAGACTTTTTCAGTCAACCCTAATTAGGGCCTCAAAACCAGAGACGATTTCCGACATTTCTTCGGTGATAGCAGTTTGCCGTTCCTGTTGGAATTGAGCGAGAAGTTGTGCTAATTGCTCTTCTATATTTTTCTCGGATGCTTGCATCGATGCCAGTCGGCTCGCATTTTCACTAGCCAAAGATTCAGCCAAAGCACGATACAGACAAATAAACAAATATTGCTCGATCAAGGCAGAAAACAACTCACTCCAATCCATGCTAAAGGTTGGCAAAGTGGCTCCTACCCACCTTTTTTGCTGTAAGTCTTGTAGCCATTTATTATCCACAGGCAATAATTGTAAGGCATGAGGTTGATAGGATATATTGGAGCGAGGCTTATGGTAAAACAAGGCAATTTTATCTATTTGCATTTGAGATTGCCACATTTCGATGTGTAGTAGCAGTTCTTGAACCATTGACGTGATGCCGGCAAGAGAAGTGGGCATCGCAAAGTTCCGTTCGCTGACTATTCCCGCATTTTCTAAGGGGGGAATTACCCGCGCACCTACAGCCAAGACTGCGAGTTGGCTGGAGTTAATAGACAAGTGCTGAATCTGAGTAACGGCGTAGCGGACAATCTGCTCGTTGAACTGACCGCACATACCCTGATCTGAACCAAATATGATCGCACCTAAAGGACTATTTCTCGGAAGCTTTCTGGGGCTTGCAGCAATCGCAGGGTGCTGATATACTGCTGCTCCTAAAATAATTTGCAAGCCCATCTCGATGGTATGAGTATACTCGACAAGGGATTCTACTGCTCGTTCATATTGATGAATGCTGGCCGCTGCAAGAACTTTCATGGTCTTGACAACGGATTGAAGTTCTTGCGCGATCGCAATTCGTCGTTGTAGCAATTCAAGGACTGGCATGATGTGTGTTGATTGGCAATTGATTGTCAAACAATTGATCGTGAAGTCGAGTTAATTTATCATCGGGCAGTTTTCTGGTTATGACGGTAACAGAAACAAGCGCGGACTTTTGCCGTAGCCAAAAAGAGAAACTGTGGGAGCTTTTGGGACTGGAGGAGACGATGAACAGTCCATCCTATTTAACCCGGCGACGATTAATGATCGAGGTGGAGCCAAGATACTGGGAGACAGTGTACAACATATAGGCAAAATCAAGGGTCTCAGAAGAGATAGGTCACTACTCTTCTGAGACGGAAAAAGTATTAAGTGTACAGTAGAGGGTGGGCAGACTTGCCAGCAAGATGTGAGTCAGCATTGTTTCATTGTATAACCATGAGCAAGGAGGAGTGCTGCAACTAAAGCTAATGAAAAATAAAAAGGTGAGTCAGATAACAGTAGGAAGAGAACTGATAGAGGCACTAGGGGAGTTACCAGTACGCCAGTGTTTCACAGTAGATGCTCTACACAATCAAAGGGAGACAGCAGCCGCCATCATGGAAGCCAATCACAATTACCTGATGGCGGTCAAAGAAAATTAGCCGAGCCTATACAAGGCCATAGAAAAAAGAGCGTTGTCAATGGTTCGCCGTGGCGGGTTTCGGACGGTTCCCCAAGCTCGGTGTTTATAGGCTAACCAAGTTGACACAATTTTTGCTTTACTTTTCACCAAACCACCCTGCCTTTTTAAGCTATCCCTTATAGGGATTTCTTTGTCAGTAAGGGTGTCAACAAGGAATATTACAAATTGTTAACCGAGTCTTGAAAGCCTTGTGCTACAAGGGTTTGAAATGTTAAGAAAGATGTGACTAAAGGACAGCTTTTTAAGGGGGGCAGGGGGGATCGAGAGTAAAATTTATCTTCTATTAACTATCATAAGTTTGTGCAGTACCACAATGATAACAATAAGGTAAATTTTTATAAGTTAACTCATGGCAATGATGACATTCTACATATTGATAATAACCGCAATGGGGACAATGAGCATCTTGATTTTTAATCGTTTTAGCGCAGTTAATACATTGTGATTTTTGTACTCGTTTTGCTGCTTGAGACTTGGTATTAAAAACAAACTTTTGCAAAAATTTAATAATAGCAAAACCGAACAAAGGGATTAACAGAATATAAACATATTGAACTAAAAATACTAAACCTCCAAAGATAGCACCGATAATATCAAAAATGAATTGTGCAATAATACCAATTTGCAAAAATTCAAAAGCTTTGAAAATTAAAGGAATGAAGAAAATAACTAATAAATGCCAACTAATTAACGCTATTAAACCATAGCTGCGACTTTGGGCATACTGATTCACTAATAACGCAATAATTATTAATGGTGCTAAAAATAAAACCTGAAAACCTAATTGAATGCTAGGATACCAAAAAGACGCATTTTTATAACCAGCTTCCACATCATTAAATTTACTTTCATTTCTCATGAAAGCAAGTAAATTTTGACTCGATGGTTTTTGTAGTAGTTCATTTTTTAGCTTAACAATTTCTTCTTTGATTTTTGATATCTTTTTATTATTTTCCTCTAGTTTCTGTTTTGCTTCTTCCGCTTTTACCCGGTTGATCGAATTGTTGGCAGACTGTCCGGCAATTTTCTCTAATAGGGTAGAATCATATTGACTTCTAATAATTCTATTATTATTTTCTAGTATATTAATATTATCTTGTTTTGTTTGTATTTTACTTAATAAAGTTTTATTTTCTTGATTATTTAACTTATTTTTAATATCAGCATATTGCAAACAAATTGGAGAAACTTTACCTAAATGTCCTATTTCTTCATCTTGATAATTATTTTTATAATCAATTAAAAAAGTTGTAATTAAATCATAATCTCTATCTGGACTATTATTTTTCTTGTAACTTTGCCATTCGCTGTAACAAGGATATACTTGTTGGGGGCTTAAATGCCACCTACTAATATCATCTAATCCTGTAAAAACATTAATTAAGATGAAAATATCAACAATTATTATTACCAATAAACTTACTTTATTTAATGGTTTATCATTAATCCTTCTTGATCTCCTGAAAAACTGATTCCACAAATTATTAAGTTTAGTAAACATAATCTACTCCTAAGTACAGGACAAAAAGGATGATATTTGGAAACTTCCCGCGCTCTCCCCTATTTAAATGGAGCAAGAGGACTCCCGTTAAATTTCTCCTTAATTAAAAATATACCAGAAATTAACGTAACGATCAATTGCGACCAGAAGATAAACTAACGCGACAGCGTTTCCTTATTGGGAGAGGCTTGATTCTCAAGGTCTGTCTGAGCTTGACATATTTAAGCGGTAAGTGTTACACTAAAAAGATAGCACAATCGTAAAAAAGCCATTAAGGGGGTAGCCAAGGTTCACGAAAAGATTTCAAATACTAGAATAGACAAGATTTTCTTCATAAACTCTCCAGAAAGTTGTGCGATGAAAACCAAATCGTTGTAGCCGAGAATCTTAATATTAAAGGGCGAGCATCGGACTAAATTAGCCAAATCAATATATGACGCTGATTTTGGTATGTTGCTTAATTCCTTGGATTACAAGCTAAAAAGAGAGGGAGGAAAACTTGTAGAAGTTGACAGGTTTTATCCGAGTACAAAATTTTGTTCTTGCTGTGGATTTAAAAATGATTCATTGACTCTCAGTATTCGTGAATGGATTTGTCCAGAATGTAAGAGTGAACCGATAGAGATGAAAACGCAGCCAAGAATTTAAGGGAAGAAGGTATGAGAATACTGTCAACAAATACCGATGGACAGTCGGAATTTCAAGCTTGGGTCGAAACCGTAAGACTCGTTGGTACTTGTACCAAAAAGCGGGTTTGGGGTGAATCAAGAATCCCCCGTCACAGCGTCAGCTTGACGGCGGGAGTGTCAATTAAGTTAGAACGACTTACTTATTCGGGATTAACCCACATTAACGTCTGGCCAAATTCTACCGGTTCACCGTTAGCGACGGCGATTTCAACGATTTGCCCGGCCACTTCCGCTTCGATTTCGTTCATCAACTTCATCGCTTCGATGATACAAACCGTTTGTCCGACACGAATCCGATCGTTTTTTTCCACGAAAGACGGTTCATCGGGAGCAGCAGCGCGATAAAAAGTGCCGACCATGGGAGAGGTAATCGCCAGCCATTTTTTATCAACAGCGGCGGCCGCAGGTTCGGGATTGGGGGTTTCTGGGACTGGGGTGGGACCGGCGGCTATCACTGGAGCGACGACGGGGGCCGTCACCAACGGCAAGGGAGCGGCGAGAGGCCCAAGGGCAGTATTAACGGTTCCTTTGCGGATATTTAGCTCTAAATCTGCACTTTTCAGGCTAAATTCACTGATATCCGTTGCTGCCAATGTTTTGATCAGTTCTCGAATTTCGTTGTAATCAATAGTCACCGCTCTGAAATCCCCTCGCAAATAAAAAGCAACAAATCCAAATTAGCACCCACCAAACCGTCGATTTTTCCCATCTAGCGGCTAAGTTTTGGGAAACAGGCTCAGAAAACTGGCTTTAGTCCTAAACCCGTCCCTAAAAGCTCATTTCTGGGCTTCTGATCACAATTATTCCCGTCCCAGATAGGAACCATCCCGGGTATCCACTTTAATCCTTTCACCGATGGAAATAAACAGGGGAACCATCACCTGCGCTCCCGTTTCTACGATCGCCGGTTTCGTGCCACCAGTGGCCGTATCTCCCTTGACTCCCGGATCCGTATCGGTGATTTCCAAGATTACCGAGGTGGGCAATTCCACCTCTAACACTTGCTCATTCCAAAAGAGAATATTGACTTCCATTCCTTCCTTCAGATACTTGGCTCGATCGCCCATTTGTGCCGGGGTGAGAGTTGCTTCCTCAAAAGTCTCCATGTCCATGAAGACAAACTGATCGCCTTCTTTGTAGGTGTGCTGCATGGTGCGCTTTTCGATCGTGGCTGAGGGCAAGGTTTCCCCCGCCCTGAACGTCCGTTCTACCACGTTGCCCGTCTGGACATTTTTTAACTTGGTTCGCACGAAGGCCGATCCCTTACCCGGTTTAACGTGCAGGAATTCTACCACCCGCCAGACAGAGCCATCTATCTCGATGGTTGTGCCGCTCCGAAAGTCGTTACTCGAAATCATGAAATGCTGTTTAGGCCAAGAAAGATCAACATTCCATTTTACATACTTCCTGTACCCAAAAAAACTTTTTTCCCGCCCGTACAGGTAAGGGGTAGGTGGCAGCAGGGGCCAGCAAGGTATTGCCGAGGGTTACGGACGAAGAACCCAAAACGAGTATATTCAGTTTCTGCATATAGCGTTAGGCTCTCTTAGAGAACTAGATACACAGCTAATCATCGCTAAAAAAGTTAAATTAGCTACTCCTGAACTATTTGACCCAGTTTTAGAATCATTCGATAGGATGCCAGGAATTTTAGTCTCTACTCTTCAAAAGTTAAAGTCTTGATTTCTCTTCCTACCCCCTGCCCTGCCTGCTGCCTCTCTCTGTGCCGGGATTTCAGACTTAACGGGAAAAGTAAGGTCAGTAGTCAGTAGTCAGTAGTCAGGAGAATTAAGAATGAATAATGAGCAATTAAAGGCTCTATTTAGGGATTTTAGGCAATTTTATGCCTATTTTTCTCATTTTTGCCCTCTCAAAAATTAATTAGGGTTTGTTCCTCAAAAAGTGCCAACCATTGGAGTGATCGGGGGTAAAATTCCGGGACTTTTTCCCTGAAAATTAGGTAATTGACCAGATGAAAATCGCTAAAACCCCACACCCCACACCCCACCTGCCCCCCCGATGTCGGGGGGGTTGGGGGGGGTCACACCCTGTCCCCACGAAAAACTTTTTCAGCAGACCCTAATTATGCAAGAGGTTTAAGGAAAAAAGATTGCAGATGCTCATGACCTCAAAAGAAGGGCAAGGGTTAGCGGAATAGGCCGCTCTTATTGCAATTAACAATATCGGAAGTTATTCGAGATTTTGTTAGCAGGTTGAACACTTATTTTTAGTTGTGCTTCCTGTCACTGAGCCTTGACATTGAGCCTTGACATCGAAGCCCCTCGAAATGTGTCGAAATGTGTCGAAGTGCTGTTCTATTTTAACCTTTGTTTCATCCCTTCGCTAAAACCGACGGTCTTCACCTGACATTTATGATAAAATCAGGGGACTGACTGACATCTGATTACTGATATAACCATGACGGGTGTGGACTTACAGCAATTATTACTAGAAAAATGGGGTCGTTCCTACGATATCCAGCTGCGACGCATCAAAGATAAGGTTCATGTCCAGATAATGTGGAAATATCTCGAACAAGCCTCTTTTCCTCTCTCCGAGTCTGAATATCTGCAACATCTCAATGCGATCGCTAATTATCTCCACGAATGGGGTGGTGTTAGTCAATTTCAAGCTTTTATCCGCGAAACCCGTGAGCGTCCCCGTCTCGGTAAAGCGGTTAGTCTGCCCCTAGATCTAGGCGAAAGGGCATCGGAATGGCTGATCAGCGATCAGTGATCAATTCGAGACCAGGCAAGAGGCACTCATGCAAGAGGCTCCCCAAAAGAATCTAGCAATTCTCCTAGCTACTAAAAAGAAGGTTAGAAACTAAGTACATTAAAGCTTTTAGCTTAACCAATTAGGTTTTAGATTCGGCCTTTGTTATCGGATGTAAGTTTTCAGCCCACCGATTACCGATTACTGTTTACTGATAACCGATCAAATCTCTCACTTCCCTCTCTAGCTAAAAAAAAAAGGCGCCAAGTCTCACCTTAACGCTTGTTTTTTCTATTGTTTTTGAATGGCAGCGACTAGCTCCTGCGAAGAGCGAAAGCACCAACACCAGCAACGGCTAAGATACCGAGGATAGCAGAAGGTTCGGGGACGGCTGTATGTCTGGAGTAAGTGTACTCGATCGAAGCATGGCAACCGGCCTGGGTATTTTGGGTGACTGTGATGTTACCCCCACCACCAATCGCGCGCAACTCACTGAGGGACGCACAAGTCACGTCAAAAGCCTGACCGCTGCTGTCAAAGAAGGCCAAGTCACCGGGAGCACTAATGGTAAAACTAACCGCTCTTTTCTCGTCGAAAGGACCAAAATTTTTCACTTCTCCTGGACTGTAGCTCAGATCGCCAGTATCTATACCAAAGCTAACTTGTGGTGGTAAAGGAAAGGCGCCCGAATAACCAGGAATATTGAAGAAAAGGTTGACAGCGGTAAGAATTCGAGCGATTTGAGTTTGTTGTGCCGTGTTGGTACCAGTAAATGACTGTAAGAAACTACCACTCAGGGTCAGAGTGGCACTGACCAAATCACCGAGGGAGCTATCAAACTTGTTCAGAGTACCAGTTTGATTGATGTCAGTCACTTGTCGAGGGTTGTTGAACTGACCGCCGGAAACAGTGACCAGGGTGGAGGCAGAGGCAACGTTAGGGAAGGAGGCAACTGTTGCAGCGATGGCAAGAGCGCCGGTGGTTAGTTGTCTAGAGATGTTTGTGATCATTTCGGGTTGTAGTTTATTTTCTATAGGACAAAATACGGGGACTCCGTACTCCTATATGTTTATAAACCTCAAAGGAAAAGTCAATCAAAATCGCCTAAATATTTGATAACAACTGCTAAGCAAATTAATGATTAATTACAGAAATTTTGAATTTATTAACAAAGCTTAACATTAGAGATAATAACAACTCTAATCACCCAAAATTTAGTAACCGACATTCCGCATCCCCAAGATGTTTTGACGAAAAACCTTCATTGTAGAAACTACTATTAAGAACATTTTCAATAATTGATTTGTTCTGAGAAAAAAATTTACAATTCTTCACCTTGACAAAAATCCATCATTGTAGCTATAATCCTTACTGGCAAAGGGTTGTCAGTAATATATTAGTAAAAGTTATCAATTGAATTGAATGTTAAGAAGTACGGAAAGTGGGTAGTAATGGGACTTAAACAAAATTTAAGCCCAAATAAAGCCTAAACTGGCTTTGTAAGCGGCAAACACATCCCGATTCTCGGTCAGCCACTCAAAGAAACGGAAAGACATCGCCACTCGAAAAGCTGCCAAGGCTTCCACAAAAGTGTTTAAAGGTCGATTTGCCCACCGCCTTTGTAGTCCCCCAGTCAACTTATGCCACAGGATAAATGTATAGGCACAAAACACCAAGATAAAATGACGAAGTAAGCTT
>VYLS01000123.1_pt1 | contig 15805 bp, 20 predicted proteins | sample 5114231 | NCBI WGS metagenome assembly VYLS01 (sample SAMN12291800, study PRJNA351875) | freshwater metagenome | isolation source: freshwater lake | place: USA: Michigan, Lansing Lake | collected 2013-08-14 | reverse complement strand
TGGGGGCATCGCGGCTGGGGTTGTCTCTTTCATCGCTGCTCTTTTAACGTAAAGTGCTTATTCTATAACAATTATACTCTATTATACTCTTGTTGATCGTTTAAGTCCCATTAGGGTTTCTGGGCGATCGCTTGGGAGGTAAACCGATAGAATTGTCGGTAGAGGCCAATGGTCGCAAGTTGACGGTTAAAGCTCACAGTCGAGAAGAATTGGAAATGGCTATTAAAGCGGCTCAAGACTTTATCTCAGGTTAAAGAAGGTATTATGGCAAAATTTGCTTTGTTAATTGGTGTGAGCGAGTATTCCGAAGGATTGCGCCCAATTTCTAGTGCCATTCTAGACGTTGAAGCAATGCGCCGAGTATTAGAGCATCCAGACATGGGAGCCTTTGATCAGGTTACAGTTTTGCCTAACCCAGACAAAGGGAGCATGGAAAGAGCAGTCGAGGATTTATTTACTAATCGCCAGAGAGACGACTTAGTTCTTTTATATTTTTCTGGACATGGTCTTAAAGATCAAACGGCTGAATTTTGCCTAAGTGCAAGAGACACTGAGCGTGATCAGAATGGAGAGCTTCGTATCTCAACAATTTTAGCCGCAAGTAAACTTAATAAGTATATGAACAATAGTCGTTCCCAAAGGCAGATGATTATTCTCGACTGCTGTTTTAGCGGAGCATTGGTTCAGGGAATGCCAATCAAAGGGGAACTTAACATTCAAGAGGAATTAGGAGGTAAAGGAAGGGCGATTTTAACCTCTTCTAGTCCGATTGAATATTCTTTTGAGTCGGAAGATAAAGATTTGTCCATCTATACAAAATATCTAGTTGAAGGAATTGAAACTGGTGCAGCAGATAAGGATGGTGATCAATTAATTTCTGTTAATGAATTGCATGAGTATGCCAGCGAACGAGTAAAGGAAGCTGCCCCGGCAATGACTCCCAAATTTTATCTTTCTCTTGAAGGAGAGGATACTATTTATTTAGCCAAATCTCCTCTTGCTGCCACTAATCCTATATTTATTTATCGTGAGAAGGTTAGAGAAATTCTAGATGAATGGAGCAAGGAAAATATATGTAAAGAAAATTTTAATCGTGTAGAAAGAAACTGCCTAAATGAACTAAGAAACGAATTAGATTTATCATTACAGGAGGCAGATATTATTGAACAAGAGAATCTTGCGCCATTCAGAAAAAGATTACAAAATCTAACAGAGTACAAAGCAACTTTTAGAGAATTATTAGCTGATTCTATTTCAATAACAGAAGGAAACAGAAGGAGACTAAAAGAGTTACAAAGCCGTTACGGGCTGAGGGATGAGGATATTCAGGTGATTGAAGAAGAAGTGCAAAATGAGGTTTATCCCATTACTCCGACGATTCCACCAATCACTTCGCCTTCTGCAAAAATTGCCCAAATTTTGCATTCTATAAAAACTTTAAAGCCCCAAAATTTCAAATTAAATCTGCCAGTTAGCATAGGAATACCATTAATAGCAGTTGTAAGTTTAATTGCCATTAATCGCCATAATATTATTACTCCATTAATTCCATCTGATTGTCCAAAACAAACGGGCGACTTTATTAGTGAAGGAGAAGAAGTTCTTAATTACTCTCAATCGTTTAACAAGAAGAAAGGTACAGAATATTTTGCACAGTGTGATTATCAAAAAGCCCTGTTAAGATTTAAGGACGCATGGCAACAGGATAGGCTAGATGCAGAAACATTAATTTACTTAAATAATGCTTTACTAGAAGCCAATAAAATGCAATATTACACGATTGCTGTTGCTGTTACTATTCCCAAAAATCAAAGTGACTTTAATGATGATGATGGTGATAGTCGAGCAAAAGAAATGTTACGAGGAGTAGCACAATTACAAACAAAAATTAATCTAGGAATTTTAAATGACAATGATCCATTCCTCAAGTATTTTCCAGATCAAGATTTTATCAACAAAAAAGCGATTAATGGTAAGGGATTAAAAGTTGTCATTACTAATGATGAAAATAAGGAATTATTAGCCAAAAAGACAGCATCATCTCTTTCCCAGCGTCCTGAAATTTTAGGGGTTGTTGGTCACTATACCAGTGAAATGACTGTGGCAACGGTGGATATTTATAATAAGAAGGATTTAGTCTTAATTTCTCCCGGATCAACGACTAGCGAGCTTACTAAATACCCCAGAAAAAATTTCCTGCGAACTGTTTTTTCCAGCGATCAACAATCTCCTGCCATTGCAAAATTTTTGCAAGAAAAGTCTATTAAAAAAGTGGTGGGCTTTTATAGTGAAGGAAGTCCATTTAGTGAATCTTTTTTTAATAGTTTTAAAACTATTTTTACAGGCCATCCATTCTCTGGAACTGTAGTAAAATTAGATGAATTTGATCTGGGAAATAATTTTAATGAAAAAGAAGCCATCCAAGAGTTACGACGACAGAAAGAAGGAAAAATAACAGAAACAATAGGGCTTGTACTATTCCCAAAAGCAATTGGCGATGCTCAAGGCGATGCAATTAGACTTATAAAACTTAATAATAGTCAAAATTGGGTTATCGGATCATGGGGGCTTCGTAGTTCTCGTACCTTAGAACAAATTAACAACCTACAACCTTTTCAAAAGTTTGTTATTGCGGTTCCTTGGGATTCTTTAACCAGTCCTAACAAAAATTTTCTTAAGGATGCCAAAATTTTATGGACTACAACTTCTGTTAATGCAATAACAGCCCTATCCTATGATGCAACGCTTGCTCTAACAAAAGCTCTAGAAAAGGCAAATACTCCCACACGAATTAATCTCCTTGAACACTTAAAGTCTCCTGAGTTTCTTGTCACTAAAGGTGCAACTGGGACAATTAAATTCGATAAAAATGGCGATCGCAAGAAGTTTGATGAAAATGGCGAACCCCAAAATCCCTCCGTAGAATTTGTTCACATTGTGGAGTGTCGGACACCAAGTTCAGATTTTGCTTTTGTCCCAATCAAGTATCCTACGGCTAAAGATGCTGGTTTATCCTGTTTAAACTCACCCAAAAAACCTAGTCCCTAGCTAATCAGGGTTGACTGAAAAAGTCTGAAATGCCGCTAGGAAAAAGGTTTCGACTCAATCAAGCGATCGCCCCTCTTGTAGGTTGGGTTGAGGAACGAAACCCAACACAGAATTAGATAACCAACTAAAATAATCTATACTAAGCCAATAAAGCCTGTTTTATTAGCTTTCCTGCCTCCTATCGACAGTAGGCTAAAACTAATAAGTGGGTGGGTGGAATTAAATATAAGATGAACGTAGGTTGGGTTGAAGCATGAAACCCAACGCCTGCATGGGTTACGCTACCGCTAACCCATCCTACAAATAATTTTGCCTCCCTACTTAATTAATATCATCGTCGCAATCACTCGTGGACTGGAGACAACAACTGATTATTTTTACCCGTTATCCGGAATCGGGGAAAGTAAAAACCCGTATGATTCCGGCCTTGGCAGCCAAGGGAGCCGAAGAATTACACCGAAAACTGGCCGAATATACCCTCAGTAAATTAGCGGGTTTGAGGAGTTTTCTCTCCCTGATCATTTACTACCATGGCGGCAGCGAGGAAAAAATGCGTACTTGGTTAGGTGTGCATTATTCTTATCATTCTCAACGGGGAAAAGACTTAGGAGAAAAGATGCAAAATGCTTTTGCCGATGGTTTTGCTCAAGGGATGACAGCGATCGCTATTATTGGCACAGATTGCCCAGAAATCGGGGAAAAAGAGATTTTAACAGCCTTTGAGGCCCTAAAAACCCACGATATGGTTTTAGGGCCGGCACTAGATGGAGGATACTACCTAATTGCTTTAAAACAGGTCTTTCCAGAGCTTTTTGACGGTATTCCCTGGGGAACGGGGGAAGTCTTGGCAAAAACCCAGACAATCGCCGCTAAACTGGCTTTAAAAACCGCTTATCTGACTAAATTAGCCGATATTGATCGCCCGGAAGACCTGCCTATCTTAAAAAAATACCTGCCGGAATTAAGGTTGAACGATGACGGGGGTTCCCATGCGGACTAAATCAAACAACACTTTCACATCCCGATTCCGCATCCGCACACAACCATGGGAAGCGGCGCTACCGAGGGAATTTTCTGCGGGGGTGCCGTGAAAACCGATGGAATTTTTGCCGTCACTCCAAAAACCGATCCATCTTTCCCCTAGGGGACTATTGGGACCGGGAGCGCTGACTTTTCCCGTCCAGGGACTTTTCCAGACGGGATTGCGAACTAATTCCCGCACCTCAAATTTACCGGTGGGGGTTTCCCAGCCTTTTTTGCCGACGGCGACGGTAAATTGTGCTAAAACTTTACTATTGGGACTTAGGCATTTTCGGGCAGCAAAAGATTTTCCTTGATCTATCTGGGTTTCAGCGATTTTGGGCTTCTCGAAGTAAATCCCAAGCAGGGATTGGGGTTGAGGCTTTTCTCGATTTGTTTTTTGTCTAAGTCCCACTATCTTGATAAATGTAAACTTTTCTCTCTTTCAGTTTCAGGACCAGATGGGTAGCGAGAGTTTGATTGGCCGCCGTATTCGGGGTGACGGTGCTGATTTGGTTAGCTTGGGCCGGATATACGGGTAAACAAGTTAATCCTAATCCGATGATTAAGAGGGTCAAATTTCGTTTGAACGCCATTGTTCCCACACTCCTCAATTGCGATAGCGATAATTTTTAAGGATAGCAAATAGGGAACTTTTTGGAAGCTCAAGCCGCTTACACTGTGCCAGTTTTAGCTTCGTACTGCCGACAACCTTCACAGGGACCGGTGGGATTAACCGCACAACGCAAATGGGGGGAATAGGCATTAAAACGACAACTAAGATCACCGATCAAGGCCGGTTTATTTTCTGTCTCTAGAGGGATTGACAAAAAATCACTGGCCATCACCGGGCTGTATTCGTGACGATAGCGAATCCCCCTCAAACGGTTACTTAATCTCTGTTGGGATCGGTTAATCAACCAGAGACTAACGAGAGAGGGAAAGAGGGCAAGGATAAAAACAAAGGTTATCCTGATCACGATTTCAGTTTAGGCGATCGCCAGTGCTGCTAACTTATTATTGAGGCCGGCGCTAGAAATTAGGCCATAACCAGGGAAGACTTAAGGGGTTCTTCCTTTTTGCTTTCATAAACTCCCGCAGTACTGGGGAATCCTCTGGTTAGTTCCCGGACTTTAATCTCACCTGCTTGCAGGGATTTGGTCAAAATTTCCATGGCAACCACGGGTTTACCGGCACCACAGAAGAATAAATCGGCGGCGAAATAGCCGTGTTCAGGCCAGGTGTGGATCGCGATATGAGATTCAGCTAAAGTCGCCGTCGCGGTAACTCCGTGGGGACTGAACTGGTGGACACACAAATCGATCAGCGTTGCTTCTCCTGCCGTAATTCCATCGAGGATAGCGCGACGAATGCGCTCGGGATCGTTGAGGAGGTCAGCAGGTACTTGCCAAGCATCGACAATCAAATGGGTTCCCAGTTTGGTCATTTTTTTTTCAATACTCCCTATCGAAAAACCTTCACAGATTTACGAGTATAACACAATTTTTCTAACTTGTGCAAAAAAGATCCGGTTTTTTTTGGGTACTTTCTCTAAAAACTGGTACAGAGCAGGGGAGAAGGGTGTGGGGAGAAGGGTTTGGGGTGTTGGGAAAAGCGCAAGGGACTAATTTTATCTAGGAGGGGGGACGGGATTAGTGGGGACGGTGGGACTGGGAGAAGCGGCAGGAATGGGGGGATTTTCGGGTTTACGGACTTGGGGGACGGGTAACAGATAGAAAAGTAGGGCGCAAGCGACAAGACTGCCTAATCCTGCCAAAAAAGGTACTGTTCGACCGGCCACCGATTCATTGACCTTATGGTAGCGACGGGAAACTGGCTGTAATTTCAGGGTTAGGTCAGGTAAAGTGCGAGTATCGGCAAAAAATTGGTCAATCGCTTCTATTAAATCGAATAACTGCACGGTACTGATTTCTATGTTGACCGGACTTTCTGGGATATTCAAGTCCGTTGATGGATACCAGACCAGACGATGGAGATTATGGTCAATCTTTTCTAGGTACACATGATCTGGTTCATGGACGGGGTCTTGGGGATGACGAACACCACTCAAAAATTCTTGGGCATACTGACTGACCGCTTGTACCAAATTTTCCAAGAAAACCCGACCACCTTGCAGGACTTTATTGGCCCCGATTAACCGACATTCTACGTTAGTCAAAATTGAGAGTAAAGGTCGGCTATCACCGGGATTAGCTGGGGCGAAATCATCGCCGAAACCATCGAGAATCAGGGTACAATTGGGCAAGCTATACTGTCTTCGTCTTCTCATTTTTACACGATCTCCCCATCAAATAAACTAATCCAAAACCGCTGCATTCCCGTCGTACCAGTACAAAATAATAACCGATCGAGGAGGGATAAAGCCAGTTCATTTAAAGCATTTTCATCGGCTAGATAAACCGATACTTTGGCCCGACGAGGGTTCATGCGACTGCGAAAATTGGAGCGAAATCGTTCTAGGTATTCTGATAAAAGAAAATTATTATCCACGGGTAAACCCTTTGATTCCATCTGTTGCCGCGCTAACAGTAATTGTCGGATGGATATAGCCAGGGGTTTGGCCCGATAACTGGCAATGATAACTAAAGCTTTTGCTTGGTCAAGGGTGAGACGGTCGAGGGTGTAGGAAATTCGCCAGGGATTAGTACAGCGTAAGCGCCAGAAAATAATCCGGTTTCTGACAATTTTATCGAGTCCTAGTTCTTTAGAGAGGGCCAACAGGGCCTCCCCAGCACCGACTTCTAAGGATTCCAACGCTAATAGCATTAAATCGATATGCTGTTGGAGATGTAGGGCGCATTGCTGACTGGCAATCGGAAAATCGGGTAAAACGCTTAAAATAACCGGTTTTTCTGGGGCTGATGTTGTAGATTCGGGCGTTAGGCTAGTAGAGGTCATGATATAGGAGAACTAAAACACAAGGGCGATCGAGTCAGGATATTGTAAATTGTATTGTATAGATAGCTGTCCCCCATTTTACGAGACACGGAAACCGAATGGATCTGAAATCACTGATTCGCGATATTCCCGACTTTCCCAAACCGGGTATTGTCTTCCGCGATATTACTACCCTACTCAATCATCCCCAAGGATTACGTTACACCATCGATACCCTAACGGCAAAGTGTCGCGATTACGGTTTATCCCCCGATTACATTGTCGGTATGGAATCGCGGGGTTTTCTCTTTGGTGTTCCTTTAGCATACCAATTAGAAGCGGGATTTATTCCCGTCCGGAAACCGGGCAAATTACCCGCCGCCGTGCATAGTATCGAGTATGATTTGGAATACGGAAGCGATAGCCTCGAAATTCATCAGGACGCGGTGGCATCCCATCACAAAGTCTTAATTGTCGATGATTTAATCGCGACGGGAGGGACGGCGAAAGCAACGGCCGATTTATTAGAAAAAATTGGTTGTGAGGTGTTAGGATTTGCCTTTATCATCGAGTTAATCGACCTCGGTGGTCGGGAAAAATTACCCGATTTACCGATTATTACCCTCATCGATTATTAGGTTTTTTCTATGACGGCGACTGATGATAATTATAAGGATAAAACCGCTCGATCGAGTGCTAATGGGTTACAATCTCTCCTAACTAGCGAAACTTTTTTATATATTGTCAAGCGTGTTCTACAGGGTTTATTAACTCTGTTGTTGGCCTCGGCGTTGAGTTTCGCTATTATCCAATTAACCCCCGGCGGTTTTCTGGCTTTGCTTGACCTGAATCCCAAGATTAGTCAGGAAACTAAAGAACAATATATTGCCCTTTTTGGTTTAAAAGACCCGCCGATTGTCCAGTATTTTAAATGGTTGTGGCAAGTGGTAACTCAGTTTAATTTTGGTCTGAGTTTTACCTATTTTCGTCCCGTGTCTTCCCTATTATTAGAGAGAATTCCAGCGACGTTATTAATGTCTTTGACTTCCATCATTTTAACCTGGGCGATTGCGATTCCCTTGGGCATTGTCAGCGCCGTCAAACAAAACCAATTTATCGATAAATTTTTTCGAGTTATCAGTTATCTTGGTCAAGGTTTCCCCAGTTTTATCACTGCCCTTTTACTGCTAATTCTCGCCCAAAATGTTTCGCCGCTTTTACCGGTGGGTGATATGACCAGTATTAACTATTCGGAATATTCCCCTATCGGTAAAGTTTTAGATATCGCTTGGCACATGATTTTACCAACTATTGCCCTGACAGTTACCAGTTTTGCCGGATTACAAAGATTGATGCGGGGACAATTATTAGATGTTCTGCGACAGGATTATATTCAAACCGCAAGGGCGAAAGGTTTACCAGAAAATAAAGTTATCTATGTCCACGCTTTACGCAATGCTATTAATCCCCTGATAACCCTTTTGGGCTTTGAATTTTCCAGTTTGTTAAGTGGGGCATTTATCGCCGAATTTTTCTTTAACTGGCCCGGATTAGGTCGTTTAATTCTGCAAGCTGTGACGGCTAAAGATTTATATTTAGTTATGGGCAGTTTAATGATGGGTGCTACTATGTTGATTATCGGTAATCTTCTGGCTGATTTACTTCTCAAAGCTGTAGATCCTAGAATTAAATTGGAGGATTTAAAGTAGGGGAAATGGGGAAATTTTATCAGTTATCAGTAAACAGTAATCAGTTATCAGTGGGGAGATGGGGAGACCACTGCGTGCGCGTTGCGGGGGGAGACCACTTCGTGCGCGTTGCGGGGGGAGATGGGGGAAATTTCAACTAAAACCCCAAAACCCCAAAACCCTAAAACCCTAAAACCCAACCCCTAACCCCCAACCCCTTTTTTCCTTTTCACTTTTTACTTAAGTAGGGAGGCACAATTATTTGTAGGATGGGTTAGCGGTAGCGTAACCCATGCAGGCGTTGGGTTTCATGCTTCAACCCAACCTACGTTCTTTTTTCCTTTTCACTTTTCACTTAACCAACTATGTTAGCAACTACACATTATTTACTCAGGTCAAAACAAGACGGACAATATCTAGTGGCGCGTCTGAGAAAAGGTGAAAGCGAAACTCCGGCCAGTTATCTGCTTCTGTTTAAAGAATCCTACGATGCTTTAAGTTATATCAATACCCATGCTCAGGATTTAGCCAATAATTTTTCTGTGGAAACTCTCTCAGGAACACAATTAAAGGGACTGATGCAGCGATGGGGATTTGCAGGAATTGGTTTAGTTAGTGAACCTTTGGAACCGCAAGTGCAGTTTTTAGCCTACGAAAAAGGATTTAATCTCTAAACTATGAAAACGCTGTTAATCACTGGAGTTAGTGGGTTTTTAGGTTGGCATATTTACCAAAAAACTCGCTCATCTTGGGCAAGTTTTGGTACATATTTTAATCACAATGTCAATAGTAATGAACCGAATTTAATTAAAATTAACTTAACAGACTTAGCCGCAGTTAGAGAACTTTTTCAACAGATTAAACCCGACGCGGTAATTCATGCGGCTGCCCAATCAAAACCGAATCTCTGTCAAGAATTTCCCCAAGCATCCGAGGCAATTAATCTGACAGCTTCTCTAGAAATTGCCCGTTTATGTAGTCAATATCAAATACCGCTAGTTTTTACCTCTACCGATTTAGTTTTTGATGGTAAAAATGCCCCCTATTCCGAAAATGATACCGTTTCTCCCGTCAGTGTCTATGGTGAGCAAAAAGTAGCGGCAGAAAAGGGTATTTTAGCAATATATCCTCGGGCGGCTATTTGTCGAATGCCTTTGATGTTTGGTTCCCCTTCTCCCACCGCTAATAGTTTTCTGCAACCCTTTTTAAAAACCCTCCAAGAGGGAAAAGAATTATCTCTATTTACTGATGAATATCGTACTGCTGTTGGGGTTAATAGTGCGGTGAATGGTTTACTTTTGGCATTAAAAAAAGTGCAAGGGATTATTCATCTGGGGGGTAAAGAAAGAGTTTCTCGTTATCAATTTGGTTTACTAATGGCGGCAGTTTTTAACATTCCCAGAGAACAAATAAAACCCTGTTTACAGTGCGATGTTCCCATGATTGCGCCGCGTCCGCAGGATGTTTCTCTTGATAGTTCTCTTGCTTTTTCTTTGGGTTATCAACCATTAAGTATTAAAACCGAATTAGAGGCAATTAGAGATGAAATTATCTGAACAAAAGCGGACTATATTAATTATCTTACTCCTGTTTTTAACCGCTATTCTCATGACCAATTATTTTGAGGTAGGGATGACAGGAGTGTTGGCTTTTTTCGTTGCCTATCTTTCTAAAGGATTGCGAAAAGTTAAGTAAAAAATTAATTGTTTCAATCAATAATCTCGAATTCTATTGACTGCTCTTGGGCAAAATTATAGGTAAAATGATCGATAATATTAGTATCGCTCAATTCGAGATTATAAAAATCAATTGTCGGTTGATCAAAAAGTGGGCCAGCGTGCCAAGTTCCCACCTCTAATTTAATAAAACAGTCCCCAGGTATGCGAAAAACCTTTAATTTTTCTAAATCCGGTTGAGGATGAGGACTAGGGGGGGCCACTCCTAAAAACCACTCTTGTCCCCCCAAAGAACCAAGACATTGGGTACATTGACTATGACGAGTAATTCGCTTAAATTTACGTCCGCGAGTCTGTAAACGCATAATATAAAAGCGTGGCACACCGTTTTTTAAATGCAGTTGTGCATCGCTTTCATCAAACGGTTTTCCATCATGACTAGGGGTTATTAATTGACCGTAGGGACGGAAACTCTCGGCGGTAATTAGTTGTGCTGACAGGGGACGAACGGTAATCGAATTACTCATAAAAATTACTGCTGACTAACAGTTATAGCTGTACCATCTCGGAGAGAAAGAATATTATTAATAGCAATTCTTTCCCCGGCATTTACTCCAGAAATAACCTGATAAGCTTGCCCTTGAATTGTGCCGACTTGAATTGGTTTTTGTCTGACCACTAAACGCTCCTCGGCATTTTCTTGACCTTCTTTAGCCTTTTCTTTTTCGGCCACAAAAACAAAATTTTGCGCCCCGATGCTAGTCACTGCCGTGGTGGGAATTAATACCCCCGGTTTTTGATCCCAAATTAACCGCGCCCGCACATATTGGTTATTGCGAAGACTGCCATCATTAGTAAAGGCAAATTTGACTAAAACCGATTGGGTAGCTTGGGAAACGGTGGGAGAAATAAAAGTTACTTGACCGCGAACCCCCGCACTGCCATCGGGATTAATAATTTCCACGGGCAACCCGACACGCAGACGCGGTTGTAATTCCACGGGAATCTGCACATTTAGTTCCAAAGTTTTATTATTAGTCAACGAGGTTAATTCTTCACCCAGGGAGATAATATCGCCGACTTTTCTTTGATTAAAATCGCCGACAAAACCATCAATCGGGGCGGTAATGGTGTTAAAAACTAAATTCTGACGCGTCGCCCCTAATTGCCCCTCAGTGCTGGCTACCGCCGCTTGACGACTGTTCACTGTTGCCGCCGCCGCCGCCACCTGTTGCTGTGAGGCTAATTCGTTTTGAATGGCGATATTTAATGCTTCTTGGTTTGCCTGTAGGGTAGCTCTAGCCGCCGTCACCTGTTGACGGGCCGCATCACGATTTTTAGACCGGGCCTCTACTTCCGCCCTGGCGGCCTGAATGTCGCGGCGGCGATCATCTAAGTCCTGTTGGGGCTGTGCGCCTTGTTTAACCAGAAATTCGGCCCTTTTTAGGTTTTTTTCCGCTAAATCTAAATTAGCTCTTGCTCTCTGTAAATCAGCTTCGGCGGCGCTCAAGGTGGCGATCTGACTTTTCACATTGGCTTCGGCATTGGCCACATTTGCCCGATTCTGGGCAATTTGGGCTTTATTTGCCCTCGCTTGCGCTTGTCTTTGCCTTAAATCCGCCTCAGACGCATTCAGGTTCGCTTTGGCCGAATTTACCTGGCCGATGCCGGCGTTTACCTGTTGCTGTTGTTGTTCGGGATCCAATTCGGCGATTTTTTGTCCCTGAGTTACCTGATCGCCAGATTTAACGAAAATAGTCCGAATCCGACCGGTAATCTGAGGGGAGACGCTAACACGCTCTTGGGCGATCAAAGTACCCACAAATTCGCTACTTTGCACTAATTTGTCGGTGCCGAGGGTTTGCAGTTTGACGGGAACAGCCGCCGGTCCAGTGGCTTGGGGGGTTTGGGGGGCGCAACCGGCGACAATTAGGGAAACGGCGATCGACGAACCGATCGCTCTCGATAGGTTAACGGATCGTTTAATCATTGTTAAATTTAGGGGTTTTTAGCGGAAAAAGTGCTAGTAAATCGGAAAAGGAAGAGGAAGATGAGGAGAGAAGCTTTTCCTTAAATTTTACTCTACAGAATTGATCAGCGTGATTATTAAACTTCTGGCATAATTAATTTTTGAGGGTTCAAAAACGGCAAAAATAAGGATTAAATGGCATAAAATCCGTAAATAGACCATTTAATTGATTATTATTCATTCTTAATTCTCCTGACTACTGACTACTGACTCCTGACTCCTAACCCTAACAACAATTTTTGATTTTTACAAGAGGTCTATTGTTTGCTCTGCCCTAAGCTAACAATATTACAGGTGACTAATCTTTGGGCGAGGGTGGTGTATTCTAGGCGACCACCGGCGATCTGATACTCGTCCCGGGGCGCCGGCAGATGACCGACGGGTGCATTGAGGGTATAGTTAAGATTTTCTTTAAAAATAATCCAATCACCATCTTTACGCCAACCGATGCGATCGCCAAAAGTTTGAAAATTTTCGATCGCCACTAAGCGCCCCGGTCGATTACCCGTCTCGATAAAAATGCGAAATTGGGTACTGAAACTAAAACGACCCCCGGAAGCTTCTTTCCAGAGTTGATCCATCTTTTGCAGATCCCAACAGGCCAATTTTTGCAGGTCTTCCATGGTAAACCAGCCCTGTAATTCCCGTCCGGTTGCTTTCAGCATTAAATTACGGGTTTCATCGTTAGCTTGCCGCCAATTTTGTTGAGCGAGGAAATTTTGCAGGCGAGTGTAATTAATGCCCGTGGTCGGTGATACCATTTCCCCAGAGGTGGCAGTCTGGGCAACGATCGCCGGCAAGGGATTGAGAAATAAAGCGATCGCAAGGGTGATCTGACAGAAGGAAAAATTAATTCTCATAAACCCTATTTATTAACCTGATGCAAAGAAATCCTACAATAGCATAGACGAAATTCGCCGTTTTTACCGCCTCCTTAACTCCTATGGCTTTCACTTGGATCCGACACCACATTTTGGGATTGCAAGACTGGCAACCGGAAGAATACCAAACTCTGCTACAAACGGCCTCTAGTTTTCGTGAAGTTCTTTCCCGACGTACCAAGAAAGTGCCGGCCCTACAAGGTCAAGTGGTGACAAATCTTTTTTTTGAACCTTCCACCCGCACCCGTAGTAGTTTTGAACTAGCGGCGAAACGTCTCTCGGCCGATGTTCTTAATTTTGCCCCGGGTAGTTCCAGTTTGACTAAGGGGGAAACGATTCTCGATACCGCTTTAACCTATGTGGCCATGGGTACGGATATTTTTGTTATCCGACATCAACAGTCGGGAGTTCCCGATTTGATCGCGGGGGAAATGGATCGTTTGCAGTCGGGGGTCAGTATTCTTAATGCTGGGGACGGTCAACACGAACACCCCTCCCAGGGACTTTTAGACCTGTTTACGATCTGTTGTCTGTTAGATGAAGAAAATCCCCGTTTAGAACTGTTAGAGGGCAAAAAAATCGCTATTGTCGGGGATATACTCCATTCTCGTGTCGCTCGTTCCAATATCTGGAGTTTAACCACGGCAGGAGCAGAAGTACATTTGTCGGCACCCCCCACCCTACTGCCGAAATATTTTGGGGAATTGTGCGATCGCATATTTCTCCACTGGGATTTAGAACCAGCTTTAGAAAAGGCCGATTTTGTGATGACTCTGCGACTGCAAAAAGAACGCATGACTGCCAATCTTTTGCCCAGTTTACGGGAATATCATCAAAGTTTTGGCATTACTCGTCCTCGTTTGCAATCCTGTCAACCGGGGGTGAAGGTACTTCATCCGGGTCCTGTGAATCGGGGAGTGGAAATTAGTTCCGATTTAATGGACGATCCCGATTTTAGTCTGATTTCCCAACAAGTTACCAGTGGTGTCGCTGTCAGAATGGCTTTGTTATACCTGATCGGTAATCTTCGCGGCGATCGGTAAAAGTTTCTCAGGGATTTGCTCTTTTAGTCTGGTTTCATTGAAACAATCCTAAAGTTTCTATCAAGGTAAATATCATACTTTCTTCCTCCCTCACACACAGCATCTTCTGCTTCAAATAGGTTAGTCTCAACATCAAATTTCATCGCTTTAGGATTCCTACAACCCTGTTTTAGCAAAGCATCAGTCAACCGTGATGTTTCTTCAGGGGTCAAAGCCCGGTAATCACTACTATTAGCTTGACCTGCATAGATTGACATTCCTATAATACTAAGGGATAGTAAGCTTATGAGCGATTTGGTCTTCATTTTTTTAACTTCCTGAATACAATAAAAACATCATTCCAAGGGTTTTAAACCCAAATTTTCGGTAATTAGTTCGGCACGATTACCGATCAATTTTATGTTAGGGAAAGCATACCTAGATTGCAATAAGTATAAATACTCAAGCTATTCCTGGGGCTTTTCTAGAAACTTTGACCGATACCGAATTCCGTTCTCAAGGGAAGGGTATAATTAAACTAAGAAATCAACATTTTCAGCTAAAGCCATGCAATTAGCCTTAGAACAAATTATCGTCAATCCCGGTCAACAGTTACTTTTAAAAGAGCTTAACTGGCAAAAATTTGAGACAATATTATCAGAATTAGGAGAAAGTCGTGCTTCTCGGTTATCCTACAGTAACGGAATATTAGAAATTATGGTACCTTTACCCGAACATGAAAAAGATAAAGAAATCATTAGTTATATGGTTCAGTTTTTGTTAGAAGTACTCAATATTGATTTTGAACCGTTAGGATCAACAACATTTAAAAACGAGCGGATGAATCAAGCGGTTGAACCTGATGCCTGTTTTTATATTAAAAACTATCAAGCCGTTATTGGCAAAAATAGACTTAATTTAGAAAGTGATCCCCCCCCCGATTTAGTCCTAGAAATTGATATTACTTCCCGTACTTATTTAGATAATTATCGACAGTTAGGTGTTCCCGAACTGTGGCGTTATACTCAAAGTGGCCTACAGATTAATTTATTACAAGAAGGAGAATATATTGAGTCTTTAAGCAGTCCCAATTTTCCTCAGATCCCGATTATTGAATTAATTAATCAATCTGTTAAACAAAGTCAACAACTGGGAAGAAGTGAAGCCATCAGAAACTTTAAAAATTGGCTGACGGAAAATATAGATAATAGTTGAAAAATCCTAACATTTTTGACTTAGATAAATTTGTCCGTCGAGAGTTGTATAAACTTCTTGCGGTTCAATGATTCAGTTTGTTACTAGACTCTAGTTCACAAAAATAGATTAGATCATTGTTTTGAGCAGGGGATTTTTTAACCTCAGTGGGTGTGGATAAATCAGACAGGACAGAGGTTACAGCTGTTGGTGCTAGTTCTGAAAGTACCATAGCTCTCTTGCAAAAGTAATCAAGATATATATTTTTCTCGGTAACGAAGTTCGTAATTGTAGATACCAGCAATCAAATTCAATCTCAGACCAAATCGCCGTCTGCGATTTCTGTATC
>VYLS01000087.1_pt1 | contig 15834 bp, 17 predicted proteins | sample 5114231 | NCBI WGS metagenome assembly VYLS01 (sample SAMN12291800, study PRJNA351875) | freshwater metagenome | isolation source: freshwater lake | place: USA: Michigan, Lansing Lake | collected 2013-08-14 | reverse complement strand
TTGAAGAAATAGAAGAAATTCTGATAACTCGTTGTCAGTATCTCGAAACAATGACTAATGAAATTAAAAACTTGACTAACTATCATTGGCTAACTTATGACTGATTGTTATCATTTTTTTAAAACAGGATTTAGTATCAGGGGTCTAAAATTGACATGAATGCCCTATTATCTTGCTAAACTAAACACCAAACTAGCAACATTCCCCCCATGTACCAGAGAACGCCGTCCCTTCCACCCAAAGAAATGTTACCAACCATGTACGACCTCCCCAGCGAAAACATGGAGGAACCTGGCTTGCCTGACGAATTTCATCTCTTCCAACCCGAATTATTGCGCCAGACCTTCCGACCTTCTAACTATCCTGCCGAACAAATATTTATCGCCAGCGATCTAAATCTCTACTACGACCCTTACCATCCCCAATGGTACAAGCGGCCGGACTGGTTTGCCGCTTTGGGAGTCCCGCGGCTGTACCAAGGAGAGGAATTGCGCCTGAGTTATGTGATTTGGCAGGAAGAAATTGTTCCCTTCATCGCCATCGAATTACTCTCTCCTGGAACGGAAGCAGAAGATTTAGGGCGTACCGAGCGGGGAATCAACCAACCTCCCACCAAGTGGGAAGTTTACGAACGAATTTTAGGCATTCCCTACTACGTGGTGTTCGATCGCTACAGCAACCAATTGCAGGCATTTACCTTAAAATCAGGAAAATATCAGCCTTTAAGACTAGAAAACCAGCAGTTGTGGCTAGAGGAAGTACAATTGGGATTGGGACTTTGGGCAGGAAATTGTCAAGGCATTGAGCGGTTGTGGCTGCGCTGGTACGGACGAGACGGCAATTGGATACTGACTCCTACCGAACAGGAAACCCAACGCGCCCAACAAGAAGCTCAACGCGCCGAACAGGAAACCCAACGCGCCGAGCAGCAAACCCAACGCGCCGAGCAGCAAACCCAACGCGCCGAGCAGCAAACCCAACGCGCCGAGCAAGAAGCTCAACGGGCCGAGCAGCAAACCCAACGCGCCGAGCAAGAAGCTCAACGCGCCGAACAGGAAGCTCAACGGGCCGAGCAGCAAACCCAACGCGCCGAACAGGAAGCTCAACGGGCCGAACAGGAAGCTCAACGGGCCGAGCAGCAAACCCAACGCGCCGAAAGAGAACGGCAGCGAGTTCTGGAACTAGAAGCTTTGTTGGCTCGTTACCAGGAACAATTCGGGCAGTTAAATTGAGAAAATAATGAATGGATTTTCTAAGCCATGAAAGTATCTTACTCAGTCACTCTGTTGTAATTTCTCAAAATGGTTTGCCAATTCGTTTAACTTATAAGCAATGGTCCCACATTACAGAGAATCATGATTACATGGCGGGATGTATTGATATGGTACTAGAAACTATTGCTGAACCTGATTTGATTGTTAAGGGATGGACTGATGAGCTAATAGCACTAAAACATTATCCGAAAACTGTTATCTCAAGAAAAGACGCAGTCGTCATCTATAAACAACTAAAGAACGATGGATTTGTCATAACTGCTTTTTTGACATCCTCCTGCGAAAAAATTATCAAGCGAGGCATCCTATGGCAGCAGTCAATCTCTTAAAATCAATTCCTTATTTGCTAACCGCACCTTCTTCAAGAATCTGGATAGATTATGGTGAAGAAGCAGATGTTTTATATGTTAGCTTTCGTAAGCCTCAAAGAGCCAATGATAGTTTGCTAGAAGACAATATTATCTATATAGAGATCGAGACTTAGTTGGGTTAACTGTCTTGAAAGCTTCGGATTTTAACAGTGGAGATAGTGAAAATAAAATTAATGGCTCTGAAAATCCTGAAATGGGTTGACAATTTGGTCAGGATGGGTTATACTAACCAAGGCTTACACAGTAAATCCGTTGCATGACTGACTTCCAACTGACCACTCCTGTCGCCTTCCTGATTTTCAATCGACCTGATACGACGGCGAGGGTATTTGAAGCCATCCGTCATTATAAGCTCCTATCCCAAACGCTTCCTTTTCGGTTGTTTAAGTTAATTGAAATTTCAGTCTCTCAAGTCTTATGAATAATCTACTGACAGAAACAATATGGATGAAATGAAGCGAAGCGGGGAAGAGTCGACTCTACCTTCTAGAGATCGTTTTCTTGTCTTCGGTGCTCCTGCTATCGAAGAGGCAGAGATCAAGGAAGTGGTTGCCAGCTTGGAAAGTGGCTGGCTGGGAACTGGACCGAAAGTGGCGCAGTTTGAAAAAGATTTCGGTGAATATAAGGGGGTAGCTCATGCTGTTGCTGTTAATTCCTGTACGGCAGCATTACATTTAAGTATTCTAGCGGCGGGGTTAAAACCAGGAGACGAGGTTATTACCACGCCGATGACTTTCTGTGCTACAGTCAACGCCATTATCCATGCGGGCGCGATCCCAATTTTAGCGGATATTGACCCGAAAACGATGAACATTGATCCCGCCCAAGTGGCAGGGAAGATAACCTCCAAAACGAAAGCAATCCTGCCTGTCCACTTTGCGGGCCGTCCCTGCAATATGGATGCTTTAGGTGAGATTGTTCAAGAATACAATTTAACGCTGATTGAGGATTGCGCCCACGCCATTGAAACGGAATATAAGGGACAAAAAGCTGGCACATTTGGCGATTTCGGTTGTTTTAGTTTTTATGTCACCAAGAATATTGTTACGGGCGAGGGGGGAATGGTTCTTTGTCGCAGGGAAGAGGACGCGGCTAGAATCAAGATGTTGGCGTTGCATGGCATGAGCAAAGATGCTTGGAAGCGTTTTGGGGATGAAGGCTACAAGCACTACTATGTTTTAGAGTGTGGGTTCAAGTACAATATGATGGATCTCCAAGGAGCGATCGGCATCCATCAGTTACAGCGAGTTGAACTTTATTGGCGGCGACGGCAGGAGATTTGGCAACGTTATAACGAAGCATTTGCTGGACTACTGATTGGCTTGCCGGCAGAACCAGAACATGGCACTCGCCATGCCTACCATTTATACACTATACTCATAGACGAAACTAAAGCAGGCATCAGTCGTGATGAATTTCTGGGGGCAATGACAGCGAATAATATTGGCGTTGGTGTGCATTATCTGAGCATTCCTGAGCATCCTTACTACCAGCAAGCCTTTGGCTGGAAGCCGGAGGACTATTCCGAGGCGATGCGGATTGGACGGCAGACGGTGAGTTTGCCTCTATCGGCGAAGTTAACTGACGAGGATGTTGATGATGTGATTATGGCGGTTAAAACCATTATCGAGTAAGACAATTTTGGGGGAAATTATGTCCATGCTTACATCGGGAATTAAACGTTCCTTAAAAAAAATAATTTATAAAGGTAAGAAATGCTATTGTCCAATTTGTGAAACTTCTTTGCGCCAATTTTATCCAGCGGGAATAGTGCCTCGTGAAAATGCTAGATGTCCTGTCTGCGGCAGTTTGGAAAGACATCGAATGATTTGGCTTTATTTGAATCATGAAACTGATTTGTTTGTTTCTAGACAGAAGAAGATGCTACATATTGCTCCAGAAAGTTTCTTTACTGACAAGCTCAGTAAATGTTCGTATATAGAGTATCTCAGTGCGGATTTAATTAATCCTGCTGCAATGGTGAAAATGGATATAACTGATATTAAGTATCCCGATAATAATTTTGATGTGATTTATTGCTCTCATGTACTTGAACACGTTCCAGACGATCAGAAAGCAATGAAAGAGCTTGCCAGGGTTTTATCACCTAAGGGATGGGCAATATTACAAGTACCGATTGAAACAGACCAAACCTTTGAAGATCCTACTATAACTGATCCTCAAGAACGGGAGCGTCTCTTTGGACAATCCGATCATGTACGAGTCTATGGGCTAGATTATAAAGAGCGTTTGCAATCTGCTGGTTTTCAAGTCAAGGTGGTGCCTTATTTAGTTAGCGCAATTTGATGTTGCGGCTAAGCATCGTTACGGATTGGATATAGATAGAGATGATATTTATTTTTGCCAGTTGAGATGAACAAAAGAAGTACCGCATTTATTATCTGTGGGCGAAGTTAACTGATGAGGATGTTGAAGATGTGATTGAAGCTGTTTACAAGATCATTAAGTTGTCCTAAGATAGTCTGAAAGGAAAAAAGACGAGAGGAATTTGGAGTATATTTCGGAAATTTAAGGCATTAGATCTAACCGATTCTCTGGAAACAATCAAGGAAGAATTAACCATGAAAACATTTCAAGAAGAAGAACTTCATCAATCCAAGATTTTTGATGCTTGGGCAGAAAGAGATTATTTGCAATCAACGATCGATCCAAACGATACTAAGGGATTAAAATGTGATTACATTAATAAATGGTCAGAATATTACGTCAAAAAATATATTGTCGCCGATCAAAAAATTAATGTTTTAGATATTGGTTGCGGATCGGGGCGTAACTTGTTTATGCTGTCCCCTTATATCAAGCATGGTTATGGAATTGATATAGCGGAAAAACAAATTCAGAATGCTAAGGCATGGAAAGACAAATTTGGCAAGGAGAACACAAGTTTTTATACTAGCTTGGATGAATTCCTCGCCGACGCGAATGATCCAGACAATATAGATGTTGTCTTTACGATGTGGGTGGTGGCGGGTTTTTCTAGAGATGAAAACTTGAAATTATTCTTGAGTCAATATCTTCAAGCACTTCCTAGGGTAAAAAAGTTCGTATTTTTTGAGCAAACGGCTTTAGAAACGTACACAGTCAACAAAGAGGGGGGATTTTTTAAAAAAGTTAGAACGAAAGGTGATTTTCAGCAAATATTTTCGGAAGTAGGATTGGAAATCAAAGACTTTAAAGTGATTAATGAGAAAGGATTTGGTCCTTTATATAGGCTTTTCTTTTTTATTTTTGGTCGATTCTATAACTACTATCCTACATGGTTATGGTTTAAGATTAATCGACTTCTGTTTTGGTTCGATAGACATTTCGTGAAAAGAGAGATAAAAACTTCTTTTACCGATTGTGTTTTCGTCTGTGAAAGGTATTAATAATGGTAGAAAAATGTATCGTTATTTTGGCAGGCACGATAGAGATTCATCAACCTCTCTACCGCCTATTTCTCAAAACAATTTGTCATCCAGTGCATTTAATTCCGTCAACAGATTTACACTTACTGGAGACGGAATTAAATGCTCTTTTAGAGCATCGGGAGGTTTGGATTTTTCCCAGTAATGAAATTACATTAAATAATTTATACACTATCATTAATACTGGAAGAATCAAGGCAGTAGAAAGATTGAAAGTTCCAGGAACAGCAATCGTCAACCAAAATCAAGAGTTAACTGCACAACAAATTTCTAACAAATCTCTGTTATTTTCAATCTTGAAAGATCGGGAATTTAAGAATTTACAAAAAGTGAGAACACAGCTCTTACAAATTAACAAAAATTTCGAGCTGAATCAATACATCGACCAAATCAGCTTTCCCATAATTATTAAACCAGCTCAAAAAGATAAAATGGATAGTTTTACTCAGTATTTCCCCAGTAAAATTTTAATGGTAGAAACTGCCAGTGAATTTGTGAAAATATTTGATTTTTTAGCGAATCAATTTCTCGACTGTCAGTTTCTGGTTCAACAGATTATCCCTGGTATCACTATCTCGTGGGGAGGGTATATTTATCAGGGAGAATTTTGGGGTTATCAAGTGACTTCTTTGATTAAAAGTCCCTCTGCTCAATATGGTGGTACTACTACGCTGGCCGAGATCAAAGAATGTGATGATAAACTAGGGCAAGCTATTAATGAACTAGCCCAGATACTGAAACTAGATGGTGTTTTTGAAATCGAGTTAATTGCTCAGGACAACCAATATTATTTTTTCTATGAAATCAATCCACGTCCCTGGCTTCAAGTTGCCCTTCTTTTACAACAAGAATACAATATTTTTCTGCAATACTTGTCCAAAAATGGTTTTTCTATACGTGAGCATTCAAGCACCAATCAAGTTAAAGTCCAAAAACAATGGGGGAGTGCTATCCGTTATCTAGAGTTAAATGAAAAGCAAAATACTAAGATTTCCCTGAAGATAATATTAATGATTTTAAAAGCGGAGATATATTATTCTCAATTCTTTTCTTATAAACAGAAAATTCAATACACGTTTTATTTGTTGAAATACTTGTTAAAAATGCTTGCTCAAGGTAAACTTGAATCGCTGGTAAAATCAGAATCTTCATATATATATAAGTGAAAGCGGGGATAATATCCCTTTTTTAGGTTAACTTATGTTCCCGATATCAACTAATGAATAGAGACTGAATACAATGTCTTTAAAGAATAAATTAATATCAAGCATTAAATGGAATTCTATTGGACAAATCTACTCTCAGTCCTTAGTTTTCATTACTTCTATAGTTCTTGCTCGTCTTCTGGCTCCATCAGACTTCGGTTTAATTGGTCTAGCAAACACAGTTACTCAATTTTTCGTCCTTTTCAATGATTTAGGAACTTCGGCTGCATTGATACAAAAAAAAGATGTTTCTGAAAATTTATTATATAGTGTATTTTGGTTAAATATTATTCTCGGAACTTTGTTGAGTATCAGTCTGTTTTTCACGGCTAATTTTTTCTCAAGTTTATACCTTGAACCCAGATTAATTCCCGTTATCAGAGTTTTATCAGTCTCCTTTATACTAGGTGGTTTATCCGTAATTCACCAAACAGTTTTAATTAAAGAAATTGATTTTGCAATTTTAAATAGAGTGACAATTATTAGCTCTACGATGGGTGCAATAACTGGTATTATCATGGCAATATCGGGGTGGGGAGTATGGAGTTTGGTACTTCAATCATTGATCTCACAGATAACGAGATTAATTCTTTTATGGACTCAAATTAATTGGAGACCAAAGCTAATCTTTAAATGGCATCAAATCCAGAGCATTTCTCATTATAGTTTTCATTTATTTGGCTACAAGTTTATTGACTATTTTCATCTCAATGCCGACTATATTTTAATTGGAAGATTTCTCGGTTCTCAAGCATTAGGTTATTACTATCTTGCTTACCGTCTTATCAGCTTTATTGCGATGAACGTATCTAGTATTATTTCTAGTACCCTATTTCCTACCTTTTCTAAAATACAAGACGATGAAAAAAAGCTTAGAGATTATTATCTCAAAGTTGTTAAATTTATTGCTTTTTTTACTGCTCCTTTGATGGCTGGATTCATGTTTCTTAGTAAACCAGTAGTTCTAACAGTTTTTGGAGAAAAGTGGTTACCAGTTGCTCTGCTGATCACGATTCTATCTCCCGTTGGTTTTTCCAAAACTATCGCTACTACTTTAGGATCTATATATCAATCAAAAGGGCGAACCGATTTGATGTTCTATTGGGGAACTATTATTAATCTAATAGTAGTCTTATTTTTAGTGATTGGTCTTCGGTGGGGAATTATTGGAGTGGCAACTGCCTACGCATTGACATTACCTCTAGCCTATCCTAGCTATAGAATCGCTTTTCAGTTAATTCATTTACCTATGAGAAATTTTCTGAAGACTTTATCGACACCAATCCTCTGTAGTTTGGGGATGGTGAGTATAATGTTTGCCGTACAATCATTGTTACCTACAGAATTAGAACCCCGTAGTCTCTTAGGAATTTTGATCCTAGTGGGCATAGTCGCTTACTTCGGAATTAATTTCTTCCTGAATCGTCAGCAACTGAGCCAAGTTATCAGGTTGCTTAGAGGCATTTGATTAATTCTCCATTTTCGTTTTAACCAAACAGAATATGCTATCTTTAGACAAAGCCAAAATAACCGTCATCCATACTTTTCCAGTCTGGCTACCACAGACGCAAACTTGGATGTATAACCAAGTGCGTTACTTGCCTGATGAGATAGAAAATCACATCGTCTGCGAGAGGACAGAAAATCTGGAACAGTTTTGGCTGCCTAACATTCACTCTCTGGAGGATGCCCCGAAATGGCGCTATTTCTGGGATAAAGGCTTGCGAAAACTGCGGTTGCGCCGCCATCTGGGATGGCTGGTAGAAATTGCCCAGCAGAAAGGGGCTACTATCCTCCACTCTCACTTTGGCATGACTGGCTGGGCAAATATTGAAGCCGCTAATCAGGCTCGACTCAAGCACGCAGTCACCTTTTATGGACTCGATGTTAATTATCTGCCCAATCAAGATCCTCGCTGGCGCACTCGGTATCAGAAACTCTTTGCCCACGCCGATCTCATTCTCTGTGAAGGTTCCCATATGGCTCAGTGCATCGTCAAGCTAGGATGTCCTGCTCATAAGGTGAAAGTTCACCATCTCGGTGTCAGCGTAAAAGCGATCGCCTTTAAGCCCAGAGTGTGGAACCCTCCTGAACCCCTGCGAATCCTGATCTCTGCAACATTTACGGCAAAGAAAGGTATCCCCTACGCTCTTGAAGCTTTAGGTCAATTGCAGTATCAAGTCCCCCTGCAAATTACAATTATCGGTGATGCCAGGAATGTCCCTAGCAGTCAGGCAGAAAAACAGGCAATTCTGGCAACGATTGAAAAGTACAATCTCCAGTCAAAAGTCCGCTTACTGGGTTATCAACCCCATAAGGTTTTATTTGAAGAAGCTTACCAACACCATATCTTTCTCTCCCCCAGCATCACCGCTAGTCACGGCGATACCGAAGGTGGTGCTCCTGTTTCCCTGATCGAAATGGCTGCCACAGGAATGCCGCTCATTAGCACTACTCACTGTGACATTCCCGAAGTGATTCTCAATGGCATCACTGGCTTATTGGCAGAGGAGCGAGATGTCGCTGGACTGGTAGCTCATTTGCAACAACTAGTCAATTATCCTGAACAGTGGTATACTATGCTTCAGGCTGGGCGCAAACATATAGAAGCAGAATATGATGCCGAGAAACAGGGAGCAAGGTTGGCAGAACTTTATCTTAATATCAAATCCGGTTAATTGCTCAAACTAAAATTATGTCCTCTATGATTCATCATATAATGTTCCTGGTTCTCTAATGATAAAAATGTTAACTCAAGAACGAGTATTAGCCGCCAAAAAAGTTCAGAATCTGAGCAACTACAGTATTGTTGTCCTGTTTTTCGCCTTAGCAGTTTGGGTTGTGGTACCAATAGTTGGGATATTTCCATTACTTTTATCCGTCCAATTGAATTTATTAAAACCTGGCAAGAAAAGCAAGAGCGAGATATTTCTCAACAACCTATTATTAATCTTAGTTGTCTTCACAGTCAGTGTTTTCTTTTCTTCTGTTTCAGTTAAGTTAGATCTTATAGGATATATCGCAGACTATCAACAATTAGACCGCCTTACTCCTTTTGAAGCAGCAGAATCATATGGGGCTGGATTTGAATTTATTATATATTTACTTGCCTATCCTGTTTATTACTTGACTAATGGAGCTGCTTATGCGTTTTTATTTAATCACGCGCTTATTATTAATACATTAGTTGTCTTTGTAATTAGCAAAAGACTATCGGCAAAGTACTATCCAATTTTACTGATGATAGTTTTCTCAACGCCAAGCTATTATTTTCAGATGCAGGTCATGAGACACGCCTTGTCTAATACTTTTTTAATGGCAGCTATTACCACTATTGAATCATCTGGGATTTCTTTTTTTGTTTTCTTATTTCTTTCGGCTTTTTCTCATTTCTCAAACTTTATATATTTTGCTATTTTAGTTTTTTTGAGAATCATAACTAAACCCCAAATATCTTTCCTAAAAATCTTCAATTTAAAAAACATAAAAATAAGGGAAAACAAAAAACCAAATAGGATGTTAGCTATATCTATTTTGGGATTGATTCTTATAGTTGCTCTACTAGGATTTTTCATAGGAATATCTTCTCTAAGTCCCATTATATCTTTTGTACAAGAGTTAGGATTCAGTGATATTGCCCGTACTGTGGAAACAAGAAGTATCTATTATGAAAAATATAATGAGGGTGCAGGTCTGAGTATTATCCTTATAACATATTGGTTATTTATGGGGATTGGAGGATTGATATCTATCTTAGATAAACAAAATATATCAACTCAAAAATTAGCATTAACTATTATTTTTTTAATCCAATTTATTGTTTATATTTTTGTTGTAAATACGGGATTTGCTTGGAGAGCTTGTTTTTTGTTGTTATCGATGAACGGACTTTTTTATGCGCTTATAATAGAAAGTAAGCTAACAAAAATCAAGCTTTTAAATATTATGGTTTTTAGTTTTGTGGGACTGACGGTTGTGTTTTCTATTAGGATCTTCCTAGTCCAGCTTGCCCAAGGGTGGCTCATGGGTGAAGAACACATATTTTTTGGCGGACAACCTTTACAAATGAATTTATTTGACTACATTAAATTCTTTATTGATGCTACCCCAATTGATTGATTATATCAAATTAATCGAATTAATTAAGTTGACATTGAGTTTAGAAATTTATTACAATAGAGCAAATCAACGAGGAGGAAACCAATGAACTTACCAGTCATATCAATTATTATTCCGACGCTAAACAGGAGCGATTTGCTTCAGCAAGCTTTAAACTCACTGCAAAAACAAACTTTTAAAGATTGGGAAGCATTAGTAATTGACGATGGCTCTCAAGATGACACCGAAGCAAAAATTCAACAAATGGGATTGAAAGACCAGCGAATCCATTACCTCAAACGTAAGGGGCAAAAATCAGGTGCCCCTGTTTGTCGCAATCAGGGTATGGAGGTTGCCCAAGGAGACTATATCATTTATCTGGATTCTGACGATTGCCTTGCACCCAGGTCTTTAGAAAATAGACTTCGAGAAATGGAATGTCATCCCGACTTAGATTTTGGCGTTTTTCCCTGCGTACTCTTTAAGAATCAACCAGGTGATATGAGAGTCCTATTTAACATTGATACTGACATGAATGATATTGATCGCTTTCTTGCTTTTGATATTCCCTGGCGCAGCCCTATCTGGAGGCGCAGCAGTCTTCTAAGACTCGGTCCTTGGCAAGAAAATCTTCCTAGTTGGCAAGATTTTGAGTATCATCTGCGTCCTCTAATTATGAATTTTAAGTATGAGAAATTTTCTGAACCTGATTATTTTTGGCGAATTTCACAAGGAAAATTAACTAAAAAAGGGAGAAAAATTGCAATTGGAGATAATTCCAGGTCGCCAGAACATCTAAAATCCCATGAAAATTTACTTCTTCAACTAGAACAGATGCTGGCTAATTCAGGTATGCTGACAGATAGACGGCGAAATCTCCTTGTAGGAATTTACTCTTGGTTGGCACAAACTTGGGTAGTTAATGGCGATTGGGAAGAGGCTCAAAGGATTTGGAATCTTTGCTACCAGAAAGATTGGATTGAGCTAAAATTATACTTACAAGGAAGATGGTACTTGGAAAATGTGGCACATGTACGAATAATTCGTCGCTTGGCACAGAAGTACATTGAATTTTCTTGGGGAAAGGGAATTAGACTCTTCTCTTTCGGGAATTCAAAAACTTATATGAAAATACATCTTCCAACTTCATGGCAGGGCAGGGTGGTATCTTGACATAAACTGTATCTTGTGTTAAGCTTAACTTTAAGCGGTAGTTTAAATTAAGGATAAGCTAAAGAATGCCAACTTTAGACTGGTTAATGCAAGAGTTCAGTTACGGCTATGATAGTGGCAATGTTCTTTCAATTATTCCAAATCTTAAGAGATTTAGAGAAGAGCAAGCTATTGGTGGTTCATATCGAAGAGTGTTTTTTGAAGCTTTACTTCCATATATTCAGCCTGATTCAGTAGTTCTTGAGCTAGGATCAGGCCGAGGCTCTTGGTCAAAAGCAATTTTAAAATATATTCCCTATGGTCAACTGAAAACTGTTGATTTTCAAGATGTTGAAAAATGGCTGAAGCCAGAAAAGTATCAAGGAAGGTTATCGTGTTATCAAGTTCAAGATAATTCATTCTCTTGTGTAGAGAACAACACTATTGATTTCTTTTGGTCTTTCGGTGTTCTGTGTCATAACAATGTAGATCAAATCCGAGAAATTTTAAGTAACTCACTATACAAAATGAAAGTAGGCGCGTTTGCCGTTCATGAGTACGCCAATTGGAAAAAACTAGATAACTATAGCTGGAAAAAAGGTAAAGTACCTACTGAATTTAAAAACCTGCCTGATAATGATATTTGGTGGCCTCGTAACGATATAGAAACAATGTGTCAAATTGCATTAGAATCAGGGTGGAAAATAATCTGTCCCGATTTAGAATTAGTTAAACGCGATTCCATAATAGTATTACAGCGAGTGTAGCTAGAAAAATCAAAGCAAAAATTATGAAATTTCAGAATGAATTTATGGCAGTATCATGTCCCTTAAGTGGTAGCTTAGAAAATGTCTTAATTGAGAAAATAGCCGTCAATGATTTAGTAAAGCTTTATGAGAAGTTGCTGAACTATGATATAGCTTCAGAGTTTGGCGGTATTGAAAAAGTTAATTTTTACCACTGTCTTGAATCAGATCTTTATTTTTTCTTTCCAATCATAACAGGATCAGAGGATTTTTATGAAAAACTACAGAAATTTGACTGGTATTACTTGGAAGAAAAAAATGAATATGATTATGCTAGTCAATTTATCAAACCTTCTGATTTTGTCTTAGAAATTGGCTGTGGAAAAGGAGCTTTTGCTCAAAAGATAGATAGCCAAAACTATACAGGTCTTGAATTCAGTCACAAAGCAAAAGACCTAGCTAAGGGTGGTGTTAACATAATCAATGAATCAATTCAAGATCACGCTGTTTACTTACCCCAAAAATATGATGTAGTTTGTGCTTTTCAAGTGCTAGAACACATAGGAGATGTTCACTCTTTTATAAAATCTAGCATTGCCTGCCTGAAACCAGGGGGAATTTTGGTATTCTCAGTTCCCAGTTATGATTCGTTTAGCAAATATGTATCCAACTTTCTTCTTGATATGCCACCTCATCATGTTACACGGTGGACTGATACAAGCTTAAAAAATCTAACGAAATACTTTCCTATTGAAAATCTAGAAATTTGGCATGAACCATTACAAGAAGTTCACAAATCATTTTATGCGACAACTATTATCAAATTAGCATTGTTTAAGTTTCTTGGAAAAGATATAAGGAACATCGATTTTGGCATTACCTATAAAATCCTAGATATAGTTAGCAGAATGATAGGAAAGATTTTTGCTAAAGGTTTGATTTCTTCCGAATTATTTCCTCGAGGAATATCTGTGGTGAGTATTTATCGTAAAATTTAGATAGATAACTTGGAATTTTTGACGAATTGCCAACGAATATAACAAGCTAATGAAACTCTTGAATTTTGGCTGTGGCTCTACTTTTCATCCCGCTTGGGTGAATATCGATATAATTTCATCTTCACCGGAAGTTAGAGAATATGATATTCGTAAAAACTTGCCCTACCCAGATGCTGAATTTGATGCCTGTTATAGTTCCCATGTCTTAGAACACTTTCAACAAGATGAGGCAAAAAAACTGCTGACTGAATGTTATCGAATTCTCAGATGTAAGGGTATAATAAGAGTCGTTGTCCCTGATCTCGAAGCAATAACTAGAAAATATTTGTCCACTTTAGAAAAAGTCGATTCGGGGATTAAAGAAGCGGAACCTGACTATGACTGGATGATGCTGGAGCTTTATGATCAAACTGTTCGCAGTGTTGGCGGAGGTAAAATGAAAGATTTTTTGCTAAACCCCAGTATTAATAATCAGGATTTCGTGCGTTATCGAATTGGTGCGGAAGCGGAAAAGTTTTGGGAAATTCAAGCTCATCAAAAGTCCCTGATGGAGAGAATAATGGCTAAGAGTCCCGCTTGGTTTTTACAGAAACTGAGAATTATCATAGCTAAATATCTAGTAGCACTTGTGGCAGGAAATGAAGCTAAAAAATCTTTTGAAGAGGGGATATTTCGGAATTCAGGGGAAATTCATCTTTGGATGTATGATCGCTATTCCTTAAAGCGGCTGCTGGAGCAAGTGGGATTTATTGATGTGCGTGTTTGTCGTGCTGATGATAGTAGAATACCAGATTTTAATAGTTACGGTTTAGATATGATAGAGGGCAAAATTCGCAAACCAGACTCTTTATTTATGGAGGCGATGAAACCCTAGAAATAAATACACTAAATTAAACTTCGAAACATTGATAAACTTTAAAGAAACTAAAAGATGACAAAAAATATCGTTAAAAAACTGTTCAGAAAACTGGGATTTAAAGTCGAGAAATATAATCTTAATACTTCCCAAGTGGCTCTGATGGAAAGGTTATTGGAATATCAATATATGCGGTTTTCGGTCTGGGTGCTAACCCTCGAAGACTATTGCCAATTGGTCAACTATTCTTGAGAGTCATGAAAGTCTGTTTATTAAGTAATTCTGATGGTCGAGGAGGTGCCTATGCGGCCGTTTATCGTTTACATCAAGGCTTGCGGGAAACTGGGACAGATTCGACTCTGTTAGTTAGTGATAAAACTCGTGATGACCATACTGTTTTATCGCCAGCAAATAAATTAATGAAGGGATGGACGAAACTAATACCTACTTTTGAGCAATTGCCCTTGTCATTGTATAACCAAAGAGAGAGAACAACTTATTCTATCCAATGGCTTCCCGATCTCGTTGTTTCTAGAGTAGCGCAAATCAGTCCAGATATTATTAACTTACACTGGATTAATGCCGGGTTTTTACAAATTGAAACCCTAGCCAAATTTAAGCAACCCCTTGTTTGGACTGCTCACGATATGTGGCCTTTTACGGGTGGTTGTCATTATAGTGGAGAATGTGATCGCTATACCCAATCCTGTGGTCATTGTCCCCAATTAAAAACCCAGCAAGATTGGGATATTTCTCGTTGGGTTTGGTGGCGAAAAGCTCAAGCTTGGAAAAATCTAAATCTGACTATTGTTACCCCCAGTCAATGGTTAGCAGATTCTGCTAGAAATAGTTCTCTATTTCAGGATTTACGGATAGAAGTAATTGCCAATGGCTTAGATATTCAAAGGTATAAACCAATCGAGAAAAAAATTGCTCGCCATCTCTTAGGATTACCCCAAGATAAACAGCTTATTCTCTTCGGTGCTATGACGGCAACAAGCGATAACCGAAAAGGGTTTCATCTGCTGCTACCTGCTATAAAAAAACTCAGTCAGGGGGAAATATGGCAGCATAAATTAGAGTTAGTGGTCTTCGGTGCTTCTGAACCAGTTAATCCGCCTGATTTTGGACTGAAAACCCATTATTTAGGCAGATTAAATGATGACATTTCCCTAGCTTTAGTCTATGCCGCCGCCGATATTTTCGTCGCTCCCTCCCTTGAGGATAATCTTCCTAACACAGTCATGGAAGCTCTCGCCTGTGGAACTCCCTCTGTTGCTTTTAAAATTGGTGGAATGCCTGATATGATCGAACATCAAGAGAATGGTTATCTGGCCAAACCCTTCGAGGTGGAAGACTTGGCAAGCGGAATTAATTGGGTATTAGAAGATACAGAAAGGTATAACCAATTGTGCATTCGGGCAAGGCAAAAAGTCGAGCAGCAATTTACTTTGGAGTTACAGGCAGAAAAATATTTAGAGTTATACAGTGATATCTTGAGCCAGAGCAATGGATAGTTAGGCTATAATTGCCATAATATTTTGCCTCCGTCTGAAATTCTAGCGAGTAAAAATTTTCCCTAGTGTTCATGGTCAGCAATTCTCATTTTGAAAACAAAAGAAGATAAAGTTCTCTATGTGAACAAGAGAACTTCTGTCTAATTATCATTTTTTTTCAAGATAATCATCATAATTAGCTTCAAGAGA
>VYLS01000084.1_pt1 | contig 16198 bp, 17 predicted proteins | sample 5114231 | NCBI WGS metagenome assembly VYLS01 (sample SAMN12291800, study PRJNA351875) | freshwater metagenome | isolation source: freshwater lake | place: USA: Michigan, Lansing Lake | collected 2013-08-14 | reverse complement strand
ATGGGGGCATCGCGGCTGGGGTTGTCTCTTTCATCGCTGCTCTTTTAACGTAAAGTGCTTATTCTATAACAATTATACTCTATTATACTCTTGTTGATCGTTTAAGTCCCATTAATTGTGCCACCTTGCGGTTCTAACCGTCCCCTAGCACTACCCGTTTCATCTACCCGAGACAACATTCCCCAGGGCAAAGCGATCGCCACAAAAACGATTAAAAAATAGAGCAGTCCTCGCGTCCACCGCTGAGGTAACGCATCCAACAGTTCCTTTGTGGCAAAAGACCAATCCGCCGAAGAATTTAGGTTACTTCCTGGTAGATTTTGGTCGCTTTTACGACCATTTAAGTCTGCTTGGTTAATCTCATTAAACTGGGTCATAATTTATGAAAATCTTGCTCAGATTTATGAACATTAGTTAAGTTGCTGATGATTTAAATAGTAATAATGCGCTTTTTTTGCCATTAACTGCTCGTGATTTCCTTGCTCTATTAATACTCCTCTATCTAAAACTAAAATTATATGAGCATTTCTAACGGTAGATAAGCGATGGGCAATAATTAATGTAGTACGTCCCTTAAGAATTCTATTCAAATTAGTCTGAATAATTCGCTCCGACTCCACATCTAAGTGGGAAGTTGCCTCATCAAAAATCAATAGACGAGGATTGCCTAATAACGCCCTAGCGATGGCTAATCTTTGCCGTTGACCACCAGACAATAACCCTCCACCTTCACCAATCTGGGTTTCATAACTCATCGGTAACTTTTGAATAAACTCGTCAGCACCTGCTAATTGAGCGGCTTCGATAATTTCCGCCTGAGTTGCAGAAGGTCGCGCTAGGGTCAAGTTGTCCCCAATTGTGCCACCAAATAAAAAAGTATCCTGGTCAACAACACCAACCCTTTGACGCAAAGAAGATAAAGAAATGCTAGTTATGTCATGACCATCAATGAAAATCTTCCCATCTGTAGGGGTATATAGCCCCAAAACTAGCTTAGAAATAGTAGTTTTTCCTGAACCAGAACGCCCCACTAAAGCTACAGTCTGTCCGGCTTTGATTTCAAAGCTGAGATTCTCTAAAACATTAGTTTCGCTTTCTGGGTGGTAACGAAATGTCACCTTGTCAAAAATAATATCTCCTCGTAAATCTGTTAAATAATAACGAGCGTGAGATTGCAAATCTTCCTCTGGTTCGGTATCAATCACATCATTAATTCGCTCCACTGCAATAATTACCTCCTGTAACTCATTCCATAGAACCGTTAACCGCTGAAAAGGGTTTATTACATTGGCAATTAACATATTAAAAGCCACCAACTGCCCGATGGTTAATTCTCCTTGAATCAGGCTCTTCGGTTTGTGTTATGCAATGAATGGAGGTTATAAGAGATGGAACCCTTATAGAGAAAGGCATTTAGCGATTTTTGTCAATTGTTTTTGATCTAGAGCGAACTAATCAATTAAATCTCTTGCCAGATAAGAATTTAGTCGATTTATGCCCCCCTATCGAACCATACCAAGTAACGAAGAACCTTGAATCACTAACCAAGCCCCAAACCAAAGCAGCCCAGTGGTCACTAAAGATTCAATGGTTAAGCTAAATACTTGGAGTCGGTTGCTAATAATCTGCCCAGAAAAGTTTTTGCGAATTGACTTGTTGAGAAACTCCTCCCAACGCCAGCGCACTACTTGCTCAATTGCCAGAGATTTGACCGTGCGTACACCAGTCAAAGATTGGATTAAATAACCACTTTCTTCCGCTAAGGCCGCAAATATTTCTCTGGATATCTTTTGTAGGAAAGGAGTAGCAATGATAGCAAGCAGGAAAAAAGGTGGCACAATGACTAATGCCAGCAAAGCCATTTTCCAGCTATACCAGAACATAAGTCCCACATAGATAAAGACCGTGAGTAAATCTAATACAATAGATAGGGCTTCACCCGTTAGAAATCTCTCAATCTTGCGGTTTTCCTGCAGCCTGGCCATGATATCCCCCACATAGCGAAACTCAAAAAAACGCAGGGGTAAGGTGTATGTCGCCCATGCTTTTTGAGCATTATACCAGATACTTCTGGTTTAAGTAGTCGGACATAAGTTTTCGCTGCTGTATAAAGTTTTGTAAATAGGGTAGAAAGCTGTATGCAGCAGCGAAAACCGCCTCTTTTACATTCCTTAACATAGTGTTGTTCATTTATGGCTCTTCTGGTTTCTGTGTGGAAACGAGGTCTATACTGATAGTTTCTTCTTTCAAAATAGTCCTAAAAGTCCTGACCAGTAAGCATTTAACCTTACATAAGCAAAAATTATCACACAAATTTGAGAAGAGCCCAGAAGGTAAGAGGTAGTTAGATATGTGTAATTAATTTTGCTTAGGTACTTATCATCCAATTCCGCTGTATAATTTCCTCCACTAAAATCAAGCTTATCCCTTTAGCTTTCACAATAGGTTTAAGCAACTGAGGAGGTTTCGTAGCAAACACAGCAGCAGATATTTCTGGTTTTAAATCCTGGCGACGCTGTACCCCCAAATATCCACCCTGACGGCGTAACTCTTTATCCTCAATATACTTGTGAGCCACATCATAGAAACTCATTTCCCCTAGCAAACCCTAATTAATTTCTAAAAAATCTTGCAATTTTTTTAGATAAGTAGGGGCATCTTCTAACATGGGAAAGTGAGCAGTATTAGCCATCTCCACATACTGGATATTATTATTCAAATCCGCCGCCATTTTGCCCATTTTGGCAGGGATAATAATATCTTTTTCCCCCGATACTAAAAGAGTTGGTATCTTAATCTCTGCAAATTTATCCGGCATAATTTCCACTGCTTTTTTACTCACAGATGTATAAATTGTGCCTAGGGCGGCCTCGTAATCTGCCGCTAAAAAATCTTCTAAAAAAGCAATTCTTTCTGATTTTGGGATCGATCGATGCAAGAATCTCGCCATAAATAATCGATCGGCAAAAGGTACTTTTAAAAACCAATCATAACGAAACTGTACCACATACTTACCGAATTTATGAAAGGCAGCAAAAGCCGCTTTATTATACTCAAAAATGCCATTACAGGTTAAAACTGCTTTGACCACTCTTTCGGGGTACATAGTAATAAAAAAAGTCGCCACCGATGCCCCCATAGAGTGACTATTGAGATAGATTTTTTCAATTTCCAAACTATCTAAAAACAATGCTAGATCAAGGGCATATTCTTCTAAATCGTAGGAAAGCTCGGGGGATTTTTCCGGCAATTTAGACCGACCAAAACCCCGCATATCGTACAATAAACAATCAAAGCGATCGCAAATTGCCGCAGCCGTCGATCGCCAATAGCGTCCCGATCCTCCCCAACCATGAATAAACACCATGACTGGCTTTTTCTGGGCAGATTCCGACTGTCGAATCCACTCGTAATAGTGGGGAACACCGCGGACAGTGACTGTTTTATCGATTATTTGAGTTTTCATGATAGATGTCGTCTTCCAGATTATCCCAAATCTTAGCCAGTGCAGTTTCGCTGACTTTTTGCCAGAAATCCGAGTTTGTCTCCTCCGGGATGAGGGTGACTAAAACCCTAGTACCCTCTGGAATCGGCACGGATTCGAGGAGTTCGATCCGGCCTTCTTTGATGATCGCAGGAACGGTGTTCAGCATGGTTAACCTCGATTTTTCCCCTTAAGCGGATTCTTGACTAGGTAGAGAGGAAGGATGAACCAATAGCTCTGCCGTGGAACGTTTTTCCACCATTTCGCGGGTGATTAAACAGCGTTTCACGTCCTTGCGCGAGGGCAATTCGTACATGACATCGAGCATTAATTCCTCGACAATACCCCGTAGGGCCCGGGCCCCAGTTTTGCGACGATAGGCCTCTTGGGCGATCGCTAGGACGGCATCAGATTTAAACTCTAACTGTACATTGTCCATCTTCAACAGTTTTTGATACTGTTTCACCAAAGCGTTGCGGGGTTGCGTCAGGATAGCGATTAAAGCTTCCTCATCCAGGGGTGAAAGCGCCGCTAGGACGGGAATCCGACCGACAAACTCCGGAATCATGCCAAATTTGACTAAATCATCGGGAGTCATTTGTTTTAATAACCCTGCCGCTACCTTATCCTTACTAGCTTGGCCATCTCCCGGTTGAATAAAGCCCATGGATTTTTTACCGAGACGCTGATCGATCACCTTATCTAAACCGACAAACGCCCCACCGCAGATAAACAGGATATTGCTGGTGTCAATCTGAATACAATCCTGATAGGGGTGTTTGCGGCCGCCTTGGGGGGGAACATTGGCGATCGTTCCCTCTAACATTTTCAGTAAAGCTTGCTGTACACCTTCTCCGGACACATCCCGGGTAATCGAGGTATTTTCGCTCTTACGGGCAATTTTATCGATTTCATCGATGTAGATAATGCCCCGCTGCGCTTCTTCCACGTCTAAATCTGCCACTTGTAACAGACGCAAGAGAATATTTTCCACATCTTCCCCCACATAACCAGCCTCGGTTAAAGTGGTGGCATCAGCGACAGCAAAAGGTACATCGAGGATTTTAGCCAGAGTTTGAGCTAGAAGGGTTTTTCCCGATCCTGTGGGACCAATTAACAGAATATTGGATTTTTGCAGTTCGATGCTATCTTCTGGACTACCACCACCGGCTTTTTGGGTTTGGATATCTTTGAGGCGTTTGTAATGGTTATAAACGGCCACCGAAAGCACTTTTTTCGCCTCATTTTGACCAATAACGTAGTCATCGAGGTGTTTTTTAATCTCTCTTGGTTTGGGAATTTGTTCCCAAGTGGTTTTGTTTTGGCCCGATCGCCGTTTGTTGGGACGTTCCTCCACTGGGGCGACCGGACTAGGCGGTTCCATCAATTCCTCATCGAGAATTTCGTTACACAGTTCCACACACTCGTCACAAATATAGACCCCCGGCCCGGCGATTAATTTTCGCACTTGTTCCTGGGATTTGCCGCAAAATGAACACTTGAGGTGGGAGTCGTATTTAGACATAGTTTATTATTTACAGGGAAGTAACGGGAACGGTAGGATCGGGCAGTTCGGGACGGGAAATCACCAGATCGATTAACCCATATTCTTTGGCTTCGACGGCCGACATGAAAAAGTCCCGTTCGGTGTCGTTGGCGATGCGATCGTAGGGTTGACCGGTGTGGTGAGCCAGCATGGTATTGAGTCTCTGTTTAATATAGAGGATCTCTTTGGCTTGGATGGCGATATCACTAGCTTGACCTTGGGCGCCGCCGAGGGGTTGGTGAATCATGATCCGGCTACTGGGTAGGGACATCCGTTTACCTGCCGCGCCACCACAAAGCAGGAATGCTCCCATACTAGCGGCTAAACCGAAACAAATTGTCGCCACGTCGGGGCGAATTTGTTGCATGGTGTCGTAGATAGCTAGTCCAGCATAAACGGAACCGCCGGGGGAGTTGATATAGAGTTGGATATCTTTTTCGGGATCTTCTGCCTCCAAGTAGAGGAGTTGGGCAACGATCGAATCAGCGACCTGATCATCGACGGGAGTTCCCAAAAAGACAATTCTCTCGCGCAGGAGTCGAGAATAGATATCAAAAGCCCGTTCACCCATGCCAGACTGTTCGATTACCACGGGTAAAACGTTAGCTAGGGAGTTTCTCCCCGTGTTGGCGTAGATAGCAGGGCGACAATTACTGGTAATTGGGTAGTCAGGTGATCTCGATTCGAGCATAATTTTTTCGGTTCCGCTATCACAATCTTAGGGTTTTTGCTTGGCTGTGGAGCTTTTACTGGCAAATGTTAAGCATCTTTAGCACTTCTGTCCATCTATTATGCCCTAAGTTTTCCTTTGTTGGCAGGAATCAGTCATCAGTTATCAGTTATCAGTTATCAGTGATCAGCTATCAGTGATCAGCTATCAGTGATCAGCTATCAGTGATCAGCTATCAGTGATCAGGGGATGGGGGAATGGGGGAATTCAAGCAATACCCTAAAACCCCAACACCCCAACACCCCAATCAGTTATCAGTTATCAGTGATCAGCTATCAGTGATCAGCTATCAGTGATCAGCTATCAGTGATCAGGGGATGGGGGAATGGGGGAATTCAAGCAATACCCTAAAACCCCAACACCCCAACACGACTGCTAACTCCTTACGGTTATTCTTCCTCGGCTGCCAACACTTCCACTTCGGTGAATGCGAAGGTTTCTTCTGTTTCCTCTTCCTCGCTTGTTTCTTCCTCTAGGGAACCTTTGGGGACGAGGGTGATAGTAGCCTTTTCCTTCAGCCATGCTAGGGTGTTTTCCGCCAGCATTTCTTCGGTGATCACCTGTTCTAGACGCTGCTTATCTATGTCGCGATCGGACAATTGCTCCATGATTTTAGCGATTTTTTCCGTTACCGCTTCGGGACTGACTTCAATGCTGGCGACTTTAGCCAATTCCTGTACCACGAGAGTCTCTTTCAGACTTTCGATCGCATCGGGACGGGTGTTTTCCCGCATTTTGGGAATATTATCTTTTGTAAACAACTGGTTGACATCTAGCCCCATTTGTTGAAATTCCATGAAGCTTTGGGTCAAAATATGCGTCACTTCCTTTTCGATCAGCGTCTCCGGTAAATCTAAAGTCGCACCCTTGACTAATTCCTTGGTTAAAGCGTCATAAATGCTGTCTTTGGTTTCCTTCTCCGCTTGTTCTTGGAAACGTTTCTCTAAACTTGCTCTTAATTCGGCGATTGTCTCCTGATCGCTGACTTCTTGGGCAAAATCGTCGTCAAGCTCTGGTAATTCCTTTGCCTTTAACTCTTTCATCGTAATGGTAAAAATTACCGCTTTTGCTGCCACATCTTCTTTGGGATAATCTTCCGGGAAAGTCAAAGTCATCTCTTTGACTTCTTCCGGTTTCATGCCGATAATTCCTTCCACCATACCCTCGATAAAGCGTCCTGCTTCCATATCCACCCGCAGATCTTCGCCGTCAATATCCGGGATATCCTCGCCAGTTTCGGCGGATTTGCCCCGATAATCAACGATCGCCACATCTCCCAGCTGCGCCCCGCGATCTTCCACGGGAACCAATGTCGCTAACTGTTCTTGACGCTCTTTAAACCAATTTTCCACGGATTCGGGATCATAAACGGTTTCTTCGGCGGTAACGCTCAGATTTTCGTAATCTCCGAGAATAATTGTCGGGGTCACATCCACGGAAACTGAAAAAGTCAAAGCTTTACCCGGTTCATAGGTAGCGATCAAATCCTCAAACTTAGACAATAGCTGGGGATTACCCAGGGACTCGATCCCCTCCTGTTTTAGGGCAGATTCGAGGCAATTTTCCAGTAATTCCTCAATTACCGCCGCTTTTACTGCCTTAGTTCCCAATCTTTGCAGAAGAATCTGACGGGGAACCTTACCGGGGCGAAAACCGGGTATATTGGCCGACTTCGCTAAATTATTTACCACTTTCTCGTGGGTGTTTTTCGTGGTTTCGGCGGGAATTTCAATTTCTAAACCTATCTGACTGGCAGGAAGCTTTTCCTGAATAACTTTCATTGATTTTTCTAGCTCTTACGACAAGGAACGTTTATAATAGGGTGAGCGGTGTTTACGCCTGCGGTGGTTCCGTCCCGCTCATGATATTCTAGGGGAATAGCTGCAGTTGTTCCCCAAGCTGTCACAATCTTTTTATTTTAGCGGTCAATGGGGTATATTTAATTTATTCCGTCCTTGGGGCAGTTAAGCCCAATCAGAAAATTTTGCTGATCAAAAGCCGATCAATCCAAGTTTTAGAATAACTCGGTGGACAAAAAAGATTTTTTACTTTAACGATTTCTTCGGATCATTATCATCACCCAACTCGTCAGGAGGTCACACAATTTGAGTCAAAAAGTACGGGTCGCTATTTTAGGGGCCACCGGGGCCGTGGGAACGGAATTACTAGAATTATTAGCTAGTCGTCAATTCCCTCTCGCTAGTCTAAAATTACTGGCTTCCGAGCGTTCTGCTGGAAAAACCCTCAATTTTCAGGGCGAAAGTCTCCTCATCGAAGCGGTAAACGAGCGCTCTTTTCAGGACGTGGATATTGTTCTCGCTTCTGCGGGGGGATCCACCTCAAAAGTTTGGGCGAAAACTATTGTCGAGTCGGGTGCGACGATTATCGATAACTCCAGTGCTTTTCGCATGAATCCCGAAGTGCCTCTGGTTGTCCCGGAAATCAATCCCGACAGTGTGGACAATCACCGGGGCATTATCGCTAATCCCAACTGTACGACAATTCTTTTAGGAGTGGCGATCTGGCCTCTCCACCAAGTACAGGCGATCGAGCGAGTAGTAGTTTCTACTTATCAGTCCGCTAGTGGTGCTGGAGCGCGAGCAATGGAGGAGGTAAAACAGCAAGCACAAGCAATTCTTGACAATCGGCAACCTCCCACTAATTCCTTCCCCTATCCCCTCGCTTTTAATCTTTTTCCCCACAATACCCCGATTAATGGTCAAGGGTACTGCGAGGAAGAAATGAAAATGGTCAACGAAACCCGCAAGATTTTTGCTTGTCCGGGGCTGCGGGTTAGCGCCACCTGTGTAAGGGTTCCCGTGCTGCGGGCCCATTCGGAATCGGTTAACCTAGAATTTAGTCGGCCTTTTTCTGTGGTGAAGGCCAGAGAAATTCTTGAGTCTGCTCCGGGGGTAAAATTAGTGGAAGATTGGGACGCTAATTATTTTCCCATGCCAATTGATGCCACCGGTCGCGATGAAGTATTGGTGGGACGCATTCGTCAAGATATATCCCATCCTAACGGTCTAGAATTGTGGCTATGCGGCGATCAAATTCGCAAGGGTGCGGCTTTAAATGCTGTACAAATTGCCGAGCTTTTAGTTAAGAAAAATCTCGTCGGTTCAAAATTAGCAACAGTTTGATAATTAAGCTATCAGCCATCAGCTAGATCAAGGCGATGATAACTAGACCTCTGGTAAAAATCAAAAATTGTTGTTGGGGTTAGGAGCCAGTAGTCAGTAGTCAGGAGGATTAAGAATGAATAATAATCAATTAAATAGTCCTACCCTAACCCATCCTACAAATAATTAATTGTGCCTCCCTACTTAGGAGGATTGTCAGATTCTTTCTTTTGCCTCTTGCCTTCAGAAGCTGATAACTGATAACTGATAACTGATAACTGATAACTGATAACTGATAACTGATAACTGATAACTGATAACTGATAACTGATAACTGATAACTGATAACTGATCAATGAGTGAAACAACATATTTTGGACGAGTAATTACGGCGATGGTGACACCCTTCACCGTCGAGGGTCAAGTTAATTATGGAATGGTGGAAAAATTGGCCGATTATCTAGTTACCCACGGTAGCGATGGTATAGTGGTCTGTGGGACGACGGGAGAATCACCCACCCTAAGTTGGCAGGAAGAATACGAACTATTTAGTATTGTCAAAAAAGCGGTTAATGGTCGGGGAAAAGTGATCGCGGGGACGGGTTCTAATTCCACTTCCGAAGCGATCGAAGCTACCCAACAGGCTGCTAAACTGGGTTTAGATGGTTCTTTACAAGTGGTTCCCTACTACAATAAACCTCCCCAAGAGGGTTTATATGAGCATTTTTGTGCCATTGCCAAAGCTTGTCCGGAGCTGCCGGTGATGCTTTATAATATACCCGGTCGTACGGGTCAAAATATGACCCCAGAAACGATTATTAAACTGGCAGCAGTTGATAATATTGTGGCGGTAAAAGAAGCTAGTGGTAATTTAGAACAAACCTGTAAGATTTACTGTCATACTCCTGAAAATTTCGCTATTTATTCCGGCGATGATTTTCTCACCTTACCGCTGATGACCTGTGGTGCGGTGGGGGTGGTCAGTGTTGCTAGTCATCTGGTGGGAGAAGAAATCCAAGGGATGATTCAAGCTTTATTAACCGGAGATGCGGCCAAAGCGATCGAGATTAATTTGAAATTATTTCCCCTGTTTAAAGGTTTATTCTGTGCCACTAATCCAATTCCAATTAAAGCGGCCTTAAATCTAGTCGGTTGGGAAGTGGGGGGTCTAAGACTTCCTTTATGTTCCTTAAGTCCAGAGTTAGAAGAAGGATTAGCAAAAATTATGCAAGAATTGGCCTTAATCTAGAAAAATACTAGAAAATTTGGCTAACTAAACTAGGATTTTTTCGAGAAATAGGTTATAATGTCAATAGCTTCACTAGAAGAAAAGAAATATAGTTTAGAACTGCTAGAAAGTATTGATACTAAGTGAATTTAACTAGGTGTTATTTCCCTAGTTGGACTTATTCTAACTATTCATTTTTTGAGATTTCCCGTCCACAAAAACCACCTGAAAAATCACCATAACTTACCATCAAAGGATACCTAATGAGTCAAGATAAAACCCAAGCAAAACTAAAGATTATTCCCCTAGGAGGATTACACGAAATCGGCAAAAACACCTGTGTTTTTGAATACGATGATGAGATTATTCTCTTGGATGCTGGTTTAGCTTTTCCCTCCGATGATATGCACGGGGTCAATGTAGTGCTTCCCGATATGACTTATCTAAGAGAAAATCGCCATAAAATTAAGGGTATGATCGTCACCCACGGTCACGAAGATCATATCGGTGGCATTCCCTACCATCTCAAACAATTTGATGTACCAATTATCTACGGTCCGCGTCTAGCGATGGCTTTATTGCGGGATAAATTGGAAGAAGCAGGATTAGCAAATCGTACCAAATTAGAAACCGTAGTTCCCCGGCAAATGGTGCGTTTAGGTAAATCTTTCATGGTGGAATATATCCGCAATACCCACTCGATCGCCGACAGTTTTTGTGTAGCAATTCACACTCCTTTAGGGATAATTATTCACACAGGAGATTTTAAAATTGACCATACTCCCGTCGATGGCGAATTTTTTGATCTGCAAAAAATTGCCGAACATGGCGAGAAAGGGGTGCTATGTTTATTGAGTGATTCCACTAACGCGGAAGTACCCGGTTATACTCCCTCGGAAGCTTCCGTTTATCCCGGTTTAGAGCGGGTTTTTAACCAAGCAACGGGACGGATTATGATCACTACCTTTGCTTCCTCGGTGCATCGGATTAATCTGGTGTTGAAATTGGCCCAGAAATTTAACCGGAAAGTGGTGGTAGTGGGTCGATCGATGTTAAATGTCATCGCTCATGCGCGTAATTTGGGGTATATCAAATGTCCTGATGATCTATTTGAACCCTTAAAAGCGACCCGCAATTTAGCCGATGATAAAATCGTTATTTTAACTACAGGATCCCAGGGGGAACCTTTAGCGGCCATGACGCGGATTTCTAAGGGTGAACATCCTCATATTCGTGCGCGTCAGGGGGATACGATTGTCTTTTCCGCTAATCCGATTCCGGGTAATACGATCGCTGTGGTCAATACAATTGATCGCCTGATGATGCAGGGTGCTAACGTAGTTTACGGACGCGATAAGGGAATTCACGTTTCCGGCCATGGTTCCCAAGAAGACCATAAATTGATGCTATCTTTGACCCGGCCGAAGTTTTTTGTGCCAGTGCATGGAGAACACCGAATGCTGGTCAAACACGCTCAGATGGCCCAAAGTATGGGTATTGCTGCCGAAAATATGGTGATTGTCAAAAATGGTGACACGATCGAGTTAACTGGCGATCGCATTGCTATCGGCGCGCCAGTGCCTTCGGGAATCGAGTTAGTCGATCAAGCGGGTGTGGTCCACGAACACATTATGCAGGAAAGACAACAGTTAGCCGAAGATGGTGTGATTACGATCGCATCCTTCGTCAACGGTGAGGGACAATTAAGCGCACCCCCAGAGATTAATTTGCGCGGTGTGGTGACAAAAGTGGAAATCTCGCTGCTGAATCAGCTAATTATTCGGGCGATCGAACGCTGTTTAAGCGATCGCATCGGTGAATTTAAAACCGCCACGGGGTCCCCGGATTGGGCCGGTTTGCGGGCCGAAATCGAGACGACTTTGCAACGTTTAATCAAACGGGAGTTACAGAGTCAACCCCTAGTGATTTTCCTCCTGCAAGCGGCGGCAACGGAACCAGCGAACAATCGTACTTATCGCCGCCGTCGTCCCGCAGCTACCATGGCCTCCTAATATCAGTGAGCAGTAATCAGTAATCAGTGATCAGTAAACAGTGAAAAGATGGCAAGAAACTGCTATTTAATACTGGTCACTTAACACATACTGCTCACTTAAAACTCAAATCTGATAACTGTTAACTTACCCACTGATAACTGATAACTGATAACTGATAACTGATAACTGACCATGTTCCATGCTGCCGATTTGCGATCGCTGCTGACCGCCGTTGCCAGGGGAGAAATTAACCCGGAGACAGCTTTAGATAAACTTAAACATCTGGCCTTTGAACCGGTGGAAGACTTCGCTAAAATTGACCATCATCGTCAATTAAGAACGGGATTTCCGGAGGTTATCTGGGGACCGGGTAAAACCACCGCTCAAATCGCCCAAATTATCAATGTTTTGCGTCAAAATAGTCCCGTGGTTATGGCCACCCGCATTGAAGCAGAGATAGCAGCCCAGCTACAGGAACAGGTAACGGACTTAGTTTATTATCCCTTAGCCCGCATCTGTGCCATTGCCGCAGCTGCCCCAGAAAATCCCCCAAAAGGGATAATTTCCATCCTAACGGCGGGAACTGCCGATATTCCCGTAGCGGAGGAGGCGGCGGTTACTGCTCAATTATGCGGTTTTTCCGTGCAGCGTCTTTGGGATGTGGGAGTAGCGGGAATTCATCGCCTCTTGAATCATCGCCATCTACTGGATGCTGCCGATGTGTTAATTGTTGTTGCGGGAATGGAAGGAGCCTTACCAAGTGTGGTAGCGGGATTAGTTGATCGCCCGGTGATCGCCGTTCCCACGAGTATCGGTTACGGAACCAGTTTCGGTGGTATTGCTCCTTTGTTAACTATGCTCAATTCCTGCGCGGTCGGTATCGGTGTGGTTAATATCGATAATGGTTTTGGGGCTGCCATGTTAGCCGGCCAAATTTTACGCACGGCGGCCAGATTAGCCTAGATTTTCCTTCATCTCAGGCTGGAAATCCTATACAGTGAGTATAGGGATAAACTACTTTGAAAAAGAAGCCGATATGCACCTAAGTGAAATTACTCATCCCAACCAGTTACATGGTTTGTCACTCCGTCAATTAGAAGATATTGCCCGTCAGATTCGCGAAAAACACCTCCAGACGATCGCCGCTACCGGTGGACATTTGGGACCCGGGTTAGGAGTCGTAGAACTAACGATCGCCCTTTACCAAACCCTCGATCTCGATCGCGATAAAGTCCTTTGGGACGTGGGACACCAAGCTTATCCGCACAAACTCCTCACCGGCCGCTATAACGATTTTCACACCCTGCGCCAAAAAAATGGCGTTGCGGGCTATCTAAAACGTTGCGAGAGCAAATTTGACCATTTTGGGGCTGGACACGCCTCTACGAGCATTTCTGCGGGGTTAGGAATGGCTTTAGCCCGGGATGCCAAGGGGGAAGATTTCAAGGTGGTATCGATCATCGGGGACGGCGCTTTAACCGGGGGTATGGCCCTAGAGGCGATTAACCATGCTGGACATTTACCGAACACCAACATCATGGTTATCCTCAACGATAACGAAATGTCCATTTCCCCCAACGTCGGGGCAATTTCCCGCTATCTCAATAAAGTTCGTCTTAGCGAACCCGTCCAGTTTATCGCCGATAATCTCGAGGAACAATTTAAAAATCTACCCTTCTTCGGTGACTCCCTCACTCCCGAAATGGAACGAGTCAAAGAAGGAATGAAACGGTTAGCAGTTCCCAAAGTTGGCGCAGTCATCGAGGAATTGGGCTTTAAATATTTTGGCCCGATTGATGGTCATAATATTCCCGAATTAATCGCCACTTTTAAACAGGCCCATAAGGTCCACGGACCGGTTTTCGTCCACGTTGCCACCGTTAAAGGCAAAGGCTACGAATGGGCCGAAAAAGATCAAGTGGGTTATCATGCCCAAAATCCCTTTAATTTAGCCACGGGTAAACCGATTCCCGCCAGTAAACCGAAACCTCCCGCTTATTCTAAAGTTTTCGGGCATACTCTCACTAAATTGGCGGAAAATGACCCGCGCATTATCGGTATCACCGCCGCCATGGCCACGGGGACGGGATTAGATAAATTTCAGGCAAAACTGCCGAAACAGTACATCGATGTGGGAATTGCCGAACAACACGCTGTTACTCTCGCCGGTGGTCTTGCTTGCGAAGGAATGCGCCCGGTTGTCACTATTTACTCTACTTTCCTGCAGCGGGCTTTTGATCAGATTATTCACGATATCTGCATTCAAAATCTCCCGGTTTTCTTCTGCATGGACCGGGCCGGTATTGTCGGGGCCGATGGACCAACCCACCAGGGGATGTACGATATCGCCTACCTGCGTTGTATCCCCAATATGACCATTATGGCCCCGAAAGATGAGGCAGAACTGCAAAGAATGGTCGTAACCGGGATTAATCATACCAGCGGCCCCATTGCCATGCGTTACCCCCGGGGCAACGGTTTAGGGGTTCCCCTGATGGAAGAGGGTTGGGAAGCTTTACCCATCGGTAAGGGCGAAATTCTCCGCAGTGGCGATGATATTCTCCTGTTAGGATACGGCACGATGGTCAACACTTCCCTACAGGTGGCCGAAATCCTCAGCGAACACGGCATCGAAGCCACAGTGGTTAATGCTCGTTTTGTCAAGCCCCTTGATACAGAACTTATATTTCCCCTCGCCCAACGTCTTGGTAAAGTGGTGACTTTAGAAGAAGGTTGTTTGATGGGTGGTTTTGGTTCTGCGGTTTTGGAAGCTTTACAGGATGCTAATATTCTAGTTCCGGTCAAGCGTTTCGGGGTTCCCGATAAATTAGTGGACCACGCAACACCAGAGGAGTCCTTCGCTGATTTGGGTTTAACCAGTCCCCAGATTGCCCAACAGGTTTTGGCGGTATTTTTTAGCCAAAAACAAACCGCTAACGTTGGTTAAAATCTCAAGATTAGCTTGGCCAGTTTTCCCGAAAAATTAGGGAAGACTGTTTTTTTTTGTCTAGATAGTCAATGAAGACTGCCAGCAATAAATAGTGAGGGGAACGAACCACAGAGACACAAAGATCGATCACTACTATATAAGTTAAATTTATCACACAAAGAATAGGAGAGTCCAGTAGCTTTAAGAGCATCAGCCAGAGGATATTCTAGCGGCGTTATTGTTTGCCACTCGATTAACTCAGGTAAAAAGCATCTACCAAATTGCACCATGAAGTTTTTAGTCGATTTACTCAACATTCCCTAATAGAAATGAGTCGCAACTCAATTATCGTTCATCATTAGTAGTAGGACAAGCTGAAATTAGCTTTAAGTGCTTCACGAAAGGAATAAAATCTTTATCTAAAAAAAGGAGCGGAAAATTATTTTCAATACAAAAGGAGGCAATAATAACATCAGCAGTTTTTCTAATAGTTATCCCCTTCTTGCGTAACTGGCGATAATTGTCCGCGCTTTTCAATGCCATTCTCAAACCTAGTAAATCATAAATAGTCAATGAAGTTAGTAAGCGATAGGCTATTTGATAATCCTTATCACTCCTAAAACCTTGGAGAACTTCGGTGAGAATAATATCACCAATAGCTATCGGCTCAACTCCCAGCAATAAATCAAGTTCTGTTGTTTCCGTAGTATTATAACCATTGAAATAATCAATCCAAACACTGGAATCCACAAGAATCATTGATTGTGCCTCATTTCCTCAAGGTTTCCTTCCCATTTAAGCTTACCTTTAAAGGCTTTAATTTTCTCCTGTTGTTTGAGCCGAATCAAAGTCTTAAGACCCAATTCAACAACTTCTTGTTTAGTCTTTAAACCAGTAGCTTTAAGGGCATCAGCCATGAGTTTATCATCAATGATAATGTTAGTCATCATCCTATTCCTAGTTGTGTATAGTAGATTGTTAATATACACATTATATAGGGTTTGCTGAATAAATGTGAGATGTAAGCAAGGTAGAAATTTTGTGGCTTTTCTGGCTCTTCGTTACCCTTTATGCTAAATCAACAGACAAGATGCCAAGATAACATACTTCTAACCCAAAAATTCCGAAAGTTTCTCAAGCCATAGGCTCTCCGTTTTATTAGTTT